>Ga0207753_1000614_pt1 | contig 13571 bp, 14 predicted proteins | sample PonA233FremontCA_2_FD_187273 | JGI IMG/M metagenome (GOLD analysis project Ga0207753, IMG submission 187273) | Salt pond sediment microbial community from Fremont, CA, USA - Pond A23 Sediment 3 (SPAdes) | ecosystem: Environmental > Aquatic > Non-marine Saline and Alkaline > Saline | place: USA...
CGGAGCCCCGCGCTGCCCGCGGTGTGGAACACACAGACGTTGGCGAGCGTCCCACAGAGCAACAGGGTGTCGATACTGTGGGACCGGAGCCAGCCCTCCAACTCGGTCTGATAAAAGGCGTCGTAGGTGTGTTTGGTGACGATATGGTCGGCGTCGTCGACCGGGAGTTCGTCGACGATCTCGGCCTCCCAACTGCCTTCGAGGACGTGTTCGCCCCAGCGGTCGAACTCGTCGTAGTAGTGGGCGTCGTCGAACTGGTCGGGCGGGTGGACGTCGCGGGTATAAATAACGGGGGCGTTGGCCTCGTGGGCCCGGTCGACGAGATCGGCGACGGGGTCGATGGCGGCCTCGCTGCCGGGGGCGTACAGCGAACCATCAGGAGCACAAAAGCCGTTCTGCATATCGACGACGACAACTGCGGTCGTGGCTGGATCGTACGGCATAGCTACAGTTGGGCTCGCCACCCACTAAATCCATCCGGAGGCCGGGGTAGTGGTGGCCGAAACGGGTCGACAACCGAATGACTGGTCGCTGACCGAACACCGAATAACATATACTCCATACGTCTGTGTTCCGTACATGGACGTTCAACGCTATCGGAACCGCGTCGAGACAGCAGTGCTCGACGAGACATACGAACCGATCGCCGACGGACCGACAGGGGAATTCGAACCAGTCTGGCACAAGCAAACCGACGATCCGACAATCGGGGTCACCGAGGACTTCGTCACCGTCGTCGACGCCGAGGGGTTCGACACCGAGGAACTGAGGGAGACGGCCGAAGCGTTCCGAAACGTGGTGACCGACATCTCGCCCTCGGAGCCGGGCGGGATGGAGAACCGCTTCGGCTATCTGGTCTGTGCGGTCGACGATCCGAGTGACGAACTCATCGAGTTCGCGACCCAAGAGTACACCGTTGCCGACCGACGAACGAGCGTCTTCCCGCTGATCTACGATCTGGAGAGCGAAACGCTCCACCGCCATCCCGTCCCGCGGCTGAAGGGACGTGGGTTCTACGAAAAACAGAAACTCGACGCCGAATCGCTGTTTTCGATCTGAGCCACCCACAGTACTTAGGCCACCACCCGGCGTAGCCGTCGACATGAGTTCGACGCTCGATGCTGCTGTGTTGCCGGCGTCCGTCGGTGCGGAGTCGGTGTTCCTTGAGACGAACGGGGTGCGACTCCACACGGTACAGGCAGGGCCCGAAGACGGCCCGCTCGTGGTCCTGCTTCACGGGTTTCCCGAGTGCTGGTACGGCTGGCACAGACAGCTCGGGCCGCTGGCGAAAGCGGGGTATCGGGTGGTCGTCCCCGACCAGCGGGGCTACAATCTGAGCGACAAACCCCGTGGCGTGGCGAACTACAAGCTCAGGGAGTTGGCCGCCGACATCGTCGGGCTGATCGACGCCTGCGGTCGGGAGACAGCGTCGGTCGTCGGCCACGATTGGGGGGCCGCCGTTGCGTGGTGGCTCGCCCTCGAATACCCCGACCGCCTCTCGCGGCTCGGCATCGTCAACGTCCCCCATCCGACTGTCTTCGAGGAGACGCTGCGGGCGGGCTGGAGCCAGCGACTCAAAAGCGCCTACTTCCTCTGGTTCCAACTCCCGCTGGTCCCGGAGCTGTCGACGAAACTGGGCGACTGGTGGCTCGGGCGGCGCGCTCTCGAATCGACCAGCCGCCCCGGAACCTTCTCCCGAACCGATCTGGATCGCTACCGGCAGGCGTGGTCGGAGCCGGGAGCGATGACCGGAATGATCAACTGGTACCGGGCGGCGGCTCGCTACCGACCACAGCCGGTCAGACAGCGGGTGTCGACGCCGACGCTCGTGCTGTGGGGCGCACAGGACCAGTTTTTGGAGACCTCGATGGCCCGCGACAGCCTCAATTACTGCGAGGATGGCGAGCTTCGGCTGGTCGAAGAGGCTACCCACTGGATCCTCCACGAGATGCCCGCCGTAGCCGTCGAAGCACTGTTGGATTTCCTGCCGGAGCCAGCGCGGTCACAGATCGGAACAGCCTGACCGCACTACCTTTTGTATCTCGGCGACCTACGAGGAGTATGTTACTCGTTCGGGGCCACGGCGGTGGCACGGCGCTCACGGGAACCGTCTTCGAGCCGGACGAAGAGCCGCCGACCTACAAGGGCTCACCGGACGATGACGCACCCTACGTCTGGGTCTGTGATGCGTTCTACGAGGTCGAAAGCGGCGGCTCGGCGATGGAGCTCGACGGCGAGGAGATCCGGGTGGCCTTCGAGTCACCGATGCCTCGCGGCTTCGAGACCCGCCAGCAGGCGCTGGATGCGGCCGACGAGCACATCAAAACCCAGTTCGCCCGGATCGGCGTCGATCGCGCGACCGTCGAGATCGAAATCGTCCCGACCGAACCGGCCTGAGCCGGTCGGAGGGGTGCCGCCGAGCCCGAATCGTCCGTGACGTCCGTCCGTTCTTCCGCAGTGTTTGTGACCACAAGTCGGCTGCGTGAGCACTCAACGCCTGACGAGAATATCATAGTATACTGAATGTTGAAAATGAATAACGGTGGAATTTTCAGATTCACCGTCAAGAGTGACGATACGGACGGTTTCCCGTCTGCTGTTGCCGTGCCGAGCAATTCTTATGTACGTGGCCTCGTTACTCGTTATCGAATGGCCCTGTCTGAGATCATTTCCTTCGTCAAAGGAAACGAGAAGACGCTGGTGGTGTTCAACCCCCCAGCCGACAGCACGCTCGTTTCCGATCTCGGGAACTACTTCGCGAATCAAAACGTCTCCGTGACGGGTCGACGGACGGCCTCGGGGGAGCCGGAGGGCGTGGTTGTCCTCCAGCTCGACAACGAGGTGTTGGCGGCGGTCCCGGCCGAGCAGCTCGACGAGCTGTTGGCTGGCGGCGCGCTCCGGGATACCGGGGTCGGCATCGACGATACTGACTACCACGAGATCCTCCAGCACCTCAAGGAGACGACGTTCACCTCCTACGACAAGGCCCAGATGATCGCGATCTCCCACGAGATCGAAGACCGGGCGCTCCGCGTCGACGGCGGCAAACTGTACACCGGGTTCCAGTACGCCTCGAAGCTCATCGGACAGCGCGACCTCTACCAGCGCCTGGCGACGACGACGGTCGACATTCACACGTTTGCCGTCCCCGACGGACCGACCGTCGACATCGACGGCGTCACACACCACCCCGCCGACACCGAGGAGATCGAGCGGTCCTGGTTCGTCGTCTTCGACGGCGACGGCGTCGACGACTACAAGACAGCGCTGTTGGCGACCGAGCAGGCCCCCAACCAGTTTTACGGCTTCTGGAGCGACGACCCGGGCATCGTCGACCGGATCGGTGAGTATCTCGACAGCGCCTACATCAAGGCCCGACCGTAACTCGTAGCTCCGTATCGGACCGGTGTCGGTTCCCTAACATCGATTTATGTCAACCGATAAGTCGGGTGTGTGCCCTCCAGACGATCGGATCGCGGTCACAGTGACGTTGCGCAGTGTAACAAATGCAGATGTGGTTGTACTCGCCACCGACTACAACGACGAGTACGACACGCTCTCGGCGGTGGGACAGAACAAGACCTTGACCGGTTTCGGTACGTATGGAGAAGTAACGGCCGCTGTCGTGTCGTGTGGGAGCAGGCGAGTTGTCGACGTGCACCACGTCAGTAGGCCCGAGTGTTCGTCGTGAATCCGTAGCACCGGTTTCGGAGACTCTGGTGTACGACAGACAGTCTCAAATATCCTCGCCAGCCCAGCGGATCGAGTCATAGGTCCGCAACGAGTCACTGTCGAACTCGTGTTCGAACTTCCGGCGGAGCGATGTCTTTTCGCCAGCACTGATTCGGGCGAGTTCGTCGGCCTTGGCGACCGCCCGCGGCGGCCCCCGCTCGGCGGCGACTTCCGAGAGCACCTGCGTCGTGAGCCGCCGCCGTACCTCGGGGTCCTGTGTGACCGCATACGGCGCTTCAAGCTTGTAACAGATGTCGTGTCGCGGGTCGTAGACGATACAGAACGTCACTTCGTAGCACTCCGGATCGAGGGTCCGGTCGACGCCCAGCGCGTCGCCCGCGGCGGCCATTGTCCCGTCGGGGCCGCCACGGGAGACGAACCACGAGGTGAAGGTGAGTTCGTCTGTGCGGCGGTTCTCGGCTGTCCCGGCGGCCGCAGCATCGGCGTCGGGCTGGTGGTGGCGTTCGAGCAGCCGCGTAAAAAAGGCGGTGTCGTCGGGCCACGGAGCCTCGAAGCCGATCTCCTTGTTGGCGATCGTGCTCGTTATCACGCGCGCGGAGGGGTTTTTGACGAACCCCGCGATCGGCACGCCGCGGTCGACGAACCGCTCGACCAGCCGGACGTACTGTTCGAGCACGCGCTTGGGGCGGGCCTCGTAGGTTAACTCTTCGAGTTCGGGGGTACGATCTCGCCACGTCAGGATCTCCTTGGGATAGAGTGGCCCGTCGAGGATCAGGAGGTCCTCAACCGTGTCGGCGTGTTCCAGCGCGTGACCGCCCTCGGCGAAGTACAACGCCAGCGCATGGACGACTGCCTCGGCGTACTTGTTGACCTGTGGGGCCCTGATAAGGCGATATCGGCTGTGGCCCGCGTCGTAGTCGACCCAGTCGCCGTCGGCGACCTGCGTCGAGTCGTTGGTGTGGGCGGTCGCCACGATGGTTCGCTTCCGGTGGGTCGAGACCTGCGAGGGTTCGACGCCCATGGCGGCGTGGGCGAGATCCAACACGAGCCCGTTTTTGAATGCGGTGGGATTGATGGTCCCCGAATCGATGCCGTGGACCGTCGGGAACGGACGGTCGACGAGGGCGATGTCCTCGATGTCGACGTGCCGGAGCTGCTGGTCGCCGAGCGGTTCGATCATCCGCTGGCCGCGGCTGTCGACCAGCGGATCGAGCCACTGCTCCCAGACCGTGGTGGCGAACTGCTCGTGGTCGCTGTCGTCGGCCGTCTCGGCGACCGACCCCGCGAGTCGGGCGATGGCCTCGACGTGGATCGGATCGAGTGTCACACCTAACGCGGCGTGGGCCACTGGCAAAAACTGATTGGTCGGGTCAGATGGAGGTCGGCGGTCGAAATTTTGACTCTCCAACAGGCATATACTGACAGTTTGTCATTAGAATATATGCCCTCTCGACGACGGTTTCTCGCTGGATGCGCGGCTGGCTTGATGGCCCTTACGGGCTGTCTTGGGGACGACGAGTTCATCGCCCGCTGTTCGAGTCGGGGACGGGGAAGCGGCTCACAACACCTCAGGCGAGTCGTTCCTATCAAAGGCGAGACGCAGGTCGCCCTCGGCATCGTCGTCTCGCCGGAGGCCGCCGAGAGCGACAGCTACCGATTCGTCGAGGTTCGGGATCGCGACGACGATCTCGTTGGGACGATCCCGCTGGACGACAACCGGGGAATGAGCCGCCTCGACACCGAGCAGTTCTCGATCCTTGGATCGAGTGATGGGGAGGTGTACGCGCTGCCGCTCGGTGAGCCACCGGTCCACGGCGCGTATACGGTGTCTCTTATAAACGATTCCGAGGCGTCGGTTGCGACCGCGAGACTGCGATTCAACTGCTACTCCCAAGACGGCTCGCTTCCGTAGTGTGTTACTGGCCAAGGAGGCGAGTCGCTACCCTCAAACCAGTGGAATCCAAACGGTCGAGTATGTCGATACGGGGGGTCGCCTTCGACCTCGATTACACCCTTGCGGTGACGACGAAAGACCGGGATGCGATCCTCGCAGACGCGATTGCGACGGTCGAGGGCCCGGAGATCAGCCGTGAGGAGTACCTCAGCGCCCACCGCCAGAACCTCACCACGGAGAGCCGCACGCCGGTGTTTGCGGATATTCTCGACGGGACGGCCAGCGATGTCGACCCCGAGTCGATGGCGACGGCCTACCGCGAGGGGATCACCGAGTCGCTCGAGCCGCTGGAGGGCGTCGAGAGGTTCATTACCGACCTCCGGTCGCGCTATCGAGTGGGGTTGCTGACAAACGGCTCGGTGCTCGCCCAGCGCTCGAAAATCGAACACCTCGGCTGGGAGGAGCTGTTCGACACTAGCCTCGTCACCGGCGAACTGCCGGCCGGCAAACCCAACGCCGCCGCCTTCGAGGCGCTGCTCGAGGAGTTGGGAACCACCGCCGGCGAAACAGTTTATATAGGTGACACGCCGCTAGACGACATCGAAGGCGCAACCCAGTCGGGACTGTACGCGATTCAGGTACTGTTCGACGGCGGCCCGGACCGCGACCGGCGAGCCGACGCCTACATCGACCGGGACCGCCTCACGAGGGATCTGCCCGGACTGCTCGACTCGGTTGACGATTTTTAGACGGGTTCAGTCGACTCTTCCATCGTTGCGACGACCGCTTTATGTACGGAGATAATACGCTTGGCGTCCGCACCGTCCTCGACGAACACGAGCGTCCGCGGCGGGTCGACCGCCTTCGGTCGGACCCGGAGCCCCGTTTCGTCGTCGGTAACGGCGGTCTCCGCGGCTGCATCGGCAGCCGCGTCCGGGGCGACAACGAACTCTACGCGGGCGCGTTCGGGCTGGACGAACACCTCGGCGAGAACTGTTCGCTCGGCGTCGAGGCCCTCGTCGACTGTCGTCTGGCCGCGGTCGCCAACGTCGACTGCTTCGGGATCGGAGACGTGGGCAACGCGGTAGGCGAGCGCGCCGTCGTCGGTCGGCTCGACATCTGGGTCCGCGTCGACGACGACTACCTGGGCGAGTGCCTCGCGGTCGCCGGTGAGCTCGGAGGCGACCAGTTGGGCGATGCGCGTCCCGTCGCGGAGTCGGTCCTGAACCATGCCGGAGAAAACGGCTGCCCGACCTAAGCCCCTTCGAGTTCCGCCCGGACCGTCTCGGCGACCTCCGCGCAGTCGACGCCGTTGCGCCGGGCGACGAGTACCGCCGCCGCTTCGAGGGTAATACCGAGCCGTCGCTGGGTGTCGTTGGTTTCGGCGACGGCGTCCTGTTTACTCAGCCCGCCGGCGACCAGCTGGTCGAGCAGCTGCTCGAAAGTCGACTGCTCGCGGAGGATGTCGGTGTCGGGGGTGAACCCGTCGGGGATTTCGACCGCGTCGACGTCGAACGTCGGCCGGAGGTCGCCGTCGTCGTTGTCAAGCAGGCCGCGGCCGACCGCGACGTCGACCAGTCGCTTGGCCTGGTCGGGCGAGAACCACTCCCGGTCCAGCGAGAGGGCGACGACGAACTCGCCTTCGCCCAGCGACCGTGTGCCCTGCTGGCGGAACGGAACGGCGACGGCGATCTGGAGACTCATACAGAGAGGGTGGTCGACGGAAAACTAAAGCTTGCGACGTGATCCGACCGGCTATCGGCTCGGCGTGTTGGGGTGCCTCAGTAGGGTCCGATGGCGTGTTGGGGTGCCTCAGTAGGGTCCGATGGCGTGTTGGGGTGCCTCGGCCGACCGCCTCGACCTCGTTGTTCAGTCCCCCCTGCCCAAACACGTTCGCGTTCGAACTCATACGTCGTCTCAGTCCTGCGTTCGGTTGTGCTCACGACCCGAACGGCAGCGGCCGTGAGCCGTCGACTCTCGGCCAACAGAACCGACAGACCGAGGCCTCCTCACGGAACGCGGTGAGAGTGTTCTTCGCTTCTGACGGATGCTGTGAGGGGAGGGCAGAGTAGTTGACCAGATATATATAATCTCCGTCCCGTACTAACGGTAGGTATCGGCCCAGCCGCGGGGAACTACTCGTGAATCCAACTCCATCATGACAGGTCGCGTATTCCGTCTCCACTCGACGCTTGAACTGCCACTCGAAGATGTCCACTCGTATTTCGACGAGAATCCCGATCTCCCCGAGGAGATCGCGGACATCGACATCACTCGACGCAACAACACGCTGATCATCAAGGCGCAGGCGACCGACGAAAGCCTCAGCAAGTACACGCCAACCGCCCAGCTCAAAGCCAGCGTCACCGAGACGCGAGTCTACGAGGAGGAGCCGCCGCGAGCCGGTGGCCCGCGCTGGGGCGATGAGGAAGAAGAGGAGATCCCCTCGGAACTCGTCGAGTTCGCCTGCTTCAAAGGCGACCGCGAGACCGTCCTCCAGAACACCGCTGTCCAGTACCCGATGTTCCTCGTGCTCAAGGAAATCGCCCTGCTCTCCGAGAAGGGGACGCTGACGGCGATCACCGAACACGACGACGATCTCGAAGCCACGCGGATCGTCGAGGGCGAAAAACGTTCGGCGACCGTCGAGGTCGTCGAAAACCCCCGGAAGAACAATTCCGGGAAATCCGGCGTCGACTGGCGGGACAACGAGTTCATTTCGGATTGAACACGGGCTGCCCTTTTGGCGTCGTCGCTCGCAGTCGTTTCGACTGCGGTACCTGATCTCGACTGCTGAGCCGCTGTGTTCGCGCTCCGTTTGTCGAGCGTCGATTTCCCTTGCTTGTTAGCTCCGCACACGGTCTCCGATCGTATGGGTGCGTAACTGTGGCCGATCCCCTATTATTTATCATCAGTGATTCGCCTCCGAACAAGGTGAGACTTTTACCAGTGGGTGCAGCTACCATATGGTATGAAATTACACAATCGGGGCGTTCGTCAGGACGTCCGGGAACTGGGTGCGTTGCTCGGGGACGTACTCAAAGAGCAGACATCGAGCGAATCGTTCGAAACCGTCGAGGATCTTCGACAGTCCGCAATCGCCTACCGCGAGGGCGATATCGACTCTCGGGAGGAGCTGCGGGAGACCTTCGAACAGCTCTCGCCCAGCGAGGAGGGCGACGTGGCGCGGGCGTTCGCTACCTACTTCGAGCTGATCAACCTCGCTGAGGAGCGCGAACGTGTGCGCGCGGTCAGACAGGGGTCCCAAGAGGGAACCCTCGACGACAGCCTCGAAGACACCGTCGAGGCGCTGTCGGAGGCGGGTGCCGACACCGAGACCGTCCGCTCGGTGCTCGACGACGTGCTTATCGAGCCAACCTTTACAGCCCACCCGACCGAAGCTCGGCGGGGCACTGTCAAAGCCAAGCTCCGGTCGATCGCCGACCATCTCGAAACCCTCGACAAGGAGCGGCTCACCGACCGCGAGGCCGAGGGCGTCTGGCAGAACATCGACGCCGAGGTGACGAGCCTCTGGCAGACCCGTCAGGTCCGCCAGCGACCACCCGAACCGCAGGACGAGGCCCGTAACGTTCAGTGGTACCTCGAAAACACGCTGTTCGATGTCGTCGGCGAGGTCTACAGCGAGTTCGAAGAAATCGTCACCGACGAGTATCCCGACATCGATCTCCCGAAACTGTTCGAGTTCCGCTCGTGGGCCGGCAGTGACCGGGACGGTAACCCCTACGTGACTGTCGACGTCACCCAGGATACCCTCGAACGGCAGCGCGAGATCGTCCTCGAACGCTACCGAACGCAGCTCAAGCGGCTGTCGGCGATCCTCAGTCAGGACGGCGACCGGTATCCGACGACCGGTGCTTTCCGAGCCTCGCTGGAGGCCGACCTCGATGAGTTCCCGACGATCACCGAGGAGGCCGAAGAGCGGTACCCCGATGAGCCGTACCGCCAGAAGCTTCGGCTGATGCGGGAGCGACTCAACCGCATCGGCGACGTGCGGCCCGGTGGCTACCCCGAGGACGACCAACTGCTCGAAGACCTCGAAACCATCGACGCCAGCCTGCGGGCCTACGGCGGCAGCGACATCGCCGAGGCCTACGTCGAGCCGCTGCTCCGGCAGGTCAGCACCTTCGGCTTCTCGCTGGCGAGCCTCGACCTGCGTGACCACCGTATCCAGCACACGAAAGCCATCGACGAGGCACTCGCCGAAGAGGGCATCGAGTACCGCGAGCTCGGCGAGGACGAACGCGTCGACTTGCTGACCGATGCGATCCTGCAAGACGAGCCGCTGATCGATCCCGAGAACCCCGGCGATGTCTCGGAGACAGCCGAAAAGGTCCTCACGCGATTCGCCGCCCTCGGCGACTGGCAGGAGGAGTTCGGCGTCGAGGCCATCGATACCTACTGTATCTCGATGACTGAGGAGCCGAGCCACGTCCTCGAAGTGCTGTTCCTCGCCGACCAAGTCGGCGCGGTCTCGCTGCCGGACCACGCCGGACTCGACGTCGTCCCGCTGCTCGAAACCGAGTCGGCGCTCAACGGTGCCGACCGGATCATGGGAACGCTGTTCGAAAACGAGGCCTACAAGCAGGCGCTGAAAGCCCGGAACAACACCCAAGAGATCATGCTGGGGTACTCCGATTCAAACAAGGAAAACGGCTTCCTCGCAGCCAACTGGGACCTCTATAAGAACCAGAAACGCCTCGCCGAAATCACCAATAACTACGACGTGACGATGCGGCTGTTCCACGGTCGCGGCGGCTCGATTTCCCGCGGCGGCGGCCCGATGAACAAGGCGCTTTTGGCACTGCCGAACGAGACTGTCACCGGACAGGTCAAGTTCACCGAGCAGGGCGAAGCGATCGCCGAGAAGTACGGCAGCGAGCGGATCGCCGAGCGCAACCTCGAACAGATGCTCGACGCCCAGATCCGTGCCCGACACAACGCGCTGCGGGAACCGGTCGAGCAGGTGCCCGACGAATGGGCCGACGCCATGGACACCATGGCCACCGCAGCCCGTGCGGCCTATCGCGACCTGCTCGGGACTGACGGCTTCGTCTCGTACTTCGAGCAGGCGACGCCGATCACGGTCATCGAAGACCTCAATCTCGGCTCGCGGCCCGCCTCCCGCTCGGAAGATCGCTCGGTCGAGGATCTGCGGGCGATCCCGTGGGTGTTCTCGTGGACCCAGTCGCGGTGTATCCTCCCCGGTTGGTTCTCGCTTGCCTCCGGCGTCGAGGCCTACCTCGAAGACGGCGGCGAGATGGAGACCCTCCAAGAGATGTACGACGAGTGGGCCTTCTTCCGGACCACCTTCGACCGCGCGGCGCTGTCGCTGACGCGAACCGACCTCGAAATCGCCGACGAGTACGCCTCGCTGGCCGACAGCGAGCTTCGCGAGGAGTTCCAGCCCAGAATCGAAGGCGAGTACGAACAGGCCGTCGACTACGCCGCCGAGATCACCGGCCGCGAGGAACTGCTGCGCCGCGACTGGCTCGACGAGAGCCTCGAACGCCGGAATCCGTACGTCGACCCACTGAACCTGCTGCAGACCCACCTGCTGAGCCAGACGCATCTCACCGAAGCCGAGGAGCGCACCCTCCGGCTGACGGTCAACGGCATCGCAGCAGGAATGAAGAACACGGGATAACTCCCCTCGCCGCGTCGGTCAGTCCCGCGAGAGGTACGTGATCCCGTTGGGGTGGGTTCGTACACCGATCCGGTCGACCTCTTGGCGGGCTTCGGTATCGATTACCGAGACATCGTTGGTTTTGTTGTTCGAGATGTAGGCCGTCGAGCTATCGTTATTAAAAACGACCTCGCCGGGCCAGATCCCGACCGGAATCCGTTCGACCTCCCACGGTCGACCCTCGTCGGTCCGGTGGAACCGCGTTTCGATCACCGAGACGTCGTTCGACATCCGGTTTGGGACCAGTGCGATCGACGCATCCGGCGAGAACTCGATGCCGATCGGCGCGCTTCCCAACCCCGTCTTGTAGATCGTCTCGTGGTGTTTGGGGTCGTGGACGGTGAGTCGGCTCTCGTTTTGGATCGTCACGTAGACGTTGTTCGTCTCGGGATTGACCGCCACTGCTTCGGGGCCGTCGCCGACGGGCACGTCGACGGCGATGCGTCGCTGGTCGCAGTCGATCACCGTGAGGGTGTTGCCGTTGCTGTTGGTGATGTAGGCGGTCGACTCGTCGCCGTTCAGCGACAGCGTGTTCGAGACCGACTGATGGGTCGGAATCACGTCCAGCACCTCGTCGGTCTCGATGTCGAAGACGAACACCCGGCTGTTGTTTCGGGAGACCAACCAGAGCTCGTTGGCGCGCGTCCGGACGGCGAGTCCGCTGGGGTGGTCCAACAGGTCGTGTTCGATCCGCCCGGTGACTGAGAACGTCTCGTTGTCGATGACGTTCAGCGCGTTGCCCTGCGCGCAGGTCACGTAGCTTTTGGTCCCGTCCGGCGAGGTTTCGATCGTTATCGGGTCGAAATCCGTCTCGATCTCTTCGACCGTCTCACCGGTCTCGGGGTCGACGACCGACACACAGTCGTCGTCCCGGTTGAGCACGAGCAGTCGATCATCCATAACACAGACAGCGGTCCGCACAGCAAAACCCCTTAGCACCGTCCCGACTGGCCGACTCTCCGGCCAGTCGGCCAATCGCTTCGACGGCCGTGTTAGCGCACCGCTGCGGCCGCTTCGCCCATTATCTCGATGGCCTCACGCAGCGTTGCCTCGTCGGTTGCATACGAGATCCGGGCCATTCCCTCGCCGCCCGCGCCGAAGGCGTCGCCCGGGACGACAACCACACCGCGGTCGATACATTCCTCGACGAACCCCTCGGGCACCTCGGGCATCGCATAAAACGCCCCGCGGGGGGTTGCACAGTCGATGCCATGGTCGGCGAGCCCATCGAGCAGGATGTCCCGGCGGCGTTCGAAGGAGTCGGTCATTTCGTCGACGATTCCCTGTGGTCCGGTGAGGGCGGCCTCTGCGGCGTACTGTGCGGGCGCGCTGGCACAGGCCTGAACGTACTGGTGGACCCGAAGCATTCGGTCGACGCGCTCGCTCGCGCCAGTGACCCAGCCGAGCCGCCAGCCCGTCATCGAATACAGTTTCGACGAGGAGTTAACGACGACCACGTTGTCGCTCTCGGTGTACTCGATCGGCGAGTGGTGTTCGCCCTCGAAAACGGTGTACTCGTAGACCTCGTCGGAGACACACAGCACGTCGTGGTCGTCGGCAATCCGGGCGAACTCCCGGATATCATCTTCGCTGGCGACTGCGCCGGTCGGATTGGCGGGCGAGTTGACGATGAACGCCGCGGTGTCGTCGGTAATGGCCTCCTCGACGGCGTCGGGATCGAGGGTGAGATCCTCGCGGAGGCCAACCGGGACCGGTTCGCCGTCGGCGAGTTTGGTGAGCGCGTCGTAGGAGACGAACCCCGGATCGGGAATAATGACTTCTTGGCCCGGGTCGACGTGGGCCTCGAGAGCGATGTGGAGCGCCTCGCTGGCCCCGGAGGTGGCGATCACGTCGGCGGGGTCGATGTCGATTCCTTGGTCACGGTCGTGTTTGGCGGCGATGGCTTCGCGGAGCGGTTCGATCCCCTTGTTGCCGGTGTAGCCGTCGGCTTCCCCCGACTGGATGGCGTCGACGGCGGCCTGCCGGGCGTGGCCCGGCGTCGGAAAGTCCGGCTGGCCCAAGCCGAGATTGATCGCGTCGTCACCGGCTGCCTCGAATACTTCACGAATGCCACTGATCGAGATGCGCTCGACGCGTGAGGAAAACCCTGTCATACTCTACTTGCTCTCGGCCGACCCGATAGCTTTTGTTACATTCGATGGGCGAGCCACTGCCGGCTCGCCCGTCGAACCGTATGCTGTGAGCCACTGCCGGCTCGCCCGTCGAACCGTATGCTGTGAGCCACTACCGGCTCGCCCGTTCGAAACGCTCAGTAGCGTC
>Ga0207753_1000615_pt1 | contig 13557 bp, 9 predicted proteins | sample PonA233FremontCA_2_FD_187273 | JGI IMG/M metagenome (GOLD analysis project Ga0207753, IMG submission 187273) | Salt pond sediment microbial community from Fremont, CA, USA - Pond A23 Sediment 3 (SPAdes) | ecosystem: Environmental > Aquatic > Non-marine Saline and Alkaline > Saline | place: USA...
GAGCATCTCGGCGAACGCCTCGTGGTCGGGTGTCGCGATCTGCAGTATGATCTGATCGGCACCGAGTTCGACGTACGGCTCGATTTTCTCGATCACGTCCTCGGGGGAGGTTCCGATGAACATCTCTTCGGCTAGGGCGTCGTCGCTGACGAGTTCGCCGTGCTCACGCATGAACTGAGGATCCGAGACGTCGTACTCGAAAAACACCGGGAGCAGCGTCGCTTTCCAGGGCGAAAGGTGTTCGATCGCGGTCTGTCTCGATTCCGCGTAGGCACCGTGGATGTGGACGACCAACTCGAACTCGTCGCGTGACTCCGTCCGGTCGGACCGCTCGAGTCCCGTCTCTACCGCCGGCAGGATCTCGTCCCGCAACTGTTCGGGGGGGAACGCAACGGTGGCGAACCCATCGGCGAGTTCCCCGGCCATTCGAGCAGGCGTCGTCCCCCATCCACCGACGTAGATATCGGGCGTTTCGTCGGGCACGGTGTACAGTCGTGCCTCGTCGAACTCCCAGAACCCGTCCCGAGTGTCGAGTTCGTCACCGGCGACGAGCGTGCGGACGTGCCGGAGTGCCTCCGCAGTTCGTTGTGCACGCTCGTTGTACGATGGCCACTCGTATCCGAGGGGACTCTCGTTCATCGCTTCGCCCGTCGCGACACCGAGGAACGTCCGACCGGGATACATCGACTCCATCGTCGCCAGGCGATGTGCAACCGTTCCCGGATGGTGTCGGTGGAGCATCGCCGTCATCCCGGTCCCGACCCGAACGTGGTCCGTTCGTTCGAGCGCGGCCGGCATCCACGACCAGCAGTTCCCCGAATCGGATCGACTTCCGTCCGGCAGAACGTCGAAGGAGGGATGGAAGTGATCGTTGACCCAGATATCCCGAACGCCGGCCGATTCCGCCCAGCGAACCTGATCGAGACAGTCGGTTGGGGAGTACTGTTCGAGGGACGCGAAGAAGCCGAAATCCACCATACCTTATCTGTACGGAATGGGAACATAGTCCTTCTCCTCCCAACTGCGCGGACCCCACCGTGGTACCGCAGGCTCCTCCATCTCTCCTGAGACGGCGAGGAACGTTGTGGTGAGCCGACGGTAGGCAGGTTCGGATCGCTGGTCCCGTGCGAAGGCAAACGCTCGTAACCGGTTTTCGGCGGTACTCGTTCGACCCGAGCGAATATATGCGAACATCGGCACGTTCGTGATTTTCGTTTGCTAATGATACGTTCGACTGGATGCCGTCTCTCGGCGTTTGCGTTGCATTCGGGCCCGAAGCGGTGGAAGGCAGCCCGTACAGTGCGCTGGTGACGGGAACGACCGCATTACCTGAATTGAGGCGCTAAGGCCCCTTCCTCAACGAGCGACCGAAGGGAGCGAGTAGGGAGGGGATACAGCGCCGCACGGCTCTCAAACACGTTCGTCGCTCGACCCCACAGGCCCACACAATCGCAACGATTTAGTACGTTTTTTGCATAACTTATGGTGTGGCAACGCGCAAGACCATTTCTATCCGCGACGACCAAGAGGAGTGGATTCAGGAGAACCACCTGAGTCTGTCCTCGTTCGTCCAAGAGAAACTTGACGAACTCATCGAAGAACGCTCGTGAACTACAACTACAGGTATCGACTCCGACCGTCCGACGCTCTCGAAGAGCAGTTATCGTGGACTGTCGATACCTGTAGACAGGTCTACAACCACTTCCTCCACCGACTCAACCGAACCGACGACACTTCGGCATACAGCGAGCAAAAACTCTTGCCAAGTCTCAAGAAGTGGTGGAACGATCTGAAACAAGTTCACTCAAAGGTCCTTCAGAAAGTCGTGCAACGGCTGTACGACAACCTCTCGACGCTTCGCGGTCGCAAAGAGAACGGCTACCGCGTCGGGACGCTCAAGTGGAAAGCGCCGGGCGAGTACCGCAGTTTCACCTACAGTCAATCCGGCTTCAAGCTCAAGAACACGAGCGGTCGGACAAAACTGTGGCTCTCGAAACTCGGAGAAATTCCGCTCACCTTCCACCGCGACCTCCCCGACGACGCCGAGATTAAGACCGTCACCGTCAAGCAAGAACCGACCGGAAAGTGGCACGCTATCCTCGGCGTCGAAACCCCGGACGACCCACCTACGAAACCGGAGAATCCCGAGAAGTGCGTCGGTATCGACGTGGGGATTCTCAAGTACGCCCACGACACAGACGGAACCGCCGTTGAATCACTTGACCTCTCAGACGAGCGCGAACGGTTGGAACGCGCACAGCGCGGCCTCTCGCGGAAGGAACACGGTTCCTCGAATTGGGAGCAACAGCGCCGTGTCGTGGCTGAACGCCACGCCGAGTTGAAGAACAAGCGCCGCGACTTCTTGCACAAACTCTCGACCTACTACGCCCGAGAGTACGACCTCGTGGCGGTTGAGGACTTGGACGCGAAGGGGTTGGTCGAACTGCCGGGCAACTCTCGAAACCGCGCAGGAGCGGCGTGGGGGACGTTCCTTCGGATGCTCGAATACAAGTGCGAACGCGAGGGAACGCACTTCGTCGCCGTGAATCCACGCGGAACGACGAAAGAGTGCGCGTCCTGCGGCGTTTCGACCGAGAAACCGCTGTGGGTGCGCGAACACTCCTGTCCTGCCTGCGGGTTTGAGGCAGATAGAGATGCGAACGCGGCGTGGAACATTCTTTCTCGCGGCAGGAAGCGGTTAGGAGCGGGGCGCTCCGAATCAACGTCACCAGAAATCAAAGACTTCTGGTTGGCGAACGAATCGCAGAGCGATTCGTCAACGCCTGTGGAGACTGCGCTCCCTGTGGATACGTCCGTATCTGCAAAGCGCGTCGTGGAAACAGGAAGCCCCTCCCTCAAGCGCGAGCAGTCAGGCGAGCGGTAGGGTGGGGTAGTTCACATCGGTTCGTCGCGGAATCTGGTGCTCTGCCTGTGGGTGAGTGAGGGATCTACCAAGACAGATCACGTGCTTTCGGACGAACTATCCGTAGACTCCAGAACCGTGAATTGACGAAATGATCGGTTGTGGAATAGAATAGAGCCTCGAGACTAGTTAAAAACCTTTTCTTTTGGGAGTTGTAATTGCCCGAATCTATCGAGGACAGAACAACAGCGAAGTATGTGCATTGTCAATCGGCTGTATCGACAGCGGCTTTTTTAGCTCGTGTTTCGATCTCGTCGTCCAAATCTCGCATGAAGTCGTCAACCGTATTCCCCATCGTCAACACCGGATACCCCTGTTCAAGCATATCGTTGAGTACCGCGCCGGCGTCTTCGTCACGATCGTGTTCGGTCACCGGCACATCAACGTTCGACGCGAAGACACTTGTGAACGCGCCACCCGCACGGGCCCGCTCGATTAGGTCGCGCTCGGCCAGCGTGTTCAGGTATTTCGCGAAGGAGGCGGTTCGGCTCCGCCGGTCGGGGCGCAAGTAGACGAACGGCAGGACGTGCTTATCACCGGCCAATGACTGCCGGATCGCCTCCGTACTCTCGATGTCGTTGATCTCGGCGCCATTGAATATGCGCCCACCCGGAAGCCGAATCCAGCGTGGCTGGATAGCGTCCAGATACGCGTTCAGTTGTTCCTCCGGCACCGACTCCATATCTAACCAGCGAAGCACGTCGTTGACAGCGTAGACCGTCTCGGCACCGATCCGACCCTGTTGGTCGTCCGGGATCGTGACCTGTCGCATCTCACCGCCCTGCTGTTCGATCTCCTTGCGCATGTACTCGGCGAGGACGGGGTTTTGCTCGCCGTTGACGACCTTCGTTCCGGATGGGATCGTCCGCGCGAACGCCCGTGCGAGGTCGCGGACGGTCTTGCCCAGCGTGTCCTGATGATCCTGTCGGACGTTCGCAATGACGACGACATGTGGCTTGATGAACCGTTTGTTGATCAGGCGAGTCGTATATTCGGTGATTCCCTGGTTCTCGAAGATGCCGATATCCTCTGGCGTGTACGACTCCAGTTGCGGGCCGAACTCCCGAAGGACGTTGATATTCTCGTACAACGTCGTGTACGGCCCTGTCCGTTCGATAGGGATGACGTCCCCGTTGCGGATCAACAGTGGATGGTTGCCAGTAATCTTCGTTAGGGTGTCGTAGCCTCGCCGCCGGAACACGTCGTCAAGACGCTTGACCGTTGAGGACTTCCCGCGGATGCCCGAAACCACGATCCGGGTGTCGATATTCCGGAGGTACTGCCGGTGTTCTCGCCCTCGAGATAACAGCGAGAGGGCACTACGGACGGTTGACACTCCGACTTCGAACGGATCGAATTCGACATCTTCGTCCTCTGTCCCGACGAGGTACACTGGAATTGCACCTGTTGCAAGATGGCGGAACCGCCGCATCGCCTCGCGGGCGTTCGCTCGGACGGTGTAGGTGAAGTTCGGAACGGCGAGTATCTCGCCATCGGCTTCAAGCGCCCAATCGAAGATGTCGTTCGAGTCGTCACCGCGAACTCGGAGGGTTGGTCGGTCGTCGTCCGAGGGTGACTCGACATACTCGAACTCGTCGGAATCGAGCGATTCGAGCTCCGCCGCAGCGTCGCGAACCCGGTCGATATGCTGCCGTGCCGCTTGTGAACATTCGTATCGGTCTGCTCCGACCGCCAGACAGACCTCGGCGTCACAGAGCCGCCAGAACCACCCCTCCTCGCTCCACACGACCTCGAACATGCCCTGTTCGTTCATTCTCGATCGCCACCCGAGAGAATCGACGACTCGAACACGTTCTCATGTGATGGTTGATAGACCGTGTGATACTCTACTATCACAAGACAGACGAGCGCGACGAGGACAATTGCGACGACCTGCGGGAGCCCGAACTGCTGTGGGAACCCACGTGGGAGGATGCGTCCGGTCGCCCGAGCGATCAGCAGCATCACCGCGAAGGTGCCGAGTTGTAGCGGGACGAAGAGCTTACGTTTGGGCCCAGGGGCAACGTGCCAGTTGTACGCGCCGATCCCGGCGAGGATTGCGACGAAGTACGCCGACAATCCGCGCGTAATCGGAAAGAACAGCGTGATGGGAACAGCCGCGATCAGCGCGAAGGCTGTCGTGATCGAGATCAGAACGCGTCCGTATAGGAGGGTGACGTAGTGGACGAGATAGAGGAGTCCGAAGGAGAACCCGAGCAGCACCGCGTACAGCACGACGAGCCACTTGCTCGCCAGTGCGTAAATGGCTAGCAACGGGAGGGCAATCAATCCAATTCGGAGGCCGTAGCGGCCACGGACGCGTTCGGAAATCAGAAGGCCGAGTAGAAAGAGCGCGACTGCCACCGGTCGAGCGAGAATTGTCGGTTCGAGGTCGGTGTCGAGTGCCGCGTTCTTGTAGACCGCGACATCTGTTGTCGTCGTGTATAGCGCCGGCGGCGTCATTTCGCCAAGTGTCGTGGCCAACTCGGGTGTGATGAGCAGCCAGCCACAGGCGACCAAGCCGACGTAGAGACCCGTGCCGGTGAGCAGGTCAGGAATGCGGTATTCTGGTTTGAGTTGATGATAATTGTACGCTGCGAGGCCAGGGAGAATGCTGCCGATGAACACGACCGAGCGGAGCGACTCCGGGATCAGCGCACCAAGTCCCACGAGTAGGAAAAGCGGAACGCCGCTGCCAAGCCCCATTGCGACGAGTAACTCGTCGCGTCCGTAAAGTAGCGTTCGCTGCTTCACAACCCAGAGTCCGAGATAGGCGACGATCGTACTCAGTACGAAAATCGGAAGCATCCAGACGTTCTTGAGGGTATAGACTGCCAGCACGGGAATCGCAATAGTCCCTCCCATCCGGTACCCGAACAGCTGGGTGATCGTTCCGACCGACAGGAGTCCCAGCGCGGTAATCCCGGCTGCAACTAACACTGGCAACACCTCACGGTATCAGCACCACGCCCACATATCTGGTTCATAATTGGAGTGCAATATGAGTGTTCTTCTGAATCGACTGATTGAGGCGGGTTTCAGAGTATTCGGCGCAGTCTGCAGCAACAGCTAACTGAAATCCAGTATGGTTTGTTTGAGGCTTTGTTGCATGAATTCTCTATATCGGTCGCGCTATTTCTGGCAGATAGCCGGTACATATCTGCTGCGTCATCGGAGCGAAACTACTAGTAGTCCTCAACTGTGGTGACCGCACAGTGAGAGAATGGAAACGGCGTTCCAAATCTAGAACCGACTAGTAGGCACACATCTGCAGAGTACTGGCTACCGTCGTCGAGGCGCTGAATTGAATTTTCCAATCTCTGATATGAATTTGAAGCGCTGCTGAATAAAGAATGTACTCAGCAAAATCTTGGTCACCACTCCGATATATACTACAAAGGGTGCCGCTTCCACTAGAGATCACGCACGAGTTCAACATGCTTACACGTGTGCTGGACTCATCATAACCGATGGATGACGATACGACCCACCGAGAGAACATTGACATCCTCCTCCGCGTAAACGCGGAGGAATCCCGAGCGGTGGGAGTTTCAGGTTCGCAGCCCAATCACCGGACTACCAGCCCTTTCGGGCGCGGGTAGTCCCACAGTATCGGACTGGTGGACTGCTGGCAGTGCCAAACTGCCGTTACCCCTATCCTCAACCGTGTACTGCGTCCCGATGTTGTTTTTGCCACGGGGACGCCAGCAGGCGTCAGCAGACTCGGGGGTATCGTCTGACTCGCTTTGAGCAGTCGGCACGTGGGCACACCCTTCGAGGATGTGACGTTCACCGCCCGCTCTCTCGGATACTGTCTCATTAGATGGGTGGACAGGCCACCTCCGAAGGACGGGTCGGAATCCGCTCCGTTCCGACTGATTCCTATCTACTAATATGGTTGCCTGTCACTTAAACGTCGGTATTGCGAAACTCAGAGTGCTGTCGAACGTGGATTCTCTCCCAAGTGACGGTGCGTATCCACGGCGTGAACGCCGTGGTATTGCGCCTGTTCAGCGTATAAACACCGGCCGCTGATCCAGTGTTGACATCCAATAACGAACAACGTCTCCGATATATCGTTGATGTCAAATATGTAGAAACGATATATCAATTAGATTGAAGAGACGGAAGGTACTGGGACTCACAGCCGCTGGGATGACCTCTCTCGCTGGCTGTTCTCAGCAACTTCGACAAACGGTTTCAGGCACCGCTGGCGACGAGCCGCCAGCCACCGGGACCGTCACCACAGGTGGTGACCCGCTATCGGACGCGTCGGTGACCGCCTATCGAAATGGCAACAAAATTGCACGATCTACAACCGACGCCGACGGAACGTACGATCTCTCCTTCGGTAGTTTCCCAGCTTATGTTCGCTTCGACCACCCGGAGTACAGCTCAGTCACAAGGGCAATTGCACCAGGGTCGACGAGGACCATCACGCTGGATTCGGGGGAGGAGTCGGTCAATTTAACATTCGGCGGAGACGTGATGTTTGGACGGCGGTACTACGAACCGAGAGACGACCCGCTTCGATTTTATTACCGGTTACAACCGGGCGACCGCCGAGATTCTCATAACCGATTGCTCGACTCGGTTTCGCCGCTCTTCCGGGACGCCGATATTGCGTCGATCAACCTAGAGACGCCGCTGACGACATCAGAATGGCGGCATCCGTCGAAGGCGTTCGTCTTTACCAGCCATCCCGTCGCTGCAGCGGCGATGGCCGATGCCGGAATCGATTACGCGGCACTTGCGAACACGCACGCCTTTGATGCTCTTACGCCGGGGCTCGAGGAGACGGTTGCGTCTCTCGATGAGGCCGGAGTCGCTCATTCCGGCGCTGGTTCGGACCCCTCCACCGCCATTGCCCCAGCCGTTCTCGAACGCGACGGAGTGACTGTCGGCTTCGTTTCGGTGACGACGACCGCGGGCAGACAGTACGACCGCGACTGGGCGGCTAACGAGACGACTGCGACGTACACTGTCAACCGCGACGGCCAAACCCTCTCGGTTCGGGATCGTGCGGGGGTTGCCGAAGCCACGCCCGAGACGATCCGAGCCAGCGTACAGGCCGCAACCGACCGTGCGGACGTGGTCGTGACACAGATCCATGGTGGTGAGGAGTACCAACGGACACCCACGCGAGAACTCCAGAACCTGACCGACACCGCGATCGCTGCCGGCTCGGATCTGGTCGTAAACCACCACCCACACGTGTCGGGGGGACTCGAGACCCGCGACGGAGCGCTCGTCGCGTGGTCGATGGGGAACCTCTTTTTCGACCAAAACCTGTGGGCCACATATCGGTCGTTCGTCCTACAGGTGACAGTCACTCCAGACGGAGTACAGTCGGCACGAGCGGAACCGATCCTCATCGAGGGGTACGTCCCACGTGGCGTGACCGGACCGCTCCGAAACCGGCTGACGTGGGAACTCGCCGGACTCTCGGACAGTTCGTTCACGATCGCCGACGATACAGTAGCGTACCGGCCTGACGACAAAAGATATCCACCCGAACAGTTGACCCTCGACGGTGGGATTCAACGCAGAGCCCGCGGGTGGGTTACTGAATCCGATGACTCGGTGCAACTCGGTCGCGAACGGTTCATCACCGGATCGTTCGACGATCACGATGTCGACAGCGACGCGTACGAAGGCATGCTGTGGCGCTACGGCCGTGAATCGCGTGACAGCGACCAACCTATCGGGCAAGAAGGGTCTGGCGGTATCGAACTCGTACGCGTTCGAGCGAACGAGAACCGAGCATTGCTGTCGCCGTGGAACCGCCTGCCAGTCTCCAACGAGGATTTCACGCTATCAGGAACGTACCGAACGAATGCAGACGGAGAGCTTCGCCTGCTCGTCTCGTGGTACGACGATACCGCCGGGAGTTCGTTCCAATCCCAGGAGACGTCGCTCGCGTCGACGGAGCGTGAATGGACCGACTTCGCACTCGATCTGGAGCGGCCCGACGATGCCACACATATCGACGTCTTCCTGCTCTTGACCCCACCAGACGGCGTCGACATTCTGCGTGCGGCGTTCGACACGCTGAGCCTCGTCGAGTGGGAGCCGGCCGATGTCGCCGGCGGCCGGCAGTTCGATGCTATCCGAGGCCCGTCCGGAGCGACCGTCCGCGCGGTCCCGGTCGACGGTGAGGTGCGCTGGCAGTGATCGTCGCGGTCATCGTCACCGCGTTCGGACTCCTCGCGGTAGCGGGATTGACACAGGTGTACGGCTACCGGCTGGGAGGCACGATTGCGATACCGATTCTCGCCGTGTACACACTGAAGAGCTTCGTCATGCTGCCGATCTACGTCCTCAGTGCTGCGGTCGCATACCTCGGCCTGAGCCTACTGAAGAACAACACGCTGATCTATGATCGTGCCGAACTAATCTACGCGATCCTCATCGGGAGTCTGATACCGGTCACAATCTTCCTGACCTTTGGCTTTCTTATTCGAGATATCTTTCAGACCGTCGTGTTTGTCGGGAGTATTCTCCCTGGCCTTGCCGCATATAATTATCACCAACTCGACGACAAGACCCGTCGCTGGGACCTACTGACTGCAATGGTGTTGTTCGGATGTCTGTTCGGGCTTGGATGGTATCTCGTCTCGGCTGAGTTCGCACCCACACTTGCGACTGCGGCGCCCGTTACGCTCTATTCACGCACAGCAGATGTGGCGACGTGGAAAGGCGTTGCTGTCAACGAGCCATTGTCGCCGGTCATCCTCCCCCGGCTTGTAACGGTGTTGTTGTTCGCAGTCGGGATGCTCCTGTCAGAACGTGTCCGCGAGCGGTACGACATCCGTATCGGTGTGGTTTCGGTGGCGTTGCTTGCGATCTTCTCGCTTGCAGACCGCCGACTCGTCTATCTATACACCTGTCTAATCGTGATATCGTATGTCGCCGTGCAAGCGATTCACTATTCATCGCTGTTGTACGGGCGCGTACTCGTCGGCATCGGGGCAGCGTTTGGCATCGTCATGGCCGTGCCGTTGTCGATCGAGCTGGGAATCACACGCGGTCTCTCGGCGTTCTTTGTCGGGATTCTCGCGGGGGTGAACGCGTACAACGTCCATGTCGCACAGCCGCCGAGTCGACGGTTGTTCGTCCCGCTTCAGTTTGGATCGTTCGTATTCTTGCTGTGCTTGACGAGACTCACCGGAGCGGTCCTACCGAGGGGGTTCCCCGCCAGTTCGGCATCACCGAAGCAGTAATCGGCTTGAGTATCGTCGCCGTCTGCTTCGGGTATGTTGAGTGGCGAACGATCCGGAAACCCGACGAGGAAGCGATTTCCGATCAGTCCATTTTGAATCAATCTAGTACTGCCCACGAGACTGCCGCTCCGCTTGATGAGACATCGCGGGAGATGGACCCATGATCGAGGGGATCCGCTTCGAGGTGTACGACACCGAAGCCGGGTGGCGGTGGCGATTGCGAATCGACAGCCTCGTATTGAACCCGTCGAAGAAGTCGTTTTCTTCACCCGATCAGGCTCGCGAGGCCGTCAATCGCGTCCGTGCAGCGGCATCAGTCGTCGAGGATCTGACGGAGCAACAGTTCAACGGTACCCACGCAGGTGACCGCGTTACTGACGTGCAGTGTGCGACTATCGATGTTTCCGGCCAGTACGAGTGGGTGCTTATTGAGGATGGCGACGTGCTTGCGCGGTCGACGACGACATACGAAACCGAATCTGGTGCTCTGAGGGCTGCAACGAAATTCTGTACATATGCTAGCGTCACGGAGACCGTGTTCCTCTTTGAAAGCCAGGACCAGCGGTCATCATCGTTCGATGTCGGCTCAAGATCGATACTGGCGGCGCTTCGCTCGTTAGCGACGCTCCCAATCCGGGGGTTCAAACACCGTCGAGCGCTCCAGAAGATCGACACCCGGATCGTCGTTTCTGGTATCCGTGGTAAATCTTCGACTACCCGTCGACTCGACGACGTGTTAAGACGTCGCGGGAACGACACACTAACAAAAATCACAGGTAATCAGCCACATCTGATCCACAATGGTGGTGTGGTCCCGTTGAACCGCGAAGGACCCAGAACGACCCTGTATGAAAATATCGACGTTTTCAGAGAATACGTCCCAAAACTCGCGAAATACGCTCCTGATGATGTCGCAATTTTCGAGAATCAAGGTATCACGGAGTACACGACTCGTCTGATTAACGAATCGTTCCTAGACCCACACGTTATTATTCTGACCAACATCCGTCGTGATCATCAAGACACGCTCGGCGAAACCCGAGCTGACATCGCACGGTCGTTCGCCAAGTCAGTCCCTCCCAGTACCCACGTCGTGTGCGGTGAGCAGCACCCGATCATCTACGAGTATCTGGAACGTGAGGTCACGGCTGTCGGGGCGACAATCGAACAAGTAGCGATCCCGGAGGAACACCAAGGACTGCTCGGGGCGGAAACGGTTCACGCGGTGAACCACACGCTCACAGCCGTCGGTGAGCCTCCCGTTCCTGACGATGAGATTCGAACGTATCTCAAACAGATCCAGCCGAAATGGACGACCGTCCCGAACGGGCTCGTGTTCAACGCAGCTGAGGTGAACGACGTTGAGAGCACGGAAGCAGTCAGACAGGCACTTGAGAACTCCGATCGTATCACCCCATTTGTCTTCTTGCGTCCGGATCGGCGCGGGCGAACCGCCTCGTTCGTGTCGTACTTCGATCACCTCGCCGATCGTGGAATTATCGACGCCGGATACGTGATGGGTAGTGACAGCGCAGTATTCGTAAATGAGACGACGTGTGAGGTCACGGAGATCGACTCCGACACCGATCCGGCAGTTGTGTTGGATCGGCTGCTCGATCGTGATCGACCGGTGATACTCATGGGCAACACAGTCGACGAGTTCATGCGAGAGATCGATGCTGAAATCGATTCGCGAGCACAGCGTAGGTCTCTGGTGGACAGGCCACGATGGCCGTCGGCCGCGTAGGTCTCATACGATTGCTCCCACAGTCTCCCGACAGAATCAGGGTGCTGTGACACATTCGTCTATCGCCACTGTGTATCCTCTGCCCGACGGAGCGGCCGCTCCTGATGAGTACAAGGGTCAGCGGACCCATAGGACATACCTAGAACAATGGCATCTCCGGGTCGTGTTCTTGACACGTAGCGAGCGGAAGCCCACCCCTGAAGGGGTAGGTCCGAGCGACAGCACACCGTCGCAAACCACCCGCTACGACTCGTCTGGATGTTCCACCGCTTCCAGACCAGCTTCGATAATCTCTCGGTAGGCTTCAGCAAGAGCCATATCCTGCTGTTTGGCGTAGTCTTTCACTCGACCATTGAGCGTGTGCGATATGTCGATGTTCGGGCGCATTAGTGTCTAAAAGACATTTAGACATACAGCTACAAACATCTATCGTCGTGAGGCGAACCAATACGTTTGCGGTACGCCCACTCTCCGACGCCGACGAGGGGCTACTGCGCGAACTGTTGGACGCCTCTGCGAGCCTCTGGAACGAGTTGAATTACGAGCGCCGCCAGCAACTCTTTGACGGCGAAAGCGTGTGGGACACTGCCGACTACCGGAAACAGTACGTCGATGTGCTTGGCTCTGCCACCGCACAGCAGGTCATTCCGAAAAACAAATCAGCGTGGCAGTCTTTTTTCGCCGCCCGCGAAAACGGTGAAGACACTGCCCAGCCGGGCTACTGGGGCAACGAGGACAACGGCAGAGAACTCCGCACGTTCATCCGAAACGACAGTTACACGCTGGAAACCGGCGAGCGGTCACGAGTCGAGATTCCGGTCGGCCAAGCCCTGAAAGACGAGTACGGACTTGGCTATCACGACCGTCTACGTCTCGAAGTTGCTGGCGACCCGAAGTGGAGCGGCGAACAGGGCCGTCTGGAAATACAGTACGACGAGACAGACGGCACGTTCAGGGCCTTTCAACCAGTTACCGTCCCTGATTCTCGACTGGATTCACCACTGGCTTCGGAAGAAGCTGCGCTGGACGTGGGCGCGAACAATCTCGTCGCCTGTACCACCACGACCGGCCAGCAGTATCTCTACGAGGGCCGGGACCTGTTCGACCGCTTCCGCGAGACGACCAAAGAAATCGCACGGTTGCAGTCCAAACTCCGCGAAGGGCGATACAGCAGTCAGCGGATACGGCGGCTGTATCGCAAACGGACGCGACGGCGCGACCACGCACAGGATGCACTAGTTCGGGATCTGGTGGAACGGCTCTACGCCGAAGGGGTCGCTACGGTATACGTGGGTGACCTCACGAACGTTCTCTCAACGCACTGGTGCGCCGAGGTAAACGCCAAGACCCACCAGTTTTGGGCGTTCCGGGCGTTTATCGACCGTCTCTCGTACACCGCCGAGGAATACGGTATCACCGTCGAAGTGCGCTCGGAAGCCGACACGACCCGGACCTGCCCGGCGTGTGGGAGACAGGACGCTACTGACCGGGACGGCGACGTGTTCCGGTGTCCGTGCGGTCACGAGGCCCACGCCGATTTGTGCGCGTCTCGCACGTTTCTCGAACAGCAGGCTGGCGAAATCGAAGTTGGGTCGATGGCTCGGCCCGTGCGTCTCAAGTGGGAGGACCACAACTGGTCGGAGTCACCACGCTCTCCCGAGAGG
>Ga0207753_1000616_pt1 | contig 13553 bp, 13 predicted proteins | sample PonA233FremontCA_2_FD_187273 | JGI IMG/M metagenome (GOLD analysis project Ga0207753, IMG submission 187273) | Salt pond sediment microbial community from Fremont, CA, USA - Pond A23 Sediment 3 (SPAdes) | ecosystem: Environmental > Aquatic > Non-marine Saline and Alkaline > Saline | place: USA...
ATCCTCCGGGCGAGTCCGTCGTGATCTCCTCCACGAGCCGATCGGCATCGTAGACCGTCCGGAGGGCCTCCAGGATGCCCCGTGCATCCACCGCCACCGCCCGGGCCCCCTGTCGGCGGTAGAGGTACTCGTTGGGCAGGGCCTCCATGTTGCTGTCGAAGACGACCCCGACCACCTCAAGGTCCTCGTCCAGGAGCGCCGACCCGGAGCTGCCCCCCGCAATGTCGACGGTCGAGACGAGGTTGAGGGGCGTGCCGAGGTCAATCGAGTCGACGGCCGTTCCCCACCGCGCGGGAAGCCGCCACGCCTCCCCGGCGTGGGAGAAGGAGCGGTCGTACAGTCCGTAGAAGGTCGTGAAGGGCGGGGCCGTCGCCCCGTTGTACCGGTACGACCGCACGCGGCCGTCCGAGAGGCGCAGCGAGCGCGTGGCGTCCGGCGGAAACGTGGTCCCGTACACCGCGACCCGGGCCCGGGAGAGGCGTGCGTTGAGGGTCCGTTCGGAGGCCCGCACGTCCTGCATCTGCCGGTTCGTGTTCAAGAACATGGGCGCCAGCGCCTCGATGACCGGCACCGACGGGTCGTCGCTCTTGCGGTAGCCCTCGTCCAGAAGATTAAGAAACCGGGTCGAATCCATGAGGGCGCTCTCCTCCACCAGCCGCGTGGCGACCTCTTCCGGTGTGCGCGTCCGGAACAGCCGCTGGACGGTCGGGTGGTCGGCGCCGTAGGCCGACCGGACCTCCTCGAACTGGGCCACCAGAAACTCCTTCTCGAGGCCGGGCGGCCAGTTGGCCACCTGTTCGGCGTCCTCCCGGATGCCCTCCAGCCGATCGGGGGGCGCCCCGCGGGTGCGGAGGAAGTCGTAGTAGTAGCCGTGGAGTGCACGCACCAGGATGCGGGACCCCAACTCCAGGTTCGCAAAGGTCGCGAAGGCCCCGGCCTTGTCCGCCATCACGACCTTGGACTGCTGGAGCCCCCCGATGCGATCCACCATCTTTCCGTACCGCTGGCGGAGCGAGTCGACGGCCTGGATCGAATCCTGGAGCGCCTGCACGGCCGCGCCCCGCCGCGCCAGGAGGTACGCCTCCTGAAGCCCCCGGAGCTGTCCCGTCTGTCCTTTGATGGTGTTCTCGATCGAGAAGTAGGTATTTCGGAGGTCGTAGTGCGCGGCCGAGTCCGGGTGGCTGCGGATGTAGGTGTCGAGCAGGGCCCCGCGCGACCGAAGAGCCGCCAGCCGATTGGGAAGCTCGTGGTCCCGCTGGTACTCGAGCTGCGACACCATGTCGAGGCGGCTCGTGGAGCCGGGGTGCCCCACGGCGAAGACCGACTCGTTGGGCCGGGCCCCGTCCTCGTCCCACGAGAAGTGGTGCTCGGGGCGAAGGGGCTCGCCGTCCGGGGCATAGACCCGAAAGAAGGCCACGTCCAGTGCGTACCGGGGGTAGGTGAAGTTGTCTTCCGTCCCCCCAAAGTATCCGAGCTGCAGCTCCGGGGCCATCACGAGACGGACGTCCTCGTACCGCCGGTACGTGTAGGCGGTGTACCGCGCCCCTCGGTACAGCGGGGTTACCTCCACGCGGAGCGAACTGTCCCGCGAGCTGGCCTCGGCCGTCAACTTTTCCTGGAGCGACTGGACTCGCTGCTGGCGGGCCTGGGCACCGGCCGCCCGCCCCTCGCGGAGTCCGTCGTAGACGGTACCGGTCACGTCCTCCGTCTCGACGAGCTGGTCCACGTAAAGGTTGGGGGCCCGGCGCTCCTCCCCGCCGTCCGTCGCGTAGAAGCCGTCCTCCAGGAGCGCCTCCTCGCCCCGGCGGACATCCGTGATGTGCTCCCGCGCGCAATGGTGGTTGGTCATCACGAGCCCCTGCGCCGACACGAAGGACGCCGAACACCCACTGCCGAACCGCAGCGCCCCCCGCTGGGCCGTGGTGCGCCACTCCTCGTCGGGGGTGAAGCCGTGCGCCTCCCGGACGTACGACGTGGGCAGGTTCTCGAACGTCCACATCCGCCCGCGGTCGAACCGCTGAGCCCGGACCGTGTCGTAGGCCGACGGCATGGGTACCGCCTCGTCGGCGGTCGCCTCCAGCGTGTCCCCGGAGGACTCCGTCTCGTCGGGACGCTCCACGACCGGGACCGACACGGTGCCCCCACTCCCGCCGCAGCCCGCGAGGAACGCGCCCCCCATCCCCAGAATGATGATGAGATGCCAAGCGGAAGTGCGCATGCGGTAGAGGTCAAGATCCAGAAGAACGTGCGGCAAGGCAGCGAGGCACCGGGTTCACGGGCGGCGGTCCGTCGCGCTTGGGTCCCCAAACAACTCATCGACCAGGCCGTCCGCCCCGTACACGGCGGTCAGGGCCTCTCGCAGACCGCGAACGTCGAGCGCCACCGTCCGCATCCGCCTCGGCAGAAAGAGGTACGTGTCCGCCACCGCCTGGATGTTGGGCCCCACGGCCACGCCCGCCAGCGTCAGGGACTTGGTGAGGAGCGGCGCCCCGCTGTTGCCCACGGCCCCGTCGACGGAGGCCACCACATTCAGGGGCACTGATCGGTCCATCGTCCCCGACGGAGAGCGCCAGCGCTCCGGCAGGACCCACGGGGCAGCTTCCCCGAACGCCTGGTGCTGCTCGTAGAGGCCAAACATCGTGGTGAAGGGCGGGGCGGTCGTCCCGTTGTATGGGTAGCCGAGCACGCGGCCGTCCGTGAGCCGAGGGGCGTTCCCCCCCGGCACGACCGGCGCCCTCCGGACCGCCGTCCGGGCCTCGGCGAGGCGATCGGTCAGGCGGCGTTCCGCCCGCGTGAGGCGGCGCCACTCGTCGTGGAACGACCGTGCCCGCGGCCCCACCACGGCGGCAACATCCGCGACGGGGGCTTCGTCTAGGGTCGCCTCGCCGTCACCGGCCCCCATCGACGCCCCGGCAGACTGCGAGACGAGGTCCGCCGCTCGTTCGGAGGGCGTTTGCCCCCCCAGCAGTTGACGAACGGCGGTGGTGTCCGGGGACAGGTGCCGCTCCAGCGCACTGAGCCGGGCGGCCAGGAGGGCCGTCTCCACCGGGGGCGGGGGCTCCTCCTGAAGGCTGTCTGCGGGGCGAGGGGACGCGGAGCGCGGGGCCTCGTTGGGCGACGCACGGCCCCCGGCCCGACGCATCCGACGATAGATGGACGATTCGTACGCGTCTGGTTCGTCTCCCCCGAACGCCCTGTAGGCCGCCCCGAGTGCCCGTTTGTCCTCCTGAATCGCGGCCAGGCTGTCCAACAGCCCCCCAAATCGCCGCCGGAGGGCAGGGTCTTGGTCGAGCGCCCGCCGAAGCTGGGCGTCTCGCTGCTCGAGGCGGGTCTGAACGTACCCGTTCTGCAGGGCCTCCAGGCGCGCCCGGGTGCGCTTCAGTCGGCGGTCGGCGTCTCGAAGCGACGCACGCTGCGAGGGCGTCCCCTCGGCGGTATCGAGGTGGGCCCGCAGGGCCCGCGTCCAGGTCTCCAGGCGGTCGCGTCGCTCCGGGAGCACAAGGTCTCGTCGCGTGGCGAGCTGGGCGGCGCTTTCTGCACGGCGAGTGGCCCGGGAGGGGCCGGCCGCAAACACCGCGTCGCCGGGGCGCGCCCCCTGCCTGGACGGCTCGATGAAGTGGTCGGGGGCGAGGGGCTCTCCCCGGGACGTGTAGACGCGAAGCAGGGCCCCGTCGAAGACGGCGCGGGGATACGTCATCGCCGCGTCGAGCCCCCCGAAGGCGCTGACCTCTCGCTCCGGAAGAAACGCGACACGGACGTCATCGTGGCGCCGGTACGTGTACGCCGCGTACGTTCCGTCCCCGTCGGCCGCCACCTCGACGTGCCGGTCGTCCCCTGCGGCCGACTGGCGCCGCCGCTCCACGGCCTGCACGGCCGCCGCCGCGGTGGTGTCCTCCCGGGCCGCCCGCACCTCCGCCGTCGCGTCGCGCGTCCGGACGAGGCGGTCCGCGTACAGCCCCGGGCTGGACGGCTCGTCGGCGGCCTCCGCCGCCACGATCGCCCCGTCCCCATTCTCGCCCAGGTGCCGGCGCACGCAGCGGGCCGAGGTGAGGGCGAGCCCATTCGCCGACACCAGTGTGCCCGCACACCCCGGGAGACGAAGCATGCTGCGCCGCAGGTGGGCGGCCCAGGCACTGTCGGCCCCCATCCCGTACCGTTCCGAAAACCGCTCAAAGGGAGGCGAGGCAAGGCTCCAGATCCGGCCGGCGTTCGACGCCTCCACGTCGGTCGTGTCGCCCGGCGTGGCCGGCCCGAAGCGTGGCGCGCCTCGATCCTGGGCCTGTGCCCCCCGAAGCCCCCCCCACAGCAGGCCCGCCACGCCAAGAATGATGAGCAGGGTGCCTCGAAGCGTCATGAGTCGAAGAAGCGGTCAACGAGGAGCAGGGGCGGGGCGTGGATGCGCCATCCGTACAGCCGGACGCCCATGCGGATCCACTGGAACCTCGCCCCGGTGTTACGATTCGTATTTTCGATGGCCAAAAGTCCCTGGCCTCGAATGCGAAAGTGGCGGAATTGGTAGACGCGCGAGACTTAGGATCTCGTGGGGCCTATGCCCCGTGGGGGTTCGAGTCCCCCCTTTCGCACTGACTGATACGCCCCTCAGCGCCTTTCAAGGGCCGTCTGAGGGGCGTTTGTTCGAGAGTATCTGAAACGATAATTATCAGACGCAGTCTAGTTGCTCGCCGCGGATCCGACGCACGTCGCATCCGCTGCTACCTGTGGAGGCGCGAGATCCGGTTGGGGGTTCTCGAGCGGACCCCTGGCGAGGGGCGAAAGCGCCGGCGCCGAGGACGGACATTGATCTTTGACGAGAAGCACTACGCAAAACGGAACGTAACCGACGGCTCATCGGCTGGCTGAAAGAGTGTCGCCGGTGGCCAACTCGCTACGAAAAGTATGCGCGGTGCTACCTCGCGATGGTCAAACTGGCCTGCATTCGACGCTGCTTCCGACAACGCGACTTTTCAAACACTGCCCAGGAGTCCAGGCAAAAACAGGCGGGCCATCGACTCTGTGTCTGTCCAGATCTCGAAAGTCTCTGGAGACGGAGTGACCTACCGAGAGGTTCGTATCAGAAACCATCGCTTCCGAAGCGCAGAGCGGCAGCTCGCCCGACCCTACCTGAGCGTCCCTGAGGACGGACGTGGTGGTTTCAGTAGTTATTTCAGAACTTCCTGTCCAAAACGAATCGGCAGAGTCAAGCGTTGGGTTTCTTTTCAGGACAGGCAGCGCCCAAAAGTGATCTCTGCAAAGACGGAAGGCCGAGGAAGTCTCTCTCCCAGCCACCAGGAACAGGCTCAGGTGAAGACCCTCTGTCAGAAAAGCCCCCTCGCGGAACAGTCTCTGTGGCTTCAGCGAAAGTCTTCATGCCACGTTTTTCCACGTAGCTCCGCCTTCCATGCTCACTTCTTTGCCCGTCTCGGCTCAAAACCGTCTCATCGGCGCCGCCCTTCTGGCCCTGTCGCTCACGTGGCTGCTCCTGCCGGACCTCGGCCTTCCCGAGAGCACTGAAACGCTGGGGGCGTTCTTGTTCAGGGTCATCTGCGGAGCAGGAATGGCAGTTGTCATCACGGGAAAGTCTCCCTGGGGCTTGAGGAGATTCATCAAGAGGTGGGGGGCTCGATCTCTTCTCAGCCGGTAGGGATCGCCGCTTCCATATCCGGGGCGCTACGTCGCACCAAACCACCTGGGCGTCATGAACAGCGAAAGAGCCTCTCCTGAGCACCCTCCTCGCGGGCAGAGCCGCCTTATTGGCGGCCGCCTCGCCGGTGTCTGGCGCCGTGTGGCTGCCGCAGGAGAAGAGATCCACGTATTGTCGCTTCTCGCTTTTGCGATGACGTTTCTCCTGCTCCGAGTCGGGATAGCGGATCCGATCGGAGGCACTGCCCTCATGCTACAGGCCGGATTGCTCGTCCGAATCAACTACCTCTACGGGCAGCCAGATGGGTAGGCAGCTCGCCGTCGCGGCCGGGCAGCCTCCGCCTCTAGCACAGAGACCAGAGAGCACACCAAACGTCCACCGAGCCATGACCTCCTCGACGAGCCCGACCACCGCGCCGGCCCAGCCGGGCGCAGGCGGCACCGAAAGCATCTACCGGTACGGCAGGTTCCATCGGAGCCCGACCTTCGCGCCGCTCGCGGCTGCCGCCCCTCTGGCCGCCACTGCTGTCTGGATGGCCCTCGTGGGGACCAGTCCCTCGGAGTGGCTTTCGGCCCTGGGCTTTCTTGGGATCGCTCTGCTCGCGGGCTACCGGTCGGCCGGGACACTTCTCTCCACGTTTCGGCTGACCGAGGACCAGCTCGTGCAGGAGCGGCCCCTGCATGCCACCAAGGAAGTTCCCTTGGGCGAGATCCGTCGCGTGTTCATCGGGGGCATGAACGCCCAGATCTACGCCTCGCCTGGCCCGGAGCCGGACCTTGAGTTTCAGCGTCAGCTCGAAGGCGGAGATGAGCTCATCGAGAAGCTGTCGGGGCTCCTGCCGGAGGGCGCCGAGATCGAGCACCCGTCCGGCGAGCTGGCCGGGCGGCTCGGGGACCGGGCATGAACCCAGGTGCAGCTATCTACCCATGCAGTTGGGGGAGCTTTTCACGAGCGACATCGCCAGTTTATACGGCACCGCCGATTTATAAGGGACAGTCTCTTGGCCTCATGCTTGATTTTCTTCTGGGGATGGGAAGCGCGCTCTTCGCCACGAAGGTCCTGTGGCAGCTACTGCTGGAGACCGTCTACGTCGGCAAGGACCGATCATTCGAAAAGAGCAGCGACCCGAGCAGATTTTGGACGCAGATTTCGGCCGAGACGGGAACAGCAGCGGCGTTTTTGATCCTTCTTCTCAACCTGTAGGACCTACGACTTCCGGCAAACACTTGCGCGATCTCTTCTCCTTCCTGGATCTCCACCCGGCCATGTCAGTCGTGTCAGCCAAGCCTGCCCAAAACCGAAACAGCAGTGATGAGGCCGTCTACCGGACCTCCTGGCGTCAAAGGGCACTCTCCACCCTGGCCGCTACTATCATGCTTCTCCTCGTCGGGCCGGAATTGACCAGTGGCGATCCGCTTTGGACGTGGGACCAGCTTATGGATGTTGTCTTGCTCGGCGCCGTTCTCCTTGGCGGCGCACATGGGTTTCTAGCAAAGATCGAAATTAGTGACCGGACGCTTTGGAAGCGGCGACCACTGTGGACAGACAAAGACCTTCGTCTGAGCACGGTAGAACGGGTGCATTTCCCGACGACTCAGAGCGGACTCTGGCTCTACACCGACCCGGACGGAGATCCCGCGCTGACTGTCCAGGACCAGTTTGAGCGGTTCGGCCAGCTGGCCGTTCAGGTCACGGGCCATCTGCCCGACACGGCGGAGATCACAGACCCGGCAGGCAGGCTCGACAAGTACCGGCGCGAATATGGAGATGCAGGCGAAAATGAGTAGCGCTTCTCGCTCCTCTGCCGAGGCATTCACTCTACTGAGGCATTTGGATTGGCACAGGGCGAAGGGGCCGGAAACCACCCGTCTCCGTCGTGGGCTTTTGTCTTCCCCATCCTGCGCTTCTCATCATTCTGCCCTTCTCGTTCCGACCTGCTTCACGTCGGCCGATCTCACACCGAACTATCGGCAGCTCGCTTGGACCCCTATACGTCTGGACAGGCTTCGGTCTGCTCAGACGACAGGAGCGCTGGCGCAGGTGGGCGACCCACCTCGCAGCGGCGCTGGCCGTGTACTGGTGCCCGTTGACAGTATCAGAATGGCAAAGGAATGATTTGTCCTGTATGATCACGGCTCCGAACATGATCATGGCTTCAGATGTAGCCACGGCTTCGGATCCCTCTTTCGCAAACTTCCTTTCGGAGCGCTTCCTGAAAGCATGCCTAAACGACCAGCGTGTCACTTCCGCCTAAGAGCACCGCTTTTAGTCCTCGCGTTGTCGGCCGCGCCGCTACTCGGCCTATCGGCGCAGGAGGCACGAGCACAACCCGGGTCCGCCGAGACTGGAAAGGCCGAGATTGGAACGCAGGTGCCCGCCTTCGAGATCGTCGCGCTCTACGACTCGGACCGTGCCATCACGCCTTCTGATTTCGAGGGCCGCTACGTGCTGCTCAACCTCTGGGCCACCTGGTGCGCGCCCTGCATCGAAAAGATCCCCGATCTTCGGGAGGCGCGGCGGCGATACCCTCCCGAAAGGCTCGCCGTCCTGAACGTCTCGTTCGACCGCTCCAGATCGAAGGCAACGGCGCTGCTGGAGAAGCGCGAGATGCCGGGGAGACACGCACACGCCGGTGGGGGACTCATGGGCGAGTTCGGAGACAAGTTCGCCCGCATGCCGAGCGAGTCGGCCTCGGGAGAAGTGCGAGGGCTCCCGAACCTGACCCTCGTCGGGCCGGAGGGAACGGTCCTCGACATGGTGGCTGGGGACTCGGCCGACGTGCTGGAGACGTTGAGCGAGCATCTCTGAGGTTGGGCGATCATCTCTGAGGCGAGCATCTTTCAAGTCGCCAGTTTTAAGACACTGGCCCGAACGACCCTTGACCGTGCTTCGATCAAGGCCCACCATGCCCGCGTGGTCAAGGAGGGGCGCTCGGCACTGGCCGACGTGGAAACCCGAGCAACGACTCTCCGGCTCGTGGGGCGGCAAGCCCCCTATTCGCACCGATGCCGTCCGATCGGAACCGCCCCTCAGTGCCTCTTGGAGCCAACCGGGGTGCGTTTTCTTTTGGAGCCGTGTCCAATCTCATGGGGACTCGCATGAAATTGCATGGATTCGGACCGGAGCGCACGAACACGCCGGACGCCCTACACCCGGAGCGCGGGCCACGGTGGCCACTGAGCCGCAAGGAGACGCGGGAGGGCCCACATGTCCGACAGGACCTGCGCCAATCAGGGGCCCCTCGGGCGACGAAAAACGTTTCATCCTGATGACTTTCTGACACGATCCAAACGGCGTCCGAGCATGTTTGATAGTTCCGAGATCCAATGCAAACAGACCTTCGGTCGGCAGGGGCGGTTGCGCTCCCCTTCCGCCGTTTCGTTCTGGGGCAGACGATCAAGGGCGGCACAGGCAAGCCTCCCCCGACCCATTGATTCCACACGGCAAAGCGTCGACGCACCGGCATGGGTGTATCCCACTACCGAGAACGGACCCTCAGCGTGATCATTGCGGGGGGTGGGCGTGTGGGTCGAGAAACGGCGGCCCTCATGACGTCCTACGGGCACCAGGTCACCATCATCGAACAGGACCCGCGCATCACGCGAGTCCACTCCGGCTGGCAGGAGGACATCACGTTCGTTCAAGGCGATGCGACGGCGGAGGACACCCTGACCTCTGTCGGGGTCCGAAAGGCAGATATTATCTTTGCACTGACGGATGACGAGGCCACGAACGTGGACATCTGCCAGAAGGCCACGGAGTTTGTGCCGGATGCTCGGCGGGTGGCCCGTAGTCACCGCCCGCCTGCCGGAAGCGGAAATCCCGACGACGTGGATGCGTTCGTTTTTCCAGAGCGGGCCGGGGCTCGCGTAGCGGTTGGGCGAGCGTTCGGGGCTCCGGTCCAGCCGATTACGGACCTCTCCACCCGATTTGAGCTCGTTGAGATTGAAGCCGAGAGGGGGGCCCCTGCCGTTGGACAGTCCCTTGCGGAACTGGACCTGCCGACAAAGGCAACGGTGATCACGGATCTCGCGACCGAGGATTTGGCGGACGGGGACATGGTGATCGAACCCGGGTGCCAGTACATGATTGCCACTCGTCCCGGTGCGGTGGACGACCTGAAGAGACTGTTCTGGAGTTCACCGTAGGCGGCGAGGCGAGGCCCTCTTCAGCTCGCAGGACGGCCGGGCCCTCTACGCCAAGCACGCGAGACTCGGCGCACGTCTTGGAGGCGGGGACATGGATGGGCACACCCGTGCCGTGGTCGGAGAGAGGGTGCGTCGGCCGTACCCCCTTTTCCACAGTGTCGTAGCGATGGCGCCCGAACGCTCGGTAACGGCAACGGTCTGTGGGGAAACTGCCCTCCGACATGGCAAAGGCCCGAGAGAGATTGCGCGCCCCCGGGAGCATGGGCCCTCCCGCGAGCGGTCCGTGGGCGGTCCTCTCAGGCAGAAACGTCTCGTCGGTCGAGGATCGCCCCGTTGGCGTCGAGGTCGTCGAGGTACGCCTCCACCTCGGGAAAATGGGTCGCGGCAGCGATCCGCCGGAACGGTCCCAGGCCCACCACGCGGAAGTACAGGTCGGCCAGATACGAAGTGCGCGTCCACTCGAGGCGGCCGCTCTTCGGCCCCAGAACCCGCGCCGGATCGTCGTAGAGCGACTCCAGGTGCTCGCTGACCCTTGCCTCCGCGTCCTCCCGGGCCAGCCCCAGAAAGTAGGAGAGATCGAGATCGTCTTCTCCGAGGCCGACCGCTGCAGGAACGGTGGCCAAGGTCCGGAAGGCGCGGGCAATCAAGGTGTCGGCATCGCGGGTGAAGAACACGAAGTATTCCAGGCGGACCAGTGGGTCCGGCGGCAGGCCGTCTTTGGCCCGCCCCGCCACGACGGCCACCGGACGGCCCGTCCGGGGATGCCGTGGGCCCTTGCAGACGCGAAAGCTTGAGGTCGGTAGGTCCATCGAAGAAGGGCGACGCCTTTTGTTGGGGCGTCGGTTGTGAGCGGATCGGGTGCGCGGGAGCGCAGTCCTACATGAACATGTGGAGATCGGGCCCCGGAAGGGCCCGAAACGGGAAAAAGAACGCAGAACGCATCGGCACATGGTAGTTTCCGAATCCGACACGGGGAGCGCAGGGTTGGCTGCCCTCTGCGAGGGCACGCCCCCGCACGAGTAGGCACCGCACACGTCACACATCCATCGTCATGGACGTCAGCTACACGCTCCGGCACCAGAATCGTGGGGCTCTGTTCAGGATCGCCCCCAAAAAGCTTCACCGGCGACTTCGGTACCTGGATCGGGAGGTCGAGGGCGGGGTCTCTGCTCACCAGCGCCCCGACACCCGCCCCGATGTGGAAACGCCCGAGACGATTTACGTGCTGGATGGGCTCAGCGAGCCCGGCGAACGCCTCATCGCCGTCGAACGCGCGGACGAGGCCCGCCTCCAGGGGCACGCGTCCCTCATGTCGGAGCCGGCCGCAATGCCCGTCCCCCGGAGCGCGGAGGCCCTGATCGCCTTCGCCGAGAAAGCCAAGAATGGGGGCAACTACGGAGCGGCCAACGCGGCCTTTGCCCTGGCCCTCCACGAGCACTTTCCGAGCATCGAGTGTTCACTTTCGGTCCGGGAGCGCCCCAAAACCCCGACGGGCGCCATGACCGACGGGTACTACGACCTCGCTTACATTCAGGACGGCGGGGAGGAGACCTGCATCCCGATCCCAAAGCTCCGCGGAACAGTGGCGTATTGGTTTGCGGCCCACGCCGACCGGCGGGAGCCGATCGACCACGACCGAGATACCTCCGGGGTGGGGCCGACCATTGCAGACTTGGAGACGGCCCTTGGGCCAGCGACGGTGGGGGCGGCGGCCCTTGCCATTCTGGACGATGACGCCGTGCGCGAGCGCTACGAAGGATAGCCGACAAGCCAGTGTGCGGGGGCCGCCGGCGGCCTGGATCGGAAACGCGGGACCGGTCCCCTCCGCGCATCGGCGGGCCAGTCGCGGCTACGCGTCCGGGGCCTCGCGCTGCACCGCGACGTGATAAATCGGGCCTCCCTCCAACTCCTCCCCGTTTGCCGCGTCGGCAACCGGGATCACCGTCCACTCCATCGTGAATTCGGAGCCGTCCTTCCGGTAGTTGGTCGCTCGGCCGTGGAAAACCTCTCCGGCCTCGAGTTTCTGTCCGAGGCGGCTCAAGACCTCCTGCTCAGTTTTCGGGCCCTGCAGAACGCCGGGCGTATCTCCAAGCACCTCGTCCGCCGCGTAGCCCGTCAGCTCTTCGAAGGCACCGTTGACGTACACAATCTCACCGGGTTCTTTCGTGCTGGGCGCCCGGGTGATGGTGATGGCGTCAAAGGAGTGGTCGGCCACTGTTTTCAACAAGCGGCGGGCAAACGTGTCGGGAAGTTCGGAGTCGAGCATAAGGGGAGATGGAACCGGATTAACGAAGGAATGAGTCGGGAATGAGGCACATCCCATAAGGGGCCTTCCGCCACGCAGTGCTGCCCTGTACGGTTTCCCTCATCCGCTGTCTGTGGGCGGATTTACCGTATCGAAAGATTGGGGACACCTCTGCCCCGAGAACGGCCGGGGGACACGGGCGGGGCGCTGCCCTAAGTGTTCTCAACCGGGTACTTCTTTTTGGTTTTCTCCAGCTTCGACCCAAGTGCCGTCAACGGGTTCATCCCGACCCGCTCGCAGAAGAGGAGCGTGGATATCAGCACGTCTCCCACCTCGTCCCGAACCGCCTCTCTTCCCTCATCGGACTGCAGATGTTCTTCGACATCGCTGGAGTCCTTCCAGAGAAACTCTTCTTGCAGTTCGCTGGCCTCCACCGAGATGGCCCTCGAAAGGTGCCGGGGCGTGTGGTACTGGTCCCAGTCACGGGCTTCACGGAAGCGGGTCACGCGATCCATCGCGTCGTCGATGGACGTCGGGGGCGTGGGGTCGGGCATGAGGGGCTCTTGGCGTAGTACGAAGACCAGCGTTTTAAGACGTACAGACTGCCCCATCACGTGATCGCCTACCACACGGCGACGGGTGCAACGAATCGAGCAAACACGGCGTGAGCCGGCCCGGCCGGGAGCGTGCCCCGTCGGTTTCGCCGGACCGGCAGGCCTGCCCACACGCCCTCCAGCCCCCAAGAGGCCCCGGACGTTCCTGGAACTTCTTCTCCCCACGAATTCTACCTAACGCATGGTCTTCGCACATCCAGAAAGGCGGACGCAGTGTCCCTAAAGGCTCTGGGGGCCCACCGACCGCCCCTCGATCCCCAGGTTCAGTCTTGCCTCAAGGGGTCGCGCCGGAACGAGCCCGTCTCTCTGTCTTCCCTCGTGCACTCTCGTCTGGACGCTCACGCCCCCATGTCCCCTCCGTCCGCCGCCGACACGGCTCCTCCCGTTGACGAGACGCAGTCGGCGGCAAACATGGCGCTCTTCGGGAAAGACCCGATGCCCCGCATCGTGGACGTGCACCCGATGATGAACCGCCCGTCCAACGAGCCGGCCCGGGTGCGGCTCTACCAGCGCACGGAGGGCTTTTCGGAGGTTGTCGAGCACGAAGAGAACTTCTTTCCGTTTTTCTTCCTGTCCGATTTTTCTCTGATCGACGACCAGTACCGGACCGGCGGGGTGCACACGGCGACGAAGCTGGAGGGAGACACCTTCTACCGCTACCTCCTCACGTTCGAGACCTGGAGCGACTACTGGGACGCCATCCGGCAGGTCGAGCGGCGCACCGACAGCGACGAGGGCTGGCCCGACGAGCTCTATCGCGTGGGCTCCCCCGCCCAGCAGTACCTCATGCAGTCGGGGCGCACCTGTCTGCTCGACATGACCCTCGACGACCTGCACCGCTTGCAGCTCGACATCGAGGTCTACACCGAGGGCGGCTTCCCCAACGCCGAGCGGCCCGAGGACAA
>Ga0207753_1000617_pt1 | contig 13541 bp, 10 predicted proteins | sample PonA233FremontCA_2_FD_187273 | JGI IMG/M metagenome (GOLD analysis project Ga0207753, IMG submission 187273) | Salt pond sediment microbial community from Fremont, CA, USA - Pond A23 Sediment 3 (SPAdes) | ecosystem: Environmental > Aquatic > Non-marine Saline and Alkaline > Saline | place: USA...
TTATTTCTCCCCGGCAACCCTCGAAGCGATCGAGCATCACAGCACCGACCAGGGTCGAGACGACCTCACAGTCGTTCTCGATGGCCGGCCACACAGCGGGCAACTCGCAGACGTACAGGAACGACTCGATCCGCAAGTCGTCGATACGCCCCGGCTGGTGTGGGAACGGCTGGCGAACGAGAATCCAGTAGCTTCGGCACGGATCGAACTGCGGACGGCCCGTCTCGCGCACCGCAACGCTGCCGACGCACAGCGGGAGACATCGGCACGGGGACCGTCCGGGACGAGCGGCCGGCTCGCCGATGTTGAACGGCGGATCCAGGCGTGTCGTGACGTGCTCGCTGACCGGCAGGAGGCGGCCCGAGAACGGGTGCTTGAGAGCCACACAGGGGCCGATGCGCGAGTCGTACTGCTCGGATACGTGGGCGCTCCGACGACAGCCCTCTGGACGGCGCTCACCGGAGCGGATGCCACGCCGGAAGTCGGTCGGCCGGCACAAGCCACGACCGCGATGGCGACGATCGGGCCCCATCGACTCGCGGTGACCGACACGCCCAGCCTCACGGGGGACGGCGGGCTCCCAGCGTGGTTCCTGGAGGTCGTTCCGGGCGCATCAGCAGCACTCGCTGCGGCGACGTGTGTCCTGCTAGTTGGCGACGGGCACAGCCGTCTGCGTCAGGCTATCGCAGACCGATTCGACACGTCCTGTCGTTCAGTCCAGTCCGGTGACGCCGCCACCGCTCAATCCGTCGTTGCGGAGTTTCTCGCGACCACAACGTTCGGGATCCGACTGCCATACACCGACGATGCACACGCCCTCGTCTCGGAGTTGCACGATCAAACGGTCGTGCACACGGTCGAATACGACGACGCGATCCGTCTTCGCGTCGAGGTCGCTCAGACGGCCATCGGGAACCTGCGCCGTCGCGTACGCGCGGCCGACGGGACGGTGCGATCACTCAGCGGAAGTGCGTAGGGTGAGGCCCTGAGAAGTCCGGCCAGGGGCTCGTCTCCAGTGTCGGCCGCCCATCGGCGTCAGCGTTTCACGCCGAGACCCGATCGTCAGCGCCGAGCCGTGTCACGTACTGCTGAATCTCATCGTCGAGCTGTTCGGCAGTTGCTGGGTGGAGACACCACTGTAAGACCTGTAACGAGTCGACAAGTCGATGACTCGGGCGGTTGAACAGTGCGTTGCCGTCGACCGCGTAGACGCGACCGGCTTCGACCGCAGTCACGTCCGTCCAGCCCTCGCGGGCGCGGAGGTCGGCAACGGCTTCGACCGCCTGCGAACGCTGGAACCCACACGGGGTGACGACGAGCACTTCGGGGTCGTACTGTGTGAGTTCGGCCCACGCAACGGGTTCAGACGCACCAGTCGGTTGGAACGTGGCGTCCCCGCCTGCCCGGTCGACCATATCAGTGACCCAGTGGCCTGCTCGGATCGGAGGGTCGGTCCAGTCTAACACGGCTGTCCGTGGCCGCCGTCCCGACGTGAGAGCCGTTTCTGCACGCCGTTCGACCGTTCCGACTACCCCAGTTAGCTCTGCTGTGAGTTGCTCTGCGGCGTCAGACCGTCCGACTGCCCGCCCGATCCGCTCGACGTCTCGGAGCGCGTCTGCGAACGAGTGTGGGTCGAGCGTCAGTACGTCGGGTTCTGGGTCGATCCGTGCCACTGCAGCCCGAACCTGACTGGCATCGACGGCACACACGTCGCAGGTTGCTTGGGTCACGACCAGATCCGGCTCCAACGCAGCCAACTGGTCCAGGTGGAGATCGTACACCGCGCCGTCGACGGACCGCATCTGCGCGTCGATCTCACCAGCCGACCGTCCGACATACTCTACGGTCGTAGAGGTCACCGTCGGAATTTCAGTAACCGACGGCGGGTAGTCACAGCTGTGTGAGACGCCAACCGGGCGTACGCCCAACTCGAACAGCAGTTCAGTACAGGACGGCAGCAGCGAAACGACGCGCACGGGCGAACGTACGAGTCAGCAGCATAAAAATACCACTCCAAACAGTGCCGCGATCCGGCAGCAGGGCGATGTGTTGGCGGCCTCGACGAGCAGCGCAGGGAGACGACCGTCAGTGTAGCAACACTGTGCGTCCGCCGCTCGGCGGCCGTCACCTCGACGACCTCCCCGCCGGGGTCAGTGTAGAAACACTGTGCGTCCGCCGCTGCTGTCTTTCGAGCGTGCGGCGATGGACGCGAGCGACGCTACGGCTCCGTATCAGAGACGAGCCCGTCGAGCGCCGCGATAGCCTCGTGGCCGCTGTGTGTGTCTTTCAGGACCGTCAGCAGCGCATCAGCCAGTACCACAACCGAGCGCTCGTCCACCTGCAGTTCAACGAGCCCCCGGTCCCCACGTAGCCGGACAGTCTTGATCTCGGGTGAATCGTGAACGATACTCGTCTCGCGCAGGAAGCCGGCCGCATCAGGGTACGGCTGGTCGAGGGCGTCCCTCCCGGTCGACGTGATGGCGTACAATCCCCGGTCGACTTCCATGGCTAATCCCGCTTCAGTCAACGTCACAAGTGCTTCTCGTGCCGCTGCTTCGCTGTGACCGCTCTGCTGACAGATGTGGTGGATGTTCGAGCGGCCGTGGGCGAGGACGCGGAGAACGCTCCGGGTACCGTCGGTGGTGTCCATACAGTATCCACGCGGACGGGCGTGAAATTCTCCACGGCCAAGCAGCGACGGGAGCAGGGCTCTCCCCCCGCCGCGTACGAATAGCTATCAGTCCAGTGCGTCGTACACTGCAGTTCTCGCGAGACGTTCGTCCAAACGCACAGCGCACAACCACGACCGAACCCCGGGGCCGTACGATGTACGGGCCTACTGGCCGGAGCGGACGGGCCAGTCCCGAAGGGCCCGTCTGAGGGCCGCGAACGCGTCCGGTGGAACGCCAGTAACGAGGACGAACCCGCCGAAGATGACGGCGAATCCGACGAGCGACAGGGTCGGAATGCCCTCTCCAAGCAGGGCCCAGCCACCCAGCGTTGAGACGATAGGAACGAAGTAGAACAACAGGTTCGCTCTCGTTGCCCCAGCCCGGTCGATCAACGCGAAGTACGTGAGGTAGGCGACTGCCCCGGAGAAGATACCGACGTACAGCAGTGCGCCAACTGCGGCCGGTGGTAACGAGAGCCCGGTGACTGACTCGCCGGCGAACAGACTGAGCAGGTGTGACAACCCGGCCGCAATCGGGACTCCCCAGACGGTCCGCGCCGTGCTCGATATCGTTGCCTCCGCCCGTCGGATCACCACCGCGCCGAGCGCGCTGGTGACGGCGGCACAGAACAGTAGCGGGACGCCGAGTCCCCCGCCGAACACGGCGGCCGGATCCGGGTTCGCCACGATTCCGACGCCGACCAGCCCGAGGACCATCCCGGCTGCACTGCGGGCTGAAAGCGTATCCTCGGATAACAAGACGGCAGCGAACACTGGTGTCAAGATCGGATTCAGGCTGAACACGACGGCGGCGACGCCGCTTGTGACGTACTGCTGGCCCACGAATAGTAGAACGTTGCTAAAGCCGATGACCAGTACGCCAGTCGCAAGAATACCGGCAAGATCACCGATGGTCCGTGGTCGTAGATCCGACCAGGACAACTGGGTTATCGCGAAGACCGCGAGCACGGCCGCACCGATGTCGAACCTGAGCGCGATAAAGAGCAGCGGCGGAATGTGCGTGAGTCCGGCTTTTGCGGCGACGAACGTCCCGCCGAAGAAGACCGCACACGCAGCGAACAACAACCCGCTTCGTCGCGTAAACATGTATCAATCCACCTTGGACGTCCGCTGTGCGGATCGCCCGACGAACCCCGTGGTATTCAACATATACGGGACGAGGCACCGGATCAGTATAACGAATCCCAGAAAACGTTCAAAGGCGAGAAAAACACGATGGCCGTGATCAGCTGTCGTGGCGTGAAATTCTTTCTCGCTGTCGCGCACCGACCCGTTCGGAGCACCCCGAGCGAAGTCGGTTTCCCGGTATGTCTGCTAGTGGTGGTATGGACGCGCCGATCGAAGAGATCGAATTCCTTGCTCGCTCGAAAAACCGGGTCAACATTCTACGACTGGTGGCTACGGAACCACACACGCGAGGGGATCTCGCAAGTGCTACGGGTGCGTCACAGGCAACACTGGGACGGATTCTGGAGGATTTCGCCGATCGCTCGTGGGTCAAACGCGAGCCCCACGGATACGTTGCTACGGCGACGGGGGCGCTCGTTGCCGACGGGATCGATGACCTACTTTCGGTACTCGAAGCCGAGGGTCGACTCCGCGATGTGGTAGCACATCTTCCCGAAGCCGAACTTGGGTTCGACCTGCGTCAGCTCGCTAACGCAACCGTCGCGGTGCCCACGCCGACACACCCGAACGCCCCGCTACAGCAGGTGGTTGACGCGATGGAAACCGCGAGCACGCTCCGAGCCTTCTCACACGCGCTTAACGAACAGAGCTTGTCGACCGCCCTCTCTCGAGTTCGGGCGGGCAAACAGCAGTTCGAGGCTGTGCTCTCGGAGAGCGCCATCGAGGCACTTCTGACGGAGGACTCACTCTGGAACCAGGTATGTGCTCTCGCCGCCGCGGACGGCGCCGCAATCCGCGTTCGACACGGCGACATCCCGCTCGCTGTCACCGTGACTGACGGAACAGTCTCGATCCTGATTCGTGACGAGAATGGAGTGTTACGAGGGGTGCTCCGTACCCACGCGGAGCCGGTCAAGCAGTGGGCTGGCGAGCGGTTCGAGCGCTATTGGGAGGTGGCCGCCCCGTTCGATCCGGCCGCGTTCGACCGCCAGTAGGATGGTTCAACGACGGCGGATTACCCGGACTCGTCCCGGGACTCGAAATGAAGGATCGTGACCGGTCACTCGATCTGTACGTGCTGGACGGGCGGACACAACGGGCGGCCGGAATAACCGGGATGCATACCGGTGGCCCAGCTACGCGGTGAAGGTCAACGGGTACAGCGCCGGGGAGCCAGCGATGCGGACGGGTGAGTATATGATCCGCGCAGTCAGCATCAAACTGTTGGCTCTCGTCTCTTACTGGTGATCGCCGATCCTAGTGGTAGTGATCACCGGTAAACGGTGAGAGTAAACCGTATGAGATGTTCGCCGCACTAACTCGCGACGATCGTCCGAAGGGGGTATGCAGGGTTCGCGTGTCTCCGTTCGCAAGGACGCATCGGCGTGGAACGTCGAAGACCGCCATCCGGTGGCGACCGAGGAGGGAGTACCCAGCGTCGTCAGGGGTCGGAGGTGCCTGATCAATCGATCCAACGGGCACGAGAGAAATACGGTGAAGGGCTCACACACACTCGCTGGTGTCCGCAGCAATACCGAGTGAGAACGATACGCTGTCCGTCTGAACGGTATTCGGGGTGTCGACCGGAAGATCCCACCGAAACTGAGCGGTATGCGTACCGGGCGCCACGCAGGCCGCCGTCAGGGGGATCCAGCCCGTTTCGGCGCCCGCGCCGTTGAGGTCAGCGAGCGGCCCTTCGTAGGCCACGCGTTCGCCGCCGTCGACCACTCCGTCGGCGTCGGCGTCGTACCACAACCGGACTTCCACGTGCGTCTGAAGCTCTCCGGCCGCCGTCGTGTCGCCCGCGCTCCGCTCGGCTTCGGTCGTGCCGCCCTCGTCGGTGGCCGTCACGACGCCACGAGCCCAAAGACGGGCCGGCGCTCCCGACAGCGTCATCGAGAGGGTGACCGTACCGCCATCGCCGGGTTCGACGCGGGTGACCGACACCGGCGGAGTCGAGACCGCGACCGGGTCACTCGCCGGAGTTGACAGAGTCGCCGTGCTGACCCTTGCGGGGGAGCCGCCCGAACCGTCCCGAGCCGAGGTGGACGCCGACACAGAATCACGTCCGGGGCGGTCGGTGCCGTCCCCAGCAGCCGGTCGCTGGGGTGGAGCAGCCGTCCCATCGGCACCCCGTCCGAGGCCGGGGGGCGGCGTCGTGGTGGGCGTTCGCTCGTCCGGCGTCACGGTGTAGTCGATCGACAGATCGACGCCGTCAGCGGTTGCGTCGGCGTCTCGCCCGTCGAAAGGTCTCGAGACGCCGACCCCCGCGCCGATCAGCGTGAGGAAGCCAGCGAGAAGCAGTGCCAGCACTCGGCGACGGGAGCGTGTCTCGTCCGGATCGCGGCTCACGCGACCCCACCTACACCGAAGCGTCGTCGGGGCGCGGAACGAAAGACGAGCGACTGCGGAATTGCGGACAGAGTCATACACGGAGAGAGGTGGTGTAGGGTAATAGGTAATCGGCGATTGTCTGTCGGGATGGCTCGGCCTGAAGCCGCAAACGTGCCCGACCTCGGGCGTGGCAGTCGCGGTGGATCCCTTACCACTCTATCGGCGGGAACGTGCGAGACCAGTGCCGGCGACTGCACGAGGTTCTCAACGACGACGTGATCGCGTCAACCGACACAGCAACCATTGTTGACGAGGAGAGTCTATGACACGGGAGACGGACGAACAGCGGACGAGGGTGGTGCCCGTTCGCGGTCAAGACACGGCACATCCGGATGACACACGCAAGCGGAAACATCTCGGGTTTCCACTCATAACGAGCAAGGAGAATACCTGCATCATCAGGCGCAGAATGAAGCCGACAACAGCGACACGTTCCGCCGCCGATAGCACGGCCTGAGTTTCCACTCTATTCCATACACTCAGTAGCAAGAGCCGCTGTGTGGTGGTACGGTCAGGTCGGAACGGAGCGGATTCCGAACGACCTTCGGTGGCGACCAGTCCACCCGCTTGACATTCTCCCACGACTAAAGTCGTGGGCTTTCGCCTCGAACCGCTGTAACGAGGCGAGGATAGGAGCACCGGCGGTTTGGTACTGCCACTCAGCCACCGACCACGACGGCTGGGTTAGATGCGGACTTCGGTGAAGTGGCGGCGCCCGTGGTTGCGATCCTGAAACCCCCACCGCTCGGGATTCCTCCGCGTTCACGCGGAAGTGAGTGTCAGTTGTTGAACATTCGGTCAATGATCGCTCGTTGGATGAGCCCAGTCTGCCGCTTGTCCAGTGGCTGTACCATCACGGCAGTACAGTCGACACTATCGACGAGCCGATCCCCGGGACGACCGAACACTGCTCCCTGTAGCCCGCGCCGCTGAGTCGTCGTGACGAGCAGGTCTGCCGACTTTGTGAACCGCGAGAGCCCCTCAACCCGGTCGTCGGTCTCCAGAACCTGCGAGTCTGCGTCCACAGTGAGTATCCGACGGAGGTTATCGTGATACTCCTGTACGACGGCACGACGCTCGTCCGAGGCGTCTGCCGGAACGGTCTGTAGTAACGTCAGCGTCGCACCGGTTCCCTCGGCGATCTCGTTGGCGACGAGTAGCTTCACCGGATCGTACGTCCCGCTATTCGTCGCCACTGCGATTTTATCGATCCCGTCGAGGCCGCGGTCCTCGACGAGCAACACGGCACACGGGGCGTTCTTCAGCACGTATTTGTTGAGTCCCCCGCGGTACAGTTCGTAGAGCTCTTGAACCCGGCGTTCGAGAATGATGAACTCCTCCTCGTGGAAGGAGGCGTACTCGACGACCGCGCGACCAGGATCCTCGGTTTCGGTCTCACGGAAAGTGACGTTCGACGGCTCCCCGGCGCTCGCTATGTCGTTGGGGGCCTCCTGAACACCTCCGTCAGAGCGGCCGCCGTCGTCTGTGCCGGCAGGGCCGGTCGCCGCGTTCACTGCCCACTCAGGAGGGGTGATGCGCGGTGATGTGGTGTCGCCTGCGGTGAAGCTGCGGGGCGGGACTTTGCTAAATGTCCCGACAGTTATCTCTCCCTGGCGGGAATCGGAGAATTCGACTGCGAGACGGAGCATCTGTGCGCTCGTCTCCGTTGGGGTGTCGTCGGTCACCGCAACCAGCGTGTCGTACCGCCGTTGTTCGGCGAACAGGGCCTCCGTTCGCTTGAGTGCGGTTTCGGCAACGTTCTTGCGGACGCCGGTGCGGGCCGCGCCCTCGCGGTCGGTGCGCGGCCGGACGTAGAGGTAGAAGTACGCGATCGACGCTGCGGTGATAACCGCGGCGCCCGCGAATGGGACCAATCCAACCTGCGTGAGGACGAGGAGCCCGCTCACCATCCCGAATATCTGCATCCACGGGTACAGCGGGGAAGTGAACACGGGGTCGTACCCGTCGACCGCGCCCTCGCGGAACCCGATAAGTGCGAGGTTCACTAGGATGAAGACGATGATCTGGAACGCGCTTCCGAACTTCGCCACTTGGTCGATCGGGAGGAAGATAATCATCAGGGCGACAACTCCGCCCGACACCGCGACAGAGAGCACGGGCGTACTGAACCGGTCGCTGATCCGTTCGAAGGCGGGAGGCACGAGTCCGTCACGCGCCATCGCGAACGGGAACCGCGATGCGGATAACAGGCCGGCGTTCGCGGTCGATGCGAGCGCCAACAGCGCCGCGGCGACGATCACGGCAGTCCCGATCGGACCGAGCACCTGTTCCGCGGCGAGCGCCATAATCGGACCCTCGCCGTCCGACCGGAGGTCACCCGCTTCGATTGCGGCCGGGATATCGACGACGCCGACCGCGACGTAAACGACCGCAACGTACAGAGCGGTGGTGAGCACGAGCGACCCAATCATCGCTCGGGGAATCGTCTTGCCGGGGTCTTTCACCTCCTCGGCGACGGCGGATATCTTGATGACCCCAGCATACGAGATGAACACGAGCGCGGTTGCCGCGAGCAGGCCCCCGCTCCCGAAGTTGAACGCCCCCGCAGTCTGTTCCGGAACGATACTGCGAACACCGCCAACGGTGAAGTAACCGAGCGCGACGGTCATTACCCCGACAATTACGAATTGGAGGCTACCGGCGCTTTTCGCACTCACGATATTTATGAACGTAAAGAAGATCGTCAGCGCCACCGCAAGCGGAACGATATACTCGGCGATCCCCGGTGCGATAAATACAAGATACGGAACGCCACCGACGAGCGCCAGCGCGCCCTTGAACGAGAGCATAAACCAATTGCCAATGCCGGCGATAGTGCCCAGAAGCGGGCCCATCCCCCGCTCAACGAAGACGTACGAACCACCGTCCTCCGGCATTGCCGTCGCCATCTCGGAGGCGCTGAACGCGGCAGGAAGGATCAGTATGCCCGCCAGCAAGAAGGCTAAAACGACTGCCGGTCCGCTGACGGTCATAAAGGCCACACCGGGTAGAATGAAAATACCCGCTCCGACCATCGCCCCGATAGCAATCGCCATCGTCGGGAGGAGCCCTAAGTCGCGCTTGAGTCCTGATTTCACGTGGGATCAACTAGTCTACGCGTCCTGTGGTATTTAGCTGAACCGAGGCGCTAAGCCCCCTTCCTCAGCGAGCGCCCACCGAGCGGGAGGAGTGAGCAGGGAGGGGATACAGCGCCCGCATAAGTTACTTGCATCTTATGTGCCACACGTGCTACCCCTGCGGTTGAAGAGAGGTAGTACGATGCTCACCACGTCTCCGACGACGTTCAAACGCGACGAAAAGCGTGCGTCGTCGGTTGTAGCCGAGTGTCCACCTGGTAGGAGTGGGACACTCCGAACCATCCGTGAGGGGAAGTCGCCTGCGGAGTCCGGAGCCGTCCCCAGAACGCGTCGCGTTCTGGTGGGCCAACGAGGCGCTGCGCGTCTCGTCGACGCTGTATCCACGTCGGATGCAAACTCCGACACAGAAGCAGGAAGCACTGTCCTCAATAGACGAGTAGCCCCGAGCGCGGTCGGTCAGGGTGTTTCACTCCGTCTCGCCGCGTGGATACGGTGAATTAGCTTTGTTGAAATTCTCAACTAGTGATATCTTCTTAAAGGCGTGCTGAACACAGCGCGCGAGTCTTATACTCTGATAATTAAAACGACAGGATTTCTCTTTTGATTTGGACACTGTCTTATGTCCGGTGCTAGTATGGCCAGCTGATGGAACCGCTTGAAGTGGGTTTGCGGATTCTTGGTGGTATCATCCTAATCGGGGTGAACGCATATTTCGTTGCAGTCGAATTTGCGCTGACCCGTTTGAGACAGTTCCCGAAATCGGAGTTCAACACGCCCGGGCTTGAACTCGCGTGGGAGATGACGAATGATCTGGAGTTCTATTTAACAACGTGCCAAGTCTGGATTTCCGGAACGAGTATCGCGCTTGGCATTATCGCTGAGCCCGGACTGGCGGCGCTCTTCGAGCCGCTGTTTGCAAACACCACGCTTGCGTCAGTCGGCGCCGGTTCGCTCCTTGGGTTCCTTATTATTAATCTAGTCCATCTCACACACGGCGAACAGACGCCAACATATCTTGGCGTCGAACGTTCCAAACAAGTTGCCCGCTACGGGGCGCGACCACTGTACTGGTTCGCAAAAATACTTGCTCCGGCTATCTGGGTCGGTGACTCGATTGCGAAGGCAACACTGGGACTGTTCGGCATCAAAATGACCCAATCGTGGACAGAAACTAATGAGGAGATCATCGAGACTCGGGCAGAACTGCGAAACAAGCTTGGATCGGTACTCGAAGAAGGCGAGTTACCGGAGGAACGCCGTGAGGAGATCATGAATGCCTTGGCCATCGGCGAACAGTCGGTGAGAGAGGTTATGATTGAGCCTGAAGAGATCGTGGCACTCTCGACCGAGGACGACCCCGAATCGAACTTTCAGAAGCTAGAAGAACACCCCCACACGCGGTATCCACTGATTGGTGAGGATCTGACCGAGTTCCGCGGTGTCGTCTACAGTCCGGCCCTGTTTAATCACCGTGAGAAACTGTCCAGCGACAGCGCTGCATTCACTGATCTCGCGGCACCGACAATGACACTCTCGCCCGATACCGACGTGAGCGATGCAATCGATCAGTTTCAGACGGAGCGCCAGGAGCTTGCGCTCGTGATCGAGGACGGCGAGGTAGTTGGACTAGTAACTGTCACTGATCTGCTTGAGACGATCATCGGCGATATCGAGGATCCACTTGACAAAGACGAGCCGGCTGTCCTCGATTAGGGAAGATGGCTGCTGAGGGCGGATCGAACTGGACTCACAATCCAATGCTCAAGCTGGCCAAATACGCTCTATTTGGCGGAATTTGAGACGGTCTACAGAGGAACATCAATACTCTTCGTAGTTGGTTATACGCTAAACGGGCGCAATACCACGGCCTTCAGGCCGTGGATACGCGCCATCGTTCCATTCCACAGACCACGCCGGTGGACGGGCCGGATACTCCACCGTTCCGTGTCCTGCCGCTGCGTCCGTCACCCCTGCCGCACCCCGAGCTGCTGTGCCGTCGGGAGCTGCCACCCGAGCACCACCGCGGCGACCCGTGTTGCCATCGTCACGGTGACACACAGGAGCGCGGCCGTCCCGGGACCAGCGCCGGTCGCGCCCGCCACCCAGTATATCGCTCCACCGAGAACGGCACAGCTCGCGTAGAACCCGTCGAAGAGCACGAACGGAGCCCGGTCGAGCAGAATATCCGCGAGGACACCCCCACCAACCGCGTTGATCGTCGCGATCGCAACGACCCCGAACGCAGACACGCCAGCCTGTGTTGCGACGATTGCACCGGTCGTCGCAAAGGCCGCGAGGCCGATCGCGTCCGCACCGACTGTGACCGGGTGCGTGTCCGGGGCCGACAGCACGACACTGAGGACAACCGCAAGCCCGACGCCTCCCAGTCCCAACGCGATCTCGGTTGTCGACTGAAGCACCAACGGGATCCGTGACACGAGGAGGTCACGGGTTGCACCCCCCGCGAATGCCATCGCAAGCCCGACGGTGGCGATTCCGAGGAGGTCGAATTCCTCTCGGATGGCTTTCGATGCGCCGACGAGGGCGAACGCCATCAGACCGACCGCGTTCAGTATCGCGAACGGGCTACTGAAGAGGGTACCAACGGGGAATAAGCTCACTACCTGAACTACGGGCGTGAGCGTCTTGAGTGGCCCGAATCGGGCAGATATACCCGTGCTCACTCGCCGAGTCGTTTGCACCCGGACACCCTCCGTGGCGCCCCCGAACGTGACGGACGGACCCTGTCTCACGCTGTCGACGAGCCACCGTCAAGTCCGAGGTTCGAGGGCGCCGTCACACAGGGGCTGGCTTGCTGCTGTGTGACTCCGGGGAGACTCGTCGGTCATCGTCACAGTTCGGCGGGACCGCCCCGTTACTGGTAGCCTGTACGTCGGGTGACCGACCTCTAGTTGGGTGAGGTTCGCCTCACACGGTCGACGATAGGGCCGTTCACCGCACTCTCATCGGGATCGTAGCGCTCGCGTGCGGGTGCCGCAACGGTCTCAGTCAGACGACAACGACGTGGTGAGGCGGTGCCGTGTTCGGAGCCCGGTCCGGAAGCGCTCGACGATGTCGCCGACGTGCGTCCCGCACCCAAGCACCGCAACGGCCCCGTCTGTGACCGGCACGACGGGTTGCTGCGACCGGTGCGTGCTGTGACGGCACCCCGGGCACTGTACGCCGCCGGCCGGTCGGTGGTCCAAGACCCTCGCGGTGTCGTCGCTCGTCAGTTGGCACACCTCGCTGAACTCGGCTTTGTGGTCGGCGCAGCCGACGATCGGGATGGTAAGCTGGTCGACCAGCAGAAACGAGATCGTGTCGCGGCCTGGCGACTCGAGTGCGGCCCGACACGCAGCACAGCGAATCTGCTGTGTGCCGGGTGCGGGGTTCGCCAACCGCTCGTCGTCGTCGACATCGCTCATTATCAGGGTATCAACCGTTCGTGCGGGAGACGTATAGGTTGCAGGCGTCCGCAGGACCACACGGCGGGATGAGGACCAGTTATCCCGGTACGGCGGCAGCTCCGTCGGCTGCCAGCTGACAGCGACTTTCCCACCACCGACTGACGCTGACCCACGCGATGCGCACATCCTCAACGATCGACGCGGCAGGGACCGCGTACCCCCTGCACTTGCCCTCGGGCCGTAACGTGGTGACGACGTACGGCCGTGCGTAGTAGATCGGCTGTTCGGTGAGTTTCGTGCGGTCGTACGGCGTGTCGCTCGGCAACGGGTGAAGTCATCGGCGGCCGGCGCCGTCGCCGCACCGTCACCCCGACAGTGACGAGGGCCCGCTGTTCGCCGGGATCGGCGCGTTCCGGGTCGACCCCGTCCGGGGTCACGCTGAACACATCCGTGCCGTCGGCGACCAGATCTCGGTGAGTTTCCACGAGGCTCTGGACGAGGGGGTCGCAGAACTACCGGAAGATGCCGTCCGTCGTGCCGAGACGACCGAAGCACGGTGATGCCACGGGGAGCGTAGGATTCAACGCGGTCTAACAACCATACTCTCAACCCAGTGCCGACGACAGGGCTAGTCCGAGTCGCTCTCGAAGTAGAAGGGCGGTGAACCGCCCCGGGATCAACCCCCGGGGCATTCTCGTTGCACTCCGTAAACCGCCGTTCGGTCGGTCCGTAGAGGGCAGATCGAAGTTGGCCGAGATCAGTCCTCGAGCCCGAAGTCAGCGAGTGAGTGCGTGTGATGCCACACAGCGACCACTTCATCAA
>Ga0207753_1000618_pt1 | contig 13539 bp, 13 predicted proteins | sample PonA233FremontCA_2_FD_187273 | JGI IMG/M metagenome (GOLD analysis project Ga0207753, IMG submission 187273) | Salt pond sediment microbial community from Fremont, CA, USA - Pond A23 Sediment 3 (SPAdes) | ecosystem: Environmental > Aquatic > Non-marine Saline and Alkaline > Saline | place: USA...
TTCCATGATCGCGTTATTCCATATTCTGGACTCTCCGGGCGGCATAAGGGCGTCCGCAACGGTTTCGTAGTCCGGATCGTCCGCATTATGGATTTCCGCAAACGCGCGGTACAACACTCGCTTCACGTTCGTGTCCACCACGGCGTCGCCGTTGTTGAACGCGAACGACGCCACCGCGTTCGCGGTGTACGGCCCGACCCCCATCAGCTCCGCGAGTCCCGCGGGATCGCGGGGCCACTCGCCGGGGGTGACGCCGTCGACCTCGCCCCCGACGACCTGGCCGGCCGCCTCGTGGAGGTACTTCGCGCGGTTGTTGTACCCCAGCGAGTGGTCGGTCCAGAACCCGACCACCGCGGCGCGGTCGGCGGCCGCGAGGTCCTCGACCGCCGGCCACCGATCCAGGAAGTCCCGCCAGGCGTCGACCACGCGGTCGAGTTGCGTCTGCTGACTCATCACCTCCGAGACCAGGATCTCGTAGGGATCTTCCGTCTCCCGCCAGGGGAACGCGCGGTGGTCGGCCTCGTACCACGACACCAGGGCGTCGCGGACGGCCGCGGGATCGTCGGCTGGGACCTCGCCGGTCATCGTCCCGCGGTTACACCCCGGGATGTTTGGGGGTTCCGCTCGGGAGTGCTGCGGGATACGGGTGGCCAGAGAGGGAGCCGAAGCCCTTTGCCGCCGCCGGCCGAGGGAGGCGTATGAGCCTAGACGAGCTGACCGAGAGCGTGGAGTCGCAGTACGCCGACATCGATGCCGAACAGTCGGTGTCGCTGGATCGGGAGACGCGCCACGAGCTCGCGATGCTGTCGGCGGCGTTCGGGACCGAGGAGACCGACGAACTGCTCCGGCGGGCGGTCCACCTGCTGTTTCAGACCACGGTCGACCGCGGGACGCTCGACTTCCACCTCCGGCAGGAACACGACGTGACCTACGACGAGTATTTGTCGGGAATGACCTACGAGGAGATGACGGGCCAAGACCAGTACCCGCAGCGTGACGACGAGCGCCGGTACCAGATGTAAGCGGCGGCGGAACCGAGTACCCACCGTCCCCCGACGGTATCCGGAGCGGAGGACTTTACCCGCCGGGACCACCCACAGCGGGTATGAACACCGACGAGGTCGAGCGGCGGATCGAGGCCGGAATCCCCGACGCGGAGGCGAGCGTCACCCTCCCGCGGGTCCCCGACGAGGACCACGAGGACGCCCACTTCGCGGCGGTCGTGGTCTCGCCGGCGTTCGAGGGGAAGTCGCTAGTCGAGCAGCACCAACTGGTCTACGACGCGTTGGGCGACGCGATGACCGGCGACATCCACGCGTTGGAGCTCAAGACGTACACGCCCGACGAGCGGTAGCGTTCGATCGGATCCGGTGGCCGGAGCGCCCGGCCGGAACCGACGGGTTTTACGCGGCGTCGCGGCGTGGCTCCCGATATGTCCTCAGGCGACGACACCGACGACTACCGGATCGAGCGCGACAGCCTCGGCGAGGTGGACGTTCCCGCGGACGCCTACTGGGGCGCCCAGACCCAGCGCGCGGTCGAGAACTTCCCGATCTCCGGGATCTCGTTCGGCCGACGGTTCGTCCGTGCGCTCGGCATCGTGAAGAAGGCCGCAGCGGCCGCGAACCGCGACCTCGGACTCCTCGACGAGGACGTCGCCGACGTCATCGTCGACGCCGCCGACGAGGTGATCGCTGGCGACCACGACGACCAGTTCCCGGTCGACATCTTCCAGACCGGGTCGGGCACCTCCTCGAACATGAACGCCAACGAGGTGATCGCGAACCGTGCCGCCGAGATCCTGGGCGAGTCGGTCGGCGACCGGGTGGTCCACCCCAACGACCACGTCAACTTCGGGCAGTCGTCCAACGACGTGATCCCGACCGCGATGCACGTCTCGGCGCTGGAAGCCGTGAGGAAGGACCTGCTCCCCGGCTTGGAGACGCTCCGCGACGAACTCGAAGCCAAGGAGGCGGAGTTCGACGGCGTGGTCAAGACCGGCCGCACCCACCTCCAGGACGCCACGCCGATCCGGCTGGGTCAGGAGTTCGCGGGCTACCGGACCCAAGTCGAGAAGGGGATCGCCCGCGCCGAGGGCGCCACCGACCGCCTCGCGGAGCTCGCGCTCGGCGGCACCGCGGTGGGGACCGGGCTCAACACCCACGCGGAGTTCCCCGAGCGCGCGGCCGAGTATATCGCCGAGGAGACCGGCCTTCCGTTCCGCCCGGCCGACAGCCACTTCGAGGCGCAGGCCGCCCACGACGCGATGAGCGAGGCCCACGGCGCCCTCCGGACGATCGCGGGGTCGCTGAACAAGATCGCGAACGACCTCCGGCTGCTGGCGTCGGGGCCGCGGAACGGGCTCGGGGAACTCGAACAGCCCGAGAACCAGCCCGGCAGCTCGATCATGCCCGGGAAGATCAACCCCGTCGTCGCGGAGGCGGTGAACCAGGTGCACAAGCAGGTCGTCGGCAACGACGCCGCGGTCGCCGCAGGGGCCGCGGAGGGGCAGCTCGACCTCAACCTCTACAAGCCGGTGATCGCCCACAACGTCCTCCAGTCCACGGCGTTGCTCACGAACGCCGCGGAGACGTTCGGCGCGCGGTTCGTCGCGAAGCTCGACGCCAACGAGGCGGTCTGTACGGAGCAGGTCGACCGTTCCATGGCGCTGGCGACCGCGCTGAACCCCACGATCGGATACGACAAGGCCAGCGAGGTGGCGAAGGCGGCACTCAAGCAAGAGAAGACGATCCGGGAGGTCGTCGTCGAGAAGGGGTATCTCACCGAGGCCGAAGCCGACGAGGTGCTGGATCCGGCGTCCATGACCCGGCGGGGAATCCTGGGCGAGGAGTGACCCCACAGAATCAACAGGGGATCGATACGTTGATGGTTTGGTCCGCCGGTTCTGTAGGTATGCACGGACTGCAGCACTCGAAACAGCGGGATCTCTTGGAGTGTCGACGCTGCGACGCGCGGTTCCCCGAGGGCAGGGCGACGACCGACGGATGGCACTACGTCTGCCCGGAGTGCGGCGAGGGTGAGGGAATCGGCGACGGGCTGCGGCGGGTGTAGGCGGCCCCGCTCCGTCGCGTCGCGGACTGAATCATTTTTTACGCCGGGGGCACCCACTCACTCGTAATGACCGAGTACGACTACGACGACCTCGGCCTCGTCGCGGGCCTCGAGATCCACCAGCAGCTCGACACCGCGACGAAGCTGTTCTGCCGGTGTCCGACCGAGGAGCGCGACCCCGACGACGCGACCCGTTCGTTCACGCGGTATCTCCACCCCACGCGGAGCGAGCTCGGCGAACTCGACGACGCCGCCGTCGAGGAGAGCCGCGTCGACCGGGAGTTCGAGTATCTGGCGTACGACACCACCTGTCTGGTCGAGGAAGACGAGGAACCGCCACACAGACTCGACGGCGAGGCCCGGCGGGTCGCGCTCCGGATCGCCGCGCTGTTGGGGATGGAGCCGGTCGATCAGGCCCACGTGATGCGGAAGCTGGTGATCGACGGCTCGAACACCTCCGGGTTCCAGCGGACCGCCCTGGTGGCGCAGGACGGTGCGATCGACACCAGCGGCGGGGCGGTCGGGATCGAGGACCTCCTGTTGGAGGAGGAGTCCGCACAGCGGGTCTCGGAGCGCGACGACGGCGTCACCTACTCCTTGGACCGCCTGGGCGTCCCCTTGGTCGAGATCGGCACCCGGCCGGACATCGACTCTCCCGAGCAGGCGCGGGAGGCCGCCGAGACCATCGGGATGTTGCTCCGGTCGACCGGCTCGGTCAAGCGCGGGCTGGGAACCATCCGCCAGGACGTGAACGTCTCGATCGCCGCGGGCGCCCGCGTCGAGATCAAGGGCGTCCAGGCGCTCGACGACATCGACGACATCGTCCGCGAGGAGGTCGGCCGGCAGGTCGCGCTGCTCGACATCCGCGAGGAACTCTCCGAGCGGGGCGCCTCGGTCGGCGAGGTGCGAGACGTCTCCGACGTGTTCGAGGACACCGACTCCGGCGTGATCGGCGGCGCGCTCGCCGACGGCGGATCGGTGACCGCGGTGCCGCTCTACGGGTTCGACGGGCTGGTCGGCCGGGAGATCCAGCCCGACCGCCGGCTCGGAACCGAGTTCTCGGATCACGCGAAACGCAACGGCGCGGGCGGGATCTTCCACACGGACGAACTCCCGGCCTACGGCGTGACCGAGGCGGAAGTCGGGGAGCTGCGCGACGCGGTCGGCGCGGGCGACGACGACGCGGTCGCGATCGTCGCCGCCGATACGGCGACCGCCGAACTCGCGATCGAGGCGGTCGCGGAGCGCGCCGAGACCGCCACGGAGGGCGTGCCCGAGGAGACCCGCGGCGCCAACGACGACGGGACCACCCGCTACCTCCGGCCGCTCCCCGGCGCCGCACGCATGTACCCCGAGACCGACGTCCCGCCGGTCGAACTCGACGCCTCGGACGTCGACACTCCCGAACTCCTGACCGAGAAGGTTGAGCGATACCAGTCGGCGTTCGGCCTCGACTCCGGGCTGGCCGAGCAGGTCGCGTACGGCCGCCGGATGCCGTTGTTCGAGCGTGCGGTCGACGACGGGATCGACGCGACCTTCGCCGCCAGCCTGCTCGAGTCGACGCTGACCGAGCTCCGGCGCGACGACGTCGCCGTCGGGGCCCTGACCGACGACCACCTGCTCGGCGTGATGCGCGCCGTCGACGACGGCGAGGTGGCGAAGGAGGGGGTCGAAGAGGTCCTCGCCACGATCGCGGCGGACCCCGACCGCTCGGTCGAGGACGCGATCGAGGCAGCCGGGCTCGCCGGCGTCTCTGAGGCCGACGTGCGTGACGCGGTCGCCGAGGTCGTCGACCGGAACGCCGACCAGGTCCAGTCGGAGGGGATGGGGGCGTTCTCGGCGCTGATGGGTGAGGCGATGGGTGCGCTCCGCGGGAAGGCCGACGGCGAGGTCGTCAGCGACGCCCTGCGCGAGGAGATCGGAAAACGGACCTAAACGAGACGCGGGTCGGCCGAGGAACCGACCGGATCAGACGCCGGGGATGCCGAACGCGCCGATCCCCAGGTCGAGAACCGAATTCACGACGAGCAGGATCACGAGCGCGGAGAGCCACGCTCCGAGTCCGACGACCGCGGCCTTGGTCCACCCGCCGGGGTATCGCCACTTGATCACGCCGACCCACACGACTAACGCGATCCCCGGCCCGATCAGCGGGATCCACGACGTGAGCGCCCACCCGAGCGCGCCGACAAGGGCGGTGACCACGGCGTGGCCGTAGTCGTCGACGTCGACGACGATCCGCGCGCTGACGTAGATCGCGAGCCCGCCGATCAACAGCGCGATCACGAACGAGACGAGACCGCCGATGACTGGGACTACCATACGAACGGTGGGGCGGGCAGCGTGGTATACCTGCCCATTCCGGGACCGTCACCGTTCGGGCGGGTCGTCGGCGTCGCCGTCGGTGGGGTCTCCGGTGTGATCGCCGAACGTTCGATCGCCGAGCAGGTCGTTCGCCCGCCGGAAGATCCCGGTCAGCGTCGCGATCTCCCGTTCGGTCGGATGGGCGCGGCCGACGAGGCGCCGGATCATCACGCGGGTCTTCTCGCGTTTGTGCGCCCGCGTCTCGACCGATCGATGGAACGTCTCGAAGAAGTCGTAGAACCGGTCGATCGCCGGCTCGTCGGCGCGCTCGCGGTCGACGTCGGGGAGTTGTGCCTCCTCGACCGTCAGCGAGCGGAGTTCGTAGAACAGGATCGTCGCCGCCTGGCCGAGGTTCAACACGGGGTACTCCGCGCTGGCGGGGATCGAACACACCTCGTCGAGCCGCTCCAGTTCGGCGTTGTCGAGGCCGGTTCCCTCCCGGCCGAACACGAGCGCGGTCCGGGTGTCGACGGCCGCCAGACTCTCCCGTACCTCGACCGGCGTCCTGAACGGGAACCGGACGTGGCCGCGGCTGTCCTCGCTGGTGATCGCGGTCGTGCCGATGGTGTGGTAGGTCTCGACGACCTCGTCGAAGGTGACCTCCTCGGCGTTCGGGAGGACGTCCTCGCGGGCGTGGCCCGCGAACCCGTAGGCCTCGCCGTCCTCGTGAAGCGCCGGCGGGTTCACCAGTTTCAGTTCGGAGAGCCCGAAGTTCTTCATCGCGCGGGCGATGGTGCCGACGTTACCCGGCGTCTCGGGGTCGACCACGACCACGACCGGCTTGTGAGTTCGTCCGGCCGAAGGGTCGCTCGGAGACGCCTCGTCCGCGGGTGGGTGGGTATCTCCGGAGCGTGCGTCGTCGCCGGGCATCACCCGGTGGGGTACTCCCGCCCGAGGTCGACGTCGCCGGGATCGGCGCCGTCGTCCTCGTCGTCGACGGTCGTGATCTCGCCCGTCTTGAGGTCGATCTTCTTGCGCTCGCCGTCGTGAGTCTCGTTGAGCCGGCGGTTGATCTCGTCGGGATCCGGCGGCGACGGCAGGCCGCTCGGGTCGGTGTCGACGTGATCAAGCCCGGCGTAGCCGTCCGGGGCGCGCTCCCCGGCGGCGAACCACTCGTGGAACTCGTCGCGGAAGGTCTCCGTCCCCGCGGCGTCGCTCCCGCCGGCCTCCCGGAACCAGTAGAGGAACTCCGGCTCGTGATCCGGACAGAGAAGCACCTCCTCCATCGGCTCGCCGTAGACGATCGCGGCCTCGTTGCACCGCTTCTTGTCGGCCTCGCCGTGGACCAGGTAGCAGGCGTCACACGGCTTGCCCTGGAGGTAGGTCAGCCGGACGAGCCGCCGTCGGGTGTCGTCGCCGATCTCGTCCAACGGCCGGAACTCGCCGTCGTCGGTGAAGACCGCCGCCTCGTCGAACCGCCACCCACGGAGGCCGATACTCACTTTCGCCATTATCGGATCGTAGCGGACCGCCGAATAAAAGCGACGTGACTCGTGCGACCGTACCGTGATCGAGACACCAACCGTACCGCCGTTTCAGGTGCGTGAGGGGTCGTCACACCACTCAGCGCCCGCTTAGTGCGTCTCAGCTCGCCCGCACTGAATCTGGCTCAGGCCCGCATATCCTGCGAGAGGTCGAACACTAAATCCACAGCGGCGAGCCCCAGAGCCACGTTACGGGCCGGAACGCCCAACAGTGTGCCGGGCGGGTCGATGAACCCCGAGAGGATGAAGACGATGAGGACCGCGTTCGACGGGGCGTGTTCGATGCCGGCGTAGGCCAGGGGCTGTCCCCCCCGCTGGAGGCGGATCTCGTCGTACAGATCCTTCAGCACGGATACGACCAGCACGGCGAACAGCAGCCACGCCGGGAACTCCCCGGTCAGTACTCGGATCCCACCGTATACCAGCGCAAAGAGGACGCCGTAGCCGAAGTAGTGCCACCCGCGCGCGAGGAGTCGTTGGCGTGGCGACAACCCCGGGGTTCCGTGTGGCATCGATTCGACGGACGCGGAGTATGACTGAAAACGTTATGCCGCCGTCCGAGCGCCGACGCGGCCGGAGCGTCGGACCGATCGGTGAGCTCGTTCACTCTCCGCGGTCGGCGCCTCGGTTCCGCGGGGTTGTCGAGTGTCACGAGCGACGGGGAGACGAGCTGTCATTCGCGTGACCCTGCCGGATACGCACGGCGCTGGCGCCCCCGAGCGGACCCACGGAACGTGCGGCTTTTGCCGTCCCCACGAGAAAGGCGGGTATGGATCCGAAGCGGGAGCTCACGAGCGTCGACCTGGCGGCCCTGGTCACCGAACTGAACCGGTACGAGGGCGCGAAGGTCGACAAGGTCTACCTCTACGGCGACGACCTGCTCCGCTTCAAGATGCGCGACTTCGACCGGGGGCGAGTGGAACTCCTGATCGAGGTGGGCGACACCAAGCGCGTCCACGCCGCCGATCCCGACCGCGTCCCCGACGCGCCGGGGCGGCCGCCCAACTTCGCGAAGATGCTCAGAAACCGGCTGTCGGGCGCGGACTTCGCGGGCGTCGAGCAGTTCGAGTTCGACCGCATCCTGACGTTCGAGTTCGAACGCGGCGACGAGGACACCCGAGTCGTGGCCGAGTTGTTCGGCCAGGGGAACGTCGCGGTCCTCGACGAGACCGGCGAGGTGGTTCGGAGCCTCGAAACGGTCCGGCTGAAGTCCCGGACGATCGCGCCGGGCGCGCAGTACGAGTTCCCCGCCTCCCGCGTCGACCCGCTCACGGTCGACTACGACGCGTTCGCCCGGCGGATGGACGACTCCGACACCGACGTGGTGCGGACCCTCGCCACCCAGTTGAACCTGGGCGGCCTCTACGCCGAGGAGGTCTGCACCCGCGCGGGCGTCGAGAAGACGACGCCGATCGCCGACGCCGCCGACGCCGACTATCGTGCGCTCCACGCCGCGATCGAGGACGTTCGCACCCGACTCCGGGCAGGCGAGTTCGATCCGCGGGTGTACACCGAAGACGGCAGCGTCGTCGACGTCACGCCGTTCCCCCTGGAGGAGCACGAACGCGCGGGGCTGGAAGGGGAGGCGTTCGACTCGTTCGACGCGGCCGTCGACGAGTACTTCCACCGGCTCGAACGGGAGCCCGACGACGAGTCCGCGGCGGAGGCGACGAGTTCCCGACCGGACTTCGAGGCGGAGATCGCGAAACAGCAACGCATAATCGACCAGCAGGAGGGCGCGATCGAGGACTTCGAGGCGCAGGCCGACGCCGAACGCCGGCGCGCGGAACTCCTGTACGCCAACTACGAGCTGGTCGACGAGGTGCTCTCGACCGTCCGCGACGCCCGGGACGACGACGTGTCGTGGGACGAGATCCGCGAGACGCTCGCCGCGGGCGCCGAGCAGGGGATTCCCGCGGCGGAGGCCGTCGTCGACGTCGACGGCGCCGCGGGGACCGTCACGATCGAACTCGACGACCTGGAGGTCGACGTCGACGTCGATACGGGCGTCGAGAAGAACGCCGACCGGCTCTACACCGAGGCCAAGCGGATCGAGGAGAAAAAGGAGGGGGCGTTGGCGGCCATCGAGAACACCCGGGCGGAGTTGGAAGCCGTCCGGGCGCGCCGCGACGCGTGGGAGGCCGACGACGCCGGCGACGACGACGAAAGCGACGGCGACGGCGAACGGACCGAGCGCGACTGGCTCGCGATGGAGTCGATCCCGATCCGGAGCTCCGAGGAGTGGTACGAGCGGTTCCGGTGGTTCCACTCGTCGGATGGATTCCTCGTCATCGGCGGGCGGAACGCGGACCAAAACGAGGAGATCGTCACGAAGTACCTCGACAAACACGACCGGTTCCTCCACACCCAAGCCCACGGCGGCCCGGTGACGGTGCTGAAGGCCACCGGCCCCTCCGAGCCCTCCGAGGCGGTGGAGTTCCCGGAGACGACGCTGGAGGAAGCCGCCCGCTTTGCGGTGTCGTACGCCTCGACCTGGAAGGAGGGGCGCTACGCCGGCGACGCGTACCTCGTGACCCCGGACCAGGTGTCGAAGACCCCCGAATCCGGGGAGTACATCGAGAAGGGCTCGTTCGTCGTCCGCGGAGACCGGACCTACTTCGACGACGTCGCAAGCGAGGTCGCGATCGGGATCCAGTGTGACGGCGAGACCCGCGTGATCGGCGGCCCGCCCGCGCCCATCGAGGATCGTGCCGCAACGTCGATCCGGGTCCAACCGGGACGGTACGCCCAGAACGACGCCGCGAAGCTCCTCTACCGGGAGTTCAAGGACCGCTTCGCCGACCAGTCGTTCCTCCGAAAGGTCGCCAGCCCCGACCGGATTCAGGAGTTCCTCCCCGCCGGCGGCAGCGAGATCGTCGAGGAGTAACCGCCCCGAGCCCTCGGCGCGTTCGGTCGGCTTACCGCCGAACAGGCTGCGCTTGCTTAATACTGCTCCCAACGTACCGAGTAGTCGAAGCGTTCTTGCCGGCGGGGCGTTCGTTCCGCGGGGGCAATACCGCTCGATACCATGATACAAGACGCACTCAACTACCTCCGAACCGACGACGACTGGACCAGAACCGTACTCATCGGGGGCATTCTCAGCCTCCTGGGGGTGCTCGTCGTCCCGACGATTCTCGTCTTGGGGTACCTGGTTCGAGTCCTCCGGGAAACGATGCACGGCGACGACCGAACGCCAGTCTTCGACGAGTGGGGCGACCTGTTCGTCGACGGGGTGAAGGCGTTCGCGATAACCCTGGCGTACGGCGTCGTTCCCGCAGTCATCGGGGCAGCCGTCGTCGCCGGCGGGATCCTCTCGTTTGCCGTCGTTGCGGGTGGCGGGAACGCCACGGCTGCGGGCGGACTCGGGGTGGTCGTCGTGATCGTGGGGGGCCTGCTCGCGCTCGTGCTGGGGTTGTTGGCCGCGTACGTCGTCCCGGCCGCAACCGCCGCGTTCGCCGAGACCGGCCGCCTCGGCGCGGCGTTTTCGGTTGAGGACCTCCGCCCGGTCCTCGCGTCGGGGAGGTACGCGACGGCGTGGCTCTCCGCGTTCGCGGTGGTCGTCGGGGGAGGGCTCCTCGGCGCGGCGCTGAACGCGATCCCGATACTCGGATTCGTGATCGCCGGGTTCGTGACGTTCTACGCCGGCGTCACGGCGTACTACATTATCGGTCACGCCTGGGGCGACCACCGAAGTCTTGACCGTCGCGAGGCCGAGACGTCGCCGGACGAGAAGCCGGCGGTGTGAACGCCGGCCGTGTGCGGCTCTACCCGGAACCGCGACGCCGGATCTCACGCGATCGGCGTTCCCGAGTGCCGAGGCCACGAACTCCACCGTCACAGACTGTCAGTGGTTCGATAAAAACGCCGTCTGAGCCTTGCTAAGACTTAGGCCCTTCCGGGGAGTCGTGCCGACAATGCTCTCCGATGCACTTCGGTATCCGCTGAACGGCGATGGGTGGCTTCGAACCATCCTCGTCGGCGGACTGCTGACGATCCTGTCGGTGCTCGTGATCCCGGCGTTCTTCGTTCAGGGGTACTACGTCCGAGTTCTCCGCGGCGTCGCGAACGACGACCCCGACCCCCCAGGGTTCGACGACTGGGTGGCTCTGTTCGTCGACGGGCTGAAACTCGTCGTGGTGAACGTTCTGGTGGTGCTCGCGGTGTTCGTCGTCCTCGGGCTGGTCGGCATCGCGTTCGGCGGCGGCTCCATACTGGCCAGTGGGGGCGCGGAGCCCGGAGCGGCGTCGGGGATACTCGGCGCCGCCGGCGTCGCCGCCGTGGTGGTGGTGTCGCTCCTGATCAGCTACGTCACCCCCGCGATGTTCACGAACTTCGCCCGCGAGGACTCCATCGTGGCCGCGTTCGACGTCTCCACGATCCTCGCCGGCGCGCTGACGGTCGAGTACTTCGTCGCGTGGCTGCTCGCGCTGGCCGTCGGGGTCGTGCTCGGGGCGATCGCGAGCTTCCTGAGCCTGCTTCTCGTCGGGATCTTCGGGCTGTTTTACACCCAGGTCGTGACATACTACCTGTTCGGCCGCGGGTTCGTCGACGGGCTCGCGGCGAGCGGCGACGGAGCGAGCGCGGCCGCGACGCCCCGATAGCAGGATCTTTCCCCTCGCCCCGTCGACTCCCGTGTATGCGAATTTCGAGCCGCGGCCGCGGCGAGGAGGGGCGGGAGCGGATCACGCTCGTCCCCGAGAACGTCGACGACCTGTGGCACCTCTCGCACGTCCTGGAATCCGGCGACCGCGTCTCCGGCGACACCACCCGCCGGATCCAGCGCAACGACGAGAACCTCCGCGACACCGGCGGCCAGCGCGAGCACCTGTTCGTGACGATCTCGGTCGGGGACGTGGAGTTCGCGCGGTTCGCCAACCGTCTCCGCGTCGGCGGCGAGATCGTCGAGTGCTCCCGCGAGGACGAGCTCGGCCACCACCACACGCTGAACGTCGAGGAACACGACGAGATCACGATCGAGAAGCGATTCAAGCCGGACCAGATCGACCGGATCGAGGCCGCCGAGGAGGCCGCCGAGAACGCCGACGTCGCGATCGCGACCGTCGAGGAGGGCCAGGCCCACATCCACACCGTCGCCCAGTACGGGACCGAGGAGCGCTTCTCGTTCAGCGCGCCCACCGGGAAGGGCGAGTACGCCCGGCCGCGCTCGGAGCTCTTCGCCGAACTCGGCGACGCGCTCGCCCGGATGGACGTCGACGCGATCATCCTCGCCGGCCCCGGGTTCACCAAACAGGACGCCCGCGACCACGTCGAGGAACGCCACCCCGAGGTGGCCGACCGGATCACGACGGTCGACACCGCGGCGGTCGGGGACCGGGGCGTCCACGAGGTGCTGAAGCGCGGCGCGGTCGACGAGGTCCAGACGCAGACCCGGATCTCCCGGGAGGCGGAACTCATAGACGACCTGACCGCGGGGATCGCGACGGGCGAGAAGGTGTCCTACGGGATCGAGGCGGTCGCGGAGGCCGCCGAATTCGGCGCGGTCGAGACGCTCCTGATCCTCGACGACCGGCTCCGGAAGGAGCGGCAGGGCGACGGCGACTGGGACCTCGACGTCAACGACGTCATCCAGTCCGTGGAGCGGCAGGGCGGCGAGGTGACGGTGTTCTCCGGGGAGTTCGACCCCGGCCGGCAGTTGCGGAACCTCGGCGGGATCGCGGCGCTGTTGCGGTATCGGCTGCAGTGAACTACCCCACCCTATCGCTCGCCTGACGGCTCACGCTTGAGGGTGGGGCTTCCTGCTTCTATGACGCACTTTGCAGACACCGAATCGGTGTCCACAGGGAGCGCAGTCTCCACAGGCGTTGACGAATCGCTCTGCGATTCGTCCGCACACCAGAAATCTTCGATTTCTGGGGACGTTGATTCGGACTGTCCCGCTCCTAACCGCTTCTTAATACCGCGAGAAAGGATATTCCACGCCGTCGCAAAATCGCTACGCGATTTTGCTGCCCGCCAGACGTAGTCTGGCGACCGCGTTCGCGTCTCTGTCTGCCTCGAACCCACACGCCGGACAAGAGTGTTCACGAGCCCACAACGGTTTGTCCGTCTTGACACCACAGGACGCGCACTCCTTCGTCGTGTCTTTCGGGTCAACAGCGACAAAGTGCGTTCCTTCGCGTTCGCACTTGTACTCAAGCATCCGCAGAAACGTTCCCCACGCCGCGCCTGCTCGGTTCCGTGAGTTTCCCGGTAGTTCGACCAGACCCTTTGCGTCCAAGTCCTCGATCGCCACCAAATCGAACTCGGTGGCGTAGTAGTTCGACAACTTGTGGAGGAAGTCGCGGCGCTTCCGCTTCAGGTCAGCGTGGCGTTCGGCCACGACTTTCCGTTGCTTCTCCCAATTTGCAGACCCGCGTTCCTTCCGTGAGAGGTCACGTTGAGCCCGTTCCAACCGCTCACGTTCCACCGAAAGGTCGGGTGATTTGACGGCAGTGCCGTCCGTGTCGTGAGCGTACTTGAGAATCCCTACGTCGATACCGATGCACTTCTCGGGGGTCTCAGGCTTTGTGGGTGGGTCGTCCGGTATCTCGATACCGAGGATGGCGTACCACTTCCCGGTCGGTTCCTGCTTGATTGTGACCGTCTTGATTTCGGC
>Ga0207753_1000622_pt1 | contig 13501 bp, 13 predicted proteins | sample PonA233FremontCA_2_FD_187273 | JGI IMG/M metagenome (GOLD analysis project Ga0207753, IMG submission 187273) | Salt pond sediment microbial community from Fremont, CA, USA - Pond A23 Sediment 3 (SPAdes) | ecosystem: Environmental > Aquatic > Non-marine Saline and Alkaline > Saline | place: USA...
CGACGGCGTGGTGGTTTCGCCCGATCTTCAACGGTACGTTCAGACGATCGATCGTCAGATTGGTATGGTGGTGGCGCGTCCCCAGTCCATCCAGTAGGGGCCTGCCAAGCCTTCTCCTCCGCGACCGCCCCTTCCCAACGCTCTCCTCACCGACCGGTCCGATCGACCATGCAGGACATCGAGTGCCTCGGCGTGTACACCAGCGGCGGCGACGCCCCGGGCATGAACGCGTGCCTCCGGGCTGTCGTCCGCACGGCCGTCGCCAATGACATTGAGGTCATGGGCATCCGTCGGGGGTACGAGGGCATGATTGAGGCCGACTTCGTGGAGATGGAGCGACGCTCGGTCTCCAACATCCTCCAGTCGGGCGGCACAATTCTGAAGAGTGCCCGCTCGGAGGCCTTCCGCACCGAGGAGGGACGGCAGCAAGCGGCCGACAACCTCCGCGAGAACGGCATCGATGCGCTTGTGGCCATCGGGGGGGACGGCACCTTCCGGGGGGCCTCGAAGCTCTACGACGAGCATGGGCTTGGGGTGGTGGGCTGCCCCGGCACCATCGACAACGACCTGTACGGCACCGACCAGACAATTGGGTACGACACGGCGCTCAATACGGCGATCGACAACATCGACCGCATCCGCGACACCGCCGACGCCCACAATCGTCTGTTTCTCGTAGAGGTGATGGGGCGGGACGCCGGCTTTATTGCCCTCAATTCCGGGATCGGAGGGGGGGCGGAGCTCATCCTGATCCCCGAAACCATTACGGAGATGGACATGGTGAAGGACCGCATTCTGTCCCTCATGACCGCCCAGCGGCGCTCGACCATCGTCGTCGTGGCCGAGGGCGACGAGCTGGGCGGGGCCCAGGGCATTGAGCGCGCCCTCCGCGACGACGAGGCGTTCTCGGACATCGAGCTCCGCTCCACCATCCTGGGCCACACCCAGCGGGGCGGGGCCCCCACGGCCAGCGACCGGGTCCTGGCGAGCCGCCTGGGCGTGGCCGCCGTCGAGTCGCTACTGGACGGCCACTCGGACGTGATGGTGGGCGTGACCAACAACGAGATCAAGCTTACCCCCCTCCACAACGTCTACGGCCGGCGCAAGTCGATCGACTACGACCTGCTGAAGCTCACGCAGGTTTTGAGTTGAGCACGTGGGGGCGCTCCTTGTCGTGGGCTCGGGGACACGCCTCAGTAGGAGTCGAGCGTGGTCGTCGCGTCACTTCCGTACTCCACGAGGGTGCTGGTCCAGGCCCTCCCCTGGTCGCCCTGTGTCCGATACCGGACGACGTGCCCCGGCACCGCCTCCGAAAGATGCCAGGTGACGGTTCCGCCGCCCATGCCGCCCGCGTACTCCACCTCGCGCGTGGAGAAGGTGCCGGCCGGTGTACTGAGCTCGTCCGTGGCCACCGTGGCCCCCTCGATGCTCTCTTCTGTCAGGCGCTGGGGCGACTGGTACACGGTCCGTTCCGTGACCGGCACCTCCCCGACGTTCCCCTCCGGATCCCTCGACCGCAGACGGACAACCTCGTCCCGCTCCGGGTCGATGAGCGCCTCGTAGACCCAGGTGTCTTCCTCCTGCTGAGCCCGCACGCGCCACCACTCGTTTCCGTCCTCGGTGGTGGTCAGAAACGCCCGCTCCAGGGTCTGAAAGCCCGCGTCTTCGCCCTCGGCCGTTCGGGCCTCGTACCGCGTCCACTCGCCCTCCTCGTAGGTCGCCTCCGCCGGCCACATTCCGTTCGCGGCGAACGCGTAGCTGAACAAGACCTGCGCCTGCGACACCATGAACTGATTCCACTGCGCGGTGCCGGCGGTCGGAAGCTGGGCCGCGGAGGCCACCCGGGCCCCGATCGCTTCTCCCACCTCTTGCCCGGCGGCTTCGGAGGCCGCCCCGACGGTGGTCTCCGCCGCCTCCTGGGCGAGGAAGCAGCCTGAGAGCATCGTCGCTAGGGCGACGGCGGAAAGGATGACGGGCAACGACGACGGACGAACCAACTTGATACAGGTACGAATCATGGCAAGAACAAGAGACGGATGGAAAGGAAGAATTGAGATGTGAAATGGTGTTTAGAAATAAATAGACGCCGTGTGAATATCAAGATCAGAACCGGCCTGGGCACTGCTCCGGGCGGGAGTCGGCCCCGAGACGCGGCCTTGTATGCCCTCAATGCACCGTGGCAGACGACGGCCGTTCGGGGGACTCTCTCCGCTGCACGTCGGACCCATTGCGGGCCCCGTGCTGTTCGGCATATCGGTCTGCCTGGGCGGGTGGAGCAGCGTCCTCCTCGGCCGAGCACGGCCTCTCTCCTTGCGTCGAGTCTTCCCCGTTCTGATGTCCGAACACTCCCATCCTCCCATCGGCGAGGCCGAGGGCAAGGCCGACGCCGTGGAAACCATGTTCGACGCCGTGGCCCCGCGCTACGACCTGCTGAACCGGGTCCTCAGCGCCGGCGTCGACCGGTACTGGCGCTCCCGCACCGTCCGGGCGCTGCGCGACGAGCAGCCGCGGCGAGTGCTGGACGTGGCGACGGGCACGGCCGACCTGGCCCTCAAGGCGCAGCGCACCCTTCACCCCCGCGAGACCATCGGCGTCGACCTCTCCGCCGAAATGCTGGACCGGGGGCGGGAAAAGATCGACCGGCACGGACTCGCGTCGCGAATCACGCTCCGGAAAGCCGACGCCGCCGACCTGCCGTTCGACGACGGATCGTTCGACGCGGCGTTCGTGGCCTTCGGCGTGCGCAACTTCGAGGACCTCGACGCGGGCCTCGGCGACATCCGGCGCGTACTGCGGCCGGGCGGCGTCCTCGTCGTGCTCGAGTTCAGCACCCCTCGCACGTCTCCCATCAAGCAATTGTACGCGTGGTACAGCCGCCACGTCCTGCCCCGCATTGGCGGCCTGCTGAGTCCCGATCAGGGGGCGTACGAGTACCTGCCCAGCTCGGTCGCCGCGTTTCCGGACGGCGTCGACTTCCTGCGGCGGATGGACCAGGTCGGCTTCACGACCCTGGAGTGGACACCGCTCACCTTCGGCATTGCCTCCCTGTATACCGGACGGGTGCCCCAACGCCCCACCGATCCCTCGTGACGGAATGGACACGATCGAACTCACGCTCACCATTCCGCCCGCGGCACACGCCCCCTTTCTGGCGGAGCTGGAGGAGCCCGCCACGGGCTTCGTGCAGGACGACACTCAGCTGCGGGCCTACGTGCCGGCCGAGCGCTGGGCGTCCGTCGATCGGGAGCAGCTCGAAGCCCGCCTGGCCGCCGACGGCCATCCGGACGCGCTGTCGATTCGCCCCCTGGAGGCCAAAAACTGGAATGCCGTGTGGGAGGACGCCCTCTCCCCCGTCCGGGCCGGACCGTTTCTCATCTGTCCCACCTCGGTCGACGTGCCGCCCGCCCACGCCGACGCGACGGTCCTTCGCATCGACCCGAAGATGAGCTTCGGAACGGGGCACCACGCCACCACGCGACTGGCCCTCCGCCTCTTGGCCGACGCCCTGCAGCCCGGCGACCGGGTGCTCGACGTGGGCACCGGCACCGGCGTGCTCGCCATCGCGGCCTGCCGGACCGGCGCCGGCGCGGTCCTGGGCGTCGATACCAACCCCGATGCCGTGCGCAACGCCCGCGACAATGCCCGCGAAAACGACGTGACGGACTGTGTGACCGTGCGCGAAGGATCCGTAGAGGAGGCCCCGGACGCGGGCCACGACCTCGTGGCCGCCAACATCACGCGGCGCGTGTTGCTGGGGTTGATACCCGACCTCGTCTCGCGGCTCGCTCCCGATGGCACACTGCTTCTCTCCGGCCTCCTCCAGCCGCAGCGCGACTCGATGGTCGCGGCCGCCCACGACCACGCCCTGGCGCTCGACGCGGAGGCGACCGAAGACGGCTGGTGGGCCGCCCAATTCTCCTCGTCTTCCCCATCGTGATCCCATGCGCCTCGCCACCATCGACGTCGGCACCAACACGGCCCAGCTGCTCGTGGTCGAGCACACCGGGACGGGCCTGCGCCGGCTCCACGCGGCGGAGCGGTTCGTGCGTCTGGGCGAGGGGATCGATGCCTCGGGCCGCATCGGGAAGGCGGCACGGGAGCGCCTCCTCGACACGCTGCGCGACCACCTCCACGCGGCCCGTGCGTACGACGTGGATCGGTTGTCGGCCGCGGGCACGAGCGCCCTGCGCGACGCCACGAACCGGAACGCCATTCTCACGGCGGTGCGGAACGAGCTGGGGCTGTCGGTCGAGATTCTTTCCGGCGCCGAAGAGGCAGCGTGGAGCTTTGCCGCGGCCTGTGCAGCGTTCGATGCCCTCTCGGGCCGCTGCCTCGTCGTCGATGTGGGCGGCGGGTCCACGGAGCTCATCGCCGGCACGGACCCGCACCGGCATCGTCCCTCGTATCCGGACGCCATCGAGGACCACGTCAGCCTCGACATAGGGTGCGTGCGCCTGACCGAGCGCTGCTTCACGTCGCAGCCCCCGTCCCCCGACGCGGTCGACGCCGCCGAACGAGTCATCGACGAGGCCCTTGCCACTCAGGGGCTGGAGGTCGGGGGCTCTCCCACTCTCATCGGCACGGCCGGCACCGCCACCGCCCTGGCCCTCGTTCACGCGGGTCCCGACAGTACCTGGGACGCCCTGCACGGAGGAGGGTTCGTGCTTTCTCGAAGCGACGTGCGTCACTGGCGCGACCGCCTTCTTCGGCTCTCCGTGGACGACATTCGCGCGCTTCACCCATCAGCCATGGAGGGACGGGCCGACGTCTTTCCCATCGGCGTCGTCCTCCTCGACCGCATCATGGCACACTACGGGCTGGACGATCTCCGCGTAAGTCCCTACGAACTGCGCCACGGCCTCGCGCTGCGGGCCCTCACCTCCGAATCGGTGTCCCCCTAATCGCCGTCCATCCGCACAACGACCACCGATCCAGAATGTCCCGCTGTTCGCTCCCCACGGCCTCCCTCCTCGTCGTCCTAGCGCTCTCCCTGCCAGCCGGGCCGGCGCTCTCCGGAATGTCGCCCCCCTCTGCCGCCCCCGACACGACGAAGCCCCTGCGTCCCCTCATGGTGGGCCTCGCACAGGACATGGACCGCATCGCCACGGGCCTCTGGCACGAGGAGTACGACCTGATCCGACAGGGCGCCCGCGGCATTGCCCAGCACCCCAAGATCCCTCCCTCTCAACTCGCCCAAATCAAGCAGGCCCTCGGCGAGCAATTCCAGACGTTCGTCCAGTACGACAAGCGCGTCCACCGCACCGCGACCGAGCTCGTCTCCGCCGCCGAGGCCCGCGACTGGTCCGGGATTCTCGACCTCCACGAGCGGCTGAAGCGCGGCTGCGTCTCCTGCCACACGGCGTACCGGGACACAGTGCGGGCCGTGCTCCAGCCGTAGCCCGTACAGAGCAGGCATTGGTAAGGCAGAGCAGGCATCGTAAGATGACGTAATTCGATGGGCCTTCCCCCCGCTGAGAGGAACATCCACCCGTCCCTGTGGTGGGGTGTAGTGCTGTGATTTTTCCCTACCAACCCCCTCGTGCCTCATGGCTGTCGCCCGCGAAGACGTCCTGGATGCCCTCCGACAGATCAAGCATCCAGAGGAGAGTCAGGACATCATCCGGCTCGACATGGTGAAGGACCTCACGATCGAGGACGGCCGGGCCTCCTTCACTGTCGTCGTGAAAGACCCGGATAGCGCCTTCGCCAATCAGGTGGAGGAGGCCTGTCAGCGCGTCCTCCACGAGGAGGTGAGCCGAGGGCTATCGGTGGACGTGGAGGTCGACAGCGAGATGATTCCGCTTGGTGACGACGTGATGATGGGGGAGGGCGAGACGATGCAGCAGACCAGCGGTGAGGACGGCGTACAGAACACGATCGCCGTGGCCAGCGGCAAGGGCGGCGTGGGCAAGAGCACCGTCGCCGTCAACCTGGCGATGTCTCTTTCCGAGCAGGGGTACGAGGTGGCGCTCGTCGACACGGACATCTACGGCCCGTCGATTCCGAAGATGATGGGCATGGAGGGCGAGAAGCCGCGCGTCAACGACGAGCGCAAGATGGTGCCGCTCGAAAAGCACGGGATCAAGACCCTGTCGATGGGCTTCATGGTCGATCCCGACCAGGCCGTCGTCTGGCGCGGGCCGATGGTTACAAAGGCGGTGCGCCAGTTCCTCGGCGACGTGGACTGGGGCGACATCGAGTATATGATTCTCGACCTGCCCCCCGGCACGGGCGATGTCCAGCTCACCATCGTGCAGACCATTCCCCTTACCGGGGCCGTCATCGTCTCGACCCCACAGGACCTCGCCCTCGCCGACGCGCGGAAGGGCAAGGCCATGTTCGACAACGTGAACGTGCCGGTGGTGGGCATGGTCGAGAACATGGCCTATTTCTCCCCCCCCGACCAGCCGGACCGCAAATACTACCTCTTTGGCCGCGAGGGCGCCCACGAACTGGCCCGGGAGCTCGACGTACCGTTTCTCGGCGAGGTGCCCATCCAGCAGGAGATCCGCAAGAGCAGCGACCAGGGCACGCCCATCGTCCGGTCTGCCCCGGACAGCGCCTCCACGCAGGCATTCGCCGGGATTGCCGACCAGCTCACCGAGCAAGTCGCCCTTCGCAACGCCGAGGACGACCCCACGCAGAAGATCGAAATTCTTTACGAGTAAGTGCCGCTCGACTTCCAGGGCGGAGCGTGCTCCCCCACAATTCCGAACATCCCCGAACGTGCCCGCGCTGCATCCGTTGGATGTCTAAGAATTATGACGTGCGGGTTCACGCCGCTTTCGCCAATTCCCTCGACGCTTTATGTCCGACGACGTGCCTTCGTCCCCCGACGCCGAAGACGGGTCGCCCCACATGGATCCAGCCCTGCGTGACGACATTGAGGAGGCCCTTGACACCATTCGCCCGTACCTCATGGCGGACGGCGGATCGGTCCGGCTGCTGAACGTCACGTCCGACTACGTGGTGGAGCTGGAATTGCTGGGGGCCTGTGGGTCCTGCCCCATGAGCACCATGACCCTGCGCGCCGGCATCGAGCAGGCCCTCAAGCGGTCGGTGCCCAAGGTAAAGCGCGTGGAGGCCGTCAACGCCGCGACAGCGGCGTAGCCCCCACCGTCTTCCTCCTCTGCTTTTCTGCAGATCTCTCCGGTCCACTTCGCTCCCGCCCTCGTGTGTCGGGCAGCTCACAGCTGCACGCCCATCCCCAGCCGAACAGTGACGTAGCGGGTGGACGAGCCCGTCTCCAGGTCTGACCCCTCCGTGTCCACAACCACATACCGCGGCTCTACGAATACACTGTAGGTCTCGTCGATTCGGAAGTTGGACCCGATTGCGACGTGAAAGCCCCTGCGTCTCGTGGATCGCTCCGGGAGTACATTTTCACTCTGGCGCACCCGTGCCTCCGCGAACTCGGTCCGGTAGAGCCCCACGCCTCCCGACACGTACGGGTGGGCGTCGCTCTGATTCTTGAGGGTATAGCGCAACCCAATCGTCCCATTCAGGACGTTGAGGGCCCCGCCCTCCACCGACGTTCCGACCGATAGGTTTTCTTCCAGGAGCGCGACGTTGTCGCCGTTCAGCGTGAACCGGTCGTAGCTGCCCTGCAGCACAACCTCCAGCCCGTCGTACACCTCGACCCCGGCGCCGAGCCCCAGGTCCACTCCGGAGTTCAAGACGGTGTTCAAGCCCTCCGGGGACTGAAAGAACGCTGCGCCCACGTTCCCGCGAAGAGAGACCGCCGGCTGGGCCGACACGCTGGTGCTCAGGAGGAGACCGAGAAGGACGAGAAGTGCAGCGGTCCGTCGCATGGCATCAAGCATGGATTGCAGGGGGCGTCAGGATGGGCGATCAAAAGCCCCGAAGCGCGGACATGAGCAACAAAATGCTTGGGGCCCCTCCGTGCTGGGGATCCTAACTTCGCACAGTCTTCCAACGAGACCAGTGTTGGCTGGATCCCCGCCCTCATTCGTTCGATGACGAGGGAGACTGCTGCATGTGGAGAATGGGACGGAGTGTCTCGAGACGAGACTCTGCGTAGCGGCGCAGCTCGGGGAGGGCGGCCTCCCTCGTCTGGAGAAACCGGCGATAATAACGGGCCGCCGGCGCCTTGTCCCTGTAGTGCTCGTCGTAAACCGTTGCGAGACGAAAGTAGAGCTCCCCCCGTTCCGGCCGCAGGCGGAGGGCCGTCCTGTAGGCGTCGACCGCGGCGGCCACGGCCCCCTGCCGGCTCTTCAGGCTCCCTTGATGCTCCAGGGCCTTCGTGATTGGCCCCCTCGCCTCCCGGTCAATCGTGTTCTGGAGGTGCGTGCCCGCCCGCCGCAGGCTGTCGAGCCACAGGTACGTGACGCCCAGATAGAGGGTCGTGCGTGTGTGGCTGGAATCGCGCCGCAGGGACCGTCGAAGGAACGGCAAGGATTGAGCGTACTGCTGGCGACGCACATCGACGAGACCAATTCGCCGGTACACCGTCGCCGATGAGTCGCCCGCGGCAAGCGTTCGCACGTATGCTCGGCGTGCCCTCTCGAGATCATCTCGCTCAAAGGCGAGGTCGCCCCGCCGACGCCACAGTCGGGGGTCCCCGGACTGGTGGGCCAAGGTGGTGTCGACCACGCGCCGGGCCGCGTCGAGGGCCCCCTCCGCACGGTGCAACCGACTGAGGGACAGCGCAACCTCCGCCGACCGCGGCGCCCGACGATGGGCCTCCGCGAAGTGGCGCCGCGCCCGCTCCGTGTGGTTGAGCTGAAGATTGCACTGCCCGAGACGCGCCCACCACCGCCCGTTCGAGGAGTCGGCACGCACCAGCTGCGCGTACTGGGCCCGCGCCTCACGCCAGCTCCGGGACCGCCGGTGGACCTCCGCGAGGGCCTGACGGGTCGCCCGATCGTCCGGACGGGCGTCGAGCACGCGCCGAAACGCCGACGCCGCTTCCGACCACCGATAGAGTGCGGCGTAGCTATCCCCGAGGGTCCGGTCAATCGCAACCGTGGACCGCGCTTCTTCCTCGGCGATCCGACGAGCCGTGCGCAGGGCGTCGATGGCCGCCGCGTGCCGTCCGCGCGCCTGTTCGGCCCGCCCGAGCAAGACGTGGAGCTCCTGCATCTCAGAGGCGCGGAGCGAGTCGCGGCGGCGAGTGCGGATGCGACGAACCACCGTCTCGTACGCGCCGTCCATGTAGGCAGCACGCAGCGCCTCTACCGATCCGGTCCCCTCAAACGGGCGTCGCGTCGTATCCCGGCGCATTGCCACCGGGCGGAGCGAGTCGGGCATCGGAGCGACTTGTTCCGGCGATGGGTCTTCAGCCAGCTCGGAGGACGACGCGACACATCCGGCACCGCCCAGGACACAGGCCAGCAGAAGCACGAGGCGACCGTGGGGGCTCAGCATAGTGGCATCTTTGATTATTACTACTCCTATAGTAATAATCGATCGCAAAATTCTCAACCGTCCACTTCGTGGGCGGATCGCTCGACGGCCGGACGCGTGCGAGGCCCTGGATTTCTTAAACTTCTCTCCTGTCCGTTCCCCCTGGTTTCCGCCTCATGGCCGACGCCACCTCGACGCCCGTCGTCACCGTCTTTCTCCGACATCGAGGCGAGGTGCTGCTTCTTCGCCGCAGCGAGGACGTCGGCTCCTACCCCGGCCAATGGGGTGCCGTCGCCGGGCACGTTGACGACGAGGATCCTTCTGCGTCTGCACTCCGAGAGATCGAGCAAGAGACGGGTCTTCAGGAGGCCGACCTTCGGCCCCAGCAGCAAGGGGCGCCGTTTGCGGTCGAGGACGAGGACCGCGGGACTCGCTGGCGGGTCCATCCCTTTCTCTTCGAAACAGAGACTCGGGCGATTGAGACGAACTGGGAGACCGACGAGGCGGAGTGGGCGTCCCCGACCGTGATGCTGCGGCGCGATACGGTGCCGGACCTCTGGGCCTCGTACCGCCGCGTGGCGCCGTCCATCTTCGGCCTCGCAAACGACACGACGCACGGGTCGGCCCATCTTTCCCTCCGGGCCCTGGAGGTGCTGCGCGATCGGGCCGGGATGCTGGCGAGCTCCGACGCGTCCACCATCGAGGACGCCCGAGCGCGTCTGTTGGGCATCGCTCACCGTCTGCTGGACGCCCGCCCCTCGATGGCCGCGCTGACGAACCGGCTTCACCGCGCCATGTACGCGAGCCGCCCGGAGTTTCTTCCCGCGACCGTCGAGGCCAACGCCCACGAAGCCCTTCAGGACGCCCTGGCGGCCGACGAGGCGGCGGCCGAGACGGCCGCCACGCGGGTGGGGGGGACGCACGTGCTCACCCTATCCCGCTCCGGCACCGTGCTGTCGGCCCTGCAAGCGGCCGCCCCTTCGCCCACCGTGAGCATCGCCGCCTCGGCCCCTGGAAACGAGGGCGTCGGCGTCGCCGAACACCTGTCGGGGGCGGGCCTCGACGTTACGCTCCTCCCCGACGCCGCCATCGCCCGACGCCTGCACGACGGCACCGTCGACGCCGTCCTCGTGGGCGCGGACACGGTCCAGCCCTCGGGCGCGGTGGCCAATAAGGTCGGCACATACGGGGCCGCCCTCGCGGCCCACCGGGCCGAGGTGCCCGTGTACGCCGCGTGTGCCGTGGACAAGATCTCCGTGGACGAAAACACCCCCAACGAGTCCGCCGCGGACCGAGCCGTGTACGACGGCCCCCTCGATGTGGCGGTGTGGGCGCCCCGCTTCGATACCACGCCTGCCGCTCTCGTGACCGGGGGCCTGCTCACTGATCGGGGCGTGCTGGCCGCCGACGAGGTCGCTGCCGTGGCAGAAGACCTCGCCGAGCTGCGCGCCTGGATGTGACATTTTTCTTTTGACGTTTTCCCTCTCGCCCGTCGCTTCTCAGCCCCTCTTCACGAACTGAACCCCCGTCGCCTCGTTGATACACTCCGTGCTGCTTTCTACCCTGTGACAACGCAGCGTTACAGAAAGCATCTTCTCCTATTGCCCGGTCGTCTAATGGCAGGACAGCGGCCTTTGGAGCCGTTAGTGGTGGTTCGAATCCACCCCGGGCAACCACGTCTTCCCCATCCCGATCGCTGCCGCCCCGGTGCCCCCTCCCCTCATGCGTGCGTCGAGCAATGAACACCGCGTTGCCATCTTTGGGGGCCGCTCCAACCCGGCCCTCGCCACCAAGATTGCCGAGGCGTACGGCACAACCCTCGGCGACCTCAGCATCCGGGATTTTGCCGACGGCGAGATCTACGTTCGCTTTGAAGAGTCCATCCGGGGGGCCGATCTGTTCATCATCCAGAGCACCCATCCGAAGGCGGACAACTGGATGGAGCTGCTCCTCTCGATCGACGCCGCCAAGCGGGCCTCGGCCGAGCGCGTGACGGCCGTAATTCCCTACTTTGGCTACGCCCGCCAGGAGCGCAAAGACCAGCCGCGCGTCTCCATCGCGGCCAAGCTTATGGCCAACATGCTCACGTCCGCCGGCGTGGACCGCATCTTGACCATGGAGCTCCACGCTGCCCAGATCCAGGGCTTCTTCGACGTGCCGGTAGACCACCTCTACGGCTCCACCGTTCTGATCGACCATGTCCGCCAGTTCGACCTCGACGACTTCGTCGTACTGGCCCCGGACGTGGGCGGCCTCAAGATGGCCCGCGCCTACGCACAGCGGCTAGGGGTGGACCTAGCCCTTATCGACAAACGCCGCCCCCGCCAAAACGAGGCGCGGGTGATGAACGTCATCGGCGATGTGGAGGGAAAAGACGTCCTCATCATCGACGACATCGTCGACACCGCTGGCACACTCACCCGTGCGGCGAAGGCGCTTAAGGATCACGGCGCCCTGAAAATTATGGCGGCCTGCACGCACGGTCTTCTCTCCGGCCCGGCCTACGACCGCATCGAGAGTTCCCCTCTCGAACGACTCATCCTCACCGACACGGTGCCCCTCAAGCGTCCTTCCGACTGCATCGAGGTCGTGAGCGTCTCGAACCTGTTCGCCAAAGCCATCCGCCACATTTATACCGACCAATCGGTCTCCACACTCTTCACCGAATAACGGAAGGAGCCGGCGACGGCAGAATCAGCAGACTCATGGGGTGTGGAGCACGTTTGAGCGAACCGTACGTCTCCTAGCGTCTATTTTGCTTGAATCGGGCCTTCGCGCCTGGAACCAAATGTGGGGGTGCATCTAGCATACACTCTGCACAAAGAGGCGGCCGGGCGCTCGTCCGGTCGCTGCCGCCCTTTTCACCGGATCGTCTTCCTGTCATGGACGCCCCCGTCATCGAAGCCCAGCCGCGCGAGACCGGCTCGAAGGCCGCCCGCGACATTCGCAACGACAACCGCGTGCCGTGCGTCCTGTACGGGCGCACCGTCGAGTCGACCCCGCTGCAGATTCCGATTGCCGCCCTCAACAAACTGATCTACCGCCGCTCGGCCCCGGTGGCTCAGGTGGAAATGGACGGCCACACGTGGCACTGCATCCTGAAGGATTACGATCTGCACCCGCTCACGGACCGCCCCCTGCACGCGGACTTCCAGGCCCTCAAGGAAGGCGACGAGGTGACGCTGACGGTGCCGCTGCACTACGCCGGAATCCCGGTGGGCCAGCAAAACGGCGGCGACACGCAGCAGATTGCCCGCGAACTCACGATCTCGGTGCTGCCGGAGAACATTCCCTCCCAGATTGAGGTCGACATCAGCGAGCTCGTCATTGGCGATTCGCTTCACGTCTACGACCTTGAGACCGACTACGAGATCAAAACGTCGAAAGACCAGACGCTCGTCACGGTCGTGGCCCCGCAGATCGAGACCGCGCCCACGACCGAGGCCGAGGAAGAGGAGGAAGAGCTCACCGAGGAAGAAATCGCCGAAGAGGGCGAGGCCGTCGACACAGAAGAAGGCGAAGCGGCCGAGGCCGAAGAAGCGCCTGGCGAGGGCGACGGTGAGGACGAGTACCAGTAGGCACTGCCTGCACGCCGAAGCGCCCCTCCATTTGATTTTCCAGAAGGGCGGCCGGTCCCGGTCGCCCTTTTCTATTTGTCTCTAGACGTCTCCGAGCCCGCATGTCCACTCCCTCCCTTCTCGCCATTGGCCTCGGCAACCCGGGCGCCGAGTACGAAGATACGCGCCACAATGTGGGCCATCAGGTCATCGACGCACTGTCCGGGCGCCTCGACATTTCGCTGCAGCACGAGTCCGATGCGCTCGTCGGCTGGGGCCGCTACGCCGACCAGAAGATCGGGCTGGCCGTACCGCTCACGTACATGAACCGGAGCGGCGACGCGGTCGCGGGCCTCCGCGACTACTACGACCTCCCGGTCGACCGACTGCTCGTCATTGTCGACGACCTGCACCTCCCCGTCGGCACCATTCGACTCCGCCCGTCGGGCAGCAGCGGCGGCCACAACGGCCTCACGCACGTGGCCCAGCGGCTCGGCACCACGGAGTTTTCGCGCCTTCGCATCGGCATCGGCGACGACTTTCCCGACGGCCGCCAGTCCGACTACGTCCTCTCCCCC
>Ga0207753_1000623_pt1 | contig 13491 bp, 16 predicted proteins | sample PonA233FremontCA_2_FD_187273 | JGI IMG/M metagenome (GOLD analysis project Ga0207753, IMG submission 187273) | Salt pond sediment microbial community from Fremont, CA, USA - Pond A23 Sediment 3 (SPAdes) | ecosystem: Environmental > Aquatic > Non-marine Saline and Alkaline > Saline | place: USA...
TGTTTTCGGGCGTGACAAAACATCTCCCAGACGGGTCGCGGATTCGTGGCGACCTTCACATGCTTCTTATAGGTGACCCTGGTACCGGAAAGAGCCAAATGTTATCATATATCGAGAATATTGCTCCACGCTCAGTCTATACATCGGGGAAAGGCAGCTCCAGCGCCGGGCTCACGGCCGCGGCTGTAAGAGATGACTTCGGCGACGGCCAGCAGTGGACGCTCGAAGCCGGCGCGCTCGTGTTGGCCGATCAGGGGATTGCGGCAGTCGACGAGCTTGATAAAATGCGACCGGAGGACCGCAGTGCAATGCATCAGGCACTGGAACAACAGGAGATCAGCATCTCGAAGGCCGGGATCAACGCCACGCTCAAATCCCGGTGTTCGCTGCTCGGCGCGGCCAACCCCAAGTACGGCCGGTTCGACCAGTACGAACCCATCGGTGAGCAGATCGATCTCGAACCCGCGCTCATCTCACGGTTCGATCTCATCTTCACGGTGACCGATACCCCGGACCCCGAACACGACGGCAAGCTCGCCGACCACATCCTCAAGACCAACTACGCGGGCGAACTCAACACCCAGCGTGCCAAGGTTCCGACCTCGGAGTTCACCCAAGACGAGGTCGACTCGGTCACCGAACAGGTCGCCCCGGAGATCGACGCCGAACTCCTCCGCAAATACATCGCTCACGCCAAGCGGTCGTGTTTCCCGACGATGACCGACGAGGCGAAGGCGACGATCCGCGAGTTCTACGTCGACCTCCGCTCGAAGGGGGCCGATGAGGATGCCCCGATCCCCGTGACGGCCCGAAAACTGGAGGCGCTCGTTCGACTCGCCGAGGCGAGCGCGCGGGTTCGCCTCTCGGATACCGTAGACGAAGAAGACGCCGACCGCTCGGTATCGATCGTCCGCTCGTGTCTCAAGGACATCGGCGTCGACCCCGAAACGGGACAGTTCGACGCCGACGTGGTCGAGACGGGGACCTCGAAAACCCAGCGCGACCGGATCAAGAACATCAAACAGCTGATCGCCGAGATCGAACAGGAGTTCGAGGAGGGCGCACCGGTCGACGAAGTCCTCGAACGTGCCGGAGAGATCGGGATGGAAGCTACCAAAGCCGAACAGGAAATCGAGAACCTCCGCCGGAAGGGTGAACTGTACGAGCCGACCCAAGGCCATCTCCGGACGACGTAGCGCCACACCACAGCCGTTCTCGGCCGACTAGTGGGAAGCAACGCCGTCAGTATAAAAACCGCAGTTCGGGTCTGTCACCCACCACACGGACGGAGCCGCTGCGGTCGACGACTGGGGTGGCCAAGCCAACGGCTAGGCCGAGCAGGTTTCGAGCCGGTACTCGACCTGATCGACCACAGCAGCCAGCGATTCTCGATCGCGGGGCGGAGCCCTGTTGTCGGCCAGCCGCGCCCCACAGAGCTCGTCGAGCAGCGAGAGCTGCACTCTGGTTAGCCGTCCGCCCGTTTCGAGCCGGTCCAGCAGCCGTGACCCGACGGTCAGCCGGTCGATACCGACCGCTGAGTCAGGCTCGGATTCGGTGCGGAGCCAGCTCTCGACAGTCGCATGGGCCGCCCACGCATCCGCACGTGGGAGGTCCAGACTGCCACACAGCTGTTTGGTGTGTGTTGACATATGTCGACCCTCCAACTGTACGTAGATTTTCACCGATACTAATACTTTCCTCGCCGGTATCATCCCATGATAATTAGAGGGCCGAAACAGCGGGCGCTACTCGTGGGAGGGGATGCCGTACTGGGCGAGCGTTCGAGCGAACGTGTCGTCGGTCTGTCCAGCGCGGGTTGCAGCCTGCCTGAAGGTGAGGGTTCCACAGCGGTACAGTGTCAGTGCGGTCATCAGGCCTTTCGTTGCCATACTCCGTGTACAGACACCAAGTATCTAAACCTTCTGTGAGAATAGCTGCCATACTCAACGTAAAAAACAGCATAATTAGCCAAGGCTTCAACCTTATTTTCGGTTTTAGTTATGGATTGTCAACCTAAGCTCGTAGCATCGGTACGGATGCTCTGAGAGAATCAAAAGCCAACAGGTCTAAGATAGTTGGGGGCTGACCGATTGGTATGGATCGACAGCAGATCATGGCGATCTTCTTTACAGTCCTGATGCTCGGCTCGATGCTCGCCTACGGCGCCGTACTCATCTAGCGGGGCGGGAGCGCTCAGCCGTCGCCCCAGACGTCCGACAACGGGTGATTTTGTCGACGATCAGCGTCGGATTCGGTTCGCGTTTGGGCAGTAGTTCCACTTCCCGAGCGGCTGGGCGTTGCTGTGGCGTTGATTCCAGCGAGCGCTGCTTGCGGATCGAATTCGGGGAAATCAGGCCGCGACAGCCGGTCGACCTGCTGGCGGAACCACGGCGGGGTGTCGCTTTCGGCGCGCTCGAAGAGGTCCAGCAGGCTCGAATCCGCGAGATAGGTCGCCCCGTGGTCGTCGGGCGCACGCACGACCCGGCCACAGGCCTGGATCACCGTCCGGAGGGCGGTCCGATGGTACCACGCCCACTGGCCGTCTTCGAGCCGTCGGGCCACCCGTGAATCGTTCGTATTCAAATACGGAGCCTTGCAGAGCACCTGCCAGCGTGCGAGATCACCTTTCAAATCGAGGGCTTCCTCCATTTTGACCGAAATAAAGAGTTCGGGATCGCTGCTGGCCTTCCACGCGTCGAGTTCGGCATCCCGGTTGTCGGTGTCGTGGACCCGAACCCGCTGGCCGACGCCGAACTCGGTGAGCGTCTCGGCCAGTTGGTCGGCGATCGCATACGAGTGGGCGTGGATGAGCCCCTTTTCATCGGGATGATGAGCCATCAGCCGGACGATCAGTCGGGCGATCTTCGGGATGGTCTCGTCGCGGTGTTCGTAGGTCATTTTCCCCTGTGTCACGTCGTATAACGGTCTGTTTTCGACCGGGAAGGTGTGGTCTACGTCCACCAGCGCGACCCGGTCGGGGTTGAGGCCGACCTGTCGACAGAAGGCGTCCTTGTTGAGAATGGTCGCCGACAAGAGGGCAAACTTCTCGCCGCGATCCCAGACCGTGTGGTGGAGATAGCGGGCCGGATCGAGCGGTTTGATCGTGATCGCAGTGCCCTCGCCGCCGGGCTGGTCGACGACCCATGTTGTCGGGCTGTCGGGGCTGCGGTAGTCCTCGACGAACCAGTCGAGTTCGGAGACGAGTTCGTTGAGCCGGTCCCGGCGGGCGACCTCGTCGGGGGTGAGTTCGGGTTTGGTCGTCAGATCGTCTTTTGCCGCCGTACAGACCTTCGCGAGACGTTCGGCGAACGCCGAAGCGCGCTCGACCGGGTTGTGAGCGGCGTTGATATCGGGGATGTCGACGTTGTCCCAGACTGGAACGCGGTGCGGGGCGAGCCCGATGGTCGCGTACATTTCGGCCCACTCGGCGAGCCCATGGGCCTCGTCGATGACGACCACGTCACGCATTCCGAACACGTCCGAGCCAGCGGTCTGCATGAAGTAGGCCAGCGTCATCGCAGCCATCGGCTGGCCGGAAGCGATAGCACGGTCGGAGTAGTACGGACAACGGTGTTTGACGCTACAGTCAAAGCCTTTCTCGCGGGCACAGGGGGCCTGGTTGACCGGCGTGTCGTGTTCGCCCGGCAGGATACAGTTGTAGTTGCTCTTGCCACGGATGATTTCGAGGTCATCGAGGAGGTCGTCGGCGTCGACGTCGTCGAGCTGGGAGACCTGTGGGGTCGTGTAGTAGGCCCCCGTGACTTCGGCGGGTTCGGCCGTCTGCAGATCGCGGGCACAGCCCATGATCGACCGGGCAAGCAAGGATTTACCGCTGCCAGTTGGCGCGCGAATAAGCACCACGTCGTTGTCGGACTCGAACGCCTCGCGGATATCCGCAAGCGCCTGCTTCTGGGTATCGCGGAAGCTCGGGGCGGGGAACTCCTCCAGAATACGCGAGGGCTTCACGGCAGTCGGTCGGGCGGCCTCGGCCAAAAACGTACGGATGGCCGTGTGATACGTGTGCTCACTCTTCAGTCTCGGTCGACAGCGCGGCCACGTCGTCGGCTCCCGGATCACGGTCGTCGGGGAGTTCGTCGACGCAGTCCAGACAGAGGAAGTGCTCGCTACCGTCGGCGAGTTCAAGGATCATCCCACCGCTCGGGGAGAAGTCGAAACTCCAGAAGTCGCCGATACCGCCGGCGATCTTCACCCTTGTCCCACAGCCGTCACACCGGCGTTTTGCCATTGGCGGGGCTACGGAACGACCCGTCTTTAGCCCACCGCTTGGATGGCTACAGTGACCGAACGGACTGTTCGACCGTCTCCCAGAGGACAACGCTTAATTTCAGCGACGAGCAACCGGTCGACACATGGGTTTATCGCTTGCAGCTGCTTCCTTTATTCACTCGGCGTTGCAGACGCCGCCCCTCGATACGGGAATGATTACGCTCTTGGGCGTGCTGGGAATCGTCGTTCTCATCGGGCTCTCGGCCTTTTTTTCCTCGTCCGAGATCGCCTTCTTTTCGCTCCCGCAACACCGGATCGACTCGATGGTCGACGAGGGTATCAAACACGCGACCGTCGTTGAGAGGCTCAAATCCGATCCCCATCGATTGCTGGTGACGATTCTCGTTGGGAACAATATCGCCAACATCGCGATGTCCTCGATCGCGACCGCGCTGTTCGGGCTGTATCTCACGCAGGGTCAGGCCGTCTTCGCGGCGACTTTCGGGATCACCGCGATCGTCCTCCTGTTCGGCGAGAGCGCGCCGAAATCCTACGCGGTCGAGAACACCGAATCGTGGGCGCTAAAAATCGCCCGCCCGCTGAAGCTCTCGGAGTACCTGCTGTTCCCGCTCATCTACGTCTTCGACCGCCTCACCCGAATCATCAACAGCCTCACCGGCAGTTCGTCGACGATCGAATCACCCTATGTCACCCGCGACGAGATTCAGGACATTATCGAGACCGGCGAGCGCGAGGGTGTCATCGAGGAAGAGGAGCGAGAAATGCTCGAACGCATCTTCACGTTCAACTCGACGATCGCCAAGGAGGTGATGACGCCCCGACTCGACGTGACCGCGGTCTCACGGGATTCGACCGTCGAAGAGGCGATTCAGGCCTGTATCAGCAACGACCACGTCCGCGTGCCGGTCTACGAGGGGAACCTCGACAACATCATCGGCATCGTCAACGTCCGGGATCTGGTTCGGGAACACCAGTACAGCGAGGGCGGCAGCAACCTCAACGACGTCGTCCAGCCGACGCTCCACGTTCCCGAATCGAAGAACGCCGACGACCTGCTCGCGGAGATGCAGGAAAACCGCCTCCAGATGGTGATCGTCCTCGACGAGTTCGGCACCACTGAGGGGATCATCACCCTCGAAGACATGGTCGAGGAGATCGTCGGCGACATCCTCGAAGGCGACGAGGCCGAACCCTTCGATCGGGTCGACGACCAGACGACCATCGTCCGCGGCGAGGTCAACATCCACGAAGTCAACGACGTTCTCGATATCGAACTCCCGGAGGGCGAGGAGTTCGAGACGCTCGCCGGCTTTGTCTTCAACCGTGCCGGGCGGCTCGTCGAGGAGGGCGAGACCTTCGAGTACGACGGCGTCGAGATCAGTATCGAGGAGGTCGACAACACCCGGATCCTGAAGGCCCGCATTACTGTTACTGAGGAGTATCCGAAAACCGAGGTCGACGAGGAACCCGAGTTGACCTGACTGCAGCAGGGTCTCGTGTTACCGGATCAACGTGATGGCACTGAAGATCCCATAGGCCAACATGAACGACAACACGAGCGAGCCGACCCATGCGAGGACGGTGTAGACCATCTTTTTCCGACTTACACCCGCGTTGCCCGCGGCATACCCACTACCGACGATGGCGCTGACGATGATCTCGTTGAACGAGACTGGAATGCCGAACGCCACCGCCGTCTGAGCGATGGCAAACGAAGGGATCAGCGCGGCGATCGACCGCCGAGGGCCGAGCGCGGAGTAGTCTTGGGCCAGCGCCTTGATCATCCGCGGTGCGCCGGTCCACGAGCCAAGCAGGAGGCCGAACCCGCCGCCGGCGAGGACCGCCCACAGCGGAATCTGGATTTCGCCGAGCAGTGGGACCAGTGGCCCGATTGCGAGGCCGACCTGACTCCCACCGGCAGAGAAGGCGACTAGTCCACCGAGTAACAGGAGAAACCGGCGCTGTCCGGCGGTCCGATCCCGCTGCAGGGCGATCCAGAGGACCGCCGTCGACAGGAGAGCGATCGCAAGGCCCGCGACCAACTGGCCGCTGTCGACGCCGCCGACGGTGGGCAGCCCCAATCCCGCACCAAGCGTGCCAGCGATCGAGCCGGAGCCGTCCGGCGGGCCGAGAAAGGCGAAGCCGATGTTGGCGATAATAAAACCGATGACGCCACCCAAAAGCGAGATGAGGTAGTCCTCGTGGAACCGATCACCCCGGAGCAGTCGGGCGATCCCGTAGGCGATTCCACCGCCGACAAAGGGGGTGAGTACCCACAGCGTCGTGATCTCGGCGTACTTCGCCCATGCGGGAGCACCACCCATCGCCAGCCCGACGCCGACAATCGCGCCGGTGACGGTGAAGGCGGTTGCAATCGGGTAGCCAGCGAAGACGCCGATGGCGACCAGCACGGCCGCGGTGATGAGGCCGACGATGGCGGCGGTCGCGGTCAGCGGCTCGCCGATAACGAGTTCGCTGCCGACGGCTTCGGTGACGTTCGCACCCTGCAGTACGGCCCCGAGAAAGCCGAGGACGCCGACGATCAGCCCCGCGCGCATCACGGAAATCGCGTTGGCTCCCACCGCGGGAGCAAACGGCGTCGACCCCGAGGAGCCAGCGCCGATGGCCCACGCCATAAACAGGCTGGCGGCTGCGGCGATACCGAACGTCAGCAGCGTCCCAGTGGCTACCATCGTGTCGACCCCACGTTAGTCACGCCGTTGACCGTCTTCGTACCCCTCGCGGAGCCCCATGACGGTGCGACGCATCAGGAGATAGCCGAAGAAGACGAACCCCACCAAGACGACAACGAGACCGAGGACCACGGGATCATCGAAGAGCGAAACGACCATGCCCAGGGTATTGTCGGACCGTTCAAAGACGTTTCGACGTGTCGATGACGAGCACTCAGTCGCGCTGGAGATCGAACGTCTCGAAGACTTCCCCATCGGGCGTGACGAGTCGACCACGCAACCCACCGGCGACCGGCTCCAGTTCGGCGTGGGCCGGGCGGTTCCCCCGCGGCTGGGCGTGGCTCCCCGGATTGATAAGGGGAAGCTCGCCCGACAGATCGGCTGTCGGGCAGTGGCTGTGGCCGAAAACAACGGCATCAGCCTCGCGCTCCTTCCCGAACAGCGTGAGTGCCGTATTCCCGCCGCGAACCGTGTGGGTGACCGCGAACCGCACGCCCTCGTACTCGACGGTCCGGGCCTTCGGCAACCGTGATCGGATTTCGGCGTCGTCGTTGTTGCCGTAGACGCCGCGGAACGTCGACGATTCGGCCTCGAAGGCCGCAAGAACGGGTTCGACCATGAAATCACCCGCGTGGACGACGAGATCGGCTTTCCTGACGGCCTCCAGTGTCCGACCGTCGAGCCGGTGACCGTCGCTGCTGTGGGTGTCGGAGACGATAGTGAGCATTACCTCCGTTAAACATCTAGCTATTGAAAAATATTGCTGCTGGCGGCTCGGCAACGAGTCCCGGAATGGTTAAACAGGCGACTCGTGAGCCAACAGACATGGCAGGCAGCAAATCAGTCGTCCTCGCCGCGCTGGTCGCCAACGGCGCGATCGCAGTGCTCAAATTCGGAGCCTTCCTCCTGACGGGGAGTCCCTCGATGCTCTCGGAGGTCTACCACTCGATCTCTGATACCGGCAACCAGGTGTTCCTGCTGGTCGGCATCCGGTACAGCGGCCGTGCGGCCGATCAGGACCACCCCTTCGGCTACGGCAAGGCACAGTTCTTCTACAGCTTCCTCGTCTCGGTGCTCCTCTTTGGAATCGCGGGCTGGGAGTCGGTCAAACACGGCTACGAGGCCATCCTCCATCCCCACGCGGGCACGGTCGACCCAATAACCCTCCTCGGCGTCGGGCCGTTTCCGGCGTGGTACGTCAGCGTCGTCGTCCTTCTGGGAGCAATCGGGTTCGAGACCTACGCCTTCGTCAAAGCCAACGCCGAACTCCAGCGGCAGATATCGCAGTACGGCTGGTCGGGCATTCCGGAAGCATTTAAAAAGACCAGCGACGTGACGACACTCACGGCCTACACCGAGGACACCATCGCGCTGCTCGGTGCCGGGCTCGCGCTTGGTGGTATTCTGCTGACGCAGTTCACCGGGAACCCGATCTACGACGCGGTGACCGCCCTGCTTATCGGGCTCATGCTGATGGGCTTTGCGGTCGCGCTGGCGTGGGAGAACAAGCGACTCCTGCTCGGCGAGAGTCTCGAACCCGAAGTCGAAGCCGAACTACGGGACGTTATCGTCGCCCACGAGGGGGTGCGCCACGTCGACGGCTTCCGAACCATGTTCGTCGGCCCCGCACAGGCACTCGTGACCGCCGAGGTGAGTTTCGATCCCGACCTCCTTACCGACGGCATCGACAAAGCCATCGGCCAAATCAAGACGAAACTGAAAGAAGCTGACGACCGCGTGGATATCGTCTACATCGAACCCGAGGGCTGAACCCTTATTCGTTCATCGCCAGCGAGGCCAAAAGCGCCTCCAGTTGGACCTGCTCGTTCGCGCCCTCGGTGATCCGGTAGTCCGTTTCGCCGATGTGTTCCATCAGCCGGACGGCATCCCGTTCGGAGAGGTCGAAGTCCCACACCGACCGGTGGAGCTGGTCGATGATGTCGCCGCCAGCCATCCCCGTATCCGTGAGCAGAGTATCGAGGGTGGCCCGTGACTTCGAGAAATCCCCGTTTATCGCGTCGGTGACCATCGACTCGATCTCCTCGGGGCGTGCGGTGGAGGTAATCAGGTAGACCGCCTCCTCGTCGACGACTTCGCCGGTAGTCGCGGCGGCCTGCAGGCTGTTGATCGCCCGGCGCATATCGCTGCCCGCGGCGTAGACCAGTGCCTCCCGACCCTCGTCGGTCAGCTCGATACCTTCGGTGGCGGCGATCTCGTCGATCTGGGCGGCCACGGCCTCATCGGAAAGCGGCGAATAGCGGAACACCGCACACCGCGACTGGATCGGGTCAATGATCTTCGAGGAATAATTGCAGGAGAGGATAAAACGGGTGTTGTCGGAGAACTGCTCCATGGTTCGGCGGAGCGCCGACTGGGCGTCCGACGTGAGGGAGTCGGCCTCGTCGAGGAAGATGATGCGGTAGTCGTGGCCGCCGAACGAGGAGCGAGCGAAGTTCTTGATCCGGTCCCGAACGACGTCGATCCCGCGCTGGTCGGAGGCGTTGAGTTCGAGGAAGTTCCCCCGCCAGTCGTCGCCGTAGACCTCCCGAGCGATGGCGGTCGCGGCGGTCGTCTTGCCGATTCCGGCACGCCCCGAAAACAGCAGGTGTGGGAGGTCCCGCTGTTCGATGTAGCTCTGGAGTCGCTCGACGATATCGTCCTGTCCCTTGATTTCGTCGAGCGTCTGGGGGCGGTACTTCTCGATCCAGATCTCCCGGCCCGGCTCCGGTTCGCTTTCGGCGTCGGCGTCGCTCATACCGGAGCAAGCGGTCGGTGGCTCATAAACGCCCCGAGACTCCCTCGGTGGACCCGACTCCTTTTATGAGTCGACCGCCCTACCCCCGAGTATGAACGTCACCGTCGATGTCGTCGGCGAGGGGTCACGCGAGGTGACCGTCGGCGACGGAGCCACCTACGCCGACCTCGTCGAAGCGGTCGACCGCAGCCCACAGGAGGTTTCGGTGCTCGTGGATGGCTCGCCCGTTCCGGAGGATCAGCCCGTCGGGGTCGACCACGTACAGGTGTTGCGTCTGATAAAAGGCGGATAGCGATGCGGGCCAACTAAACTGAGTATTTTTGTCAGTCGGCGACAGACCCCCGGTATGTACTCGAAGCCGACCGACCTCTCGTTCGAGTTGGCCAACGGCGGGGTCGGACCCGATCCCTTGCGACTCGACGCGCTGGATGCGGAGTTCGTCGTCCTGCTGTTCCAGCGGGACCATCTCTGTGGGAACTGCCGAAATCAGGTCCAAGGGATCGCTACCCGTTACGAGGAGTTCCGCGAGCGAAACGCGGTTGTCGTCTCAGTGCTCCCGGAGCCCAAAGAGCGGGCCGCCGAGTGGGCCGCCAGCTACGACCTCCCGTTTCCGGTCGTCGCCGACCCCGAAAGCACGACTGCCGACCGGTTCGGCCAGCCGGTCCGCTTCGGCTTCCTTGGCGAGCTCCACGACCTCCTGGGGCGGATGCCACTGGCGGTCATGATCGACCTCCGGGGGGCGGAGCCGCGGCTCGTCTACTCCCACGTCGGCAACGCTCCCTCCGACCGGCCGACCATCGAGGGACTACTGCTCGAACTCGACCACAAGCGCAGCGCCAGCGAGTGAGCCACCCGATCCGGCAGGCCGACCCCGACGATCTGGTCGACGTGATGCGGCTGTTCGACGGGGCGCTCCTCGAAACCGACGCCGACCGGATTAGCGACCAACTAGCCGGCCGTCGGGGCTGTCTACTGGTCGCTGGTGCGGGTCGACCGGTCGGTGCTGTCGGCCTGATAAACGGAACCGAGGTCGACAAGCTGCCGTGGCCCGACACCGTGTATATCTCTGCGATAGCGGTTCGAACGCAGCGGCGCGGGCAGGGCATTGGACGGTCGCTGATCGCGGCCGCCGCCGACCGAGCCGCGCCGCGGCCGCTGTCGGCGACGTTCGACGAGCGCGTACAGCCCTTTTATACTGCGTGTGGGTTCACAGTCGAGGAGCACCGAGGTCGACTGTGGGGACTGCGGCCCGTCGGCGGCGTCGACTAAATCGGCAAGGGTAAGCGGGCGGATCACTGAAAGGAGCGTATATGGGACGCGGCAAAGACAAATACTACAATAGAGCCAAACAGCAGGGCTATCGCTCGCGGGCGGCCTTCAAGCTCAAACAGCTCGACCAGCAGACCGGGCTGTTCGGCCCGGGCAACACGGTGGTCGACCTCGGAGCCGCACCGGGCGGCTGGCTCCAGGTCGCCGCCGAGGAGGTCGGCGAAGGCGGCAAAGTCATCGGCGTCGACTTCCAGCGCATTCGGGAGTTCGACGACCACGACAACATCGAGACGATCAAGGGCGATATGACCGACGACCGGACCAAAGACCGGCTTCGCAAACAGGTCGGCGAGGACGGTGCGGATGTCATCGTCTCGGATATGGCCCCGAACATGACCGGCGAGTACGAACTGGATCACGCCCGGTCGGTCCACCTCTCGCGGCAGGCCTTCGAGGTCGCCTGCGAACACCTCGGCACCGGCGGGGATTTCGTCGTGAAGGTGTTCCAAGGGCAGGATCTCGACGATTTGGCCGACGAGATCGCCGAGGAGTTCCAGTACGTCCGGCGGTCGAGCCCTGACGCCTCCCGTGACAGCTCTTCGGAGATCTATCTCATCGGGAAACACCGCCTGACTGCGCCTGTTCGCGTCGACGATCAAGTCGACGTCGAAATCGTCGACGTCGGCGACGAGGGCGACGGGATCGCCAAAGTCGAGGATTTCACCGTCTTCGTTTCCGGCGCGGAGACCGGCGAGACGGTCTCCGTTCGGATCACCGATGTCAAACCGCAGTTCGCGTTTGCCGAGCGCGTCGACTGACGACGACTGCTGGAGGACGTTCTCGGTTCGACCGCCAGATCAATAGTTCACCGGGTGCTCAGTTTATATATGAGTCTGACACTCGCAGTGAGCGGAATGAGCTGTACCGGGTGTGAATCCAACGTCGAAAGTGCCGTCTCGGAGCTGCCGGGCTGTGAGGGCGTCGACGCCGACCACGAGGCGGGGACGGTGGCTGTCGAAGGCGAGGTCGATCAGGGAGCCGTCGAAGCAGCTATCGAAGACAGCGGCTACGAAGTCGCCGACTGACATCCTCCTCGCGCTAAAGCGCGAGGCTTTCTCCTTGGCTCTCGGTAAGCGTTAGTCGCCGGCCGCTGTCGGTTCGGCATCGAGTCCGAACATCGATTTGAGAATCACGACGAGGCTGTTCGTTTCGCCAACACCCCAGACCGCCGTCTCGCCCTCTGGCTTGAGATTGCCCTGCTGGACGCTGACGAGTGTTTTCGATCCGTCGACGATCAGCAGGCGGCTGACCAGCGACGGGACCCCCTCGGCCTGCCGTTCGGTGACTGTCGGAATCGTCGTCCGGAGCTCGGACAGCCGAGCCGCCGAGCAGCCTCCGACGGTGATCGAAACCCCGCGGTCGGCTGCCGTCGAGAGACCTTCGAGAAGCGTCGTCGAGTAGAACCGGTCGGCGGCCAGATAGACGATCTTCTCGTCGGCCTCGGCGACGAACTCCAGTAGTCGGTCGCGGATCGCCTCCGCGGAGTCGACCGTCCAGATCCCGCGCTGTTCGACTGCCCGGTCGACCGGCTCGATCTGTGAAAGTGCGGTTGTCAGGATCGAGAGCCGATGTGCCGTGTCGGATTCGAGTTTGCGACCGATGGTTTCCTCCGAGACAGCCAGAAACTGTTGGGGGCTTGATTCCCGAATATCGACCAGCCCCCTGTCGTGTAGCTCGTCGACCGCGTCGTAGACCCGTGTTCGAGGGACCTCGGCTATTTCGCTGACCTCCTTGGCCGTGCCGGAGCCCAGCCCACAGAGCGCGACGAACGTCCGGGCGGCGTATGTACTCAGGTTGAACCATTCGAGCTGGGTTATGGCCGCAGCATGCGGCTGTGAAGATGGATCGTGAGTCATGCGAGGGCGATAGTGGTCGATTGATTTCGACTACGAGAGGTCACGGTCCAGATCGCTATCGGGCCTGATGCTGTTCTATCACTCTCCAGCGCGTAAAATGTTTTTGTGATTAATCGAGTGAAACTGTTTCGTATGTCTGTACAACCGAGAACGGAGATAGATCCGACACCGATATTTGTAACTATAATCGTCACAAACTTACACGCACAATTTTAAATTTAGTTGGCTAGAACTGCATGCTATGTCGAACTGTTAGACATTGCTTGCCAAATGTTTCACAAATCGAGTGACAATACCTATCCCAGCGGGCACAGTTGGTACAGCTAGTACCGGCGCTGCCGGACCCCTTACATGGCAACATTAGATAACGTACAGGAGGCAGTCGACGTGCTCCAACAGCTCGGGCTCAAGGAGTACGAAGCGCGCTGTTTCGTCGGCCTCTCACAACGGTCTGCGGGCACCGCAAAACAAGTAAGCGAGATGACGGAGGTGCCGCGAACACGCGTCTACGATGCCGTCCGGGTGTTGGAAGCCCAAGGATTGGTCGAGATCCAGCATTCGAGCCCCCGGGAGTTTCGGGCGGTGTCGTTGCCGGAGGCAACCGAAACAC
>Ga0207753_1000625_pt1 | contig 13451 bp, 14 predicted proteins | sample PonA233FremontCA_2_FD_187273 | JGI IMG/M metagenome (GOLD analysis project Ga0207753, IMG submission 187273) | Salt pond sediment microbial community from Fremont, CA, USA - Pond A23 Sediment 3 (SPAdes) | ecosystem: Environmental > Aquatic > Non-marine Saline and Alkaline > Saline | place: USA...
CGTAGGCGTCCTTGTTCTGCCACCCGATGTTGGTGGACAACCCCTTGTCGTGCATGAGGTTCGTCGTCGGCGCGCCCACGCGGGACTTCCGGTCGCGTTCGGCGCTGTCGAACGCGCGCCACTCCGGGCCGCGGTCGATCGAGTCCTCGTCGATTATCAGCCCGCAGTCCGAACACACCGTCTCGCCGCGGGCTTCGTCCGCGACGACCGACCCGCCGCACTCCGGACAGACCTGCCGCTCGTCGCTGCTCCGTTCGCGCTCGTCGCGTTCGTCGCCGGCCCGTTCGCGTTCGTCGGCCGCGTTCGCCCCGGTTCGTGCCGTGCTATGCTCCTCGGCGTGGGATCTGACTCGTGTGTCGCTCATGGTAGGAAGCGGCTCTCCCTCGGTCGGAGAGAAACGGATATCGAGACGTGTCGACCGGGGGTGGCCTTACTAACGGTAAGTGACCTGTGTATTTAAATGCGTCGCAGGATGACCGGGGCGAACAACGTCGTAACCGCCGCAAACGGCCATCTCCGTGGATCCGTTCGGATCGGGAAGCGCGTCGCAAAAGAATATAAGGCTTCCGTCGGATGTGGCGTCAGATCCACCCTTCCTGGCGGAAGTGGACGAGCAGCACGCCGGTGACGAGCGTCATTCCGACCATCACCGCGGGGTAGGCGTACGGCCACGCGAGCTCCGGGAGGTTCGTGGCGTGACCGGAGAAGTTCATGCCGTAGACGCCGACCACGAACGTCAGCGGGATGAAGATGGTCGCCACCACCGTGAGCCGCTTCATCACCTCGTTCGTGGACTGGGAGACGACGTTGAGGTAGATGTCGCGCGTCCCCCGCGTGAGGTCGCGGTAGGTCTCGGTGAGGTCGACGATCTCGACCAGGTGGTCGTAGACGTCGCGGTAGTACTTCTCGGTCTCCTCGCGGATCTCGGGCACGTCACCCCGCGCCAACACCCCGATGGCCTCCCGCATCGGCCAGATCACCTTCCGGAACGACAGCAGATCCCGCCGGACCCCGTTCAGATCCTCGATCAGCCCCTCGCTCGGCGTCGTCAGGATCTCGTCTTCGATCACCTCGATGGTGTCGCCCACGCTGTCGAGGAGGTCGAAGTAGTCGTCGACCGCGTGGTCGATCACGCGGTAGGCCGCGAAGTCGGGGCCCTGCTTCAGCGTCCGGCCCTCCTGATTCTCGACGGACTGCCACACGTCCGCGACGGCGGGTACGCGATCGTCCTCGACGGTCAGCGTCACCAGCCAGTCGTCGCCCAGGAACAGCCCGATCGGCTGGGTCCGGATCTCCTCCTCGAAGGTCGTCTCTCCGCGTTCCAGGACGGCGGTCTTCGCCACCACGAACGCGTGCCCTTCGAACTCCTCGGTCTTCGGCCGGACGTCGTTCCGGATGTCCTCGAGTTCGAGCGCGTGGAGCCCGAACGCATCCGAGAGCCAGCGTTCCTCCGAGGCCGTGGGCGACCGGACGCGGACCCACGTGGTCCCGGGAGCGTTCCGCGCGGCGTCGAGGTCGGCCTGGCTGTCGATGGCGTGGTGCTCGACGGCCCCCACGTCGTAGACGATCGCGGAGATCACGCCGGGTCACACCCCCCAAAGCCGCGCGTGGGGAGTCACGCCGACTCACCCGGCCCGTCGCCGATGGCGTACAGCGTCACGCCGACCATCACGCCGACGATGCTCGCAGCGCGGCCCGGATACGGCGCGGCGACGCCGACCGCGTACCCGAGCACGGACACCGCGGTCAGTCCGGTGCCGATCGGTCGCGTGGCTGGCATGGCTTTCGGTTCTCCCACCAGCGACTAAAGCGTTGGTCGGCGAGCCAGCGCCTCCGGACTCCCGTCGCACTGCCCCCGAGTCGAACACGTCCCCCCGCGGAAACGCGTCTGCATCGTGAGAGATCTTCGGTCCGTCATATGCACCGGTCCACCACGGGGAGTTCGCCCCAGGTCGACAGGGGTGACACGGCCAGGGCGACGTCCGAAAGCGGCGTCAGATGAAGAATCCCTTGAGAGCGTTGACGACCGTCCACTTGGCCTGCTCGATCACGTGGCCGTCCTCCCCCGTGATGACGATCTCGTCGTTCGCGACCGCAGTCCGGAAGGCCGCCGCGGGGTTGTCCGCGGAGCTAACCTCCTCGATCGTCTCCCTGTCGGTGCTGATCCTCCGGTTCGCATCCGGGCTGGTGCCGTTATCGAGCTCCGTGATGCGGTTCTGGCTGTCCATCGTGACTGAGTAGGTGACCGTGGAGTTGCCGTCTTGGATGTAGACGTTACTGGTCCCCGCGAGGTTGACCGGGCCGAGGTCGAGGCTCTCGGCGTTCTCGTTGTACACCGGCACCATCTCCTCCAGCGACTCGTACAGATCAGCGTCGGCAGGAGCGTCCGACTGTGCGGCTCCGCTGCCGGCCACTGCGCTCACGACCAGAACCGCGACCACCGCCAGGGTGAGGACGTGCTTGGCGTTCATTGTTGCTCTATTGAATTTTTCTACGTACATAAATTATATGCACGGACGCCGAAGCGTGGCCACAGCGGCGAGACGGGCGGTTTGCTCCCCGGATCCGAAACGAGCCGGGGGCCGGGAGCCGGGACGGTCTGGTTCGGACGCCCGCGGAACGGATGGGGTCCGGCCGCGTGCCCGCCGGTCGGCCGTCCCGAGGGCTGCGGTTCCGTGCCGGGTCGACGCCGGAAGCAGCGGTCGCCCCCGGAGGTCGGCGGCCGTCTCACCCCAGATACGCCACCGACGCCGCCACGTCCCCGTCCGGCGTGCGGATCGAAACCGACTCCGTCAGCCGCTCCCGGACCGCCGCCCGCCACGCCCCGACCGCCGCCTGGTGGCGCTCGCGGTGGCGTTCTTTGGTGTACGGCTCCGCCGACGCCCGGAGCTCGTCTTCGGTATCGTCGACGGTGGGGTACGCCGGCGGGTCGTCGACGAACCGTTCCGGCGGGATGTGGATCGACGGGGCGCCGGCGGAGTCGTCGCCCCGCGTGTCGGGCGGCTCTGAGTCGCTCGCCCCCGGGAGCGTGTCCGCGCCGACGCTACCGGCGTCGTGGAGCCGCGCCCGCATCCGCCCCGAGAACGGCGGGGTCACCCGGAGCACGATGTCGCGGTCGCTCCGCGCGGCGGCTTCGAGCGCGTCCACCACGTCGGATTCGGTCACCGCCACCAGGTCGATCCGTCGCGGGTCGGACGGCGACGGGCGGTCGGCGTCGGCGTCTGGGTCACCAGCGTCGCCGTGCGGCACGTCCCCCGCCGGGGGTCCGGCAGCCTGCTCGTCCCGTCCCGTCATCTCACTCCGCGCTCCGGGCGGTCGCGTCGCCAGTCCCGAGCCGTCCGTCGCACTCGGGACACCGGGCGCGGAACGAGCCGGGCGAGACCCGGTGGCCACACTCCCGACACACGAACGATTTCCGGACGCTCATCACACCCGTACATCACAACCAATCGTGTTAACTCTTGTCGTGATCGCCGCCGGCCCGGAGCGGCGACGGCCGGAGTTCCGGAGCCAACGCCTACTTGCCGGTCGCGGCCGACCATACCGTATGACTGACCACCCAGGGTTTCACTCGCTGCACGACGAGACCGCGGCGTCGCTGTCGGTCGACGGCGACCTCCCATCGTGGCTGACCGGGAGCCTGCTCCGGAACGGCCCCGGCGCGTTCTCGTTTCCCGACGGCAGCGCGGTCGACCACTGGTTCGACGGGCTCGCCATGGTGTACCGGTTCACGTTCGACCCTCGGCGAGACGAGATCCACTACCGGAACCGGTTCCTCCGAACCGAGGCGTACGAGGCCGCCCGGACGGGGGAGTTCGACGGCGGGTTCGCGACGGGCGAGACAACCCTCAGAGACCGACTGGCTACGTTTCTCGCCAGCCCGTACGACAACACCAACATCATCGTCGAGCGCGTCGGCGACGACTTCCTCGCGCTCACGGAGTCCCCGCGGTGGGTCCGGATCGACCCCGACACCCTCGAGACCACCGGCCACGTCGCCTATGACGGCGACGCGCCGACCGGACAGCTGTCCTCGGCACACCTCAAGCGGGATCCCGCCACGGGGGCGCTCCTCAACGTAACCACCGAGTTCGGCCGCGAGAGCACCTACCACGTCTACGCGATGACCGGCCCGCAGAACCGCCACCACGTGGGGAGCGTCGCGACCGACAGGCCGGCGTACATGCACAGCTTCGCGGCCACGCCGCGGTACGTCGTGCTCACGGAGTTCCCGCTCCGGTTGGACCCGCGGCGGTTCCTCACGCCGGGCCGGCAGGCCCCGTTCATCGAGCAGTTCGAGTGGGAGCCCGACCGCGGCACCCGGGTGATCGTGCTCGACCGGACCACCGGGCGGACGGTCGCAGCACCCGTCACCGACCCCGTATTCGGCTTCCACCACGTCAACGCCTTCGAGCGGGCGGGCGGGAGCGAGATCGTCTTCGATCTGGAGACCGTCCCCGACGCGACCACCATCGACTCGCTGTATCTCGACGAGCTCCGAGGGGGCGATCTCGACACGCTCGCCGGACGCCTGGACCGGTTCACGGTCTCGCTCGGGAGCGACGGCCGGTACGGCGCCGCCGACGCGACCGTCGAACGGGAGACGCTCTACGACGCGGGGACCGCGCTGCCGACGGTCTCGCCCGCGCGGTGGTGTCGCTCCCACCGCTACGTCTACGCGATGAGTATGGACCAGCCCGCCAGCGGGTGGGCCCACGGCGTGCTGAAGATCGACGTCGAGACCGGCGACGTGACGGAGACCCGAGCCGGCGGGGACTACTTCGGCGAGCCCGTGTTCGTGCCCGATCCGAACGGAGAACGCGAGGACGACGGCGTGGCGCTCACGGTCGCGCTCGACGACGACGCCGGCGTGTCGCGGCTGCTCGTCCTCGACGGCCGGACGTTCGAGGAGCGCGCGCGGGTCACGCTCCCCCACCGGACCCCGTTCGACTTCCACGGCCGGTATTTCCCGGGCGTGCGAGCCGCCAGGTGAGCCCGCAGCCCCGCACCAAGGTTTATTGAGGTACCGGCTGTGCCGTGACGTATGGTCGAAGCGTTCGTCAGACTGCTGTGTCCGGAGTGTGGCAAGAACTGGCAGTCGGAGCCGACCGCGCTGCCCGGCCACCGGGAGAACTTCACCTGCTCCGCCTGCGGTGCGACCCGCCGGCTCGCGGAGTTCATGCGGACCGAACGCGACCTCGGCACGGTGAAACAGTTCGAGTGACCGGCCGGCTCCCGGCGCGTCTCGGGGCGGGCGGGCCTACAGGTCCGGGATCGACGAGATCGCGCCGCAAGCGTCGCATTTCAGCACTGTCGTGCCGCGCTCGTCGATCAGGTTGGTGTCCGGCGACCCGCACTCCGAGCACGTCACGAAGCCCTCGACGTACGACTCCACGGCGTCGGCGATCCGACGCTGCTTGAAGTCGCCGGTGAACCGCGCTCGCCCGCGGTCGTCGATGGCCGCGCTGGTCCCCAACTCCGACTGGAGGAATCGCATAAGGTGATCGGGATCGCGCGCCAGCCGATCGTGGACCGCTCCGAAGTTCTCCCACACGGTCCTGTTGCCCTCCGGGCGCACCTCCGGATCGGGGACCTCGAAGCGCTCTCCGGCCTCGGCGATGTCGGGCGACCGTTCGAGTGCTCGATCGAGTTGGTCCTCGTAGTCCATATCGCACACGACGAACAGCCGCGTGTAAAACGTTCATGTTTCCCCGCGGGTCGAACCCTGCCGACCCGCTTTCGGGGGGCGCCTGCGGTCGGATATCTTTCATCATCGAACACGGGAGAAGCGCCGAACTGGGCCGTTTCGTCCGGATATTCCGAAGGGCTATGTTAACGAGACTCAGGATAGTAATATATCCCTCCAGTCTCAACTACGGATGCTTATGAAAAAGCAGGAGCTCATCCACCTTCACGGCCTGCTTGCGGAGGTACACACTCAGGTCGAATCGTGGGAAGACGAGGAAGTGCCGCTCGAGGCTTACAACGAACTCGGCGTACGACCCACATCGATCCACAAATCCAAGACGGATCACAAGGACGCCGTCTTCAGACTCATCACCGGAATCACCGGCTCCTTCGACGAGGAAGAACCGGCTCGCGTCGCTGCGGCCGCCGACTGAGTTCGACGACCCCCTTCTGCGGCTCTCCACCTTTCGCCAGCCGCCGCACCGCTGTCCTCGTAGTGACCGGGTCGGCAGCCCTTCGCCGGCCGTCCGCCCTTGTGCGGCTTAGCCGTCCTCGACCAGGTCGTCGAACTCGGGGATGAGGTCGTCGTCCGATCCCGTCGCCTCCCCGTCGGCCGTGTCGTCCGTCTCCGGCGGCTCCTCCGCGGGGTCGCCGTCACCGGATCCGGACCCGTCTTCGGTCTCGTCGGACTCGTCGGACTCGATCCGCTCGACGGAGAGGACCTTCAGCGGGACGTTCTCCAGCCGCTGTCCGATCTCCTTCCGGGCGATCCGAGAGGCGTGCTCCTCCCGTTCGACGTTGAACACCGTCATCTCCAGCTCCAGCGCCACCAGTGCCTCGTCGGCCGCGACGAACGCCGGCGGCAGCTCCTCGCCGTCGGGCGAGGTCCGCGACCCCATGGAGATCTCCACGTAGCTCAGGTCGGGGTTCAGCATCCCGCCGGTCTTCGAGATGGCGATCCGGATGGCTTCCTCGGGCGCGGTCACGTCGTACACCGGGATGGCGGCCTCGACGACGACTCTGCAATCCATACCCGACGATACGGCCGCGGGCGGCATCAAAGGTTCGCCGCCCGCACGAGGCCGTCGAACCACGGCCGGATCCGGTTGGACGGGAGCCCGAGCGCCGACGACAGGCTGCGTGCGGTCAGCGTCTTCCCCGTCCCGGGAACGTCCTCGATCAGCACGTGCCCGCCGGCCAACACACCCGTCAGTCGTCGCCGCGCGCCCGGAGGTAGTAGAACAGGTAGGTCTGCGCGTAGCCCGCGTACTCGCCGCCGAGTCGCTCGCGGAGCGCCCGCGACGTCTCCGCGTAGTTCCCGCGGTCGCAGCCGGGGTAGTACTCCGCGACTGCGGTCCGGATCCAGGTGTCCAAGGGGATGGCTTCGAGGTAGCCCAGCGAGAAGAGCAGCACGCAGTCGGCGATCTTGTCGCCGACGCCGACGAACTGCGTCAGGTACTCCCGGGCCGCCTCGTAGTCGAGCCCCACGGCCTCGCTCGGGTGGGCCTCGCCGTCGGCGACCATCTCCGCGGTCCGCTGCACGTACGGCGCCCGGTACCCCAGCTTCCGGTCGCGGAGTTCGGCCTCGGTCCGGGCGGCGAGCTGGTCGGGCGTGGGGAACGCGGGGATCGCCTCGCCGTCGAGTTCGTACTCGGAGCCGAACGACTCCGCGAGCGCGACCGTCATCCCGTGGACCCGGGCGACGCGCATCTGCGCGGAGCAGATGAACGAGATCAGGCAGGGAAACGGCGGATCGCGGACGAGCCGCAGCCCCCGGTAGGCGTCGAACGCCCGCTCGACGAGGTCGTCGTCGGGCGCGGCGGCGTAGATGGCGTCGAGGTCGTCGTCGAGCCTGAGCAGGTGGGTCACGAGCGGCACGGGGTCGTCGGTCGCGACCCACTCCAGGCGGTCGTCGCGCTGGCGAATCCGAACCGCGATCGGCTCGTCGGTCACCCCGTCGATCGGCGGGGCGACCGTCCGGTACCACGCGTCGCCGCCGGCGACGTCCATGGACTCGTACATGCGTCCGTCCGGGCGGTCCCACAGGTACGACTGGCCGCTCTCGACGGTGGCCTGGAGGTCGAACGGGCCCGCGACCTCGGAGAGGGGGATCGCCCCCGACTCCGTCGCGGTTCGCGCCTCGGAGCCGACGGGAGATCCGGAGTCGGTCGTCATCGACTGACGCGAGGGACGGGGCGCGTATGGCGGTTTCGGTCGGGCGGGTCGGTCGAGCCCCTCGACGGCGAATCGGCCCGTTCCGGCCCCGGCACGACGGGCGCTCGTGACGGGCACTCACACCGTCTCCCGGTGCTCGCCGCCGACGAGGGTGGCGATCCCCGGTGGGCGGTCGGAGGACCCGGCGTCAGGACCGGGTGATCCGCCCCTCGGCCTCCGGGGAGACCGGCGTCCGCTCCCGGATCCGGTCGATCACCAGCTGGGCGAGCTCCGTCTCGCCGGCGCCGGAGCGAGTCGCCTCCGACAGCATCCCGTACCCGTCGCCGCCGTCGGCCATGAAGTTGTTCGTCCCGAGGGAGTAGGTCCCCTCGAGATCCAGCGGGTCGCCGCCGACGGCGACGTCCGCCGGGTCGACCCGGTCGCCCGGCTCCGCATCCGGGTCCCAGGTGAACTCCATCCCGCTGACCTGCGGGAACCGCCCCTCGAGGCTCTCGACCTCGCTGACGCCGTTCTCCAAGGCGTCGTGGAGGGTCTGCCCGCTCACCTCCAGTTCGGCGGTCGTGTTGCCGAACGGGAGGATCTGGCGGATGAGCAGGTCGGTGACGTCGCCCGGCGGGTACAGCGTCCCCGTCCGGATTCCGCCGCCGTTCTGGATCACGACGTCGGACTCGACGTCGGCTCTGATCGCGTCGGCAACGAAGTTGCCCATGTTGGTCTCTTGGGTACGGAGGTCCGAGTCCACGCAGTTCAGCGGGACCGTGCTCTCGCCGATCACCTCGCTGTCGACCTGTCGTCGGTAGAAGTCGGCGACCGCCTCGACGGCCTCGTTCGGCTCGGTCTCCGCCTCGCTGAGTTCGTAGACCGTCCGGTCGGAGGACTGGATCCCGTCGTCGCCCACCTCGAGGGTGATCTCGCCCAGGAAGTCGTACTCGTCGCCGACGAAGGAGAGGATGGTGTCGTTGACCTCGACCGCCTCGTCGAACTGCTCGGCGGCGTCGTCGCCGACGATGACGTCGATCCCGTCGACGTTGGGGGCGATCTCGTTGCGCGCCAGGTCGTTGGCGACGTGGGACATCACGACGACCACCTCGGCGCCGGCGTCGCGCATCTCCGGCACGACCTGGCCGAGCGCGTCGGTCGGGTCCCTGACCGCCGCGTCGCCGAGGCTCGTCACCTCCCTTGCCCGCGGGGTCAGGACGCCCGTGACCCCGATCGAGACGCCGGCCAGCTCGACGATGTCGTAGCGCTCGGCCCCCTCCGCGCCGGCGAACACCTCGCCGGAGGGTTCGTCGACGTTGGCGGTGACCCACAGGAACTCCTCGGTCTCGGAGACCCGGGTCCGGAGCACGTCCGGTCCGAAGTCGAAATCGTGGTTGCCGAAGGTGTCGTGGGTGAGGTCGCCCGCTTCGAACGGATCGACGACGTGTTGCCCCTCGAACTCCGACGACAGCGCCGACGACCCCAGGTCGTCGCCGGCGCCCAACCGCAGCGTGCGGTCCGGCCGGGCGAGGTCGTCCATCAGCCCGAAGTAGCTCTCGATGTTCTCGTTGTCCTCGGCGTCGGCGGTCCCGAGCCGTCCGCCGACGTGAGTGTCGTGGAGCAGCGTGACGGACTCCGTGGGGACCGTGGTCGACGTTTCGGTCGGCGTTTGAGTCCGCGTCTCGGTGGCGGTGTCGGTGGTCGCGCCCTCGCCGCCGAAGTTGCAGCCGGCGAGCGTCGCGGTGACACCGGTGACACCGAGATATTTGAGTAGCGACCGTCGTCGCAGTTTGCCGTCGGACATAACTGATTCAACGACCCCCCCGAGCAGTCGTTGCAGTTGTGATTACGGAAAGAATTGCTGACGCGTCGTCGATCGCGGGCTCTGAACTCCCACATCCGGGATCACCTGCCCGAAACGACCAACGACCGTTCAAAAGTACGTGTCGGGTCGGGGCCGGCACGTGTGGCCGGAAGCACTCCGTCGGCGGCTACAACCTCGGCCGATCACCGGTTCCGGCTGACCGGGAACTTCACCCGGTCGGGGGCGTCATTGAACCGCGCGAGGACCCGCTCGTAGATCGCGTTCTTCGCCCGGGTGACCCGTCGCGACCGGGCGAGAAACCGGAGCCGGAGTTCAACCCACGACTCCCGTTGGACCACGTTCACCGTCGGCCCCTCCCGGACGTCGAGGTCGACCGCGGTCCGTTCGAGCCGTTCCTGGTACGTTCCGACGCCGCGGCGCATCTCCTCGCCCACGACCGCGGTGGCCTCCTCGATCATCGCCTCGCGGGCGAACTTGAGGTCGGTCTCGTAGGCCACCTGGACCGTGACCTCGCTCCAGACGTACTCGAACAGCGCCGTGTCGTTGACTACCTGCGAGGACAGCACCGCGGCGTTCGGCACCGTGACGACCCGACCCGAGGGTTGGCCGGAAGAGACCAGCCGGCCGCCGACCTCCCACAGCGTGGTCGCGAGGAAGCCGACCTCGATGACGTCGCCGCGGATGTCGGCGATCTCGACGCGGTCGCCCACGTCGTAGGGGCGGTTGAGCACGATGTAGAACCACGCCACCAGCGACAGGATGGGTTGCTGGAGTGCGAAGGTGACCGCGAAGCCGATCACCCCCAGCGAGGCCAACACGCCCACCCACTGGTCGGTGAGGATGCCGGCGATTCCCACGGTCGCCGCCGCGCCGAACCCGAGCCGGAGGAGGTTCCGGGCGTGAGCGCTCCGGCGGTTGTTCGACAGCCGTCGCGAGATCGCGGTCTCCACGACCAGGTATGCGCCGACCGCGGCCGCGAGGACGGCCGCCGCGGTCAGCCCCCGGACGAGCAGCGGCTGGATCTCGACGGTGCCCACGGCGGCGTCGGCCGCGATGCCGGCGGCACGGACGAGTACCGTCGCGACAGCAAGGCCGACGGCCGCCAGGAGCGACGCGTATCCGAGTGATCGACGCGGCACGACTCCCTCTCCGCGCGGCGGGGTGAGAAACGGCAGGTTCCCCCGGGCGGGCGCCCGATCCGCTCCGTCGGACACGTGCTTTCCACGCTCGTCGCCTCCCGGCGATCGCCGCCAACTACGGGTGCGATCGCCGGAAGACGGCGGGCGTACTCGGCGTCAGTTCCGGATCTGCTCGTCGGTCATCCGTGCCAGCCGTGCGGCGTCCGCCTCCCGGAACGCCGCCTCGGAACACCGCCACTGCCAGTTGCCGGTCGCGGTGCCGGGGCGGTTGAATCGGGCCGCCTCGCCGAGGCCGAGCACGTCCTGGACCGTGGTGAACGCGAGCACGGCGTCGGACCGCCACACCGCCTCGATCACCGACCAGTTGATCTCGGCGCCGTCGGCGCCGATGTTGTAGTGGAGGCAGTCGCGCTGCCGGTCGGCCAGCGACTCGTAGTACCCCACGATCGTATCCGTGTCGTGAGTCGAGGTGTACCCGACGCTGTCCTCGGTGTAGTGCATCGGCTGGTACATGTGCCCCTCGCGACACCAGTCGGCGTAGTGCGGTACCCGCATGGACGGGAGGCCGAACCGCTCCCGGAGGGCGACCAGCCCCTCGTCTACGAACCCCAGATCCTCGACCACGAACGGGAGCTCCCCGAGCCGCGACTCGACGGTCTCGAAGAAGTCGTGACCGGGGGCGTCGCGCCACGCCCCCGCGGCGGGCGCGTCGGCGTCGGCCGGGATCGCCCAGAACTCGTCGAAGCCCTTGAAGTGGTCGATCCGGGCGACGTCCACCAGGTCAAGCAGCCGGTCGAGCCGGTCGAGCCACCACTCGTAGCCGGTCGCCTGCAGGGCCTCCCAGTCGTAGACGGGATTGCCCCACCGCTGGCCGTCGTCGCCCGGGTTGGGCGGGACCCCCGCGACCGCGGCGGGCTCGCCGTCGCCGGTCAGATCGAAGATCTCGGGGCTTGCCCACACGTCGGCGCTGTCGAGCGCGACGTAGATCGGCAGATCGCCCACGAACTCGACGCCACGGTCGCCGGCGTACGACCGGAGCGCGCGCCACTGTCGGTCGAAGGCGAACTGGACGAACTCCCGGTAGGCGATCTCGTCGGCGAGCGCCTCCCGGTGGGTTTCCAGCGCGTCGGGATCGCGGTCCCGGACCGGCGTCGGCCAGTCGGTCCACCCGCCGCCGTACCGCGTTCGCAACGCCATGAACAGCGCGTAGGCGTCGAGCCACGCCGACTCGCGCTCCCGGAACGCGTCGAACGCCTCGCGGTCCCCGGCGTCGGCGTCCTCGTGGAACCGCGTCGCGGCGGTCCGGAGCCGTTCGGTCTTGTACTCGCGGACGCGGTCGTAGTCGACGCGATCGTCGGGGAACGACTCCCCAGTGTGTACCTCGTCGTCGTCGAGATACCCGTCGTCGACCAGCCGATCGAGGCTGATCAGGAGCGGGTTGCCCGCGAACGCCGAGTACGACTGGTACGGCGAGTCGCCGTGGATCGACGCGGTCGGGCCGAGCGGGCAGAACTGCCAGTACGACTGGTCGGCCGCGGCGAGCCAGTCGACGAACGCCCGCGCGCCGCCCCCGAGGTCGCCGATTCCGTGTGGGCCGGGCAGCGAGGTGAGGTGGAGAAACACGCCGGCCCCTCGGTCGAATCGCATACCGGATCCATCCGCGCGGGGGAGTTAAGCGTGTGGCACTCGGCTGTGCCCATCAACGCTGCCGCGACGAACCGCCCGTCTTAACACCGATTGGCGCCTCCGGTCGAGTATGCAGACGAAGACGGTCCTGATCACCGGCTGTTCGTCCGGGATCGGTCGCGCGACCGCGCGGGCCTTCCTGGAAGAGGAGTGGTGTGTCTACGCGACCGCCCGGAACCCCGCCGACATCGAGACGCTGGGCGAGGAGGGCTGCCGGATCGCGACGCTCGACGTGACCGATCCCGACGATATCGAGCGTGTGGTCGACCGGATCATCGACGAGGAGGGCCACCTCTCGTGTCTGGTGAACAACGCGGGCTACGGCCAGTTGGGGCCGGTCGAGGACGTGCCAACCCGAAAGGTCCACCGCCAGTTCGACGTGAACCTCTACGGCCCCCACCGGCTGCTCCGCGCGGCGCTGCCGCACATGCGCGACCAGGAGGCGGGGACGGTCGTGAACGTCTCCAGCGCGGCCGGCCGGGTCTCGTTCCCGGGGGGCGGGATCTACGCCGGCTCGAAGTTCGCGTTGGAGGCGATGAGCGACGCGCTCAGAAACGAGGTCGACGAGTACGACGTCGACGTGGTGGTGATCGAACCCGGTCCGGTCGAGACGGGGTTCACCGAGCGCGCGGAGGCCGAGGTGTACGGCGGGGACGCGGACGACGCGGCCGCCGACACCGACGGCGACGACGACGACGGCATCCCGGGGCTCGACCGCTCGGGTGCCTACGAGTCGTTCTACGAGCTGTTCTCCGACACGACGCTCGTCGGCGGCGGCGGACTCGGCGCGATCTCCCCCGAGCGCGTCGCCGAGGACATCGTCGACGCCGCGTCGTCGACGAAGCCGAAGGCGCGCTACCACCCCGGGACCGCCGCGCGGGTGGCCGCCCTCGCCCGGTTCCTGCCGTCGCGGTGGCTCGACGCGGCGTACCGGTACGCGCGGAAATTGTAACCACAGC
>Ga0207753_1000626_pt1 | contig 13441 bp, 15 predicted proteins | sample PonA233FremontCA_2_FD_187273 | JGI IMG/M metagenome (GOLD analysis project Ga0207753, IMG submission 187273) | Salt pond sediment microbial community from Fremont, CA, USA - Pond A23 Sediment 3 (SPAdes) | ecosystem: Environmental > Aquatic > Non-marine Saline and Alkaline > Saline | place: USA...
GTTCGCGCCTTTCATGCGCTGGCCGGGAATTGAACCCGGGCTATGAGCTTGGGAAGCTCATGTCCTACCACTAGACCACCAGCGCTCGTCCATTGCATTCACTCACGCTGCGGTTCGCAACCCCCGGAGGGTGCTCACCACCAGCGCACTCGTCATTTCATTTCTCGCGCGCTGAAGTTCGCGAACCAGATGGTTCGCTCACCACCAGCGCTCATCTTCACTTTTCGCCCCTCCGTTATCAGATTTCCGTCTTCACTACGACTGGACCGCCGGGTTGATTTCGGGGACCGACGAACAGTAAAGCATGGAAGAGACCCGCGAACTCGCCGAACAGCTCCAGTCACGACTCGTCGATGCTGGCCAGCGACTGGCCGTCGCGGAGTCCAGCACTGGCGGCCTCGTCGGCTCGACGATTACTGACATCCCCGGATCGAGTGACTACTTCGACCGCTCTCTGGTGACCTACTCCAACGAAGCGAAGATGGACCTCCTCGGTGTCGAGCAAGCGACACTCGAAGCGGTGGGTGCCGTCTCCGCCGAAACAGCACAGCAGATGGCCGAAGGTGTCCGTGCCGGCGCCGACTGTACCTGGGGCCTCTCCACGACAGGGATCGCCGGCCCCTCCGGCGGAACGGACGAAAAACCGGTCGGTACAGTATTCATCGGTGTAGCCTACCACGGAGAGAATAAACGCGTCTCCGCAACCCGGTACGAGTTCGACGGGCCGCGGCTGGCCTGCAAAGAACAGTTCGCACAGCAGGCCTTCCGAGACCTGCTCGATGCAGTCGAATCCCAGCTAGACGACACCGGCGCTCAGTAACAGGAAGAGGACGAACAGAACCACCACGGCGGTTGCGCCGGCGACGAGTGGTTTGTTTTCGAGCGCTTTCCGGTGGATCGGCATCGCCTCGTACTCGCCGCGGAACTGGTCGAGATTCGTCTCGTCGTAGAAGTACTTGGTGCTGTAGAAGAACGTCTCTGTCACCGCACAGCCCGTACAGACTGGATCGCCGACGAGCCGTTCGGTCTTCGTATGGTCGGGACAGTTGACGCTCCCGCAGTTCTCGCAGTAGGTGTAGGGACCGTCCTCTGTCTCCCCGCACTGCTTGCAGCGCCTGATCCCGTCTTCGAGGGCAATCCGGGATGGGCCAGCAACGTAGTACTCGTAGGGATAGGCGTACGCGCCGAGTTCGAGGCGAGAGCGGACCCGGGGAAGATAGATCGGTCTGATCGACTGCACGGAGATATCCGACAGGTTCGGCTCGCACTCTTTGGTGTACGTGACGTTGTTGTCCCCCGTATACTGCACCGTCGTCGTGTGTTTCCGGCGAAGACGGTCGACGCCCCAGTCTTTGTACTCCGTCTCGGTCTGCCCGAAGCGCCCGACAGACAGGTCGTCGAAGCTGCTCTCGAAGGTCGATTCGTCGAGGTCGACCGCTGCATCGAGATTGGCACGTATCAGACGCTGGACACCACTGCGGGGAATCCGCGGCCCGTCTCTGTCGGCCTGGACGACCAGCTCGTCGGTCTGATCGACGCTGTGGATCAGCCCCGCGCCTGTCTCGAAGACGGATTCGACGTCCGCACGGATGCGAACGAACGGTTCGAAGACGACCCAGTGCTCGGGTTCGGGTAGCGTGTCAGGGCGGATGTTCTCGACGTCGCTGAACGCAGTTTCGACCGGTGCATCGACGCCACGAGTCGGGTCGTACGGCCGGAGCGTCTCCGCACAGAGAATCTCGATGCGACCGTTGTACAGATCCAGCCCGATGTCGTCCGCGAGTGTTCGCAGATCGTCCCCGTCGAGCAGTTCGATCGCGTGGGGATCGTCATTGCTGCGGAGGGTCCGGGCGTACTCTTTCGCCGGCCCGGTAAAGCGCCCAGTCGTGGCGACCATCCCGCGTTTCGGACCGTCGTAGTCGTACGTGGCCACAGCGGAGTGCAGTTTCTGGACGACCGGTCTGCCGACGGAGTCGGTGTGCTTGCACTCGACGATGACTGCTCTCCGGGTGCCGTCGACGGTCTCCTCCATGAGAATGTCACGTCCTTCGTCGGCCACGCGGTCGGCCTGCCTGACGTTCTCGTAGCCGAGATTCCGGAAGACGTCTTCCATGACGTCCTCGAACTCGAATCCCGAAAGCTCGTCCAGCACCGTCATTTCGTCGTTCAACGTACCGGACAGACTAATAGCTGGTCAGTGGCGTCACGGTTTCGTGATACGTGCAGGATACTGTAGCCGCCGGTGGAGTTACCAGCCCCGGAACCGAACAGGAAGCCAGTGCCAGATCATACCGACGACCCGTCCGTCGAACCCCCCACAGGGAATCCGACAGGCTGGGACGGCGAGCGGTGGGAACACGCGACGCTCCGGCGAGCCGTCGTCCACGGCGTGGCCCTGTACAACGCGGGTGCGTACCACGAATCACACGATTGCTTCGAAGACGAGTGGTACAACTACGGGAACGGAACGACGGAAAGTGCCTTCCTCCACGGCATGGTCCAGGTCGCGGCTGGTGCGTACAAACACTTCGATTTCGAGGATGACGACGGGATGCGGAGCCTCTTCGAGACGGCGCTCCAGTATCTCCGCGGAATGCCACGGGACTACTACGGCGTCGATGTTCTAGATATACGGACAGTCCTGACAAATGCACAGTCCGATCCCGAGAGACTCCACGGATGGCAGATCGAACTCGACGAACGGCATCCCGTCGCAGAAGAGACAGATTACCTGTACGCGGCACAGCTGGAGTGATTCTGATCGGCCCGCGGTTACCGCAAAACGGTAGTTCGAATCTACCGGTGGACGTACGTGTCAGGTTTATTTAAATACCGCAATCATTTACTTAAGAAACTACTTTTATGAGGGAGTGAGTGCAACGTCTAAGCGAGCTATACAGATGCAACTCGAAGATAGAACCTGTCTTGTCACAGGCGCTTCACGGGGAATCGGTCGAGGTATCGCAGAGAGATTGGGCGAAGGAGGCGCGAACGTCGTCGTCAATTACAGATCCTCGGAAGACGAGGCCCAGGAGGTCAAGGAAGTCATAAACGAGGGGCCGGGGACTGCAGTACTCGCACAGGGCGACGTCGCGGAGATGGACGACGTGCAATCGATGTACAGTGTCGCGACAGGTGAGTTCGGGCAGGTCGACGTGCTGGTCAACAACGCCGGGATCACCGTCGACAAGAAGTTCACGGAGATGACCCGGGAGGACTGGGATCGGGTCATGGAAGTGAACCTCGGTGGAGTCTTCAACTGTACGAAGGCCTGTTACCACGATATTCGATCGGCTGACGAGGGGCGGCTCATCAACATTTCGAGCGTCGTCGGCCAGCAGGGGAACTACGGGCAGGCCAACTACGCGACCACGAAAAGCGGACTGTTCGGCTTCACCCGGACGATCGCTCTGGAGATGGCCCGCGATGGGTCGACAGCGAACTGTGTCGCCCCCGGCTTCGTGGAAACGGATATGCTCGCGACAGTGCCGGAAAGAGTGCGTGAGGGGATTCTCGAACGGATTCCACTCGACCGGTTCGCGGAGGTCGAAGACATCACCGGGATCGTCGCCTTCCTCGCGCGCGAAGAGTCCAGTTACATGACCGGACAGGTGCTGGGTGTCAACGGGGGGATGGAATGGTAAACGACGTCCGTATCGCGGGAGTGGGGATGACGAAGTTCGGTGCCTCCCCCGAACGAACGTCGCGCGATCTGTTCTCCCAGGCCGCCGGCGAGGCGTTCGCGGACGCAGAGGTCCAGCCCCAGGATATCGAGGAACTGTACTACGGCAACTTCATGGGCGAGTTCGCGGAAACGCAGGGCCACCAGGGGCCGCTGATGGCCGACGCGGCCGGCGTCGATGCGCCCGCAACCCGTGTGGAGAGCGCCTGTGCATCGAGCAGTGCCGCAGTCCGGATGGGTGTCGACAAGATCCGGAGCGGACAGGCCGACATCGTGCTGGTCGGCGGCGCCGAACGGATGAAGAACATCTCGACGGCAGAGGGGACCGAAGCACTCTCCGCGGCCGCAGACGCGCTGTGGGAGATCCGGGCCGGCGTCACCTTCCCGGGTGCGTACTCGCTGATGGCGAACCGGTACTTCCACGAGTTCGGCGGCTCGCGGGAAGATCTCGCGCATATCGCTGTCAAAAACCACGAAAACGCAGTCAACAACGAACTGGCGCAGTTCAACAAGGCTATCGAGATCGACGACGTGCTCGAAGCGCCGACGGTCAGCGCGCCGTTCGGGCTCTACGACTGCTCGCCGATGAGCGACGGTGCGGCCGCAGCAGTGCTCGTCAGTGACTCCTTCGCCGACGAGCACGGCCTCGACACACCGGTCGAGATCACGGGTGTCGGCCAGGGCAGTGACAGTCTGGCGCTGCAGGACCGTGAGTCGATGATCGAAACGCCAGCCGCCAGCGATGCTGGCCAGATGGCCTTCGACGATGCCGGGATCGACCGATCCGACGTCGACATCGCCGAAGTCCACGACTGCTTCACTATCGCGGAAGCGCTCGCTCTCGAAGCGCTCGGCTTCTACGAACCCGGCGAAGCGATCTCCGCGGCGCGCGAGGGTGAAACGACGATCGACGGCGAGCTTCCAGTGAACCTCTCCGGCGGGCTGAAAGCCAAGGGCCACCCGGTCGGCGCGACTGGCTGTGCCCAGATCTCGGAGATGACGAAACTGCTCCGTGGCGATCACGTAAACAGCGATGCAGTGAGCGATGCGAGCGTCGGGCTGACCCACAACGCGGGTGGGACAGTCGCGAGCTGTGTCGTTCACATTCTCGAGGAGGTGGACCAATGAGCGACGCACGACACGCTGGTTTCGACGATTTCCTCGATGCACTCGAGGAGGGTGAACCGTACTACCTGGAAGGAACGGAGGGCGACGGCTACCTGCCACCGCGGCGGATCGACCCTGCGACGGGTAGCCAGGAACTCACCGAGGAGCCACTGCCGGACACCGGTGAAGTGCTCACGTACACACAGACACACGTCGCCTCACCCGAGTTCGCAGACGACGCCCCGTTCGTCGTCGTCGTCGCGGAGTTCGGACCGGTGCAGATCACCGGCCAACTCCGCGAACAGGAGGCCGACGAGATCGAGATGGGACAGGAAGTCGAAATCGGCATCGATCACACCGAGACCCACGACAAGCGCGTCGTCGTGTTCACACCGGCCTGATCCCTCAGGGCTCGACCGGGTGGTCGATACCTTCTGCGAGCTGATACATATTTTCGGATTCGTCCAGCAGTTCCGGATGGGCGCCGAGGACGAAGAGCAGATCGCCGTCGTTCGCCAGCTCGCCGAAGTACATTCGCACGTCGATATCCTGCCCCGCAACTGACTGTGTCGTCTGATAGATCGAAAGCGGGACAGTGTCGCCGAGAATCTCGAGCTCTTCTTCCCCTTGCTTTTCGAAGTCCTGGGGCCCGCCACGGCTCGCCTGCTCCATCACTCTCCGGATCAGCACTTCTTCACTGAACTGGTCGAACGGGTTCGCCGACCGCCCGGCGACGCTGATAGTCGGCGTGGTGAAAAGGAGAAAGCTGGCCGCAGACTGTTCGGTTTCTCCCGGGAGCTTCCGGTACTCGGTGATCCAGTTCGTCAGGCGCAGGTCGCGCTCCTCGTCGTTGATCTCGATCGTCTGCTCGAAGCTCTGGTCTTCCATCCGTGCTTCGTCGTACCCGGTTCCCTGCAGGGACTGCTCGCTGACAGCTGCCGGGCTGGCGCTCTGTTCGATCTCGTCGCCGAGCAGTGCACAGCCAGACAGCGACACGACCGCCCCGCCCGCCATGGCAGCCAGGGCTGTCCGTCGTGAGTACATGGTCGGACAGAAGTCGGTCGTCGGTATATCCCTTGGGGCCAGACAGTTCCTCGCGACGAGGAGGGGTACATTTATTGCGAAAATAACTGAAGCTACCGTAATGTCTTCTCTCGAAATCGACCGCGAACAGTGGTCGACACGGGTCGGATTTCTGCTCGCCGCGGTCGGCAGTGCTGTCGGACTGGGTAACGTCTGGCGGTTTCCCTTTATCACCGGGGAAAGCGGCGGCGCTGGGTTTCTGCTCGTCTACCTCCTGTTCATCGTCTTCGTCGGCTTCCCGGCGATCCTCGTCGAGTTCGTCGTCGGCCGCAAGACGGAACGAAACCCCGTCGGCGCGGTCCGGGAGATCGGCAGGGGGTGGTGGAAGTCACTCGGCTGGATCTTCGTCGTCACGACTTTCGTCATCATGTCCTATTACAGCGTCGTCGCCGGCTGGACGATCAGATACACGGTGCTCGGTCTCTTCGGCGGCTACACGGCCGACACCGACGGGGCGGCAGCACAGTTTTTCGACCTCGCACAGGGTGGTGAGGCGATGGCCTTTCACGGCCTGTTTCTGTTGATCGTGCTCGTGATCGTCGGACTCGGCGTCCAGCGCGGGATCGAGGTCGCATCAAAAATCATGGTCCCGGCGATCGTTCTCATCCTCGTCGTTCTCGCGGGATGGGCCGCAACACTCGGTGGCGCGGGCGAGGCGTACTCCTTCTATCTCTCGCCGGATTTCGGCGAACTGGCGACGAACTGGACGACGGTACTTCCTGCCGCTGCCGGCCAGGCCTTTTACACGCTCTCACTGGGTTTTGGCATCATGATCACCTACGCCTCCTACGTGGGCGAAGATAGAAATCTCGCCGCCGATGGCGGAATTATCATCGCGTTCGATACCCTGGTCGCCTTCACCGTCGGCCTGATCGTCTTTCCGGTGTTGTTCACCGCTGGCGTCGATCCGGCAGACCCCGGTGTCGGCGTGCTGTTCATTTCCATCGCGTCGGCGTTCGGGAAGCTCACTGCGGGAGGGCTCATCGGCGCGGTCTTTTTCGGGACCGTCGCGATCGCAGCCCTCTCCAGTGCGATCAGTCTGACCGAGGTCGTCGTCTCCTACCTGGTCGACGAGCAGGGTGTCCCGCGATTCCGGGCCACCGCGGCACTCTGTGTGGCGCTTTTCGTGCTCGGCCTGGCACCCGCCTACGATCTGGTCCTCCTCTCGGCCTACGATGGACTGGCGGACGGCATCCTGCTGATTCTCGGCGCACTGCTTTTGAGTACCTACGTCGCCTGGCTGTGGGCCGACGAGGCGGTCACAGAACTCTCGCTGGGGATCGACAACATCGGGAACCTCGGCAGCTACTGGATCTGGGCGGTCCGGATTCCGGTGCTGGTCGTGCTCGTCGTCTCGCTCGCACTCGGAATCTCCGACTACGTCGAGTTCCTGCAAAACGAGTTCGTCCCGTGGGTCGAGGATCTCTGACGAGTCACTGCTCCGAACGGGCAGCCAGGTCCGAGAGCGTCCGCGAGTTCCGGAGTGCTTCGAGAGAACAGTACCACGCCCCGCGGACACCGGTTCGATCGTTCTCGACTGGCGGATCGAGTGCAACCAGCGCCCCGAGTTCGAAGACGACAGCGTTCTGTTCGTCCGAGAACGGATCGATCGTAGCCTGCCAGTCGGCTTCGTCCATCGGCCCTGCATCGCCACGGCGCTGCTCGATCCGGTCGGTGACGGGCGCGTAGTGTGTGATCGCCGAGACCGGTGCAGTCCGGTAAAACGCCATGTACTCGAACGGTGCGGTCGTTCTGTCGTACGATTGCGGTGCGGGATACAACCCCGCACGACACCGTTCGAACGTGGCGTCCCGCGTCGCGACGATGCAGACGCGGTCTGTCCCGTCGGTCGGAGTCATTGCGGTCGGAGTAGTTACTCCGGGATCGAGACCGTGTGCTGGAGTTGTCCGACGCCTTCGATCTGGACACTTACTTCGTCGCCGTCGGAAAGTGGGCCGACACCCTCCGGCGTCCCGGTGGCGATCACGTCGCCCGGTTCGAGTGTCAGGTAGCTCGTGATCTCCGCGATCAGTTCGGGGATCGGGAAGATGAGATGCTCGCGTGTCGAGGACTGTCGTTTCTCGTCGTTGACCCAGAGTTCGACGCTCGCGTCCTCGGGGAGGTGCTCTGGCGTCGCGAGCACCGGGCCAAGCGGCGCTGCGTTGTCGAAGGCTTTCCCGCGAACCCAGTTCTGTTCCCGGTCCTGATCGTCGCGGTTCGAGAGATCCACCATGCAGGTGTAGCCTGCCACGACGTCCATCGCGTCGCTCTCGTCGACGTTGCGACACTGCTGGCCGATGACGACACCCAGTTCGGCCTCGTAGTCGATCCGCTCTTTCCCCGCCGGAAGCTGAACGTCACTACCGTGGCTGGCGACGGCGTTTGGCGGTTTCAGAAAGAGAAGCGGGCGATCCGGGAGGTCCGAGTCCCGCTCGTCCGCGTGATCTGCGTAGTTCAGCCCGATGCAGACGATTTTCGACGGTTCACAGGGCGGGAGGATTTCCACCTCCTCGGGATCGTATCGCTCGCCGCCGAATGCAACGACCCCACTGGTGCCGGCGGTTGTCGTCGGTGCAGGCTCCCCCTCTTCGGTGAGCCATTCGCCAGTTCGGACGCTCCCTGCTGGATCGCGGAATCGAACCTGCTTCATGTCCACCCGTTTGCCACCGGAGAAATAAGGTGTTGTGGTCCACTTCTCGGAGGATGGTTCTGTTGGCACGGAAGTTGCGGTACTGGTGTTGTTTCCGATCTCACTCGCGAGGCGTTCGGTTCCGTTGCAGTAACCGAATACACCAGCCCAGAAAACCAGTCCACTCAGGCGATATCTCGGCTGGTGTCGATCTTGACCTCTTCGACGAGGTTGAGTTTGATCGTGTCAGCCGGCGCGCGCCCGCCGCGGAACTTCGGAATCGAAAGCCTGTTTTCGATCTCGTCGCCCGAAATATCTGTCTTCAGGTTGAAAACGACGTCCGCGAAATGCTCGGTCGTATCCCTGAGCGGTGGAACCGACCGCCCCTCCAGACAGTGCAGGATTGCGAGACTATTGGTATTGAAAATGTGATTCTGGAGATCGTTCATAAAGCTCCGGAAGCGCGACGGCGGCTCCTGGGATTCCAGCACGTCCAGCGGATCGACGATCAGATTCGACGTCTCGGGGAGTGCGCTGACGAGTTTCCCCGCATTGTCGAGTGGCGCTTCCCCGGAGATGTGTCGGACTGTCGGATCGCCCGTCTCCGTCGGCGTGGTCTCGATGCTGTCCGTCACTGCCTCCGCAGTCCGGTTCAGCGACAGCCAGAGCGTCCCGCGCGTCGCAGTCAACTCGTAGAGAAACAGCTCTGCCTGGCTCGACGGTGGCGCCGAGAGTGCAACCATACTCCCTGCCGGTATCCCACCGTCGAGTTTTCTGTCGAGGACATCGATCCCTGTCCGCAACCGATCGGCCATCTACTATGCTAGAACGGACCACCCACCGTTAAAGATTGCGCCTCCAATTTTAAATAGAGATACTCGCGACTGTCTATTATATGTAAAGGTGCGATCCTGGTTCCTTACGGTCCCCGAACGGTGCGGCGCGTCCCGAACAGCGCTGCAACCGTCTCCGCCCACGCGTTCCGAACAGATTGGTGGTCGAGTGGATCCGGTACGGTGGGGACGTACTTGCGGACCGTGTCTGGCTCCGGCCAGTTAGACGGGGCTTCGATCCCTGTCTGGCGGACGAGCAGGCCGACCGGCGGGGCATCCAGTTCGCGCGCACTCCGGGCAGTCGTCCGCGTATCCGCGACCGACTGGTGTCGGTCCGAACTGACTAGAAGAGTCCGGTCGGCGTGGCGGAGCGGTCTGGCAGCGTCCGGCCCCATCCCGGGTGGGGAGTCGAGGATCACTGGCCCGTGCCAGCCACCGAGACGCGAGAGTGCGCCGTCGACCTGATCACGGTTGCCCGCCGTCACGATCCGGACGCCGGGCACGGTGGCCGACTCCGCCGCGACGAGTTCGACTGGCGTTCCACCGGCCAGTTCGTCGATGCCACCGATCGAATCGACCCCTGCCTGGTGGTGGAGATCCGGCATATCACAGTCGCAGTCGACGACCAGCGGCTCTCGGCCACGATCCTGGAGAATCGCTGCGAGTCCGAGCGCTGTCGTCGTCTTCCCACTGCCACCCTTGCCGCCAGCTATCGCGAGCATACCGCTGCTGGTCGCGGTTTCGGATATAAATATCCGGACCGGGCGCTACTCCCGCCCGTGTCGTGTCAGGCAGTTCGGCAGACCGATCAACTCCACCGGCTCGGAGTTATCGGGCGAGTAGACGACCATCTGGCCTTTCTCCATGTACGGGACCTTGGATTCGAGATTTGACGGAATGTTGACCGCCGAGATAGCGTCCTCGTCGCCCAGATTCAGCACGACCGTCGAGTTGATCTGTTTGAAGACGGGATCGGCGATATCCTGTGGATCCTGTGTGATGAGGAAGAGTCCGAGTCGCTCCTTCCGGCCCTGCTTTGCCGCCTCGGTGAACTTGCCGATCACTTTGCTCGCCTGCACGGTGTCCGCGTCGGTGAGGAAGTTGTGGGCCTCGTCCATCCCCACGATCAGCGGCGTGTCCTTGATCCGGTCGTAGGTTGGGTCGTTCGAGAGTTTCTCGTCGACGAGCAGCGAGGAGAGCGCGAGCACGATCGTCTCCGCGTACCGGCTCTCGGTGATGTGGTAGGTCGGCACGACCGTCAGCCCGCCCGGGCGGACGAACTCGTGGATGCGCTCGGTGATCGGCTGGGCGTCGCCGTCGAAAACGGGTCCGAAGCCGCGAGCGCGCCGCGCGACCGCGTCGAAGGTCGCCTCGTGGACTTTGCCGCTCTCGTCGAGTTCCTCTCTGAGCGCTGGATCGTCGAGAAACGACGTGAACTGGTCGTAGGTTCCGCTGTCGCCGTACTGGCTCCTGAACTTGGGGAGGAGAACCGTCACCAGCGCGCTGTACTGGTTGTCGTTGAGGCCGCTGGAGGCGATCAGCCAGGGGTTCTCGTGGACCATCTCGAAGGGGATCGTGAACTCGACCTGTTCGGCCCGGTGGTGACTCGCCGAGTAGGTCGCCGAGCCGACTTTCGGAATGAAGGCGACGGTGTCGTCGTGGCCGCCGTGGGCGATCCCCTGGCTGTCGAGATCGCGGGCAAACTCCCGGTCGTACTCCCCGTCGTCGTGCATCTGTGCGTACTCGTCCTGGGGGTCGAACTGGACCACGGCCGGCGAGACCTCCCTGTCGGCACCGCTTTCGACCGGGTAGGTCCGGTCCGCGTCGAGATACTGCCGGAGGATATTTTTCGCGGCGTGGGTCTTCCCCGACCCTGTCCCACCGGCGATCAGCGTATGCCGGAAGACGAGTGGATCGCCGTCGGTGTAGCTGTCTTTCAACCGGTAGTCGATGGTTGGCGGCTGGGCTGCAGTTCGCACTTTCTGGCCGCCGACCGCGAGATGACCGAGGAAGACACCGTCTTCGGGCATCTTGAGTCCCGTCTTGATGTCGGCTTTGTCGTCGGCCTGGCGGACGACCGTCTCGGGTTTGGGGACGCGGTCGGTCATCCGCCGCTTGAGTTCGCCGTCGTCCTCGTAGAGCACGGCGACGGGATCGAGCGTCGCCATGAGTTTGAAATCTTCTTCGTCGATGCCCGCCGAGCGCATCGCCCGGCGCGCGTGGATCTCGGTCGCGTCGTCGGCGCGGTACTCCTGGGCGTACTCCAGCCCGCTGATCCGACAGAACAGTCGCTCCCCGTCCGGGTAGGAGGCGAGCAGATAGGAGCCGATCCGGATATCCTGGCGGTTGTTCGCCGTCACGTAGGCTCGCAGCCGCGTCTCCTCGTCGTCCTCGCTGATCAGGAGTCCGCCCGCAGCCGACAGTACGCCGATGCCGTGGTCCTGGCCGGCGGGCGTCGCATCGAACGATTCGAACGTGTCGGCCTGTTCGGACCGCTCGGTTTCGTCCGCGTCGATCACCTCGGCGTCACTCGACTCCGTGGCGTCCTCGGCAGAAGAGTCTGTAGTATCGCTGTCTAGATCGCTGGTGAAATCCCCGAGATCGCTCATTGTCCCCTACAATTCACGCGATCACCAAACCGGTTTCCCCCGAGCGGCCGATCTTACTGGGGAGTGAATTCGACATTTGTCGTAAGTAGTTTTAAGTTCTGTCGTACCCTGGAGGTATGTGATGACACCAATTCCATACGACAGTTCCCGGAGCGGAGCCGCAGCCGCCGGCTACGTCTGCCCACACTGCGAGACGCCGCTGGATATGAACGCGCAGACGATGGTCTGTAGCGACTGCGGCTACGTACCGAAACACGGCGCAGACTGAACAGGGGAGTACCTGACCGAAACACGGCGTAGACTGAACAGACGAGCTACGGACCGCACCCTTCGAACGACAGCACACCGGCGACACAGTCCGACAGTTTTTGACCGCAGCCGCCGTATCTAGAGCCATGTTACTGGTTCGCGGCTGGGCAGGCGACACTGCACTCACGGGAACGATCTACGAGGAAGGCGAACAGGCTCCCGCTTACAGCGGGTCGCCAGATACGGATTCAGCGTTCGTCTGGATCTGCGACGAGTTCTACGAGGTCGACAGCGGTGGGAGCACGCAGATCATCGACGGGCAGGAACTCCAGATCGCCTTCGAGTCACCGATGCCCCGTGGCTTCGACACCCGACAGCAGGCACTCGACGCCGCCAGAGAGCATCTCAGGACACAGTTCGCCCGGCTCGGGATGGATCGAACCGACGTCGAAATCGAGGTCGTAGACGACCCCGAAGAACGCGAAGAGTCACTTCGGTAGAGTTAGAGTTCGATCTCGTCGGCGAGCCCCCAGCGCTTCTGGTTGTAATCGGTCTGCTGCCCAGTCTCGAAGACGTGTTCGATGCGCCGTCGGATCGTCTCCTTCCCCTGGCGGTCGATTTTCGCGAGTTCGTCTGCTTTGCCGACGGAGAGTGGTGGACCGCGCTCCCGGGCGATCTCTCCCAGGAACTGCGTCGTCAACCGGTCGCGCGTTTCCGCGTCGCGCGTGAACGCGTAGGGCACCTCGACCCGGTAGACGAGGTCGTCTCTGGGATCGTAGACGACGAAGAAGGTGACTTCGTAGGCCTCGTCGTCGAGAACGCGTTCCCGGTCGAGTTCGATCCGGCCGTCTGCGAGTACACCGTCGGTGCCGACCCGCGAGCGGAACCAGCCCGTGAACGTCAGGCAATCGGTCCGGAGGTCGCCATCGTCCCGTCGTTCGAGCACGCGGCGGAAAAACGCCTGATCGTTGACCCAGGGCGCACCCGTCTTGCGGCGCAACTCTCTGGTCACTGCCTTCGACGCACTGTTTTTCACGAAGCCAGTGAGCGGAATTCCACGATTGACGAATTCCTCGACCAGTTCGAGGTAGTTCCCGATGACATCGGTAAATTCCTCGCGTTCGATGATCAATCGTTCGAGTTCCGGGTCCCGTTCGACCCACTTCAGGAGCCCAGTCGGGTAGATCGGCCCGTCCAGGACGAGCAGATCGTCGACGTATTCGCTCTGTTTCAGTGCGTGTTCGCTCTC
>Ga0207753_1000627_pt1 | contig 13420 bp, 11 predicted proteins | sample PonA233FremontCA_2_FD_187273 | JGI IMG/M metagenome (GOLD analysis project Ga0207753, IMG submission 187273) | Salt pond sediment microbial community from Fremont, CA, USA - Pond A23 Sediment 3 (SPAdes) | ecosystem: Environmental > Aquatic > Non-marine Saline and Alkaline > Saline | place: USA...
CGAGTAAGATGCTACGCCCGCCGCGGCTGCACCGTGGAGTCGGGAAGCCAGGACCAGTCGGGGAGCTTCGACCGCACGGTGCGGGCCGTCAGTTCGAGGCTCACGTACGCCGTGGGAATGAGCACGAGGGTGATCAGGGTAGAGGCCAGGAGGCCGCCGATCACGACCCGGGCGAGCGCCGCCTGGATTTCGGCCCCGGCCCCGATCCCCAGGGCGAGTGGCACCAGGCCCAGCACGGTGGTGAGCGTGGTCATGAGGATCGGCCGCAGGCGCAGGCGTCCGGCCTCGGCCACGGCCGGGAGGAGGTCCATCCCGCGCTCGCGCCGCATCAGGTTGATGTAGTCGACCAGCACAATCGCGTTGTTTACCACAATCCCGATGAGCATCACGAGCCCCATCACGCTCTGGATGTTGACGGTGGTGCCTGTGAGCACGAGCGTGGGCAGGACGCCGATGAGCACCAGGGGCACGCTGAACATGACGACGAGCGGGTCGAGGAATCGCTCGAACTGACCGGCCATCACCATGTAGATGAGCACCAGTGCCATGATGATCGCAATGAGGAAGTCGGTTTGGGCCTTCTGCTGCTCGCGGTACTCGCCGCCGAAGGTGACGGAGAAGCCCTCCGGCAGATTGAGGTCGGCCAGGTCGCCGCGGGCGCGCTGCACAACCTCGCCGAGCACCGCGTCGCTGTTGAGGGTGGCCGAAATGTAGGTCACCCGCTGGCCGTTGATGCGCTGGATCTCCGTGGGGCCCCGCCCGCGATCCGTGTCGACGAGGGTGGACAGGGGGACCGATTCGCCGTCAGGGGTCTGGATCGGCACGTTGTCCAGGTCGTCCACCGACAGGCGGTCCTCAGGGCGCAGGCGGACGGTAATGGGAAATTGCTCGCCGCCTGAACGGTAGGACGCCGCGCGGCTCCCGCCCACATTGGTCTGTACGGCGGCGGCGACCGCCTGGGTCGTGAGGCCGAGCGAGGAAATCTTATCGCGCAGGAAGCGAATGTTTTGCTCGGGGCGCCCCTCCCGGCGGCCGGTCCGGACCGAGGCGATCCCATCGACGCCCTCCAGGCGCGACTCAATGCGTTCGGAAATGGAGCGGGCCCGATCCAGGTCGTACCCGCGGAGTTCCACCTGGAGCGCCTCGTTGCCCCCGCCGGTGCTAAAGACGCGCCGCAGGATCCAGAGGCCCGACTGGGCACTGACGCGGATGTCCGCACCGGGAACGGACCCGAGCACCTCGGATCGGATGCTGTCGGCCAGTTTGAAGGTGTTAACCGACCGTTCGCTGGCCGACTTGAGCCGGATCTCGACCTCTGCCCCCCACGGCTGCACCTGCTTGGCGAAGTTCTCCATGTCCTCCTCGGGGAGAACCGGCTTCACATTTTGCTCCAGCTCGTCGAGGTATTCCATGACGACGGCGATATTGGTCCCCTGCGCCATGTCCAGGTCAATGTCGATCTCATTGGCGTCGGTCTGGGGGGCCAGTTCGACCGACACCAGGGGCCAGAGCGCCACGGCGCCGACGAGCAGAACCACGGTCGCCCCGAACACCAGCCAGCGACGGCCGAGGAGCGACTCGATCAGCCGCGAGTAGCGATTTTCCAGGCGGGCAAACGCACGCTGAAACCAGGACTTCGACGCGTCCTGGTCGATGGTCTGCTCCCCGGCGTCCACCGTCAGAAAGCGACTCGCCATCATGGGCACGAGCGTGAGGGCCACGAGCAGCGAGCACACCAGGGCAAAGACCACCACGAGGGCCAGGGACTGAAAGAGCGCCGCCGTGGTGGTCCGGGCGAAGACCAGGGGCAGGAAGATGACCGAGGTGGTGAGGGTGGAGGCGACGATGGCGCCGGCCACCTCGCGGGTCCCGATTGAGGCGGCCTCTTTTAGCGATCGGCCGTTCTCCTCCCGTTGTCGGATAATGTTCTCTAAGACCACGATTGCATTGTCGACGATCAGGCCCACCCCCAGGGCCAGCCCCCCGAACGTCATCTGGTTCAACGTGAGGTCGTTGAAGAACAGCAGGGCGAACGTCGCGATAATCGAGATGGGGATCGACAGCGCGATGATGAACGTCGTCGATCCGTTTCGGAGGAACAGGTACAGCACCAGAATGGCCAGGAGAGAGCCCCAGATCGCCGAGTTCTGGACGTTGTTGATCGACTTGCGGATAAAGTCGCTCTGGTCGCTGACGACGGTCAGTCTTACGTCGGAGCGCACGCTGTTGATGCGCTCCACTTCGGCGCGAATGTTGTCTGCGACGGTAACCGTGTTGGCCCCGCTCTGCTTCTGAATGTCGAGGCGGACCACCGGAATGCCGTTCAGCTCCGCGATGCGGCTGAGGTCTTCGTAGCCGTCCACGACCTCGGCCACGTCCCCCACACGGATGGGGGTTTGCTCGGCCGTGGTGACGACGGTGCGCCGGATCTCGTCGAGCGATTCGTACTCTCCCTGCGTGCGGACGTAGAGGTCGTTCAGCCCCTCCTTCACGTTGCCGCCGGGCAGGGCCACGTTGGACTGGGCGATGGCCTGCTGCACCTGCGCGGCGGAGAGGTCGTAGGACTTCAGGCGGTCCCGGTCGATGTTGACGCGGATCTGCCGGTAGATGCCGCCTTGAATGTTGAGGGTGCCCACGCCCGGAATTTGCTCAAACTGCTTCCCGAGGTTGCGCTCCAACAGCCGCGTGAGCGACTCCATGTCGCGGCTCGATTCCACCGCGATGGTTACGATCTCCTGGCTGTTGGGATCAAATTTCCAGATGCCGGGCGGTTCGGCCTCGACCGGCAGGTCGTCACGGATGCGGTCGAGGGCGGCCCGCACGTCGTTGGCCGCGGCGTTCAGGTCGGTGCCCTGGGCGAACTCCAGGTTCACCCGGCTGGCCCCTTCCTCCGAGCTGGAGGTCATGCGCTCCACGTTGGGAACGCTGGACACCGCATTCGAGACCGGATCGGTGATGATGGTTTCCACCTCCTCAGGCCCCACGTTCGGGTAGTTGGTGTAGACCGTCACGCGCGGGTACTCGATCTCCGGAAGGAGGTCCACCGGCAGGTAGTAAAAGCTGACGCTGCCGACCACCATGATGGCCAGAAACGTCATCGCCGTCGCGACCGGGCGTCGGATGGATGCGTCGTAGAGCGACATGGGCGGGGGCAATCAGGCGAGGGGAAGAGCGACGAAGGAGGAAGCGACTACCGGCGTTGGTTCGTCGCCATGCTGGGGGGGATGCTGTCTGCGGACGCGTCCGGGCGGGGGGAGGCGGACGACTGGGCCGTGTCGTCGGGCGCCGTGTTGGGCCCAAACCGCTGGTCGGCAAGGCGCTGCTGTCGTTCGAGCACCCGGTTCAAGAGGTCGGTGTCCTGCAGACGCTGCAGCGCCATGAGGCGCGACCAGGGCACCGGCCGTACGCGCGCATCCACCCGCTCGCCAGCATCGTTTTCAAGGAGGTTCTGGCCCACCGTTACCACCCAGTCGCCGGGCTCGACGCCCCGGATGCCGGCGGTCTGTCGGCCCTCTGCGAGCACCTCCACCTCCCGAAACGTGGTAGGAGTCGGCGGCGTGAGCGGCGGTGGATTGTCCTCGTCGAATTCTTCGGGCACGTCCACAGGGATTTCTGTCCCCAGGGTCGGGGCCACGAAGACGCCGCGGGTGTTGGAGGCGGGGTCCTCATACAGGGCGCTGAGGGGGACGATCGTGGCCCGCTCGCTTTCGCCGTAGGCCACATCCACCTCGATGAACATGCCAGGATTGAGAAGACCGGACTCGTTCGGGACCACGATCTCGGCCTCAGCGCTGTACGAGTCCTCACTCAGGAACGGGGACATGCGGGTGACCGACGCTTGAATAACGGTATCCTGTTGCGGCACATAGAGGCGGGCCGTCTGCCCGGGGCGGATGCGCCCAAACATTCGGTCCGTCACTTCCACGCGTACCTTCATGGAGTCGAGGTCGCCAATCGTGTACAGGCGGGTGTCGGGGCCCACCCGCTGGCCCACTTCTACGTTGCGCTGCCCAACGTGTCCACTGATCGGGGCACGCACGACGGTGCGGCGGAGAGCGGTTTTTCGTTCTTGGAGGGTGGACTCGGCCTGCTCCACCTGGGCCTGGGCCTGCTCGTAGGAGGCCTCGGCCTGTTCCACCTGGGCCCGCAGTGATTCGAGCTGCTGCTGACTCTCAAAGTCCTGGTCGGCAAGGCGTTCGGTCCGTTTCAGTTGAGACCGAAGCTCGCGGAGGCTGGCCTGGGCGCCCTGGGCCTCGGCCTTGGCGTTCCGGAGGGCCGCTTCCGCCTGTCGAACCTGTTGCTCGTAGGTGACGCGTCGGAGGCGCACGAGCGGCTCGCCCTCCTCCACGTAGTCGCCCGTTTGGGCCTCCACGGCGACGACCGGCTGGCTCAATTCCGCGTAGATAGCGACCTGGTTGCGCGCCCGGACCGTGCCGCTCATGCGCTCCTCCAGCGGAAGGGTGCCGTCGCGGGCCTGCACGGCCTCCACGGACGGCGGGGAGCCGTTCCCCTGCCCCCGTCGAGATGCCTCTTCCCCGTCGGAGGAAGAGCCGCAGCCGCTAAACAGAAGAAGCAAGGCGAGACCGACGAACGCCAACCGGGCCATAAGAGGGAGGTGCAAGGGAACTGAAGAAGGGAAGCAAAATTGATACTGCATCGACGCCTGCGATGTGCCCTCCGACGCTGAGGAGACAGCATCGTTGCGCGTGCGCAAGGTCGCCTCTTTGAATTCAGAGGACATACGCACCGAACCACCCGGGGGAGGTTTCTGGTGCGTCGATCAATTGCATGCATGACGGTTCCAGCTACACCTCGGCGCCGCGGACAGAGAGGCGGTCTCTTCTCGAACCAGCATCTGGGGGCAAAGGGCCTTTGCATCGTAAAACAGCACGCCATGTCCGACACGTATTGCACCCTTGAAAGCCCGGGGCGGGCCGAGCACACTGTCGACGGGTCTCGGTTTCTGGCGGAGGCAGCGGCGGTGGACACCCGGACGGCGGCCGAAGAAAGGATTACTGCAGTCCGCACCCGGGAGCACAAGGCCACGCACCACTGTTCGGCCTACCGGCTGGGCGTGGGCGGCGACATGTTTCGGTACGACGACGATGGGGAGCCGAGTGGCACCGCGGGCCGGCCCATCCTGCGCCAGATGGACGCGCACGGTCTCACCAACACACTCGTCGTGGTGACGCGTTACTTTGGCGGCACGGAGTTGGGCACGGGGGGGCTGGCACGAGCCTACGGCGACGCCGCGGCCGCGGCGCTGGAGCAGGCGGACCGGGTCTCGCGGGTGGTGCGGACGCCCGTTCAGATTCGATACGAGTACGACGATACCGCCCCTGCGGAGCGCGTGCTTCGTCAATTCGACGTGGATGTGCAGGCCAGCGAGTACACCGACGTGACGACCCTGACCGTTGGTGTGCGACAATCAGAGGTGGATGCGTTCGTTGACGCCTTTACGAATGCCCTCTCCGATCGCGGCGATGTGTTGCGGGTTGGGCGTTAAGGGTTGAGCGTTAAGCGTTGAGGATTGGGCGTTGCGCAAGTGCGCGCATTTTTTCTTCCACCCGTTCGCGCACGCTCTCAACTCCTGCGCCCTCACGCTCACTTGTACTGCTCCATCGCGGCCACGGCCAACTCGTCGGCCATGATGTTCAGCTCGTCGTCGGCGTGCCCCTTCACCCAGATCCAGTCGACCTCATGCCGCTCCGCCTCGTCGAGGAGCGCCTTCCACAAGTCCTGGTTCTTGACGTCGTTGTTCGAAGAGGTCTGCCAGTCGTTGTCTTGCCAACTGTCGAGCCATCCTTCGTTGAACGCCTTTGAGAGGTACTCGCTGTCGGTGTGGAGCGCGACCCGGCTCTGCTCGTCGAGCGCCCGAAGGGCCTCCAGGGCGGCTGTCAGCTCCATCCGATTGTTGGTGGTGTGGGGTTCCCCGCCGGTGAGAGGGTCGGTGGCGTCGGCGTCGTTGTCCGGCAGGAGAATGGCGGCCCAGCCGCCGGGGCCCGGATTCCCGCTGCAGGCCCCGTCGGTGTAAATGGTAACGTCGTTCATAAAGCCGAGAAGTCAGTAGAGAGGAGACAGACGCCCATCAACGTACACGGCCGTGGGGGGCAGGTCCAGGATCGTGCCAAAAAAGCCGGGTGAAAACCTTGAATGCCGGGCGAACGTACGGAGCCCCACGCGTTTTCAATCCAAGACACCCCCGAACGTCATTCCTTCGGGGATCCGGTATGAAGTTTCTCGATCAGGTCGATCTCAGGGTGAGCAGCGGCGATGGGGGCAAGGGCATCGTGGCGTGGCGCCGGGAAAAGTATGTCCCGAAGGGCGGTCCTTCGGGGGGCGATGGGGGAGACGGGGGCTCGGTGTACGTCGAGGCCGACGAGAACCTCTACACGCTGATGGACCTGAGTCACAACACCCACGTCTTCGCGGGGGATGGCGAGCCGGGGGGACGCCGCGAGCAGACGGGCGCCTCGGGGGAGGACAAGGTCATTCGGGTGCCGCCCGGAACCGTGGTGAAGGAACAGACGGGAGCGATCATCGGGGAGGTCGTGGAATCGGGCCAGCGCATCTGCGTGGCCGAAGGGGGACAGGGGGGGCGGGGCAACGCCTTCTTTAAGTCGAGCACGAACCAGGCCCCCCGTGAGTCCCAGCCGGGAGAGCCCGGCGAGGAGCGCACACTGACCTTTGAACTGAAGCTGATGGCGGACGTGGGCCTCGTAGGCTTCCCGAACGCGGGCAAAAGCACGCTCGTCTCGTCTGTGTCGGCCGCGGAGCCGGAGGTGGCGGACTACCCGTTCACCACGCTCACTCCCCAACTGGGAATGGTCTACGTGAGCGAGTACGAAACCTTCGTGATGGCCGACATTCCGGGCATTATCGAGGACGCGCATGAAGGAAAGGGCCTTGGGCTCCAGTTTCTTCGCCACATCGAGCGCACGTCGGTCCTGCTGTTCGTCATCCCGATCACGTCGCAGGACCTGGGCGAAGAATACGAGGCGCTCCTGCACGAGCTGGAGTCCCACGAGGCCGACCTGCTGAACAAACCCCGCGTCGTGGCGCTGTCCAAAATCGACATTCTCGCGCCCGACGAGCGGGAGCTCCTGCCCGACGTGGTGGCCGATGAGTTTCCGGACGACGTGCCCCTGCTCCCGATCAGCGCCGTGGCCGACGTGGGCCTCGACCAGCTCAAGTACACCCTCCTCGACACCGTCCACTCCACGCGATCGGCGGACGCAATCGACGCATGAGACTTCCCCTTCCGGACGACGATGACCCCCCGGGCCCCGACCCGGCGCGTGACCAGCGGGCCCTGATTGGCCTCTCGCTTGTCTCGGGGGTGGGGCCGCAGCGGCTTCGGGCCCTCCTGGCCGCGTTCGAAACCCCGAGTGCCATTTTTCGGGCGTCGCGCTCGACCCTAACGCAGGTGGACGGGGTGGGCGGGCAGACCGCCGAGGCCATCCTCACGTTCGACGACCGGGCGGCTGTGCGGCAGGAAATGAAACGGGCCGACGACCTGGGGGCGTCCCTCGTCTCGCCCTGGGACGAACGCTTTCCCGACCGCCTCCGCGAAATCTACGACCCGCCCGCGTTCCTGTGGATGCGGGGCACCCTGCCCGAAGACGACCGCCCGATGGTGGCGGTCGTGGGCACCCGCCGCTGCACGGACTACGGGCGGACCCAGGCGCATCACTTCGGGGCCGAGCTGGCCCGCCGCGGCTTTACAGTGGTGAGCGGGCTGGCCTACGGCATCGATGCCGCCGCGCACAAGGGGGCGCTCGACGCTGGGGGCCGCACAATTTCTGTGTTGGGATCGGGGGTGGGGCGCATCTATCCCCAGAAGCACACCGGCCTCGCCGAGCGCATTGTTGAGAATGGAGCCGTGCTGTCCGAATACGGGCTGGATGCGGAGCCGGACGCGCCGCACTTTCCGGAGCGGAATCGCATCCTGAGTGGGCTCGCCCTGGGCACGCTCGTCGTGGAGTCGTATTCGGAGGGCGGGGCCCTCATCACGGCCCGCCTGGCGCTGGAGCAGAACCGAGAGGTGTTCGCCGTGCCGGGCGCCATCACAAAAGACTCCAGCCGGGGCACAAACCGCCTCATCCAGCGGGGCCACGCGAAGCTGGTGATGGACGTGGAGGACGTGCTGGAGGAGCTTCCGGCGGTGACGGTGGAGGAGCCCGACGAGGTGGATGCAAACACCGTGGTCACCGGTGGTGGTCCTGATCCCGACGACCTGTCGGGCAACGAAAAGGTGCTGTACGACGCCCTGTCGGACACGCCCGTTCATGTTGACGCGCTGTGCGAAGAGACGGGCCTCGACCCTTCCGAGGCGCTCCCGACGCTGCTCAAGCTGGAGTTCAAAGGGCTCGTGCGCCAGCTCGCGGGCAAGCAGTTTCGGCGGAGCTGAGGGTGGGGCGTGATGCGTGAAGAGTGAAACGTGAGGAGTGTGGCGTGGAGGGGGCGGGGAGTCGAGAAGAGGGGGGTGGGGGCAGACTCTTTCGGAAGCAGGAGGGGTTATTCGTCCGGGTCGAAGATGGCCTTCAAGAAGACCTCGATGTCGAGAACAGAATCGGTGACGGAGCCGCTGGAGACAGTGGTGCCGTCCATATTGCCAGAAAAGACAGTCATGGTCCGGAGCGGCGGCTGTAGGAGCCAGCACGACTGGACGCCGGCGTCGAGGAGAAATGCGACCCGTTCGATCAGGTTCTGGGTGTTCTGGGTGGCAGTCGCGATCTCGACGGCGAGCAGGGGAGGATCCGTGACGCGCACCTCGTCGTGGACGAGGTCGACATCGGTCTTCGGGTAGACGGAGAGGTCGGGGATGATTTCACGCCCATCGAGCTCGAGCGTGAGCTCAGAAAGCATTGTGTACTGATCGCGGTAGCCGGTCAGCGCAATCGCAAGATTTGCTTGCGTATACCCGTGCGCTTTGCTGGGAGGCGGCTTTCCGTGCTCTCGTTCGTAGTTGGAGATGGGATCTGGAGGCTCCATGACGGAGAACCGGCAGGACGAAGTCGAGGTACTTGCGCGGAACTTCTATGAATAGGGTGTGCCGGTGTGCCACGATGTGCATCATGGACCTGCGAACGCCGGAGAGCATGATGCGTGAGAACGGTGGTGTTTTCGTGATTGATCTCCTCCTCCATGACCTTCGATGACCTCCGTAGCCAATTTCCCCACACTGAGCACCAGACCTACCTCAACCACGCGGCGGTGAGTCCCATGAGCCGGCCGGTGCGCGAGGCCATCGACGCGTACGTGGGCGAACGGCACGGGGCCGATCCGGAGGCACCCGTCGAAAACTTCGAGTCCTTCCTGCCCGTGATTCAGGAAACGAAAGACCGGGTGGCGACGGTGCTGGGTACCGAATCGAATCGGGTCGAGTTCGTCCCCAACACCTCGGCCGGCCTCAACGTACTCGCCCGTGGGCTTGACTGGGAGGCGGGCGACCGCATCGCCGTGCCCGACGGCGCGTTCCCGACCAACGTGTATCCGTTCTTGAACCTGGAGGCCGAGGGGGTCAAGGTGGACTTCGTGCCGACGACGGAAGGGGCGTACACCGTGGAGGATGTAGAGGACACCCTGCGGCCCGAGACGCGACTGCTGAGCGTCTCGTGGGTGCACTTCCTCTCCGGCTTTCGGGCCGACCTGGAGGCGCTCGGCGCGCTGTGCGAGGCGCACGACGTCCTCTTCTGCATCGATGCGATTCAGGGGCTCGGGGCGCTCCAGATCGACGTGGAGGCGGCGGGAATCGACTTTTTGACCGCCGGCGGGCACAAGTGGTTGATGGCCGCGCAAGGCATCGGCGTGCTGTACTGTGATGAGGCGCTTCAGGACGACCTCCGGCCGCCCACGGGCTGGCTCCACGGGCCGGTCGACTGGGAACACCTCGACGACTACGACCTCACGTTCCACGACGACGCCCGTCGGTTTCGCACGGGCACCCTCAACAGTGTGGGCGTGGCGGCCCTGCACGCCGCCCTCGGTCTCTACCTGGAAGCGGGGCCGAGACGGTGCGAGGGGCGTGTGCTCGATCTCTCCACGACCCTCGGCGACGAGCTGGTGGCCCGCGGCTTGTCCCGCTACGGCACCGACGCCCCGGCTCACGCCAGCGGCATCGTGACGGTCGCGCCCGATGCCCCGGACGCCCTGTTCGAGCACCTGACGGAGCACGGCATCACGGGCGCCCTTCGCAACCGGAAGCTGCGCCTTGCGCCGACGTACTACAACGACGAATCTGACCTCGGCGCCATTCTCGACGCTGTTGACTCGTTCCGGTGAGAGGAAGCCCGGACGAACGATCGTTGCTCCGGGATGCGTGACGCGTGATCGCCGAGCCGCCCCCGTTTTCAAGCTCCACGCACAGTCGCACAGCAGGGACATCGGACAGGGTATGACACAGACGCCGGGCGCATTTGACCCAGCCGACTACGAGGCCGACGTGCGGCGGGAGGACAATGTGGTGGAGGTGACCGTGCCGGCCACAGAGACCGGCGAACCTCGCATCGACAAGTACCTCACGCGCTTTTATCCCGAGGCGTCCCGCACCAAGATCCAGCGTGCGATCAAGAAGGACCACCTGAAGGTGAACGGGGCGGATGTCAAGAAGTCGTACGGGGTGGAGCCGGGCGACGAGATCGTCTTCCGGCTCATCCGCAAGCCGCCGATGCAGGCCGAGCCGGAGGATATTCCGCTCGACGTGGTCCACGAGGACGACGACCTGCTCGTGGTGAACAAGCCGGCGGGGATGGTGGTGCACCCGGCGCCGGGCCACCGCTCGGGGACGCTCGTGCACGCCCTGCTGCACCATGTGGACGGGGGCGAGGTGGCCGCGGATGATGAGCGGGACGACGTGTCGGAAGAGGACGTCGGCCTTTCAATGGTCAATGCGCTTCCGCAGGCGCCCGATCATCCGGTGGTGCGCCCCGGCATCGTGCACCGGCTCGACAAGGGCACGTCCGGTCTGCTGGTCGTGGCGAAGCGGGACCGGGCCCATCAGCCGTTGGCCGAGCAATTCAAAGCCCACACGGTGGACCGGCGGTACCGGGCGATCGTCTGGGGCCATTTCGCCCCCGCAGACGGGACGATCGAGGGGGCTATTGGCCGAAATCCGCGCCACCGGCAGCGCATGGCCGTCGTGCCCGAAGACGAGGGCAAGTGGGCCCGGACGCACTACGAGACCGTCGCAACCCACGCACACACGTCGGTCGTGGAGTTCGAGCTGGAAACCGGGCGCACCCACCAGATCCGCGTCCACGCCCGCGCTCAGGGCCACCCGCTCCTCGGCGACCCGAAGTACGGCGGGCAGCGGGTTCGCTACGGCACGCAGAGCGACGAGCGGCGGGCCTTCTTCGATCGCCTCTTTGAGGTGCTTCCCCACCCGGCCCTGCACGCGTATCAACTCGGCTTTAGGCACCCCACTGCGGAGGAGCGTCTCCACTTTGAGGCCGATCCGCCGCACGCCTGGCGCCGCGTCCGACGCGAGCTACCCCGGGACGACGGAGCGGGGACGCCGGACCTGTGACGGCAGTTTTACGAAAAGAAAAACGTTACAGGTTTGCGGGCTTGGTGGGCATTTCATGGAGAAACAAAGGCCCAGTTCCTTTGATACAGCCCTACCAGCTTTTGGCCTTGCTTGCAGCGCCAATTCCCTGAACCAACGCCGGGCATCCCGGTGGAGGCCCTTCTCTTCCGTACCAATTCGATGCAGGTCGTGCCGACGGTCCGTTCCACCCCCACCAAGCCGGGGAGTGAGCAATGGATCTATACCGCACGGGGGGAGCGTGCGCGATGAACGGGCATGTTCTCGTGCTGAACCAGGACTACAGCGCACTCACGGTGTGCAGCGTAGAGCGAGCTGTGGTGCTGATGCACCTGCAGAAGGTTCACCTCGTAGAATCGGCGGACGACCGGTATGTGCGTTCGCCGAGCGTGGAGCTGCCGTGGCCGAGCATTGTGCGGCTGAAGCAGTACGCCAACGTCCCGTACAAGCGGGTCATGCTCTCCCGCAAAAACGTCCTCAAGCGGGACCGCAACACGTGCCAGTACTGCGGGGCCCAGAGCAACCTGACCATCGACCACGTGGTGCCCAAGTCCCGGGGCGGGCGCGACACGTGGGAGAACCTCGTGGCGGCGTGCGTCACCTGCAACAACCGAAAGGGGGACTCGACGCCCGAAGAGGCGGACATGGAGCTCGCGCGCCAGCCGTTTCGGCCCAGCTACGTGATGTTTCTGCGCGACTTTGCCGGCGAGATCGAGGACACCTGGAAGCCGTACCTCTTTCTGTCGTAGAGCGGTTCAGGCGACACTTTTCACGCACAATCCCCGACGTCCCCTGATCGACTGCGGGCCGCGGTCGTAAAGGATATCTCCCATTTTTTGCCCCTTTTCGCTAGGCCAACCCGTCCCCGATGATCCGCTGGATTGCCCGTGCTGCCTGGCTCGTCCCCATTCTGATGGCTGTCCTTTCACTGCATCAGGGGAAGGTGGCGTACGACCTGCACACCACCAAGACGCAGGGCACGACGGCCACCGCGGAGGTGCAGACGGTTCACGCCTCGAACCGGACCCAGGTAACATACGACTACGTGAGTCTCCGCGTCCCGATGCCCGACGGCTCCACGCTCACGCGGGAACGGCTGTCGTTGCCTCACGGCATTGTGCCCGCTCTCAAGGGGCGAGAAACCCTGAAGGTACGCGTGGCGTCGGGCGGCAGCCGGTCCATCGTGGTGACGGAGGCCATCAACTCGACGCCCGTCGTGGACACGCAAATCCGAATTGCCGGCATCAACGGGCTCATGAGCCTGGGCGCCGCTCTGCTCTTCGGCATCGTCATTTGGTTCTGGAACCGGAGCCTGCGCCGGGACGGCGATCCGGCCGAACGGGGCGTTTCCGAACCGGACCCTGATCACCCGGCCCGTGAGGTGGTGCGGTAGATTATGGAAGAAGATAGCACCGAGCCTCGCGATGAGGACCCGGCGCTGTGGAATGGGAGTCGTCGCAGGTCTCTGATGGGGCCTCACGCTGCCGGCTTGATGTAGACCATCTGGAGGTCGAGTGCCTTGAGGCGGGCCTCGGCGGCGTCAATGCGGTCGCCAGGCGCCCCGTCGGCATAGATGAGGGCGGCCCGGGCGGCATCTGCGGTAATGTGCGGGCGGACCGCATCGGTCAGGTTGGACATTTCCACCGGTTCGTCGTCGAGGAGAAGACGCCCCTCCTCGTTCATAAGGACGCGGACAACCTGAATGCCGGGCTCCTCAGTGAAGCGCCCCTCAGACTCGGCTTCGGAGCTGGCGCTGGACGTCGAGGACCTGTTTCTGGAACCAGCCGACTCCCCGTGAGGCCCGTTGTCGAGCCGGAAGGTGACGGGCAGCGACATCTGTACCTTCACCGGCTCGCCGTCCTGCCGGCCCGGGCT
>Ga0207753_1000628_pt1 | contig 13419 bp, 9 predicted proteins | sample PonA233FremontCA_2_FD_187273 | JGI IMG/M metagenome (GOLD analysis project Ga0207753, IMG submission 187273) | Salt pond sediment microbial community from Fremont, CA, USA - Pond A23 Sediment 3 (SPAdes) | ecosystem: Environmental > Aquatic > Non-marine Saline and Alkaline > Saline | place: USA...
CCGCCTCAACCGCGCGCCGGTAGTTCGGCGCGAGGCCGAGAGCCTCGAACCCGACGTAGCCGTAGTGGAGCGTCGACGCTGTCCCCGTCCCGCAGGGCAGGTCGACGTCGAGCGAGTTCGCGAGGCCGACGAGCGTCAGGTCCTTGACGCCGCTCCTGACGAGTTCCCGCACCAGCGCCATCGGCGCGCGGTGGAGCGTCTTCCCGCCGAGGGCGACGGTGTCGCCGTCGTCGACGCGCGCGGCGAGGTCGGGCAGGTCCGCGACGACCGACGCCCCGGTCACGCGCCGTCCTCTCCGAGTGCGTGGTCGTGGGTGTGGTCGTGATCGTGATCGTGGTCGTGGGTGTGGTCGTGATCGTGGTCGGTTTCGGCATCAGCCGAGTCATCAGCAGCGTCGTCGGTCAGGAGTACGTCGACGGTCGTCGCAGCGATCCCGTTTTTCACCGTCGAGTCGACTGCATACCGGACCGGAAGCGCGGATTCGACCGGTTCGAGCGCCGAGCGGTCGGCACCGACCGCCAGCAGCGCGCCGAGGAGCATGTCGCCGCTGGCACCCAGTCGACCATCGAAAGCGAGCGTTCGCATGGTGTCTCTCTCTGTGAGGTGGTAAAAAACCTAGCCTGTCGGGCGTCGATCCGTTCAGGATTCGAATTGTACACGAAATACGATTCGTAATCAGCCGTATCGTGGGGCTTTTTTAACTCCTCTTGCCAACCTCCGGGCATGAGAAATGCGAAAATCGTCTGCACGCTCGGTCCCGCCTCAAGCGACCAGGAGACTATTCGGTCGCTCGCCGAAGCCGGGATGTCCGTCGCCCGGCTCAACGCCAGCCACGGCTCGACCGAGCACCGTCGCACGGTGATCGACCGGGTCCGCGCGGTCGACGACGAGCTGACCGATCCGCTGGCCGTGATGGTCGACCTCAAAGGCCCCGAGGTCCGAACTGCCGAGATCGACTCACCGGTCATGCTCGAAACGGGCTCCGAGGTCGTCTTCGCCGCGGGCGACACCTCCACGCCCGAGTTCGTCGGCCTCACCGTCTCGATCACCGAATGCGAGCCCGGCGATACGATCCTGCTGGACGACGGCCGTATCGAAGCCCACGTCCTGCGTGTCGACGGCGAGGAGGTCGTCGCCGAAATCATCTCCGGCGGCAAGCTCCAGAGCCGCAAGGGCGTCAACCTCCCCGGTGTCGACCTCGATATCGAGCTCATCACCGAGGGCGACCGGGCGGAACTCCAGCTTGCGGCCGACAAGAAAGCCGACTTCGTCGCCGCCAGCTTCGTCCGCGACGGCGAGGACGTCTACGAGATCGTCGACCAGCTCGACGAGTTCGGCGGCGGGGACATCCCCGTCGTCGCCAAGATCGAACGCGCCGGTGCGGTCGAGAACCTCGACGAGATCATCAACGCCGCCGACGGCGTGATGGTCGCCCGCGGCGATCTCGGTGTCGAATGTCCGCTCGAAGACGTGCCGATCGCCCAGAAACGGATCATCAAGAAGTGTGTCGACGCCGGGGTGCCGGTGATCACCGCCACGGAGATGCTGGACTCGATGATCCACACGCGCCGCCCAACGCGCGCAGAGGCCTCCGACGTGGCCAACGCCGTCCTCGATGGCACCGACGCCGTGATGCTGTCGGGTGAGACCGCCATCGGCGACCATCCGGTTCGGGTCGTCGAGACGATGGCCAACATCGTCGAGGGTGTCGAGGAGACCGACGAGTACGCCGAGAACATCGAACAGCGCGTCCCGGCGGCCAAGGATCAGTCCCGAACCGAGGCGCTGGCGCGGTCGGCACGCTATCTCGCCCGCGATATCGGTGCCTCCGCGGTGGTCGCCGCCAGCGAATCCGGCTACACGGCCAGAAAGACCGCCAAGTTCCGCCCACAGGTCCCGATCGTCGCCACGACACCGAACGACCGGGTTCGTCGACAGCTCGCGCTCGTCTGGGGTGTGATCCCGCGGCAGTTCAACTACACCGACAACGTCGAGGAGGTCCTCGAAGGCAGCGTGCAGGCTGCGCTCGACTCGAATGCGGCCGCAAGCGGGGATACGGTCGTGGCCGTCTCGGGGATGTTGTCGAGTCTCGAACGCTCCCAGACGACCAACATGCTCAAGGTCCACGTCGCCGCCGAACGGGTCGCCGAGGGCAAACAGATCGTCGGCGGCCGCATCGCGGGCCCGCTCGTCCGGCTCGACGACGGCGATCTCACCGAGGTGCCCGAGGGGGCGATCCTCTCGCTGGCGGCCGAATTCGACGACGAGTTCACCGGCGACATGCAAAAGATCGGTGGCATCGTCGACGCTCGCGAGGGAATGACCGGCTATCCGGCCGTGATCGCCCGCGAACTCGGCATTCCGATGCTCAGCGGCGCGGAGATTCTCGATGGCATCGAGGACGGCGAGACCCTCAGTATCGACGCCGAACGCGGGGTCGTCTTCGAGGGGAACGTCCTCAGAACCCCCAGACGGTAGGCCTATGTGTCCGGCGGCCCTGCCTCCGGTATGAGTCAGGGCCCCGACCCCGAGGCCGACGACGACGGCGAGTGGCGGTTCGGCATCGACGATGTCGGCCCCGAGGCCGAACCCGACCCCCCAGAGCCCGACCCGATCGAACCCGAGTCGATCTCGCTGGAACACGCCGTCTTCGTCGGTCTCGGGGTCGTGTTGACCGTCGGGATACTCCTCACCGGGCTGTTGTAACCGACACGATGCAAGGATTAAACGGATCGAACACCTACCATGAGTATGCTCCTGTTGCAGGTCGACTTCGTGAGCCCGGAGACGCTGCCACTGTTGCTCGTGACCGCCGGGCTCCTCATCTCGCTGGCCGAAGCCCTCGCGCCCGGCGCGAACTTCATCGTCGTCGGTATCGGGCTGCTTGGGGCTGGCCTCGTCGGACTCCTGTTGAGCCCGGTTCTCGCGCTCAACCCCTTCATACTGGGGTTTTTAGTGCTCGTGTTCGGCTCGCTCGCCTTCTATCTCTACCACGAGTTCGACTTCTACGGCGGGAAGGGCCAACAACAGACCAGCGATTCCGAGGCCCTCCAGGGCAAAACCGGCCGTGTCACCAAGCGTGTCACCCGCTCGGGCGGTGAGGTCAAGCTTCAGGGTGGCGGCTTCAACCCCTACTACTCCGCCCGGTCGCTGGACACCGAGATCCCCGAGGGGACCGACGTGATGGTCGTCGACCCCGGCGGCGGTAACGTCGTCACCGTCGAGTCGCTGGCGATCATCGAAGACGATATCGACCGCCAACTTGCCGCCGGACGATCGGATTCCGGAACGACCGACGATCCCCCGGAACAGGACGAAACGGCGGCCTCCGAATTCATCGAAAAACGGGCCGAAAAAGACCCCGAGTTCGAGCAGTAGCTGACCCTTCTCGCCGTTTTGTCGCACTCGTAAATTGTATGAATGTATTAATGAAGACAACGCTTATCACCCTGTCAGTCGAAAAAACGGTATGGAATCATTCGTGCTGCAGGGGGCGCTGACGTTCACCGCAGTCGGCCTCCTGTTCCTGTTTGTCGTCGTCGTCGGGATCTGGCAGACCGTCGAGATCGTCGACGCCTACGAGAAGGAGGCGCTGACCGTTTTCGGCGAGTACCGAAAACTGCTCGAACCGGGCTTTAATATCATCCCGCCGTTCGTCTCCCGAACCTACCCGTTCGATATGCGAACCCAGACACTGGACGTGCCGCGTCAGGAGGCGATCACCCGCGACAACTCCCCGGTGACCGCCGACGCGGTCGTCTACATCAAGGTCATGGACGCCAAGAAGGCCTTCTTGGAGGTCGACGACTACAAGAAGGCCGTCTCGAACCTCGCTCAGACCACCCTGCGGGCCGTGCTGGGCGACATGGAGCTCGACGATACGCTCAACAAGCGACAGGAGATCAACGCGAAGATCCGAACCGAGTTGGACGAGCCGACCGACGAGTGGGGGATTCGCGTCGAGAGCGTCGAGGTCCGTGAGGTCAACCCCTCGAAGGAGGTCCAGCAGGCCATGGAGCAGCAGACCTCCGCCGAGCGTCGACGGCGGGCGATGATCCTCGAAGCACAGGGTGAACGGCGCTCTGCGGTCGAGACCGCCGAGGGTGACAAACAGAGTGACATCATCCGCGCTCAGGGTGAAAAACAGAGCCAGATCCTCGAAGCACAGGGTGACGCCATCTCCACCGTGCTGCGAGCCAAATCCGCCGAGGCGATGGGCGAGCGCGCCATCATCGAACGCGGGATGGAGAGTCTCGAACGCATCGGCCAAGGCGAATCGTCGACGTTCATCCTGCCGCAGGAGCTCACCTCGCTGGTCGGCCGCTACGGCAAACAGCTGACCGGCAGCGACATCCAGGAAAGCGAAGGCCTCGAAGGCAAGGAGTTCGACGCCGACACCCGGAAGATGCTCGGACTCGACGACATCGACGAGATCCTCGGCGAGATCGATCAGGCCGCCGAGATGGATATCGAACAGCTCGAACAGGAGGCCGAACAGGTCAAAACGGGCGACGCCGGGATCAAAAGTGCCGACGAGGTGATCGACGAAGCGAACGAAGCTGACGACGACGTCGACGAGGAGGCACTCACCGAATCCGAGACCTCGCCCGACGGCGGCGTTGAGCGCGAGACCGAGACCGAACGGTAGCTGATACGTAGTCGTCACTGTTCGGATGGTGTCGACACGTAGACGAACAAAATCCGGTTAAATTCGGTTAGTAAACAGTCCCTAACTCCGCGTAACGACACGTTAGGGTCGAAGTACTTTTATCCGATATCTCCCCTCTAGAGTCGTAGATGGGATCGCCAGTCGACGAACAGAAACGGACCACGCTTCGACGGTTCGCCGCCCTCGGCGCGTCGGCCCCGTTCGTCGGGATCGCCAGTGGTGCCGAGGGGTCGACCGACAGTGACAGCTCCGAGTCCCGAAGCGAGGTCCCGGATGCGATCCGAGGCTATCTGTCGACCACCCCCGGCGCACACTTCTCGAAGCTCCGGGACGACCTCAAACTCGGAACTGGCGAAACCCAACACCACCTCCGGTCGCTCATCGAGGCTGGGGCCGTCGACTCCCGCCGAGACGGCGAGTACCGCCGCTTTTTCCCGGCCGGGCGGTTTTCGGCGTTCGAGCAGACTGCCCTCGGCTATCTCCGGCGCGAGACGCCGCGGCGAATGGTGATCGAACTGCTCGAATCGCCCGCCGAAACCGGCAGTGAGCTCGCCGACCGGCTGTCGGTCTCGCGGGCGACCGTGAGCAACTACGCCGGAGAGTTAGAGGAGGCCGGCCTACTCGACCGCTCGGAGGGGTACGTCATCAAACAGCCGGAAACCGTCCTCGTACTGTTGGTTCGCTACGCCGATTCGTTCGGCCCCGACGCCGTCGACTTCGCCGCCAGCGCCGCCGACCTCATTCGGGTCGACTGCTCGTAGTTCACACCGACCGCTCGTAGCGACGTTTGAGCGTTCCCGACTACTCGTTGTCGGGTGACTCCGGGAGGTCGACGCCCTGCTCGGAGGCATCAGTCACCATTTCTCGCGGGATCACGTCGAGACAGGCGACCTGATCGCCGTCTTCGAGCTCCATCACGATCACGCCCATCGTGTTGCGGCCGACGATCGAGATTCCCTCGACGGGCGTCCGCATGATCTGGCCCGACTTGCTCATCACGATCAGGTGGTCGCCCGGCCCGACGGTCTCCATCGCACACACCGCGCCGTTGCGGTCGTTCGTCTTGATGTCGATGAGCCCCTTGCCGTTGCGTGACTGGATCCGATAGGCGTCGATGTCGGAGCGCTTACCGTAGCCGTTTTCGGTGACCGTCAGCACCCAGCTGTGCCGATCGGTGTCGACGCCTGCGACGCCCGCGACCGTGTCGCCGTCCTGTAAGTCGATGCCGTGAACCCCCCGAGCGCTCCGACCCATCGACCGCACGTCGGCCTCGTCGAAGCGGATCGACATTCCACCGGCGGTGGCGACCACGAGCGTCCGGTCGCCGTCGGTGACTTCGACGTCGACCAGTTGGTCGCCGTCTTCGAGCCGGACCGCACGAATCCCGGTCGACCGGATGTTCTGGAACTCGTCGACCGAGGTCCGTTTGATGTAGCCGTCGCGGGTCACCATCGTCAGATACCGGTTGCCGTCGATCTCGTCGCTCTCGATATCGCCCATATTGACGACCGCCGTGAGCTCCTCGCCGTCGTTCAGATCCAAGAGGTTGACCGCCGACTTGCCGCGGGCGGTCCGGCTCATCTCGGGGATCTGGAACCCACGCAGCGTGTAGATCTGGCCCTGATTCGTAAAGCAGAGCAGGTGGTCGTGGGTGTTGGCCACGAAGACCGAAGAGACCGCATCGCCCTCCTTGAGATCGGTGCCGATGATCCCCTTGCCCCCGCGGTTTTGGGCCGAGAAGGTCGACAGCGGCATCCGCTTGATGTAGTCGTCCTCGGACATGACGACGACCGAATCCTCCTCGGGGATCAGGTCCTCGTGGGCGACGCTGCCGGTGTCTTCGATGATCGAAGTCCGACGGTCGTCGGCATAGTCGTCCTTTATTTCGAGGAGTTCGTTTTCGATGACTCCGAGCAGCTCGGCCTCGTCGTCGAGGATCTCGGTCAGCCGCTCGATGCGGGTCTGGACTTCTTCGTACTCGGTTTCGATCTCCTGGGCCTCCATCGAGGTCAGCGAACCGAGCTGCATGGCAACGATGTGCTCTACTTGGGGCTCCGAGAAGTCGAACTGTTCGCGGAGGGCGGCTTTCGCCGCGTCGCGGTCCTCAGCGTCCTGGATCGTCTCGACGACCGCGTCGACGTTGCTGAGCGCTGTCAGTCGCCCCTCGAGGATGTGGGCCCGGTCTTCGGCCTCGTCGAGGTCGAACTGCGAGCGCCGCCGGACGACCTCACGGCGGTGGTCGAGGTAGTGTTGGATCGTCTCCCGGAGGGTGAGCACTTGCGGCGAGCCGTCGACGAGGGCGAGGTTGATGACGCCGAAGGTGCGTTCGAGATGACTTTCGAGGAGTTGGTTCTTGACGACGTCGACCATCGCGTCGCGCTTGAGTTCGATGACGATCCGAATCCCGTCGCGGTCGGACTCGTCGCGGAGATCACGGATACCCTCGATCTTCCCGTCGTTGACGTCCTCGGCGATGCGCTCGACGAGTCTGGATTTGTTCTCTTGGAAGGGGAGTTCGGTGATGACGATTCGGCCCTCTTCCTCGTGGGTCTCGAACTCGGCGCGGATGCGAACGCGGCCGCGGCCCGTTTTGTAGGCGCTGTGGATGCCCGCCCGCCCGACGATGTTGGCGGCAGTCGGGAAGTCCGGCCCCTTGACGTGGTCCATCAGCTCCTCGACGGTCGCCTCGGGGTTGTTGATCAGGTGGACCGTCGCGTCGATCACCTCGCCGAGGTTGTGCGGCGGGATGTTGGTCGACATCCCGACGGCGATCCCCGACGACCCGTTGACGAGCAGGTTAGGGAACGCCGACGGAAGGACGTCGGGCTCTTCGAGCCGGTCGTCGTAGTTGGCCACGAAGTCGACGGTATCCTTGTCGAGGTCGGCGAGCAGCTCCTCGGCGATGGGGTCCATCCGGGCCTCGGTGTACCGCATGGCGGCCGGTGGGTCGCCGTCGACAGAGCCGAAATTGCCCTGGCCGTCGACGAGCGGGTAACGCATCGAGAAGTCCTGAGCCATCCGGGCCAGCGTGTCGTAGATCGCGCTGTCGCCGTGGGGGTGGTAGTCACCCATCGTCTCGCCGACGATCGAGGAACTCTTGCGGTGGGCCGACCCCGAACTGACTCCTGCCTCGTCCATCGCATACAGAATCCGGCGGTGGACCGGCTTGAGGCCGTCACGGACGTCGGGCAGTGCACGGCCGGCGATCACCGACATGGCGTAGTCGATATACGACTGCTCCATCTCGTCTTCGATTCTCGCTGTCTCGACTCTGGCGGCGTCTACGTCGGGTTCGTTGGGTAAATCTGCGCTCATTGGTTTAGATGTCGACCCATTCGGCTTCGGTCGCGTGCTCTTTGATAAACTGTTTTCGTGGCTCGACGGCATCGCCCATCAGCACCGAGAACATCCGGTCGGCCGCCGCGGCGTCCTCGATAGTGATCCGCTTCAAAATCCGGTTGTCGGGGTCCATCGTCGTCTCCCACAGCTGATCGGGGTTCATCTCTCCCAATCCTTTGAACCGCTGTACTTGGGTGGGGTTACCGTTGCATTTCTCCTCGACGATCCGGTCGCGGTCTTCCTCGGTCATTGCGTCGTAGGTATTGCCGCGGTAGCGAACGCGGTAGAGCGGCGGTTGGGCCGCATACACGTAGCCCGCCTCGATCAGCGGCTTCATGTGCCGGTAGAGGAGGGTGAGGAGGAGCGTTCGAATGTGGGCCCCGTCGACGTCGGCGTCGGTCATGATGATGATCTTCTGGTAGCGGGCCTCGTCGATGTCGAACTCCTCGCCGACGCCAGCCCCGATGGCGGTGATCAGCGCCCGGATCTCGGTGTTTTCGAGGATGCGGTCGAGGCGGTGTTTTTCGACGTTGAGTATCTTGCCTTTGATAGGGAGGATGGCCTGATTGTGCCGGTCTCGACCCTGTTTGGCCGAGCCGCCTGCGGAATCGCCCTCGACGACGAACAGCTCGCTGTCGGCGGGGTCGCGGGTCTGACAGTCGGCGAGTTTGCCGGGGAGCGCCGTCGACTCAAGGGCACTCTTTCGCCGAGTCAACTCCTCGGCCTTCTTGGCGGCCTTCCGTGCCCGAGCGGCCTCGGCGGCCTTGCGGACGACCGCTTGGCCGGTGTCGGGGTGTTCTTCGAGATACGTTCGTAGGTGTTGGTGGGTCGCACTCTCGACGATGCCCCGGACCTCGCTGTTGCCGAGTTTGGTCTTGGTCTGGCCCTCGAACTGTGGGTCGGGGTGTTTGACCGAGATCACAGCAGTAAGACCCTCGCGGACGTCCTCGCCTTTGAGGTTCTCGTCGAGGTCGTCGGTCAGCCCGTGTTCGTTGGCGTAATCGTTGACGACCCTCGTGAGGGCGGTCTTGAACCCTGTCAGGTGGGTGCCGCCCTCGCGGGTGTTGATGTTGTTGGCGAAGGCGTGGACCGACCCCTGTAGCTCGTCGGTGGCCTGAATGGCGATCTCGACCTGGATGTTGTCCTCCTCGTCGTCAAAATAGATGACGTCCTCGTGGAGGGGGGTGCGGGTCTCGTTGAGATAGCCGACGAACTCTCTGATTCCTCCTTCGTAGACGAACTGCTCGGCCTCGCCGGAGCGGTCGTCCCGGAGGTTGATTTCGACGCCGGAGTTGAGGAACGCGAGCTCGCGGAGTCGGTTAGCCAGCGTCGAATAGGTGAAGTCGGTGGTTTCGAAGATCTCGCCGTCGGGCCAAAACCGGATCGTGGTGCCGGTTTCTTCGCCCTCCTCCAGCGGCCGGACCTGCTCGAAGGCCGACTCGTCGGGCTCGCCGTGGTCGAACTGGTGGGTCCAGACGTGGCCGTCGCGTTTGACCTCGACGGCCAGCCGGTCCGACAGCGCGTTGACGACCGAGACGCCGACGCCGTGGAGGCCGCCCGAGACTTGGTAGGACTTGTTGTCGAACTTCCCGCCCGCGTGGAGGACCGTCATGATGACTTCGAGGGCCGGGCGGTCGTACTGTTCGTGGGTGTCGACCGGGATCCCCCGGCCGTCGTCTGTCACCGAGACCGAGCCGTCGTCGTGGATCGTTACCTCGATGTGGTCACAGTAGCCCGCCAACGCCTCGTCGATCGCGTTGTCGACGACCTCGTAGACGAGATGGTGGAGTCCGCGGCCGTCGGTAGAGCCGATATACATCGCCGGTCGTTTCCGGACGGCCTGGAGGCCTTCGAGAACCTGAATCTGTCCGGCCCCATATTCGTTTTCGCCTGACATAGAACTAGTTTGTCCTAGCCGTTCCCGTGGCATAAAGGCCTCGCACGCGCGGGCGCGATCTCAATATTCGTTGCTATTAGGCGAACAAAAGTTCGGAGATCGACAACGGAGGTTTCATCGCTGGGATGTCGCTCGAAGACGAGGACGATCCACGAGTGCAGTGGCGACCAGCAGCGCTCGGGCGACAGTCTCCAGTCGGCGCTGCGGGCTCTCGGTCGACGGGTTCCGACTGAGGCTGCGGGCTCTCGGTCGACACAATGCGGATCAAATTGGGACGGAGTTGGGCAAACACGTTTTAATCCCTCCGTCGAAAAGACAGCCATAGAATGACGTCATTCCAGGCGGAACTCGGTGCCGACGAGGGGATCGCCGAAGAGTTGGCCAAGGGCCAACGCGAGATCTCCATCGCCGAGTTCTTCGAGAAGAACAAACACATGCTCGGCTTCGACTCGGGGGCTCGGGGGCTCGTGACGGCGGTCAAGGAGGCCGTCGACAACGCCCTTGATGCCACCGAGGAGGCCGGCTTTCGACCCGACATCTACGTCGAGATCGCCGAGGCCGGTGACTACTACAAACTAATCATCGAGGACAACGGCCCCGGCATCACGAAAGAACAGCTCCCCAAAGTCTTCGGGAAACTCCTCTACGGCTCGCGGTTCCACGCCCGCGAACAGTCCCGTGGCCAGCAGGGGATCGGAATCTCGGCGGCGGTGCTCTACTCCCAACTGACAAGCGGCAAACCCGCCAAGGTCACGAGCCGAACCCAGGGGGACGAGCAGGCCGAGTACTTCGAGTTGATCATCGACACCGACACCAACGAGCCCGAGATCCGGGCCTCGGAGTCGACGACGTGGGACCGGACCCACGGCACCCGAATCGAGTTGGAGATGGAGGCCAACATGCGGGCCCGCCAACAGCTCCACGACTACATCAAACATACTGCGGTCGTCAACCCCCACGCCCGGATCGAACTCCGGGAGCCCGGCCTCGATGGGCCACTGAAATTCGAGCGCGGAACCGACCAGTTGCCGGCCGAGACCAGCGAAATCCGGCCCCATCCCCACGGGGTCGAACTCGGGACCCTCCTCAAGATGCTGGCAGCAACCGAATCCTACTCGATCTCGGGGTTCCTGCAGGAGGAGTTCACTCGCGTCGGCAAGAAGACCGCGACAAAAGTTCTCGATGCGTTCCGCGACCGTCACTATGGTCGGGAGCTCTCGTGGCCGACCCCGAGTCTCAACGCCGATGTCGCTGCTGCCGTCACCGCGGCCGTCTCGAACAAGGGTGCCGAGGCCACCGAGTCGTTCGCCTCCGAGATCGAGTCAGTTCTCTCCTCGCGGGACCGCACAGCCCACTTCGAACTCCGGGAGATCGTCGACACTATCGCCGAGAGCGTCGCCGCCGACACCGGCCGCACGTTCGGGTCGACGGTCCGACAAAAGGCCGTGACGGCAGCGTGGGGCGAACTCACGGCCTTCGAGCCCGACAACGACGAGGGGCGAGACCACCTCACGCCAGCGATCTACACGCTGGTCGACGAGGCGACCAGCACTCGGAAGGACGATGCGACTGTGCAGGCACTCGCCGAGCGCATTGCCCGTCGACTCGGCAAGCGTGAGGGAGCCGCTTTCCGACTGACCCACAAAGAGTTGGAGGGGCTGGTCGACGACGCGGCCGACGCGACCGTCGAGTACGACGACGTGACCGTCGGCGAGACCGCCCGCGAGAACATCATCGAATCGCTGTGGACGGTTTCCCGAACGGTGCCGGACGACCCACCCAAAGTCCGGGCGATCGCCGACAGCCGCGACACCGCCAGCGAACTGCTGGAGGCGATGCGGGAGACCAACATCCTCGCGCCGCCGACCGACTGTCTGTCGCCGATCACCGCCGAGTTGGTCGAGGCAGGCCTGAAAAAGGAGTACGACGCCGACTTCTACGCTGCGGCAACGCGCGATGCGGACGTTCACGGTGGCGACCCCTTCATCGTCGAGGCCGGGATCGCCTACGGCGGCGAGCTCAAGGCCGAGGGGAAAGTCGACCTCCTGCGCTTTGCCAACCGGGTCCCGTTGGTCTACCAGCAGGGCGCGTGTGCGGTCACCGACGTGATCAAGGGGATCGGCTGGCGGAACTACCGGCTCGACCAGCCCGGCGGCAGCGGGATTCCCAACGGTCCAGCGGTTCTGATGGTCCACGTCGCGTCGACGAACGTCCCCTTCACCAGCGAGTCGAAGGACGCGCTGGCGAACATCCCCGCCATCGAAGACGAGATCGAGTTGGCGATCCGGGAGGCCGCCCGCGAGCTCAAGTCCTACCTCAACAAGCAGCGCTCCCTGCAGAAGCGCCAACAGAAACAGGACGTGTTGAGTCGGATTCTACCCGAAATGGCCGACAAGGTCGCCGAGGTCACGGGCCGAGAGCGGCCCAACATCGAGGGGGCGATGGGCCGGATCATGAACAACCTCTGTATCGACCGCGAACTCAAGGACGGAACGGTCACCCTGAGCGTCGAGAACTACTCCGACCGGAGCGAGACTCCCGAGATCACCGAGATCGTCAGCGTCGAACCGACCGATCTCAACGGCAATGCGAGCGTCGTCGACCTCGACGGCGAGTGGTACGTCCAGTGGTCGCCATCGGTCTCGGCCGGTGAGGACGCGGAGTTAACGTATACCGTCGGCGAGACGGCCGACTTCCAGATCACCGTCGACGGTGTCGACGACGAGAAACTGACGATCAACGCCTAACAACAATGAGCACACAGACCAACGAAGAGCGAGCCAGAGAACAGCTCATCGACCTTGCGGCGGAGTTCTACGACCAGTTCGCCGGCGGGCAGATCCCCGAGATGACCCTCCCCACGCGAACGAAAAGCAACATCGAGTACGACAACGACTCCGGGGTGTGGGTCTACGGCGATCGGACCTCCTCGCGGTCGGCGAACTCGGTTCGGGGGGCCCGCAAGCTCCTCAAGGCGGTGTACACCATCGAGTTCCTCGCTCAACAGTTGGACGAGGGCCGGTCGTCGACGCTGCGAGAGCTCTACTACCTCTCGGAATCGTGGGACAACACCGAGGCCCATTTCTCCGATCAGGACGAGTCGAACCAGCTAATCGAGGATTTGGAGATCGTCTCGAAGGCCACCCGCGAGGACTTCCACATGCGGCCCGAGGAGTCGGGGGCGACCCTGATGGGACCCCTCGAAATCCGGGAGCAGACACGCCGCGGCGAACGCGAGATCCACTGTCAGGAGGACGTCGGCGAGGGCGGGTATCAGATCCCGAACAACCCCGACACGATCGAGTTCCTCGACAACGAGATCGATTTCGTCCTCTGTGTCGAGACCGGCGGGATGCGCGACCGGCTGATCGAAAACGGGTTCGACGAGCAGTACAACTGTCTCGTGGTCCACCTCAAGGGCCAGCCCGCCCGTGCCACGCGGCGGATCATCAAACGCCTCCACGACGAACTCGACCTGCCAGTCACGGTGTTCTGTGACGGCGACCCGTGGGCC
>Ga0207753_1000629_pt1 | contig 13417 bp, 11 predicted proteins | sample PonA233FremontCA_2_FD_187273 | JGI IMG/M metagenome (GOLD analysis project Ga0207753, IMG submission 187273) | Salt pond sediment microbial community from Fremont, CA, USA - Pond A23 Sediment 3 (SPAdes) | ecosystem: Environmental > Aquatic > Non-marine Saline and Alkaline > Saline | place: USA...
GCGAACTTGGGGATAAAGAGGGGGTCACTGAAGTCGAAGGTGCCGTAGTTGTAGAGCCGGTCGATGTTCTGGGCCGGGTCGTGGACGCGGAGGGCGCTGTGCCCGAACATCGAGTACACCGGGGTGCCGGGCAGGATGGTCACCATCGACACCTCCGATTCGGCCGAGAGCCGGGGGGGGTGGGCCGAGAGCGATGGGGGGGCGCTTCCGAGTAGCAGCGTGGCCCCGAGCACGCACAAGGAGAGCCGGACAGAGAGGGAAGGGGCCATAGAGCACGACGTGAAGCACAGAGCAAATTGGTCTCGCCTCGAACGTTCGTCCTCCCCGCGGGTTCAACGCGCAGATGTCATTTTTGAACCAGCGTGCCTGCCTCCGTGGGACGATCCGACCGTGCCGAGTCTGTTCTCGAGAATCTCCGTGAGCGCATCGACCGCCCGACGACTGAGCTCCAGTACGACACCCCGTACCAGCTTCTCGTCGCGGTCATCCTGTCGGCCCAGTGCACCGACGAGCGGGTCAACAAGGCGACCCCCGATCTCTTCGACACGTACCCGACGGTGGAGGCCCTTGCCGACGCCACGCCCGACGACATCTATCCCTACATCCAGTCCATCACGTTTCCCAATAACAAGTCGGGCTACTTGGCCAAGATGGCCCGGCAGATCGTCGATCAGTTTGACGGCCAGGTGCCCGAGGCGATCGACGACCTGGAGACCCTTACGGGGGTGGGGCGCAAGACGGCCCGCGTGGTGGCGCAGGTGGCCCACGACGCCGACGCGCTCCCCGTGGACACCCACGTCTTCCGCGTGGCCAACCGCATCGGGCTCGTGAAGGAGGACGCGACTACGCCGAAGAAGGTGGAGCAGCAGCTCAAGCGCATCATTCCGAAAGAAGACTGGGGCGAGGCGCATCACCTGCTCATCCTGCACGGCCGGTACACCTGCACGGCCCGTTCGCCGGACTGCCACGATTGTCCGATTCGCGAGGCCTGCAAGCACTACGGTCGTCTCCAGCGCCTGCCGGGTCCCATTGACGGGCTGGATCCGTCGGCGGGAACGTACTACTGCACCACCAGCGACCACTACTTCGACGAGCCCGAGACGCACGTCGACCGCCACAACCTCGAACAGGTGGCGTGTCCCCGCTGCGGCTCCATGCAGGTCGTCCGCACCTCGACCGGCGAGCCCACCAAGCAGGTCAAGGACTATCGGGTAAATGGGTGACGGCCTTCGAGGGGGCGGCCCTCCTTGAATTCCGAGCCCGAACGCCAACGAACCTCCATCTCTTCCCTCGACATTTCTTCACGAGACCCGACCAGCCACTCCCACTCCGATGGACCACTCGAATCGTCACCTCCTCCTCATCCTCGACGGCTGGGGCCTGGCCGAGGACCCTTCCGTCAGTGCCGTCGAACAGGCGAACACGCCCTTCGTCGATCACCTCTACGACGACCATCCCCACGGCGTCCTGAAGGCGTCGGGGCGGGAGGTGGGCCTGCCCGAGGGGCAGATGGGCAACTCGGAAGTGGGCCACACCAACCTCGGGGCGGGCCGGGTCGTCTACCAGGAGATCCTGCGCATCTCGAACGCCATCGAGGACGGCTCCTTCTTTGAGAACGAACCGCTGGTCCGGGCCGCCCGGCACGCGAAGGCCAACGACCAGAAGCTCCACCTGATGGGCTGCTTCTCGGACGGGGGGGTGCACAGCCACCTCGAGCACCTGTACGGCCTGCTGGAGCTGGCCCGGCGCGAAGGGCTGGATCCGGCGCAGGTGAACGTGCACGCCTTCACCGACGGGCGCGACACGGATCCCCACGGCGGCGTCGACTACGTGGAGCAGTTCCAGAAGGAGGCCGACGAGATCGGGGTGGGGCGCCTTGTGTCCATCGTGGGGCGCTACTACGCGATGGACCGGGACGAGCGGTGGGAGCGCACCGAGCGGGCCTACCGGCTCCTCACGGAGGGACGGGGCGAGGATTTTGACGACCCGGGGGCGGCCCTGGAGGCGAGCTACGACGACGAGGTGACCGACGAGTTTGTAGAGCCCCGGCGCATCCGCGTGGACGACGAGGATGCGTTTGGCGACCACGGCACCCGCGTTGAGGACGGCGACGCCGTGATCTACTATAACTTCCGCTCGGACCGCGCCCGGCAGCTCACGCGCGCCTTTACCGCCTTTACCGAAGCCGACTTCGATGGCTTCGAGCGGGAGCGGCTCAACGACCTGAAATTCGTGACGATGTCGCCTTACGACGACGCGTTCGACCTGCCGGTGGCGTTCGAGAAGCTCAACCTGGAGGGCACGCTCGGCGAGGTCATCAGTGAGCGGGGCGGGCACCAGCTGCGGGCCGCCGAGACCGAGAAGTACGCCCATGTCACCTACTTCTTCAGTGGGGGGCGCGAGGCGCCGTTCGAGGGCGAGGACCGCATCCTTGTGCCGTCGCCGAAGGTAGACACCTACGACCTGCAGCCCGAGATGAGCGCGCCGGAGCTGGCCGACCGGGTCGCACGCGCCCTTGGGGACGAGGACTACGACCTCGCCGTCCTCAATTTCGCCAACCCTGACATGGTGGGTCACACCGGCGATTTCGACGCGGCGGTGGCGGCCTGTGAGGCGGTGGACCGGAGCGCCCGACAGGTGGTGGAGGCCGCCCGCGAAAATGGCTACTCCGTCAGCATCATCGCAGACCATGGCAACGCCGACAAGCTGAAGAACCCGGATGGGTCGCCCCACACGGCGCACACCACGGCCCTCGTGCCCCACATCATTCTCAAAGACGGCTTCGAGGGGCCGGTGCAGGACGGCAAGCTCGGCGACGTAGCGCCCACCATTCTCGCGTTGCTCGGCGAGGACGTGCCCGACACCATGGACGGGAAGGTCCTCGTGTCCTCCCGACAAACCACCGCCTCTTAGCACGACGGTTGTCGTCGGGGGGGCAGGCGTGTGCCGCCCCGGGGGCTACTCAATCGCCGGCTCGAAGGGAAGCCGGGCCTGGACCGATCCGTGCGTGCCCACCACGCGGTCGAGCATCTGCTTCTGGCGCCAGAACTTGCGCTCAAGGGCATTGGTCGTGGCGGACCGCCACATCTGCCGGGTCTGCGCCGCAAACTGTTCGCTGAATCGTTCCACGAGGGTCTTTGGCTGGGGCAGGGCGCGCGTTCGGTAGGGACCCTCCCCGAGGTCCGCCGCGTCGCCCGCCGCGGCCACGGCGTCGGCGAGCGTGCCGGTCGTATCCACGAGCCCGACTTCTTGGGCGTCTCGCCCCGACCACACGCGGCCCTGGGCAACCTCGTCGACCGCCTCCACGCTCATGCCGCGGGCGTCGGCCACGCGCTGGAGGAACGTGTCGTAGGTCTGGTCGATGGAGCCGCCGATGAGCCGGCGCTCGTCCGGGCTCAGGGGCTTGGTCGAGGAGAAGAGATCTGCGTAGGGGCTGGTGCGCACCCCGTCAAACGTGACGCCGAGCTGGTCTTCGAAGAAGCCCTCGGCGTTCACCAAAAGGCCAAACACCCCGATCGAGCCGGTCGTGGTCGTGGGGGCCGCCATGATCGAGTCCGCCCCGGCGGCGATGTAGTAGCCGCCCGATGCGGCCACGTCGCCCATCGATACGATGACCGGCTTCTCGTTGGCCGTCCGCTTCACGGCCCGCCACATCGCCTCCGACGCCGCCGCGCTGCCGCCCGGCGAGTTTACCCGGAGCACGACGGCCTGGGTCTGAGAGCTGGTGCGTGCCGTCTTGAGGGCCTCCGTCAGGGTCGTCGAGCCCAGCGTCTGTGCGCCCCCGATGGGAGACTGGCTCGGGTCCCCGGTGACGATACTGCCCTCCGCGTACACGATGTCGACCTGTCCGGAGCCGGTGTACGACTGTCCGGCCTCTTCGGCCGGCACCCGCTGGTACCCGTCCACGGACACGGTCGCGAGGTCGCTGCCCACAGACCCGTCGACAATGCTGCGGAGGCGGTCCCGCACCTCGTCTTCGTAGCGAAGCCCATCGACGAGGTTCGCGTCCAGGGCCGCGGAAGAGGTGAGGAGGGCCTCGTCCTGCGCGAGGCGGTTGAGGGCCTCCGGCGAGATATCGCGCGCCTCCGAAAGGGCCGTCATGAATTGGTCGTTCACCGTTTCCAGGAGGGCCGTGAGCTGTTCGCGGTTCGGCTCCGACAGGTCTGAGCGCACGAACGGCTCCCCGGCGCTTTTGTATTCCCCGGCCCGGATAAGCTGCGGCTCCACGTCGAGGCGCTGGAGGGCGCCGTCGAAGAAGGTAACGGTCGTGCCAAACCCGTTGTACTCGAACGACGACTGGGGGGCCGTGAAGACGCTGTCCGCCGCGCTGGCCACAAAGTAGTCCTTCTCCGACATGCCGAACTCGTCGCTGGAGGCGAGGATGGGAACCCCGCTCTCCCGCGCCTGCACGACGGCCTGCCGCACCTCTTCGAGCGTGGCCCAGTCGGCGCTCACCCCTTTCGTCCGCAGCCAGACGGCCTCGATGCGAGAATCGCTACTCGCCTTCCGGAGCGAAGTCTGGAGGGCCCGCAGGTCGTACTTCGGCCCCCCTCCGAAGGCCTTCTGAAAGGGATCATCGGTCACGCGCTCTGGAATGTCGCCGGACAGGGGCACCGTGAGGACCGAGCCGGGCTGCACGGACGGCGTCTGGTCGGCCGACAGGGAGATGGCGAAAAAGAAGAAGACAAAGAAGAAGACAATGAGCCCCAACGCAATCAGGGTCCCAATCACGCTGGCGGCGAGGGTTGATAAGAAACGCATGGAGGGAATCGAAGTGAAGGGGAGGACCGTGACGGCTGGACGGCGCGAATGCACAACCGATACACGTGTATTCGGCGGCGGGGTCCGCCGTTTCGAAGGGCAGCGTGAGGCCTGTGACCCGCGCGTCAGGGAAACTCGCCCCCGGTCGTCATGTACACGAGATGATAGATTCTGTCTTGCTGCCCGGGGTTTTGTCCCCCCTTCAGGCCCGCCGGTTTCGACGGGCGGGCCCCGCTGGAGGCTCCCCACCGGCGAGCCGGGTCGGGAGGCAGATCGATTCACACAGCGGCCTGGACGCCCGTTTGAGAAATTCCTTCCCCCCTGTGAGCCCTGTTGAAGAAAACGACGATCGGCCCTCCCTCAGCGAGCGTGAGCGCAACATCCTCCGCCTTGTCATCGAGCAATTCGTCGACACGGCGGGGCCCGTGGGGTCGCGGTCGCTGGCCAAAGACACGAACGTGGACTTGAGCCCGGCCTCCGTCCGCAACACCATGTCGGACCTGGAGGACATGGGCTACCTTGACCACCCGTACACCTCCGCGGGGCGGGTGCCCACCCGGCTGGGGTACCGCACGTTCGTGGACGAACTCATGGACACGCCGGAGCTCTCGGAGGTAGAGCGGGAGGTGCTCAAGGTGAAGTTTGCTCGCCTCGTCAGCGATACCGACGAACTGCTGAGCGAAAGCACCCGTCTGCTGAGCAAGCTCACCAACCTGCTGGGCATTGCCCTCACGCCACGCCTCTCGACAGCGGTGTTGGGGCGGCTTGACATCGTTCCGCTGTCCAGCTCGCGTCTCATGTTCGTGCTGAGTGTGCGAGGGGGACTTGTGAAGACGGTTGTTCTCAAATTTGAGCCAGGCCTGCAGCGGTCCAAGGTCGACCGCATCGTGTCCACCCTCAACGAGCGGCTCGCCGGCCTGACCCTGCACGAGATTCGTGATACGCACGACGAGCGCCTCGGCGACCTGCCCGACGATACAGGCCTCATCGAACTTGTGCTCGACGAGGCCCCGCTTCTTTTCAGCGAGCCAGATGAAGGTCGGCTGCAGTTTGACGGCACGCAGAACATTCTGTCCCAGCCTGAATTTCAGGAGCCGGACGACATGCGCCGCCTCATCGAGACCATCGAAGACGAGGATCGCGTCGTGCAGGTGCTTGAAAATCTGTTCGAGGCCAATCCCGATGCCGTGGGACAGGCCGTTGTCCGCATCGGCAGCGAGACCGACGAAGACGAGATGGACGACTACTCCATTGTGCTGTCCCCGTATCAACTCGGCGACACGGTCGGGTCGCTCGGCGTCATTGGGCCAAAGCGCATGGACTACGGCCGTGCCGTGGCCCTCGTTGAGAACATGGCCGCCGTCGTAAACCGACCTGCCGACGACGAGGCGGAAGATTCGTCTGTTCCTTCTTAGCTGTTGGCCCCCAGGTTCTCGGGGCCGCGCCCCGAACGTCGCCAGTGGTCGTCGGCATCCGCCGGCGACCGTTCGTGTTGTTTGTCCCGTGCATTGTCCCACGAACCCCCCCTTGTTGACTGTGAGCGCAGATTCGAACGACGGTCGTTCCACGCCCAACGACCCGCCGCCAAACGCCGATGACTCTTCCGACGCCGATGCCGAAGAGGCTCTCGACCTGCCGGAGGACACGGAGGCCCTCACGGACGAGGTGAAGGCCCTCCGTGAAGAGGTCAAGACCTTGGAGGGGGAGCGGGAGGACCTGAACGAACGTCTGCTCCGCAAGGCGGCAGAGCTCGAGAACGTGCGTCGCCGCATGAAACGGGAGAAAAAGCGCCGCCATGTGGCTGGAAAAGAGACCGTCCTGGAGTCGATGCTCGACGTGCTGGACGATTTTGAACGTTCCCTCGACGCGGCGCAGGACCTCGACGTCTCCGAAGACCCGGAGTCGGCCTACGAGACGCTCAAGGGCGGGGTCGAGATGGTGTACCGCAAGTTCCAGGACCAGCTTCAGTCCCTTGGCGTGGAGCCGATTGAGGCGGAGGGGAAGCCATTTGACGAGCAGCTGCACGAGGCGATGATGCGGCAGCCGTCCGACCAGGTGGAGCCGGGCACGGTCCTGGAGGAGGTCCAGAAGGGATACACGATGGGCGACCGGGTGCTTCGCCACAGTCGCGTCGTCGTGGCCGCCGAGCCCTCAAACAGTGCGGCTGAGTCTGCATAGCCACTCGCCGCGGCTCCCCCGGACAGGGGGGCGCTCTACTGCATTTCTTGCACGCTGACGCAGCGGCCGACGGCCGTGCTCTTCCGAACGAATTACTCCCACACATGCCGCGCGACTACTACGACATTCTCGGGGTCGACGAAGATGCCTCCGACAAAGAAATCAAGAAGGCCTACCGCGAGAAGGCGATGGAGTACCACCCGGACCGCAATCCGGACGACCCGGAGGCCGAGCAGAAGTTCAAGGAGGCGTCCGAGGCGTACGAGGTGCTTTCGGACTCGGAGCAGCGTCAGCGCTACGACCAGTTTGGGCACGACGGCGTCGATAGTGGAGCGAGCGGCGGTCGACGAGGCCGGGGGCGCGGCTTCCAGGACATCGAGGACATCTTCGATGCCTTCAGCGACATCTTCGGCGGTGCCCGAGGGGGAGGCCGCGGCCGAGGCCGGTCGGACCGAGGGCGCGGGCGTCCGGGCAGCGACCTTCGCGTGTCGCTCTCGCTGACGCTCGAGGAGATTGCGGAGGGCACCGAAAAGAACCTCCGTCTTCAGAAGTACCTGGAGTGTGAACCGTGCGACGGCACCGGCGCCGAGGGCGGCATGGGCGGACAGAATTTCTCGATGTGCCCGAAGTGTGACGGCACCGGCGAGATTCGGCAGGTGTCGCGCTCCGTGTTCGGCCAGGTGGTAAACGTGCAGCCGTGTCCCCGGTGCGAGGGCGAGGGGCGCATCATCGACAACCTGTGCGACGAGTGTGGGGGCGAGGGGCGCGTGCAGGGGGAGGAGTCGGTTTCGATCAACGTGCCGCCGGGCGTGATGGAGGGCAACTATCTCACCCTCGCCGACGCCGGCAATGCGGGCCTCCGCGGCGGGCCGTCCGGGGACCTCCGCATCGAGATCGAGGAGGAGCCCCACGAGCACTTCGAGCGGGATGGACTCGACGTCTACTACGACCTCCACCTGTCTTTCCCGGAGGCGGCCCTGGGCACCGAGGTGGACGTCCCCACGCTGGAGGGGCAGGCCCGCGTGGAGGTGGATCCCGGCGTGCAGGCCGGCAAGATTCTCCGCATGCGGAACCGCGGGCTTCCCGACCTGGAGAGCAGCGGACAGGGCGATCAGATGATCCGGGTGCACGTCTGGACCCCGCAGGAGCTTACCGCGGAAGAAGAAGAGCTTCTCGAGCAACTTCAGAAGCACGACCACTTTCAGCCTCAGCCCCCCGAAGAAGACACTCAGAAGTCCTTCTTCCGTCGTGTGTCCGATGTCTTCTCGTGAGAGGTACAGTCTCGTAACGGATGCGGTCGGCGCTGAACGGCCCCCGCCCCGCGTCATTCAACGTACGTCTTCTGAAGTGCCTGCACTTCTTGCGGCACCTGTGTCACACACCGGTTCCCCTCCTCCTCATGGCCGACGAAGACCCAAGCACATTCCGGGCCTCGATGCGCCGGGTGCCCTCGCCTGTTGTCGTGGTAACGGCCCGCGGCCCGCAGGAAGTACGCGGCATCACCATCGGTTCCTTTTCGAGCGTCGCGCTCGACCCGCCGCTCGTGAGTTTCAACGTGGCCCGTGACTCACGCATGTTTGAGGTGATGGAGGCATGTGAATGGTTTGCGGTGCACGTGCTGGGAGAGAACCAGGCCCACCTTGCGAAGCAGTTTGCCGTGCCTGGCCTCAGCGGCCCCGAGCAGTTTGAGGCGGTGCCCCACGAGCGCGATCCCCATGGCACGCCCATCCTGGACGGCGGCTCGGCCGTGCTCCACTGCCGGCTGCATGACTCACTTCCGGCCGCCGACCATTGCCTCTACGTCGGCCGTGTCGCAGAGGTGGAGGAGCGACCGGACCAGGGCGCGGTGCTGTACTACAAGAGCGACTACCGGGGCGTGGGCAAGGAGCTCCCATCGACCCGGTTGGCCCCGGTAAAGCGGGCGTCTAACGACTCGTCCTGAGTCCCCACCCCGAAGAACGCAAAGTCGTAGCGCGCAGGGTCCGCCGCGCAAAAGTGCCGGCAGATGGCCGTGAGGCGGCGGACCGCCGTCCAGTCGTTCGTCTTTCGCTCCAGCAGTCCGAGGGCGCGGGCCTGTCGGCCCACGTGCACGTCCACCGGCAGCATCAGCTCGGACGAGTCTAGGATGGACCACAGGTTGAGGTCGACGGGGCCCGGTCGCACCATCCAGCGGAGGTACATGTTGAGTCGCTTGCAGGCGCTGCCGGCCTCGGGGCGCGCCAGGTGCTTGCGGAGGCGCTGCGGGGTCTCGTCGTGGATCGTGAGAAGGGTGGTGCTCACGCCCTGCAGCATGGCCGCTACGGGAGACCCGTCCGGGTCGTCGGGACGATGGGCGTCGAAGAGGTCCTCCACGGTCTCGTGGCGCTCCAGCGCAGCGCCCAGGTTGGCCGTCAGCCAGCGTGCGTCGATGGGCTGGAAGGTGCGGTGCACGAACCCGTCGAGGGCGTCGGCGTCGGTCGCCGGGTCAAACGATCGAACAAAGCGGTACGGGGCGTGTCCCATCCGCTCGCACAGCTCCTCCAGCTTGCGCAGCAGCACGTCGCGCCGGCCCCACGCCAGCAGCGCCGCGTAGAGCCCGATGACCTCCTGGTCGCGCGGATCGTCGAAGGCGTGCGGGATGGAAACGGGATCGTCGTCGATAAAGGCTGGGCGTTCGTGCCGGTCGACCAGCGTATCAAGATACTCGTGGAGGGCGTCGAGGGTGGCCACGAAGGGACGTCGAGACTGATGTGGAGGCAGCGCGACGTACCCGGACGGTCGCCGCGAGGGCGCGTTCCGGAGGGCCGCAGCGCAGATCCGCGGACCTCGGCCTTCTGGAAAACTTTGTATGTCCGGGGGCCGTCGCCTCCCGCGTTATTGCCATTCCCGTCGCCGAACTGCTTATTTGTGTGGACTGACCGGTGCGTGTCCCAAACCAACCTGTCCCGCTATGGCCGACGATGACCACCTGCTCGATTTCGAGAAGCCCCTCGTTGAGCTCGAGGACAAGCTCGCCGAGATGCGAGAGCTCAACGCGGAAACGCAGGACGACCTGTCCAACGAGATCGAGGCGTTGGAGGAGCGGGTCGAACAGCTGCGGACCTCCATCTACCGCAACCTGACGCGGTGGCAGCGGGTGCAGATTGCCCGCCACCCGCAGCGGCCCTACACGCTGGACCACATCGAGGCGCTGACGGAGGACTTCACAGAGCTGCGCGGGGACCGCAAGTTCGGTGACGACCGGTCCATCGTCGGGGGGCTGGCGCAGTTTACGGGCAGCCGCTTCGGGTATCGCGACCGCACCGTGATGATTATGGGGCACCAGAAGGGGCGCGACACGAAGGAGCGCAAGTACCGCCGCTTCGGCATGCCCAACCCGGAGGGCTACCGGAAGGCGGAGCGGCTCATGAAGATGGCGGCCAAGTTTGGGAAGCCGGTCGTGGTGCTTCTCGACACGCCGGGCGCGTATCCGGGCATGGGGGCCGAGGAGCGGGGACAGGCCGAGGCCATCGCGCACAATCTCTTCGAGATGGCCCGCCTGGAGACACCGATCGTGATCGTCGTGATTGGAGAGGGGGCGTCCGGGGGGGCCCTCGGGGTTGGGCTGGGCGACCGCACCCTGATGCTCGAAAACGCCTGGTACTCGGTGATCGCGCCGGAGAGCTGCTCGCAGATCCTCTGGCGCTCGTGGGACCATAAGGAGGACGCGGCGCAGGCGCTCAAACTCACAGCCACGGACCTCACGGAGGTCGACATTGTCGACGAAATCATTCCCGAGCCCGTCGGGGGGGCTCACCGCGACCCGAAGGCGACCTACCGGGCCGTGGGGGCGTCCGTGGCCGATGCGCTCAACGAACTCGAGGACCTCGACCCGCAGACCCTTCTCGACCGGCGGCTCGACAAGTTTGATGCCCTGGGGGCCTACGAGTCGGCCGAGCCGATGGCGGCGTCGGTCTAGCGTCTCCCGTGGTCTCGTGTCCCCTCGCGCATCCGTGCCCATCCATGGCCTACACGTACTCGCATCCCCATCGCGTCCGGTATCGGGAGTGCGACCCGATGGGTGTGGTGTATCACACGCACTACCTCGACTACTTCGAGGTGGCCCGGACCGAGGCGCTGCGCCACGCCGGGGTGCGGTACCGCGACCTTGAGGCCGACGGCATCATCATGCCGGTCGTACACGTGGAGGTGGACTACCACGGCCCGGCCCGCTACGACGACCAGCTCGTCGTGGATGCCCACTTTGAGCAGATGCCCACGGTGCGGGTTCCCATCGACTACACGGTGCGTCGGGAGGGGGAGGACGAGGCGCTCGTCACCGGGCACACCACGCTCTGCTTCACGGACGCCGAGGCGCGGCGTCCCACCTCGCCGCCCCAGGCGGTCCACGAGGCCTTCGCCCCGCTTCTCGACTGACCGTCTGGCGCCTCTTTCGAGTCGGGCGGGTCGGCCGAACCGCAGCCGAGCTCCGGCGGCAGGAGGCCGGCAACCAACAATGTCTGGAGGGACATGGGACTCGTCCTACCCGTGAGCCCTGAACGGTGACCAGGCTCGGGAGGGGTTCATTGACGAACAGGCCCGGTGGTGACTACCTTTGAGGTCCCACGGCCGATTTCGGGCCCGGTCCCACCATCCTGTTGCTGTCCGCCTCGCGAGCATGGCTACGACTCTTTTCCACGACCGCTACCTCGAGTACGACTTCGGCCCGGAGCACCCCTTCAGCCCCGTCCGGCAGGAGATGGCGATGGATCTGCTCAACGCCCTGGGCGTCCCGCTCGACCCTGAGGCCCCCCCGGTAGCGACCCGGAACGACGTGCGCCGGGTGCACAGCGAGCCGTTCGTGGAGACGGTGGAGGCGGCGTCGGATGGCACCCCACCGCCCGAGGCTCGCTCGTTTGGGCTCAATACCGGCGACGTGCCGGTCTTCGAAGGGATGGACGCGGCGACCCGGGGCCTCGTGGGGGGCACGCTTCACGGGGCGCGTTTGATCGCCGATGAGGAAGCGACCCGCGTGCTCCAGTTTGGCGGCGGGCTCCACCACGCGCATCGAGGGCGGGCCTCTGGGTTTTGTGTCTACAACGACCTGTCCGTGGCCATCGATGCCCTGCGGGAGCACGACCTTCGCGTCGCCTACGTGGACGTCGATGTGCACCACGGGGACGGCGTGCAGCACCTGCACGAGGAGGATCCTGGGGTGCTCACGGTCAGTCTTCACGAAACGGGGCGGGCCCTTTTCCCGGGGACCGGGCACATCGAGGACATTGGGGCAGGGCCCGGCAGGGGCTTTGCCCTAAACGTACCACTGGCCCCGTTTACCGAATCGGGCAGTTACCTCGATGCGTTCGAGCACGTGGTGCCCCACACCCTGCAACACTTTCAGCCGGACGTGATTGTGGCGCAGTGTGGCGCCGATGCCCACTTCAGCGATCCCCTGGCCGACCTCCTCCTCACGACGCAGGCCTACGAGAGGATCTTTCGTCGTCTCCTCGCCCTCGCCGATGAGCACGCCGGGGGACGGTTGCTTTGTACCCTCGGCGGGGGGTATCAGCTCGATGCGGTGTCGCGGGTTTGGGCCCTCCTCGCGCTGGTCATGCTGGACTGCGAGATTCCGGACGCCCTGCCCGGAGCGTATCGGGACCGGTGGGAGGCGCGCCTTGACGACCCGCTGACGCCCACGCTCCACGACCCCGAACAGGACTTCGAGGTGGACCGCCAGTCCTCGATCGAAACGCGAAACCGTCGCACGAGCGAGCAGGCCCTGGAGCAGGTGGCGTCCCACTGGCACTGCGCGTAGCGAGCTGGAGCATCGCGTTTGTGCATGCGGCGGGGGGCAGAATCTGGAGTATGGATGGTATTACCTCTCATACCCCTCCGGAGGCCTGAAAAATCTTGCGGCGACTGAGCCTCTAGATATCGTCCAGGAGGTGTGAAAGAGCATGGTGCGACGTTACGTCTCCCGTTTTCTGTGTGTCTACAGAAATGAAGCACTGGGAGAGACACGGCATCCGTGCCCGCCCAGGGGCCGCCCGTTTTGTTGCCAAGGCACCTCGCACGGCATGAATGCCCGCAGGTCCATTCTCGGCGCCTCCATCGGCGTTCTTCTGCTTGCGCCCGCTCCGGTCGAAGACCGTGACCCCGGACCAGAATCGCCGAGTAGAGAACTGTCCAACGTGAACACGTGCGTCGAGCAACAGGGACCTGTCAATGCGGCGGCCTTCGTCGACCGCCTGAGCACCGCGTATGCGCCGCAAGAGGTCGGGTCGACCGACACCGCCCGGGTGGCTGCGCCCATCGACCTCAAGGAATCGACCCTGTGGCTGGCCCGGGCCATCTACTCCGAGACGAAGCTGCCCCACGAGCAGGAACTGGTCGCCTGGGTCGTGCGCAACCGCGTGGAAACTGCCTACCGCGGCCGGCGCTCCTACCGAGAGGTGGTGCTGGACCCCTACCAGTTCAGCGCCTTCAATCCCGGCTCTTCGAAGCGGGCCCTCTACACCGG
>Ga0207753_1000630_pt1 | contig 13409 bp, 14 predicted proteins | sample PonA233FremontCA_2_FD_187273 | JGI IMG/M metagenome (GOLD analysis project Ga0207753, IMG submission 187273) | Salt pond sediment microbial community from Fremont, CA, USA - Pond A23 Sediment 3 (SPAdes) | ecosystem: Environmental > Aquatic > Non-marine Saline and Alkaline > Saline | place: USA...
CAACTGGATGCCGGAGTTCGACAAGCTCGCCGAGGCCTTCGGCGCACAGGGGTGGCGCGTCGACAACTACGACGAGGTCGCCCCCGCCATCGAGGAGGCCCTCGATTACGACGGGCCGTCGGTGATCGATTTCCACATCGACCCCGAGGCCAACGTTTATCCGATGGTCGCAAGCGGCGCACCGAACGGTAAATTCGCACTGGCGGAGGATCAGCTATGAGTCAGAACGAACAGGGGCTCGAAGGCCCACCACCGGAGGAACGGCCACACCCGGACGGACGGCGCAACAGTCAGGGGATTCGGATCGACCCGGAAGTCGAGGCCGAACCCGACAGCCGAACGGCGATGATCTCGGCGCTGGTCGAACACGAGCCGGGCGTCCTCGCCCGTGTCGCGGGGCTGTTCTCCCGTCGACAGTTCAACATCGAGAGCCTCACGGTCGGACCGACCACCGTCGAGGGCAACGCGCGGCTCACGCTGCTCGTCGAGGAGACCGAACCCGGCATCGACCAGATCAAAAAGCAGTTGGCCAAGCTCAAGCCGGTCATCTCGGTCGGCGAACTCGAAGAGCGGGCGGTCCGCTCCGAACTCGTCCTGTTGAAGATCAACGGCGAGGAGCCAGGCAAGGTTCAGGCGATCACCGAGATGTACGACGGCGAGACACTCGATGCTGGCCCGCGGACGATCACCGTCCAGCTCACCGGCAGCAACGACGAAATCGAGGATGCGATGGACGCCTACCGGCAGTTCGGCATTATCGAGGTCGCCCGAACCGGCCCGACCGCCCTGTCGCGCGGCGACAGGCCCACAACCCCCGGCGAGAAGCCCGCTGCGGAGGCGACGGCGGTCGGCGTCAAGCCGGATGGCGGCACCGAACAGTCCGGCGAGGCCGAAAGCCAAGCCGAAACCACCAATTAAGAGCAGCTAATCTTCACACATACATGGCAGACGAACTCGACGCGACGATCTACTACGACGACGACGCAGACCAGAGCTATCTCGACGACACGACTGTAGCCGTCCTCGGCTACGGCAGTCAGGGCCACGCCCACGCCCAAAACCTCCACGACAGCGGGGTCGACGTGGTCGTCGGCCTCCGCGAGGGGTCGTCCTCGCGCGCCGCGGCCGAGGCCGACGGCCTCGACGTGGCAACCCCGACCGAGGCCGCCGCACAGGCCGAGGTCGTCTCGGTGCTGGTCCCAGATACGGTCCAGCCCGCGGTCTACGACCAGATCAAAGACGAACTCGACGAGGGAGATACCCTCCAGTTCGCCCACGGCTTCAACATCCACTACAGCCAGATCCAGCCCCGCGATGATATCGACGTAACGCTCGTCGCTCCCAAATCGCCGGGGCATCTGGTCCGGCGGAACTACGAGGCCGACGAGGGGACGCCCGGTCTCGTCGCGGTCTATCAGGACGTCACCGGTGACGCAAAGAAGCGCGCCCTCGCGTACGCGAAAGAAATCGGTTGTACCCGCGCAGGCACCATCGAGACCACGTTCCGTGAGGAGACCGAAACCGACCTGTTCGGCGAGCAGGCCGTCCTCTGTGGCGGCGTCACCAGCCTCGTCAAACAGGCCTACGAGACGCTCGTCGACGCAGGCTACAGCCCAGAGATGGCCTACTTCGAGTGTCTGAACGAACTCAAACTGATTGTCGACCTCATGTACGAGGGCGGCCTCAGCGAGATGTGGGATTCAGTGTCCGACACAGCGGAGTACGGTGGCCTGACGCGTGGCGACCGCGTGGTCGACGAGCACGCCCGCGAGCAGATGGAACAGGTTCTCGAAGAGGTCCAAGACGGCACGTTTGCCCGCCAGTGGATTCTGGAGAATCAGGCCGGTCGACCGGGCTACCACCAGATCCGGAACGCCGAAAAGAACCACGAAATCGAGGCCGTCGGCGAGGAGCTCCGCGGGCTGTTCTCGTGGGCCGACGAGGAATAAGAATGCAGAACGACACGACACGAGGATATCAATGAGCAACGGAACGCTGTACGACAAGGTATGGGAAAAGCACAAAGTAACCGAGCTGCCGAACGGACAGGATCAACTGTTCATCGGGCTCCACCTCGTCCACGAGGTCACGAGTCCGCAAGCCTTCGGTATGCTTCGGGAGCGGGAGTTGGAGGTCGCCTATCCGAACCAGACGTTCGCGACGACCGACCACATCGCGCCCACTGAGGAAGCAAAACGCAAACGGCCGTTGAAGGACGATCAGGCCGAGGAGATGCTGACCGCGCTCGAAACCAACACGAGCGACAACGGCATCACCTTCTTCGGCTTCGAGTCCGGCAAACAGGGCATCACCCACGTCGTCGCCCCCGAACTGGGGCTCTCCCAGCCGGGGATGACCGTCGCCTGCGGTGACAGCCACACTGCGACCCACGGCGCGTTCGGCTCGATCGGCGTCGGTATCGGTACCAGCCAGATCCGTGACGTACTCGCTACTGGCTGCATTGCGGCAGATAAACAAAAGGTCCGCCGCATCAACGTCGAGGGCGAACTCGGCGAGGGCGTCTACGCCAAGGACATCATCCTGAAGATCATCCAGGACCTCGGCGTCGACGGCGGCGTCGGCCACGTCTACGAGTACGGCGGCGAGGCCATCGAAGCCCTCGATATGGAGGGTCGGCTTGCCGTCTGTAATATGTCGATTGAGGGTGGGGCGCGGGCGGGCTACATCAACCCCGACGAGACTACCTACGACTATCTCGAAGGCCGCGAGTACGTCCCCGAGGGCGACGAGTTCGAGAAGCGCAAAGAGCACTGGGAGTCCGTCAAATCCGACGCGGACGCCGAGTACGACGATGTCGTGACTGTCGACGCCGACGGGATCGATCCGCTGATCACCTGGGGAATCAACCCCGGACAGGTCATCGAGATCACGGACACGGTGCCGGAGCCCGACGACTTCGAGGCTCGCACCGACCGCGAGGCCGCCGAGCAGGCCCTCGATCACATGGATATCGAACCCGGCCAGTCGATGCTCGGCTACGACGTCGACGTGGCGTTCCTCGGAACCTGTACGAACGGCCGCGTCTCGGACTTCGAGGAGGCAGCCAAGATCCTAGAAGGCAACCAGGTCGACGAGGGCGTCCGCGCGCTGGCGGTCCCCGGTTCGGAGACGGTTCGCGCAGAGTGTGAGGCCCGCGGGCTGGACGAGGTCTTCATCAACGCTGGCTTCCAGTGGCGGCGCGCAGGCTGTTCGATGTGTCTGGCGATGAACGACGACTATCTGGAAGGCGACGAGGTGTGTGCCTCCTCGTCGAACCGCAACTTCATCGGCCGACAGGGCAGCAAGGACGGCCGGACGGTGCTGATGAGTCCCGCGATGGTCGCCGCCGCGGCCGTCGAGGGTGAAGTCACTGACGCTCGCGACTACTTGGACGACGAACCAGCTGGCAGCGCCAGCGGTGTTGGGGAGGCGGCTGACTAATGACGCCCGAATTCTGTCTCGCGCCTGCGGCGCGCGACAACGTCTCTGCTATCGCCGTCACCGGGGGTGACGGGCGATGAGCAGAGACAACCACATCACCGATGTCTCGGGGACTGGCGTCCCGATCCCCGGCGACGACATCGACACCGACCAGATCCTGCCCGCCCGCTTCATGAAGGAGGTCACCTTCGACAACATGGCCGACTACCTCTTCTACGATGCGCGGCGGGACGACGACGGCGAGTTCAACGACCACCCCCTCAACCGGTTCGAGGGGGCCTCGATCGCGGTCATCAACTCCAACTTCGGCTGTGGCTCCTCCCGTGAGCACGCCCCCCAAGCGATGATGCGCTGGGGCGTCGACGGCATCGTCGGCGAGTCCTACGCGGAGATCTTCCAAGACAACTGCAAATCACTTGGGATTCCAGCAGTCACGACCGACCACGAGACCGTGACCGAACTCCAGGAGTGGATCGAGGCCAACCCCGACGGCGAGATCGACATCGATGTCGAAACCGAGACCGTCACCTACGGCGACACAACGATCGACGTCGACATCGACCACGCGATGAAAGAGGCGCTGGTCGAAGGCATCTGGGATACGACCTCGCTGATGTACTCCAACAAGAGCAAGGTCGAGTCGACGGTCGCGGACCTGCCGTACGTCGAAGGCGACGACTAACCGCGGAGCGGGCTGGGATTTCGACGGTCGAGACATCGACATCCTCTTTTCAGTCCTACACGGACTGTCGGTATGAGCCACAAAATCGCCGTCATTGAAGGCGACGGTATCGGACAGGAAGTGATCCCGGCAGCGATCGACGTTCTCGAATCGCTTGATCTCGATCTCGAATTCGTCGAGGGCGAGGCTGGCGACGCCGTCAAAGAAGCCACGGGCGAAGCACTCCCCGAGGGGACCTACAACCTCGCGGCCAACGCCGACGCCACGCTGTTCGGTGCGGCTGGCGAGACCGCCGCCGACGTGATCCTCCCGCTCCGGGAGGCGGTCGACTCCTTCGTCAACATCCGCCCCGCCAAAGCCTACCCCGGCGTCGACGCTGTCCGCCCCGAGACCGATCTCGTGTTCCTCCGCGAAAACACCGAGGGCGTCTACTCCGGCCACGAGGACCACCTGTCGGACGATATGTCGACGCTCACGCGCGTCGTCACAAGCTCGGCCTCCGAGAAGCTCGCGGCGTTCGCTTGCGACTACATCGACGACAACGGCCACGAGAGCTTCAGCGTCATCCACAAGGCCAACGTCATGCAGAAGACCGACGGCCGGTTCCGCGATAGCGTCGTCGAGGTCGCCGCCGATCGCGGCGTCGACACCGACGAGGTGCTGATGGACGCCTTTGCGACCCACATCTGTCTCGACCCCGAGCAGTTCGACGTCGTCGTCTGCCCGAACCTCGCGGGCGACGTACTGTCGGATCTCGCTGCGGGACTGGTCGGCGGGCTCGGACTGCTGCCCTCGGCGAATATCGGCGACGACAACGCCTTGTTCGAGCCGGTCCACGGCACCGCTCCCGACATCGCGGGCGAGGGCATCGCCAACCCGACGGCGACGGTTCTCTCGGCGGCCATGCTCCTTGACCATCTCGGCTACAGCGAGGAGTCCCAGCAGGTCGAAACCGCTGTCGAGAGCGTCCTCGCCGAGGGGCCGCGAACCGGTGACCTCGGCGGCGACGCCGACACCGAGGAGATGACGACCGCCATCGTCGACCGACTGTAGATCGACGGTCGCTTGGGTGCTGGCGACCCGTGGCCGAGCGGCTCGGAGGTAAGTATACGAGACGGTCACCACAATTATATCACTAATTGTCGCAAATAATCATACATAATGGAGATCACCTACGACTCGACCGTCGACGGGCTTCGGGAGACACTCGCCTCGACGGCGGGTTCGGAGTCGGTCAACGGGATTTTACTGCTGTCGACGCCCGATGCGGCGCTGCTGACCGACGACTTCGAGTCGACGCTGGGCGATCTCGAGGTGCCGATCTTCGGTGGAATCTTCCCCGAGATACTACACGATGGACAGAAAAAACAGACAGGAGCGGTGACCGTCGGGCTGCCGTCGGAGCCGGTCGTCACGACGGTGACGGAATTCAGCAGCTCCGAGGGATCGTTCAGAGAGTTGCTCGATCCGGACCTTCCCGCACGGGGGTACGAGACAGCCTTCGTTTTCGCCGACACCTACGCCACGACCATCGAGGCGTTCATCGAGGCGCTGTTCCGCACCTACAGCGTCGAGATGAACTTCGTCGGTGGCGGCGCAGGAACCTTGGAGGCCCGCCAGCCCTGTCTGTTCACGAACGAGGGCGTCATCGAGGATGCGGCCGTGGTCGCAACAGTCGCCGAGCCGATGGAGATCGGCGTCAACCACGGCTGGCAGGAGATCGCTGGCCCGTTCAGGGTGACCGACGCCGAAGGGTCGACGCTCAAGGCGCTCGACGGGAAACCCGCCTTTGCGGTGTACCGTGATGCTATCGCCGAGGCGTCCGGCGAGACCGTCACCGAGGCGAACTTCTTCGAGGTCGCGAAATCCTACCCGTTCGGAATCGGTCGGATGGCCGCCGAGCCGATCGTTCGGGACCCCTACAGCGTGAACGACGGCTCGATGTCCTGTTTCGGAGAGATGCCGGAAGGCGAGTTCGTCTCGATACTAGAGGGCGATCCCGACTCGCTGGTCGAGGCCGCCCAAAGAGCCCACGATCACGCGCTGCGCCGAGAGTCCCAACCAGAGGCCCTGTGTGTCTTCGACTGTGTCTCCCGTGTGCTGTACCTCGAAGGCGAGTTCGACCGCGAACTGGACGCTCTGCGGTCCGAAACGCTACCGTTGTTCGGTGCTCTGACGATCGGCGAGATCGCCAACGACGGGGCTGGGCATCTGGACTACTACAACAAAACGGCCGTCGTTGGCGCACTCACAAACAGATGATCGACAGACAGCAACGGATTCAGGCACTGTACGAGATTTCGCTTTCGATCGGGCCGAAAGAGACGCTCGAAACGACCGCCGACAACGCACTGTCGGGCTACTTGCAGAAGTTGAACTGCTCTGTCGGCGCGATCTTCCAGCGGACGCTCGAAGACGACGGGGTTCGCTACGAGGTCACGGCGGCGATTCCGGCCTCCCCGTACGGCAACAACACCTTGCGGGCCGCGGTCGAAGACCTCCCGCGGACCGTCGACGAGCAGTTGTCGTTCGTCACCGACCGCCCGATCACAGGAGTGACCAACAACGGCTCCCACTACTATCTGATGGAACTGCCGGATTTCGGCGTGCTCGTCCTTGGGAAACGGGGCGGGAAGATCGATGAGATCACACGATCGGCGCTCAAACCCCTCAACGAGAAGCTCGCCGAGGCCTGTCGCAGCCAGCTGGTCGAAGAACAGCTCCGTACCGAGCGCAACCGGTTCGAGGCCGTCTTTGATGCGATCCCGGAGCCGGTCGCAAACACGGTGATCGAGCACGGTGAGGAACGCGTCAAGCGGGTTAACTGTACCTTCGAGAGTACCTTCGGCTACGACGAACGGACCGCCCGTGACCAACCCATCGACGATCTCATCAACCCAGAAGTGGAGACAGCCACCGACAGCTCTCCCACCAACCTCCACGACGGGTCGGAGCCCAGAGAGGTCCGATGTGAGACCGACGACGGCGTTGGCGAGTTCCTCTTCCGGCGGGTGCCGGTCGACACGCCGGACTCCCGGGAGTACATCCACCTCTACGTCGACATCACCAGCCAAAAACAGCGCCAACAGGAGCTGGAGCGTTACGAGCGACTCGTCGAGAACTTGCCTATCGGCGTCTACCGGACGACTCCCGGCCCCGAAGGCGAGTTCCGACTGGTCAATGGTGGGCTGGTCGATATCCTCAAGCGGACCTCCAGAGACGAATTCAAGCAGCTGTCAGTTACCGACATCTACGTCGACCCCGACGAACGCAAGCGGTTCAGCGACCAGCTGCTCGAACAGGGGTCGGTCGACGGGGTCGAACTCCAGCTCCAGACGGTCGGCGGCAACCCGGTCTGGTGTGAGGTCTCCGGAACCGCTGTCGAGGAGGGCGGCGAGACGGTCTTCGAGCTGGCACTGCAGGATATCACCGAACGGAAGGAACGCCAACAGCAGCTCGCGGTGCTCAATCGGGTGTTGCGACACAACCTCCGGAACGCGATGAACGTTATTCGTGGCAATACCTCGCTGCTCAGCGACGGGATCGACGACGAGGAGCTCCAGACACACGTGACAGCAATCGAACAGCGGGTCACGAACCTCGAGCAGCTCAGCGAGAAGGCCGGGACCGTCCGTTCGTTGTTCGATCAGGGACGGGAAGTAAACGTCACCTGCGACGTGAACGAGCTGTTGGGAGAGATGGAATCCGAGTTCCAGGAGACACATCCGTCGGCAACGCTGCGGATCGACGAGTTCGATCCGGTCGCCGTCTGGGCCGACGTTCGCCTGCAGATGGCGCTGATGGAGCTCGTCGACAACGCCGTCGTCCACAACGACCAATCGAAGCCGGTCGTGACCGTCTCAGTCGACCCCTCCGAGACCAAACCGGCCGACAGCTGGGTCGATATCAGCATTATCGATAACGGCCCCGGCATTCCGGACGACGAGCGGCGGGCTATCGAGACGGGCAAAGAGACGCCGCTCCAACACGGTACTGGACTGGGGCTGTGGCTCGTCTACTGGACCGTCTCGTTGCTCGGCGGCGAGATCACGATCGATGATCACCCGACGGGAACACGCATTATGCTGACGCTGCCACGTGCCTCGGGCGATCGGTCGCCGCAGGCGGCGAGTGTGGATGCCAACTGAGCCCGGTGTGCCAATCCGCCACGCAGTATAAACAACTGGCGACAGTAGTGTCTGTATGGTCCAGATCGAACTCGACGAAGAGACTGTCGACCGGCTCGACGGGCTCCGCGAAGACGACGAGACGTACGACGAAATCGTCACGGAACTGCTGAACATCTACGAGGCCGAGGAGCTCACGATGTTCAGAAGCGGCGACGGCTAACGGTCGAGATAGGCTTGCCTGGCCTGCTCGAACCGATCGGCCTCTTCGAGATGCGTCTGTAACGCCTCGGCGTACTCCGCTGTGAGTTCCTCGGCGGCCGCCAGTTTTTCCCGGTCGACATCGTCGCTGTCGTCCCCGCCGCTGTGTCCCAATCCGAGCGCGCGCTTGATCGAGTCGACGACCCCGCCGCCGCTGGCTGTCCGATCCTCGTTGGTGGGCTGTCCGGCCATCGCCGCGGTCTGAGAGCGGATCGATTCGAGCTCCGGGATGATCGTGGCCACATCGCCGGTGTCGGCGACGAGCCGTGCGGCCTCCGGGTCTTCGGCCTCGGCCAGCTCCAGATCGGTCGCCGTCATAATCAGGTCCCACTCCGCAGTGGAGAACTGCGAGGCGGCCACTCGATCGCTGAACAACCCGTCGACTGCCATTCGCTCGCCGATAATCGCATCCGTCCAGTGGCTCATAAGACCAGTACGAACGCCGACCGTTTCAGCCCACGGGATCGACGGCGACCGCTTGAAAAAGCATGACTCATAGGTATTCGGACACTACCTCACTTATGGACGATTCTTTGCGTCGACGAACCGTGCTGACGGCCGTTGCTGGCGGGGTGGCGGCGACCGCTGGCTGTCTCGGCGGCAACAGCGAGGATGGCCCCTACGATGGGTGGCTCAGCAGTGCGAACGGCTTCGAAGCGGTCGTCGACCGGACGGGCCAAGACGAAGTACAAGTCGCAGTCGGTGCTGGCTCCGGCTATGCGTTCGATCCCGCCGCAGTGAAGGTGACGACTGGGACACAGGTTCGATGGGAGTGGACTAGCTTCGGCGGCGGCCACAACGTCGTCGAAGCAGACGGACTCTTCGAGAGCGACCTCATAACCGAGGAAGGCGAGCAGTTCACCTACACGTTCTCCGAGCCGGGGGTCTACCGCTACCTCTGTACGCCACACCGGACACAGGGGATGCTCGGCGTCGTCGAAGTCGTCGAGGAGTAGCCACCTCCTACTTATATATCATTATCGCAGTCCCTGCCGGACAGCCACTGACTCGTTATAACTCATCTCCCCCGCGTCGTACCGCATCAAACCCATCGCCGAGTCCGTGGCCTTCCGGGAGGCTCGCCCGTCCATCGGTGATCGAGACGGGGTCGGCCGCGAGATCCGCGGCGAGCAGCGAGCCGGTTGCCAGTCCGCAGGCAGTCACGTTCGGAATCGCCGCCGCGATGTGGACCGCAGCCGTTCTGGCGACGACGCCGTCGATGGTCGTCGTTATTACCGGCTTGATCTCGGCGTCACGGGCGACTGCCGCGAGTTCGACCGCTCGACTCGGGCCGCCGACCGCCATCGGCTTGATGACGACCACGTCGGCTGCTGCCGCGTCGACGACCGTCTCGACCGAGGTCGCGGCCAGCGACTCGTCGACCGCGATGTCGACGCCACGACCGCGAAGTTCGGCGAGCCCGTCGAGATCTTCGATCGGAAGCGGCTGTTCGAGATACTCGATCCCGATCTCGGCCAGCTGGTCGACCAGCCGCCTTGCGGTGGCTCGGTCCCACGCGCCGTTGGCGTCTAGGCGGAGGCTAACGCCGTCGTCGACTGCGTTATGTACTGCCTGCACCCGCGTGAGGTCCGCTTCTGGCTCCTGAACACCGACTTTCAGTTTGAGCCACTCGAAGCCCTTGTCGACGGCAGCGGTGACCGCGCTGACAGTCTCCTCAACGGTCCCGTCACCGATAGTGGCGTTGACCGGCACTGTCTCGGGGATCGGTTCGTCGGTATCGAAGCCGCGCTCGCGGAGCACCGCGGCCAGCGATCGGGAGTCGCGCTGTGCAGCGGCATCGAGAAGAGCGAGGTCGACGCCGTGGGCGGCCGCCGGTGTCTCGGTCGGATCGAGCGCCTCGACTGCAGTGGTCGCGTCAGTCGTTGCAACCTCGTTCAGTGTGCGCTGACAGGCTTCGTATGACTCCGTCCAGCCGGGCAGAGGAGTTGCTTCGCCGACACCCCGGATCTCGCCCTCACGGAGTCCAACGAGAAACCCACGACGGTCGGTGATGGGGCCTGCAGCAGTCCCGAGCGGGGATTTGAGCCGGAGCGAAAACGGGTCGACCCACATCAGACTGCCAACCCGATACCGAACAGCAGGGCGTGGGCTGCGAGCAGTTTACCGGTCGTCTCGAGTGCGGGGTTCAGCGTCGCTCCGCCGGTCTCCGTCCAGACGGTCCGTGTGACCACCACCGCAACCGGGAGGGTCAACAGCGGGAGCAGCACTGTGGCTCCGAACCCTTCGGCCAGCCAGAGCCAGACAGGGACCGCGTAGGCGAGCCCGGCGAGGCCAACGAACTGGAGCCGACTGAACCGGTAGCCGAACCGCACTGCGAGGGTTCGCTTGCCGGTCGTAGAATCCTCCTCGCGGTCTCGGATGTTATTGACGACGAGAATGTTCGTCGACAGGGCGGCCACCGGGAGGCTAGCGAGAAACGCGACCCAAGTGACCGTCTCTGGAGGGAGCGTGGTCGACAGTGGATCGGCGAGCACGGCGGCCGCCTGTACGTAATACGTCCCCATGACCGCGATCACGCCGAAGAAGACGAAGACGAACAGGTCGCCGAGTCCGTGGTAGCCCAGCGGGTAGGGGCCCCCGGTGTAGGCGATGCCCGAGAGCACCGAGAGGAGGCCGATAACCAAGATGGGAAGGCCGCCGACGTAGACGAGGTAGCTCCCGACGCCGATCGCAGCGGCAAACGTGAGGTACATCGCCTGTTTGACCCGGTCCGGGGCGATCAGCCCCGACTGGGTGACGCGGGTGAACCCTTCGCGGGCGTCAGTATCTGCGCCCTGAATGGCGTCGTAGTAGTCGTTGGCGAAGTTGGTGCCGATCTGGATGAGTGCCGCGCCGATGAACGCCGCCAGCGTCGGCAGGAGTGCGAAGACGCCGTCGTGCCACGCGAGCCCAGCACCGACGACGACGGGTGCGGCCGCCGCTGGCAGCGTCTGGGGTCGGGCCGCCAACACCCACGCACGAGTCTGTGAGATTTCCGTACCGCTCATTGGTGTCGTTCAGAACGCCGTGGGAGTGAATCTTCGGGTTCGTCGACGAGGCTGCTGCGACGTGTTCCCAAGGTAGAAATATTTACTCGAAGTATAATAAATTTTTTCTACCGGGCGTATAAGCGGGGTACGGAGCCTGTCGACGAACGACAGCACTATTTAGGGCTGGGGATAGAAGCCGGTGTATGGTCAGTTACGACGAACTCCACGATCCGAACGCGGAGTACACGATGCGCGAACTCTCCTCAGAGACGATGGGTGTCACCGGCGAGCGCGGCGGCGGCCGTGATGTCGAGATTACCGACGTACAGACGACGATGGTCGACGGCAACTTCCCTTGGACCCTGGTGCGCGTCTACACCGACGCGGGCGTCGTCGGCACCGGCGAAGCCTACTGGGGCGCGGGCGTCCCGGAACTCATCGAGCGGATGAAACCCTTCGTCATCGGCGAGAACCCACTGGACATCGACCGCCTGTTCGAGCATCTCGTCCAGAAGATGTCCGGCGAGGGCTCCGTGGAGGGCATCACCGTCACGGCGATCTCCGGTATCGAGATCGCCCTCCACGATCTGGCGGGCAAGATCCTCGGGGTTCCGGCCTACCAGCTGCTCGGCGGTAAGTACCGCGATCAGGTCCGCGTCTACTGTGACTGCCACACCGCCGACGAGGCCGACCCGCAGGCCTGCGCCGACGAGGCCGAACGCGTCGTCGACGAACTCGGCTACGACGCCCTCAAGTTCGACCTCGATGTTCCCTCGGGGCTCGAAAAGGATCGGGCCAACCGCCACCTTCGGCCGGGCGAGATCCGTCACAAGGCCGAGATCGTCGAAGCCGTCACCGAGCGCGTCAAAGACAAGGCCGACGTGGCCTTCGACTGCCACTGGACCTTCTCGGGCGGCAGCGCCAAACGGCTCGCAGCCGAACTCGAGGAGTACGACGTCTGGTGGCTCGAAGACCCTGTCCCACCGGAGAATCTGGAAGTCCAAGAAGAAGTCACCAAATCCACGATCACCCCGATCACGGTCGGTGAGAACCGCTACCGCGTCACCGAGGAGCGCCGCCTCATCGAGAATCAGGCCGTCGACATCATCGCGCCCGACCTGCCGAAGGTCGGCGGGATGCGCGAGACCCGGAAGATCGCCGATGTCGCCAACCAGTACTACATCCCCGTGGCAATGCACAACGTCTCGTCGCCGGTGGCGACGATGGCGAGTGCCCACGTTGGCGCGGCAATCCCCAACTCGCTGGCCGTCGAGTACCACAGCTACGAACTCGGCTGGTGGGAGGATCTGGTCGAAGAAAGCGTCATCGAGGACGGCTACATTACCATCCCCGAGAAACCGGGCCTCGGTGTGACTCTCGATATGGACGCCGTCGAGGAACACATGGTCGACGGCGAAACGTTGTTTGACGAAGCGTAAGCTTCGTCGGGCTGGAAAATCTCTGATTTTCCGTGTTCGACGAGGCCTAGACCTCATCGAGCCAGCGAATCTCTCATTCGTGTCGTTCGACGAGGCCTAAGCCTCGTTGTTCCGACGGGACCGCAAACGACTGCTGCGGCTGGCATTTAGTATCGGTTGTGTAGTGTGCATACATTTGAGACATACATATATCATTGATACTCTCACATTCAGGTGTATGGTAGCACTCGAACTCTACGACCGGCCGGATTGTCCGTACTCGAAACGTGTGCGACGTGTTCTCGACGTCTTGGACGTCGACTACGAGGAGACCGTCGTCTCCGAATCGAAGGACGACCGGGACGAGGTCGAAGCGATCACCGGCCAGCGGGGGATTCCGGTGTTGGTCGACGACAACCATCCGGACGGATTCCTCGCCGACAGCGGCGAGATATCGACGTACCTCAAGGACACTTACGGCGCGTAGCTC
>Ga0207753_1000631_pt1 | contig 13407 bp, 9 predicted proteins | sample PonA233FremontCA_2_FD_187273 | JGI IMG/M metagenome (GOLD analysis project Ga0207753, IMG submission 187273) | Salt pond sediment microbial community from Fremont, CA, USA - Pond A23 Sediment 3 (SPAdes) | ecosystem: Environmental > Aquatic > Non-marine Saline and Alkaline > Saline | place: USA...
GGCACAGACGTCGGGGCGTTCCTCCCGGACCGTTACCCTGCAGGGGCCAGCCGCTTCGCCGCCGGGGACGCATCGGCAGGGGCAAACTGGATGACCCCCCATTCCCCGTTGACCGACCAGTTCGGCGCCTCGTCGTCAAGCCGCGCAACCCGGTCCGCCGACAGCCCCGCAGCCACCTCCGACTTGTGCGTCCGGAGCGCCAGGACTGGCACAGGCAGGGGCGCCAGCGCCGTTCGGAACGGGGTGGTGACGTCCCAGTGGCGGTCGCCCAGCAGCCGGCGGTAGTTGGCGTCGCCCTTGCTGATGAGGAGGTCGGCCCGCGCCAGTTCTGCCCGAGCGTGTGCGGGAAGCTCACGGGCGCGCAGGGGGGAGGTCCACACCCAGGCGTCACGCAGCCGGAGCCGCCCCGAGCGGAGCGCCGTGTGGAGTCGCTGGGCCAGGGCCTGCACCGCAACGTCCTCGGCCGCGGCCAGCGCACGCAGCGTCTCGTGCACATCGTCGATCGTCGCGTCCGACACGAAGGTGGGATGCACTTTCAAATGAATGACGATCTGTCCCACAGCCCCGGTATCGAGGAGGCCGTCGACCAGCGCCAGGTCGGACACCAGCTCAAAGCCGGCGTTGTCGGCCCAAACATCCACCCGGGCCGGACGGTCCAGACTGCCGAGATGGTCGAGCGCCGGAGCCGTGTCGTCGGTCAGCAGGTGGTCTTCGGCCTGGTCCACATCCTGATGGTCCGGTCCCTCCTCCGCGGCCGTCCACATGCTGAGGTCAGCCTGGTTGCCCCAGAGGGCCGCCCGAACCAGCCGAGTCAGGACCGCCCGGTCACGGGCGCCCTCGCCCCGCGACTGCGCCCGTCCCTGTGCCAGGGCCCGAATGCGATCGGCCGTGTGGAGGAGGCCCTGCTCCTTCTGGTACGTGAACGGATCGACCTGCGCCCCCGGACCGGCCCGAAAGTAGCCCGTGGCCTCCAGAATCCGGCGGTAGAAGTACGTTTCCCCGAAGAACCACGGGGCCTCCAGCCAGGAGGTCCCGTCGTGGGGCGCCACGTATTCCGCCCAGAGCGCTGCGTCCGGGGCCTCCTCGTCGTGGAGAGGGCGGATGGATCCGTGGGGCAGATCATCCTGCAGGGCCTGAATGCGAGCCGTGATGGGGGCCGGAAAGTCATTTTCGTCGATCACCCGCCCCGCAATGCGCGGCCATCGCTCCGCGATGGTGCGATGGGAAAACGAGTCGGGATCGGTGCCTCGGAGGGGAGGCGGCAGGGAACCACGCGACGCAGAAGAGCCCACAGGACAGAGCCGGATTGACGAGCAGAACCAACGCTTCCCCAACGACGCCCCCGCCGACACGTTCGACCGACGCCGGTCCGTCACTGATAGCCCAATGCGCCCGAACCCATCGCCCCCGTAGCGGTTGCAGCTAGCGGTTTTCTGAACGCCGGCCCTTCCTGCCCATGGCCTCTGATTCCTCCTCGTCCGAGAGCCCCGAGCCGTCCAAGTCGGTCGTTCCCGTGGACGCGTCGGACGACTCCGCGCCGGAGTCGTCGGCCTCTACGCCGTCTCGGCTGGAACGGCTTCGGGGGATGGCGTTTGAGTCGGTCCTCATTGCGGGCGGTGTGGTGCTCTTCCTCGTGATGCTCTACGAGATGCACACCCCACCCCAAGAGGACGTCTTCTTGACGCCACCGCTGGTCGGCCTGGCGGGCATCGTCCTGCTGTGGCCCCTCCGCTCGCACAAGGCCGCCCGCGCCCTGTTGCTCTCCGGCGGGCTCCTGCTACTACTCTGGATCCTGGACAAGGTGAGTCGCATCCTCGTCCCCTTCGGCACGGTCTACCTCCTGGCGTACCTGCTCAACCCGCTCGTGGAACGGCTCGAACACCGGTACCAGGTGCCGCGGTGGCTCCCGTCGCTGGTCGTGACGAGCCTCGTGGTCGGCGTTTTCGCCCTGTTCATCCTGATCCTGGCGCCGAACATCGCCAACCAGACGCAGGCCCTCTCCGATCGGGTCCTCGACACCGTTCAGCACCTGCGCACCTGGCTGGAGGCCTCCACGGCCCTGGACACCTTGGAGGGCGCCGGCTTGCTTGAAAAACAGGAGGTGATTGCCCAAATTCAGGCCCTCGTGAAAGAGCAGGCCGGGCGGCTTCCGAGTGCCATCGAAAATGTGGCCTCGTCCCTGGGGTCCTTCCTCGGCATCGTAACGCTGCTTGCCCTCGTGCCCGTCATTCTCTTCTATACCCTCAAGGACTACCCGGACGTGCAGACGGCCCTGGTGGACCTTTTCCCCACCGCCGGGGGACGCCGGGACTATCTCGTGGAAGCCGGCAGCATCGTGGGCCGGTACTTTCGGGGACAGCTCCTGATCAGCACCATTGCGGCCATCAACGTCTCGGTGCTCTTGTTCTTGTTCGACATCCCATTTTGGCTTCTGATTGGGCTGCTCGCCGGGGTTCTTAACCTGATTCCCCAGATCGGCGCCCTCATCACGATGGTCATCGGCGCGCTGGTCGCCCTGATCCTCGGAAGTTGGGTGAAAGCCATCGTCGTGATTGCCGTGCTGCTCGGGGAGAGCTTCCTCGAGCAAAGTGTCCTGACCCCAAACATTCTCAGCTACCAGGTTGGGCTCCACCCCCTCCTCGTGCTCTTTTCGCTGCTGGTCTTCGGGACGCTCCTGGGCATCTTTGGACTCTTGATCGCCGTTCCCGTCACCGCCATTCTGCTGACGTTTTACCGAGCGTACCGCGAAGAATTTACGCTCGACCTCAGTGAATATGGCACCCCCTGAGACATCGGGGTCACGCAGGCAACCCTCGCGCCCTCGCCCCGTATTCGGACACGGATTGGAGGCGACGAGCCGGGGACCCGGCCGAACGCGGTCGACCCGAGGCGTACTTTCTTCGAAACCCTTTCTCTTCATCGTGGCACGTACGTTCGAATCTCCTCGGTCGTACCACCCCAGCGCCTCCCTCTTGGGGCGTCTCATTCGGGGCTGGGTCGGCGACCGCCTGCGGGGCGAGGCGCTTTACCTTGTGACGCTCACGGGCCTGATCCTCACGCTGCTCATGGCACACTACCTGGGCTGGGCCCTCCTGAAACCGGTCTTGACCACCCACCCGACATGGCAGACCGCCTTCTGGGGGGGACAGGTGGCCTCGGTGCTCGTCCTCCTCGGCCTGGGGCTTGTGGGCTTCCGGGCGCCGGTCCGTGTCACGTGCGAGGCGGGGGGCATAAGACTTGAGCAGGGGGATCAGACCCGTACGCTCTCCTCCTCGGCCCTAAATGAAGTATCCCTCATTTCTGCCCGGGACTACCACCGCCACTACCGCCACTACGCCCGCTGCCAGGTGTTTCTCAGTACCCTGCCCGACGAGGTCCTGTGCCTGCACACCGACGACGGTCCCGTGATCGTGGCGATGCCGATCCCCGAGGCCCAGGCGGCCCTGATGGAGCACCTCGAGAGCATGGGCACGGCCTCTCCCGCCGCGGAAGCCTTGCCTCAGGGGTGATCGGCCTCACTCACGCCAGCCGGGATCGCTTGTTCAGGTAGGCCATGAGGGCCGTGTCGTACGCCTCCTTGGTGTCCAGCTCCGCGAAGTCAATGTCGTGCTCCAGACAACTGCGGCGAAAGGTCTCGGTGAAGTGCTCGACGGCCTCGGTGTAGTGGTCCCGCAGCTGAGCAGGCCGGAGCGAGACTTCCTCTCCCGTTTCTACGTCGCGAAACAGCATCGGCTGGTCCGGGAACTGGAACTGGCGCTCGGTGCTGCCCTCCAGGACGTGAAAAACGATCACCTCGTGCCCGCGGTGGCGGAGGTGCCGTAGGGCCCGCAGGAGATCGTCGTGGGCCGCGACGTTTTCGAAGAGATCCGTGATCAGGACAATGAGGGACCGGCGCTTAACCCGGTCGGCCACTTCTTCGAGGGCAGTGGCCGCGTTGGTGCGCCGGTCGGACGCCTCCTGCTGGTGCATCTGCTCTAGGGTAACCAGCAGCTGCCGCAGGTACCCCTGCGTGGCCTTCGGCGGGCGAAACGTGTGCACCGACTCATCGAATCCGATGAGGCCCGTCGCGTCGCGCTGCCTGAGCATCAGGTTGTGCAGGCCCGCGGCGAGATAGGACCCGTAGTCGAGCTTTGAGAGGGCCCCCTCGCCCTGGTAGCGCATCGAGGACGAGGTATCGAGGACGACGTAGTTCCGCAGATTGGTCTCCTCCTCGTACTGCTTGATGTAGTAGCGATCCGTCTTCGCATACACCTTCCAGTCCACGTGCCGGAGCTCGTCGCCCGGGTTGTAGGGCCGGTGCTCGGCGAACTCGACCGAGAAGCCGTGATGGGGACTTTTGTGCAGGCCGGTAATGAACCCCTCCACGATCAGGCGGGCCCGCAGCTCCATGGTCTCCAGCTGGGACACGACGACGGGATCGAGGTAGCGACGGGCAGCATTCGACTCGGCCATGACGGCGGGCACGAATTCGCGGAAAGAGACCGGACCCGTTAGAAAGTTTGCCTCCTGTTCGGTTCCTTGGAGGTGGCACGCCGCCCGACCGCGTGGCCCACGAATCCCGCATTGCGCTCTTTATCCTCCACCGCCCCGGCCCATGTCGTCCGACGATCGCATCAAGGCGCAGCTCATGACTCCCCGCGACCTCGGGCGCACCCTGGACCGCATGGCCCAGCAGATTATCGAGCGTTTCGACCCCGACGACCCGTCGCCCCCGTCCGAGACGCACGCCCTCGTGGGCATGCAGACCCGTGGCGTGCACCTCGCCCGCCGGCTTCAGCGCCGAATCGAGACCCAGACGGGCCAGGAAGTGCCCCTTGGGCTCCTCGATGTCACCATGTACCGCGACGACGTGCGTCTGCGGCTGGAGCAGCCCGAGATCCAGACCACGCGCATCCCGTTCGATGTGACCGACCGAGAGATCGTCCTCGTCGACGATGTGGTCTTCACCGGACGCACTGGACGGGCCGCCCTGGACGCCCTCATGGATCGGGGCCGGCCGGCGTCTGTCCAGTTTCTCACCATCATCGACCGTCAGCACCGCGAGGTGCCCATCGCGACGGACATTGTGGGGCGCGAGGTGCCCACGCTTCCGGACGAGGAGGTGCGGGTCCACGTCGAAGAAGTGGACGACGAAGATGGAGTTTGGCTGGTCAAGACCCCGACGGCTCGCCGGTCCGCCGACAACGCGCGCTGAGCACGCACGTCCTCCCCCTGTATTCTCGACTGCCCGACTGCCCCGCCGATGGCCGCTCCTGCCTCGACCGCCGCGCCGGATCGCCCGGCCGAGCTGCGTCACCGCCACCTTCTGGACCTCTCCTCCTACGAGGCCGACGAGATCCGTTATCTCCTCGACACGGCCCAGGAGTTTCGGGAGGTGCTGGACCGCCCCATCCGGCAGGTGCCAACGCTGCAGGGCACATCCGTCGCGAGTTTGTTCTTCGAGCCGTCGACGCGGACCAAGCTCTCGTTCAACCTGGCCGCCGGGCGCCTGTCCGCCGAGACGGTTAGCCTCTCCAAGTCCGGGTCGTCGGTCACGAAGGGGGAGACCCTCAAGGACACGGCCCGCAACGTCGAGGCCATGAAAGTGGACGTGGTGGTGCTCCGGCACTCTTCGCCCGGCGCCCCGCATTTTCTGGCCCGGTGCACCGACAGCGTCATCCTAAATGCCGGCGACGGGGCGCACGCCCATCCCACCCAGGCGCTCCTCGACGTGCTGACGATGCGGGCGCACATCGACACCTTCGAGGGCCTCAATGTCTCCATCATCGGGGACATCACGCACAGCCGGGTGGCCCGCTCCAACATTCGCGCTCTCACATCGCTCGGGGCCACGGTCACGCTGTGCGGGCCCGCCACCATGCTGCCGGTAGACGTGGAGGACGCGATGGACGTGCGCACCACGACCCGCCTGGAGGCGGCGCTTGAGGGCTGCGACATCGCCATGGCCCTCCGCATTCAGATGGAACGGCAGGACGAGGGCCTCTTCCCCAGCACGCGGGAGTATCACAACCAGTTCGGCATCACGACCGACCACTTGCGCCACCATCCCGACCTTCTCATTATGCACCCGGGCCCTGTGAACCGGGGCATCGAGCTGACCGACGCGGTGGTCGACCACGACCGCGCCATCATTCTCAGTCAGGTGACCAACGGGGTGGCCCTGCGGATGGCGGTCCTATACCTGCTGGCGCCCCGGCGGGAGGAGGCCTAGAGGCGAATCGGGACTCAAAACCGGACCGTCGCCAGGGACACCCCCACGGCGTAGTGTGCCCCCCGCCCGAGGGTCGAGGTACTCGGGGTCGCGCTCACGCCGAGATCGAACCGATACCCGCCGGCGTGCACCCCAATTCCCCCGGACAGCGTCAGGGCCTGGGCCCCGCCCACCCGCACCCCAAGCCGCAGGGGAATGGGCCCCAGGTGATACTCCCCGCCCAGCCGGGCACTCGGGTCCGCCCGCACCGCCCCCGCCGAGCCGCTGAGGCCCACAGACGCGCCCCCCGTCACCGTCAACTGGTCTCGGGCCCAGGTCCCTCCCAGGTGCAGCGTGCTGGGCAGGCGCGTGGAGAAGGCCCCTCGTTCTCGCTCAACGTCCCCGTAGGCCGCCCGGGCCAGGCTGTCCGCCTGGTGCTCCACGTACGCCCCGACGTCCCCGTCAAATTCATTCTGCAGGCGGTCGATGTCGAGCCGAAAGCCTTCAAACTGAAAGGTGTCCTCGTTCGAGATCGTCTGGGCATCCCGGCTCCATCGGATCACTCCCAGGTTGGCGACGCCCAAGGACACGAAGACGTTCGATGCCAGCGCGTAGGTCGCCCCGAGATTGACGGCGCCTCCCATCCCGGCGACTTGGGTGCCGCCGATTCCGGAGACGCCCCCGAACGGATTCGGGCGAAACGCACTCACCTCGTCGTATACCGCCCGGCTCACGCCCCCCGCCGCTCGGGCCGACCAAGCATAGCGGTGAGCCATCACTGAGTCTCGAATCGATACCCTCGAGTCGAGCGTCGCGTCGGCGTACTGGGTTCCCACGATCACCCGCGGGGCCACCCCGATCGACAGCGGGATGGACTCGAACCGGTAACCAAAGGCCCCCGTGAGGGACACGGTGCTCATCGTTCGCTGGCCGCCCCCAAGCGGAACCGACCGATTGGAGTCGGCCCCCACCACGAGCACGTCGAGAAGCCCGCGGTTCATCTTCGCCTCCGACCGGGCACGGGCCTGGAGCCCCATTCCCAGCGCCCATCGGGCGCCGGGCGGCCGATAGGTCAGGGCGAACGGCGTCATCTCTGTCCCCGTCGCAACCCCCCGCTGCTCTCCCCCAAACCACTCGTCGAGCACACGGGCCTCCTCCGCGTTGGTGAGGCGTCCGGAGCGCGCCCCAAACGTGTTCTCGTAATGGTGGAACTGGAGAAGATCGCCCCCAACCGCAGCCCGCACATCGAAGAATCGCAGCGCAATCGTCCCACCGGTCGGGTTGGCGGCAAGTTGAGAGGGGATCGTAAAAAGCGAAGTGGTCGACGCGTCCGTTGCGGACAGTCCGCCGTCCGCCCCCATGAACCACGCCCCGGTCCCGCCCGACTGCGCATGGACCTGTGTCCCCCCCGCGAAGCCCACAGCAAACAGCGCCCACAGGAGCACCCACGACGAAAAACGGACGGCCCGTTCCGAAGTCATATCACCGCTACGCATCTGCTTAAAAAACGAAGTAGCCCTCCCACAACCGGATCAGTTATTGACGCTCACCGACGTCTCGACCTGCGCTTCGAGGGACAGCTCGATCGTGTCGGTGGCTCGGAGCGTCGCCGCACCGCCGTCCTCCGCCTGGTCCATCGTGAGGCGGAGCGCCACCTGCTGCCCGTCGGCCAGGGCGCGGAGTTGATCGACACTGAGGTCGAGAACACTGGTGCCCGTTCTCACACCCTCTGCCGTTCCGTCCTCGGCCTTCGCGGGCGGCTTCAGGCGGAGCACATCGTCCTGCACGGGGAGGGTCAGGACCTCGGTCTCGCCCTCGTCGAGGACAATCAGTTCCGCGTTCGCGCCGAGCGGAATGCCGTTCGCGTACCGAATCCGCACCTCGGCACTGGTGACCGTGACGTCGTTCGAGGGGTCCGTCACGTCGTCAAGGGCCGAGAAATCCGCCGCGATGGTGTCCCGGACCGCGAAGTTGCCCTTCACTTGCACGGGCACCGCCAGACTCAGCCCAGTTTCAAACGTCAGGGGCCGTCGCAGCCGAATCCGCCCGTTCTCCCCACCTGTCAGGCGCGCCTGGGCTACGAACCGGAGCGCCGACGGGAACGCATTGAGAAACTCCTCGACGGTCGAGTTGTCCGGAGTGAGCTGCACCCGCCGCGACACGGGGTCCCCCGCCATGGCGCCGTCGATCCCCAGCTGAATCAGGTGCTCCTTCTCAATCTGGGACGATCCGTTGTGGAAGTGATCGCCCATGGATGAAGTGGCGGACACGCTCTTTTCGGTGTTCTCCCCAGCGAGAAAGGGGCGTGTCTCCCCCCCTCGCCCTTGCAGGGCGGCAACGAGCTGCACATCCGTCCCCACATCCGTGGTCGTGCGCACCGTGAGCTCCGACCCCGTCAGTCGAAGGCCATCGATGCGTTCCGGAAGCCCGTCGAAATTACCGAAGGAGACCTGGCGGGCCTCTCGATCATCGGAGAGGTCCAGCTGCCCGTCCCCATTCGCGTCCTCCGTGACGTCGACTGAGAACGGATCGATGGTGCCCGCCAGCGCCTCCACCCCGAGAGTTCCCACGGACACATCCGTGCGGATCTGGTCGGCCGCCCGCACCACCCGAAGGTTGTTGGCGGTCGGGGTCGTAATGCTCTCCAGGGCCCCCTCGAGGGTGTAAGCGACCTCATTCTGGGTCGGGGACAGCCGGTACTCGCGTAGCTCTTTCTCGATTGTTTGTGGGAAGCCCGAGAGCTGGACGGTGAGGGGCGATCCCGCACGCGTCAGGTCCGGAAACGTCAGGGACAATGATTCAAACTGTATCGACGACTCGTTCGCCAGCTGAGTAAGCGCAAGCGTCCCCTCGCTCAACTCCACGAAGTCCTCCGGACGGTCGAAGCTGATGCGATTCTGCCCCACGTCGACCGTCCCCGACGCAGCAATCTCCTCGCCGCCGGGCCAGAAGTAGAGCGCCCCCACCGTCAGCCCGCCCCCCGCCGACACCGTGAAGCGGTCCGACGCCGAGACGGTCAGTGTGTCCGCCGTGTAGGCGCCGGCGAGGCCTCCCTGGAACTCGACGTCGACGCTCTCCGCCAGGCCGCGGCCTTCGAGATCAACCGGAAACGTTTTCGTATCCCCCGGTGAAATGAACGAGGCTCGTTCCGACACGCCAAGGGCCGGGAAGCTGTCCGGAAGCGCGGAGTTCTTGAGGTGATTCGTGAGGCGAAGGTCGTCGATCTCAATCGGGAAGCCAAAGTGGTTGGACACCTTCAACTGGAGACTGCCGTCCTGGACCTCAATCCCCGCAAACTGGGCGTCTCCACCGTCCTCCCGGGTCGATAGAGTCTCGCTCGCTGTGATCCCAACGCTCGTTACGCCCCCCAGCAGGGCCTCCTGGTAGCGAAGCGGTGACAATTCCACGTCCAGTTTGTCGACGGTCGGATCGTTGCCATCGACAACGAGCTCGATCTCAGCATTCCCCCCCAGGGTCTCCTCATCAACCCGAACCTCGACTGTGTCGGACTCTCCGGGCTCAACTTGCCCTCCAAAGGCCCGATTTGCGATGAGCGTCCCATTCACGTCGGTCAGGCGCACCCGGGGCGGATTTCCACGACCGTCGGTGAGGGGCGGGGACCCGCCGCCCTCGTTCCGAAGCCGAAAGGTGATTCGGTTGACTGGGCCCTGGTGGGTTAGCTCGCTCGTGAATGTGGCCTCTTTGACCCGATCGGCCTCGATGCTGGCGGCCTTCAGGCTGGGAAGCTCCAGAAACGAACTTGGAAAGGGGATGACGCCTCCCTGCGCGGGTTTGGTCGTGGACGCCGGCTGGGTCGGTGGAGGCACCTCGTTTTCCTGTGTGAGCTGGGTCGATATATTCTGAGTGCCCAGGCCACTTCCTTGCAGGATCGACTTCTCGACGGAGGCCTCTACGCCGAGGCCTGTGGTGGCCTCGTCGAGCGCCTGGTCGAGGGACCCAAACTCGAACGAACTGACTTCCTCTTCGATGGCAATCGACTGGTCCGACTCGGCGACGGTAAAGAGGGAGTCGAACTCCGAGGTGGTGGTGTCGATCAGCGGCTCGTGCGGGCTGTCCGCCCCTCCCAGGAGGGAAAACGTCTTGTTCATGACGACCGGACTGTTGACTCCGGTCTCGGTCTCGAGCGACGGACCACTGGTCGGGATGTCGCAGCCCATCAGCACGAAGACGACCAGCATGGATAGGCCGAATCGCACAGGTCTGCGGGCATCAGGCGTCGACATACGCTGAACGAGAAGATGAGAGAGAATGCTCTGAGACGAGCGCGTTGGCCGCTCCTACGGGTCGGAGCACTTGGCCCACTGTGTGGGCACGTACGACAAAAGACGTACCGCACCCGTCTCGTCTCTCGTTTTCGCGGCATTCGTTCTCAAGGTGGGACTTTTCTCGCATGAGATATGTGTTTTCGAAACAGCCGGTGTCCGCTTTCCACGGCTGGAGGCCCCTACCGGGCCCACCCAACAGGCCCGTCGCACGTTCAAGGAAATCGTTGAAATGGACTCGCAACTCGCCCGTACTGCTCGGGGTTAAGCACTTTGTAAACCCGCTATCCCGATCACGCGGCCCCCGTGCAGGGCCGCCGCAAAGATTCCGCACAGAGCCCTCTGTGCCGGAACGGTGCCCCAGTCGCCCTGCGTTGATTTTCTTCCGTTTGATCGACGGAATGCCCGGACCGCCATTCCTCACGCTTGCCCCCCTCGTATGTCCACCCCCTCGCCCCTCGTCGAGCTGGATGCCCTGACCAAGTCCTACCGGGAAGGAAACCAGGAGCGGACGGTCCTCCAGGACGTGTCCCTCCGCCTCGCGAAGGGCGACTTTTCGGTGCTCATGGGCCGGAGCGGGGCCGGCAAGAGCACGCTCCTGAATCTCATTAGTGGGATCGACCGGCCCACGTCCGGGCGCGTTCGCATCGGCGACACGGACCTCACGGACAAGACCGAGACGGAACGGACGCGCTTCCGCCGGGCGCACGTCGGGTTTGTGTTTCAGTCTTTCAACCTGATCTCTACGCTCACGGTGGGGGAGAACGTGCGGCTGCCGCTGGAGCTGGCCGGCGAGTCGCCCCGGGCCGATCGGGACCGCGCCGAGTCCATGCTGGACCGGGTGGGGCTCGCCGACCGGGCCGATCAGTTCCCAGATCGCCTCTCGGGCGGGGAGCAGCAGCGGGTGGCCGTCGCCCGGGCCCTCGCCCATGAGCCCCTGCTTGTGCTCGCCGACGAGCCCACGGGCAACCTCGACTACGACACCGGGCAGGCAGTACTCACCCTCCTCAGCGACCTCGTCACGGACACGGGCACCACCCTCCTTGTCGCCACCCACGATCCTGAGGTGCTGCCCCGGGCCGACCGCGTGCTGCACCTTCACGGCGGCACGCTACACGACGAAATTCCCGACTACGTCCGAGCGGATCGTTGAGGCACAAACGCCCTCCAAAAGTGCTATTGGTGCGGCCCCGTTTGGCCATTGCGCCGCTGCCTTCAGGAAATTTTTTGGTCGGCGCCCCCTTCAGGTTACGGAATTTGGGTCAGGACGGCCGGCCCGAAGGCCGGGAGTTTTCGAAGCCTAAGCCGGGCCTCCGGCACTGCCGCTCGACAGCCCCCCAGCACCCTTTCACCTCTCAGCCCCAGCCTCGATGAGCCTCCTTCAACGCTCAAGCCGGCGCTACCTCACCCGCCACCCGTGGCTGATGGGGCTCTCCGTCCTGGGGGTGGCGATTGGGGTGGCCGTCGTGGTGGCCATCGACCTCGCCAATTCCAGCGCCAGCCGGGCGTTTGAACTCTCGGCCGAGACGGTCACAGGGGCTGCCACCCATCAGGTCGTGGGGGCGGGCGGGGGCCTGGACGATGACGTGTACCGGCGCCTCCGAGAGGCCGGGCTTCGGCCGTCCGCGCCCGTCGTGGAAGGGTACGGGTCGCTGCGACGAGGCGACCGCACGTTTCAAATCGTCGGCATCGACCCGCTCGCCGACGCGCCGTTCCGTCCCTACCTCGGCACCGGCGCCGGAGGCGACCTGGACCTGGGGGCATTCATGACCCGGGACGTGGCCCTGATGAGCGCCCAAACGGCAGATGGCCTTGGGCTTGGCACCGGTGATACGCTCCAGGTGGACATCGAGGGCAGCACGTACGAGGTCGGGCTCAGCGGCCTTCTCTCCCCCCGCAACGAGCGAACCCGTCGTGCGGTGGCCAATCTGCTGGTCGTGGATATTTCCACGGCCCAACACCTCTTCGACCAGCGGGGTCGGCTGAGTCGCATCGACCTGCTCGCCCCCTCGGACGCCTCTGCGCAGCAGGCGTACCTGGAACGGGTGCGCGCGTCACTGCCGGACGGGGCTCGGCTCCGGCGGTCGGACACCCGCACGGAGACAGTGGCGCAGATGACAAAGGCGTTTGACCTAAACCTGACGGCCCTCAGCCTTCTCGCTCTCATCGTCGGGGCCTTTCTCATCTACAACACCATGACCTTCTCCATCGTCCAGCGCCGAGCCCTGCTCGGTCGCCTGCGGGCCCTGGGGGTCACGCGCGGAGAGGTATTTCGACTCGTGCTGGGCGAGGCCGCCGTGCTGGGGATCGTGGGAAGCGTTCTCGGATTGTTGCTCGGCGTCGTGCTGGCCTCGGGGCTGGTCCAACTGCTCGCGCAGACCATCAACGACTTGTATTTCGTGGTGGAGGTGAGCGACCTTTCGATTCCGCCGTGGACGCTCGCGAAAGGCGCCCTCCTGGGGATCGGCACGACCCTGGTCGCCGCCCTGGCCCCCGCCCGCGAGGCCACCAACGCGCCAGTCAGCACGGTATTGCAGCGCTCGACTCGGGAAACGACCCTCCGGCGCCGGGCGCCCTGGTGGGCGGGGCTCGGCCTGCTCGTGGCAGGCATCGGAAGCCTGCTGCTCCTCGGGACCGAACAGAGCATCTGGGCCGGGTACGGCGCCCTCTTTTGTCTCCTTGTAGGGGCCGCCCTGATGACCCCCTGGGCGGTCGTCGGACTGTCGAACGGCGTGCGTCCCCTCCTGGGCCGCTTGACGGGCGTCATCGGCCGCATGGCGGCACGGGGCATCGTGGCCAACCTGAGCCGCACCGGCGTGGCGATCGCGGCCCTCACGATCGCCATTGCCGCCACCGTCGGCGTCGGGGTCATGATCGACAGCTTTCGAGGCACCGTGTCCAACTGGCTCCGGCAGTCCCTGCAGGCAGACGTCT
>Ga0207753_1000632_pt1 | contig 13404 bp, 10 predicted proteins | sample PonA233FremontCA_2_FD_187273 | JGI IMG/M metagenome (GOLD analysis project Ga0207753, IMG submission 187273) | Salt pond sediment microbial community from Fremont, CA, USA - Pond A23 Sediment 3 (SPAdes) | ecosystem: Environmental > Aquatic > Non-marine Saline and Alkaline > Saline | place: USA...
GGGGCTCCAGTTCGAGTGCTCGCCGCGGGTGTACTGCACGTCCAGCGAGCCGTCGACCGCGGCGACGTAAATGTGCTGGCGAAACGTGGAGGTGGTCTTGTCCATCACGGCCTCGCGGACGACGTAGGCGACGCGGTTGCCGTCGGGGGAGATTTCCGTGTCGGCGATCTGATCGTACTGCATCGTCAGTGCCGGCGTCCAGCGGGTCGTGTCCGGCTGGGCGCCGGCGGACCTCGGCGCGAGGCCGTAGGATGGCAGGCCTGCAAGCAGGATGATGAGTGCTGCGCGAAGGTGCCGATAAATCCGAGAGGACGGTGCCTGCGGAGAATGCATGGGGACAGCGGTATTTGGTCGCAGGGGAAGACGATCATTCGGGGACGCGAAACGCGAGCGAACGGGTGTGCTGAGGTGCCGCCGCGGTCACTCGTCAGACGGTTCCCGTGCTCGTACTTCCCGGGCGGCACGCACGCCCGAATGGAGCGCTCCCTGCATCCAGGCCGGCCAGGGGGAGGTGTGCTCGCCGGCAAAGTGTATTCGCCCCTCCGGGCGCGTCAGGTGGCGGTAGTAGCGTCGGTAGTCGCCTGGATAATATGTGGCGAAGGCGCCTCGGACCCACGGGTCGTTGTTCCACGCGAGCGTGACGGCGCCCTCGTAGTGGTCTTTCACCTCCGGAAAGACCTCGGCGATCGCGTCGACGCCAAATTGGACCTGCTCCTCTTCTCTCGCTAAGGCCACCTTCCGGGCGAGGTCGCTGCGCAGGTACGCCATGAGGATGCCACGCTCCCCCGGCTGCCCGTAGCTCGCGTCCCAGATCTCCATTGGATGGTCCGTTCGGGCAAAGCCGCTCAGGCCCTTCTCTTCCCAGAACCGCTTGCGCGTCTGCACGAAGACGCGGGTGACCGACTGGTAGGCAAGGCCGTCAATGGCGCGGTTCTTTCCCTCCGAGAGGTCCGCGTCGATCTCTATGTCTCGAAGCACAGAAAACGGAACCGTGCAGATCAGCCGGTCGGCGGTGAAGCGCTCCACGGAGCCGGCCTTCTCGCAGACGGCCGTCACCTCTCCCTCCGCCTGCTTGATCCGCGTGACCGGCCGCCCGTAGCGGATGTGCTCGGAGATCTTGGCGGCCAGCCCCTCGGGCAGCTGGTCGGTGCCGCCGACGATGCGGCGCAATGAGCCCGAATGGCCCGACACCTCGTGGAGCACTCTTAGGCCCGATACGTCGTCTGCGGCGCCCCAACCGGCGTTAAAGAACTGGTTGGCCACCTTCGAAAGACCGGCCTCGCGAAACATCTCGAAGCCGGTCATTTGGTCGTAGCGCAAGAGCGACTCGGGGGGCCACCCCTCCGCCGACGGATCTCCGACCTTCTTCAGCAGGGGGGCGACGTATTTCTTCATGATGCCCTCCGTGCCAAGCTTCTGTTCTTCGGGGGGCAGGCCTGCCTGCTTCAAGAGATTCGGCTGGTCTTCCCGGAGCACCTGGCCTTTGAAGTACGTCAGATCGGTCGGCTTGTCGGGCTTAAATGGCTTCATCTCAAGGCCTACGAGGTCGGCGTACTTAAAGACCAGCTCGTGGCTTTCGGGGATGCGGGCGGCACTGCCCTCGGCGCGCAGGCCGCCGGCGAAGGGCGCGCGAAGCGTCCGGATGCGCCCGCCGGGTCGGGGGCGCGCCTCCAGCACCTCCACCTCGTGGCCGGCTTGGATCAGCTCGTAGGCCGCGGCCAGGCCGGCCAGCCCCGCGCCGAGGACGAGGACCCGCTGCTTCGCTCCCTGGCGCTCCGCCGCCCCCGGCCTGTGGCCGAGCGCAAGCAGGTCCTTCGGGGTGAGTGCGGCGGCAGACGTGAGCAGGCTCAGGCGGAGGAAATCGCGTCGGCTCTGGGACATGTCGGAGAATGGGTCGCGAGGATCGGATTGCGACGAGGACGGCGCTCCAGCTTGGAGAGCAGCGAGTCCGATCGCTGTCCCCTCTCGGGGTGCTCAACGCTCGGCCACGGCCGGCGGGCGGCTGTGAGAGTGGTCGACCCGGCCGGTTCACTCGACGGTAACTGTCTTCATCATCCCCTTCTCCGTGCTCGCGTGCGAGACCCACGCATAGCGGCCCGGGCTCACGTCCACGGTGAGGTAGGCCGTTCTCCCCGCGTCCATCGCGATCGCCCCGCCCAGAAAGTCTGTGGGGGCCGGCGCCTGATACACGTTCGCCCACGCGGCGACGCTATCTGCGCTGACCCCGTCGGACAGCCGGGCCAGGTGAAGCCCCTGAAACGGGGCCTCCATCGACCCTTGACGTTCCCCGAAGTGGACCGCCACGGTCTGCTTGCCGGCCCTCAGCGTCCCCTCCGAGTGGATCTCGTAGCCGGAGAGCCTCAGATCAAGATCCGCCTCCGGCGGGTCCGCACCGGTCGAGTCGGCAGTGACCGTGAAGGCGTGGTCCATTCCAAGTTCCGAGTGCGTCCTCCCCTCCGGCGTCTTGACGAAGCACGGCATCGCGTACGTCCCGGGCTCCAGGCGGACTGTAATGCTCGCCGTGCGGACCGGCGCGAGATAGCCGAGTCCCCCCTCGTACTCAAGGGAATCGGAATCCATCCAACGTGGGAGGCGCTTCTCCACCTCGACCGTGTCGATCTCCCCCGCCCTCAAGTTTTGCAAGAGCTCGCGGTAGGTGGCCACTCCCTTGCGGTGGTCCTCAGGGGTAACTCCGGTCGGAAGCCCCATGAGCTCGAAAACGTGAGTTTTTTTGCCGTCGTTGTGCATCCGGAAGGTGGTCCAGCCGGACGGAATCGAATCGGGGGCATTCCGATAGGCGTAGTCCACGGCCGTCATGTCGACGACGGTTCGAGCTGTCTCATCGGCCGCCTCGTCGCCAGCGGCCCTGTCCTCATCCGACTGGCAGGCGGTGAGGCCCGCCGCGAGAACAAGGACGCTGAACAGCCCGAGTGCTCTGTGGAGGGGAGAATGCGCGAGGATCGCGTCGAAACGTCGAGCAAAGATCATGGGTCTGTCGCTGTGAGGGAAATACGTGGTGCACGTGTCGCCGGGCGTCCGGATCTAGCGCTCCCCGGTGAGTTGCTCGTCGAAGAAGCGCCGGGGCCGAAACGAGAGGGCACGCGACCGCGGGGAGGGATTGGCGATGTCAAAGCCGTGGGGCCCCGTCGGATGGTTCCAGTACTCGAGGGGCATCCCGCTCCGACGGCCCGGTTGCGGAAGCGGTGGAGCTCGATTCTCAGAAGCCGGACCAACGGGCCTGGCCATCCCCGCGGGGACCCGATAGACGGACAGGCGTGCCGACGGGCGTCGAGTCAGCCTTCGTCGGCACGCCTGTCCTCCCCTGCAAGACCGTGGTGCCTGCAGCACTACTCCAGCTTCCGCACCGTCGGGGCCGCCAGGTTATTCTCCAGGAGCCACGCGTCGCCCCGCTTGTCGAAGGTGAGAGCCGTGGGGAACGTCAGGCCGCTCAGCTCCTCTCCGCCGAGCGTGGCGACCTCGCACGTGCCGTTGCCGACGTCGCACTTGTTGACCGTTCCGCCCTCCGGCGTGCCGACGCCGAGGCTCGTGAGCCATCCGGCCTCGTCGTATTCAACCACGTACAGGGAGCCGTCGGGGCCGAAGGCCATGTTGATAATCGAGGTGAATCCGTTGAAAACCATCTGGCAGTCCGCCGACGGGCAGACCGCGCCGGTAGTCCCGGGCTTGATGCGCCACACCCGGGAGACGCCCAGCGCGCCGACGCCGGTGAGCTCGCCGACGTAGATATAGCCGTCCTCGCCGACGGCGACCGAGTTCGGCACGGGCTGGACGTAGCAATTGCCCTCAGTCGGGTCGTCCGAGGGAGCGTTGGGCGTCCCGCCGTCGAAGGGGAACTCGAGCCAGGGGCCGGGAGTCGCCGACGCGCCTCCGTCCCCGTTCGGACCCGTGGTCGGCGGCGTGAAGAGGGCCACGAGCTCCATCTCCCCATCGTCCGTTACCCGGAGCAGTGTGTTGCCGGCCGCGTCGGCCACCAGGAACACGTCGTCGGAGACCGGTGCGAGCCCGTACGGATTGGACTGCGGCCCGGGCGTGAAGGGGCCGGACGCCGGGGCGCACTTCGGATCCTTCCAGTCCTCGATCGCAAACTTGTCCGGGTCGTTCTCCGTCTCGTACGTCTCGATGTCGGCGATGACCTGGGATCCGGCGGGCGTGATCCGGACGACGGCGGCGTTCTCTGCCAGGTCGAGCCCTCCCCGGGCCGCGACGATGTTGCGCTGACCGACCGCCGCCATACCGTGGATCGGGGTCACGCCGTCGGGCGTGGTGAACTCGACGATCTCGTCCGTTCCGGACCGATTCCCCTGGGTGAGGACCTCCCGGATCGTGGACGCGCCGGTGGCGACTCCGCCCAGCACCGTCTCGGCCACCAGGACATTTCCGTTCGGGGCGGCCTCGATGTCGAACACCGGTGCCGAGAACGGGTGGGGGCCCGCGTCCGGCCCGGTCATCGGACCGCCGTGCATCGGAGCCCTCCGATCTTGCGACGCCGCCGCGGGGGTATCGGAGGTCTCCTCCGGCTTCGGCGCGACGTTGTCACACCCGACAACCGAAAATATCAATGCGATTGAAACGATCAGGACCGTGGGTAAGCGTTTCATGGCACTCCTCTTCTGATTGTGTGAATGAAGATGAGGCACGGCGAGTCGTCTCTAGGGGCTCGGCGTACTCTGTCTGGGTGCCCGCCTGCCTACCGGAATGGCGGCGGGCCGCTTGTCGATCATCGCGTTCCAGACGGTTCGGGCCTCGTCGTAGCCCGCGTCGTCCTTCTGGAGAAGGGGCCCGAGAAGCTGGTCTTCGAGGGCCTCTACCTCATCGGCGTCGAGAGTCGTCGTGTCGTCGCGAATCGTTTGGACGTTCATGACTGGCTTCCCTTTTGTCTTTTGTCGATTACGGCAGTGATCCTTTCTCTCCGTCCGAAGACGAGTCCCGGAGCCCATCTGCTAGACCCTGGGTCGGGTCAACCGTTCTTGTTCCAGACCGCATGGGTCTGCGTCGTCGGCGAGCGGGTGTGGATGCGACATCACCTCCCCGTTTTAGTCGCTGCGGGCGTAGTACACGTGCCCGAAGACGCGCCGCTCGCGGTAGTCTTCGAGGGCCGCCTCGAACGTGTCGATTCTGGCCTGCACCTTCTCCCGCGTCGCGCCTTCGAGGCCCAGCCGCTGCTCGAGGCGCTCCTGAAAGCGGTCCGCGTCGAAGTCCTCGGAGAGCTCGAGGCCCAGGTGCTCGTCGCTGCCGACCGCCTCGATGGCCAGCTCCCGCACGACCGCCTCCCGGGCCTCGGGGATGTGCTCGCGGCCGATCAGGCCCCGGAGGGTGCGGAGGCGTTCGATCCACAGCTCCTGGGTCTTCGCGTGGCTGAGGCGAGTGCCGATTCGATCGAATCCGTGTTCGGCGAGCCACGCCGCCTGGGCCGAATCGGGCGACTCCCAGCGCGCGGTCCCCCCGGTGGTCTCGCCCGGCACGAGGACCGCAACGGTGTCCGGAGGCGTCCACTGTACCGTCGAGCCCCCTGCCGTCTGGATGCCCTCGGGCGCTTCGCTACACCCGAAAAGCAGGGCCGACGCGGCGAGGAGACACAGGCCAAGCGCGGCGCGATCCAGGGGGGCAAGCAGGGCGGGCACAGCGGACCGAGAACGCGAGGAGGCGTGGTGATCGGTCGGTCGTCGAGTCATGTCGTGCGTAAAGGAACAGGCAAAAGAGAACCGGAAAGAGGGGTACTCGCGGGTGATTGAGGGCCTGTCCGGGGCGCCCCGGGCCGCGCGTTTGCGTGTGCGTGGCATTCATCTTACATTAAGAATTCATTTCCAGGCATAAAGTGGCAGTTGGCATTGTGCAGGACTCGCCGTAGGCCGTGGCGCACCTCTGCCGGGAGACCGGTCGCCGTCGAGGGCCCTTTTGCGCGGATGCCCTTCACTCGTAGACCACACGACAGCGCAGCGGTCTTCTCACGATCTGCCCGAGTCACCGCCGTCTTTCTCGTTTCTTCACAAAACGAGCGGGTTCGGGACCATGAGTTCTTCCCAGCGCCGGGTCACGGAACTTCTCGTCGAGCTTCGGGCGGGCCGCGACGAGGCCGCCGAGCCCCTCTTCGAGGCCGTCTACGACGAGCTTCGCCGGCTCGCCCGTGGCAAGCGGCGGCGGTGGAAGGGGGACCCCTCGCTCCGGACCACGGCGCTGGCGCACGAGGCCTACGTCAAGCTGGTCGGGGACGAGGAGCGCTCCTGGCAGGACCGGTCGCACTTCTTCGCGGTGGCGGCGCAGGCCATCCGCCAGATTCTGATGAACGAGGCCCGGCGCCGGCGGGCCCAGAAGCGGGGCGGGGACGCCCCGGCCCTCTCGCTGGAGGAGCTGCGGGAGACGATGGATCCGACGGCCGACGCGTCGGCCGACCGCACCATCAGCACCGAGGAGGAGGCGGAGCTGCTGGTGCTGCTCGACGAGGCCCTGGGCCGCTTTGCGGAGGCGCATCCCCGGGCGGCGCGGGGCGTGGAGTGCCGGTTCTTCGGCGGCATGACGATCGAGGAGACCGCCGAGGCGCTTTCTGTGTCCGAATCCACCGTGAGCCGCGATTGGAATCTGGCCAAAGCGTGGCTCTACCGCGAAATGAAACGACTGCGCGGCGACGACATCGACTCCGGGCGCGGCGGGTGATGCGGGAGGCCCTCCGGGCGCAACTCTCGAAACGAGCACCGTATTCACGACGAGGCCCCCCATTCTCATGGACGCCTCCCGACGCGACAAGGTGCGGACGCTCCTGGCGGAGGCCCAGTCCGTGCCGCCCGAAGAGCGGGCGGCCTTTCTTCGGGAGCGCTGCGAGGAGGAGAGCGTCCGGGAGGAGGTCGCGTCTCTGCTGGCGGCCCAGGACGACGCCTCGGGCTTCTACGAGGCGTTGGCCGACTCGGTCGTTGCGCCGATGCTGGGAGAGCTCGATGCCGGGGGCACGGAAGACGCCCGCCCCGAAGACGCAGACCCGCTCGGGCTGGAGGGCGCCGTGGTAGGGGGCTACGCCGTCGAGGAGCATCTCGGGGGCGGCGGGATGGGCATCGTGTACCGGGCCCGCGACCCGGAGCTCGGCCGATCGGTGGCGCTGAAGTTTTTGCCGCCGCACCTCTCGACGCACCCGGACGCGGAGGCCCGCTTCGTCCGGGAGGCGCGGGCGGCCGCCGCGCTGGAGCACCCCACCGTGGGGACGGTCCACGATATTGGGGAGACCGAGGAGGGCCGCCGCTTCATCGCGATGGCCTACTACGAGGGCGAGACCCTGAAGGAGCGGATCGGGCGGGACGGGCCGCTCCCCCTCGCCGAGGCCCTCGACTATGCCGGGCAGATCGCCGAGGCGCTGGCCCAGGCCCACGAGGCGGGCATCGTCCACCGGGACGTGAAGCCCGCCAACGTGATGATCACCGAGCGGGGCGAGGTGAAGCTCCTCGACTTCGGGCTGGCCCGTCTCATGGAGTCGACCCGGCTGACGGGGACGGGGCAGCAGTTGGGCACTGTCGGCTACATGAGCCCCGAGCAGGTGGAGGGCGAGACCGTCGGCCCGGCGGCGGACCTGTGGGCGCTGGGGGCCCTGCTCTACGAGATGCTGGCCGGGGAGCGGCCCTTTCAGGGCGAGCGGCGGGTCGCGGTGCTCCACGCAGTCCTACACGAAACGCCTGCGCCCCTCCCGGAGCGCCGACCGGAGCTCCCCGCGGCCGTGGCCCAGGTGGTCTACCGGTGCCTTCAGAAAGATCCGGCCGACCGCTACGCCTCGGCGGCGGCGCTGCGGGCGGACCTCCAGGCCCTCCGCGCCGGGGAGGCCCCGGCCGCAGGCGAATCGGCATCCCTCTGGGCGAGCACGAAGCTTCTCGGGGGCGCTCGGGGGGCCGTGGCCCTCGCCGTGGTGGTGGTCGCCGCCGGGATTGCCGCGTTCGGGTGGGGGCTGTGGCCCGAGGGCGAAGAGGCCGCGCAGTTGGACCGGTCGGTGGCGGTCCTGCCGTTCGAGGTGTCCGGTTCCGGGGCAGAGACCTGGCGGGACGGGATGGTGACCACGCTCACCCTCAACCTCGACGGGGCCGCCGGCCTGCGGGCCATTACCGACCGCACCGTCTTTGCGACCCTGGAGGAGCGGGGGCTCTCCGCGGGCGACATTGGCATGCAGGACGCGCTCGACGTGGCCCGCGGCCTCGACGCCCGCTATGCCGTCATTGGCTCGGCGGTCCAACTCGGAGAGGATCTGCGCTTCGGGGCGGAGGTGTGGCGGACCGCCGACGAAGAGCGGCTCGGCACCGTGGAGGTCGAGGGCCCTCCCAACACGGTGACGGCCCTGACCGACAAGCTCACGCGCCGAGTGCTGGGCGTCCTCCTCGAGCGAAGCGAGGAGCGGATGCCCACGGTGGATCTGGAGAACATCACCACGGAGTCGCTGGCGGCCCTGAAATCCTATTTGGACGGGGAACGTCGTTTTCGCGCCGGCGAGTACCAGGCGGCTGCCAGCAACTTCAAACAGGCCGTTAAGGAGGATTCGACCTTCGCGCTGGCCTACGCGCGCCTCTACTATTCGATGATTTGGGGCGGACTGTTCGAGGAAGGACCTCGCCTACAACTCGAGCGCGCCTACGAGCTCTCCGGCCGCCTCCCGCGTCGGGAGCGGCGGCTCGTACAGTCTCAACATGCGTGGGATGTCCAGAACCGAGCCCTGCGCGCCCGGGACAGCCTCCGGCGGTTCACCGGTCTCTACCCCGAGGATCCAAGGATGTGGCATGAACTGGGAGAGGTGCTCTTCCACGGCACCGTGCCCGGGGGCTGGCCCGAAGCGGAACAGGCGTTTGCGAAGGCGGCGGAGCTGGATCCGGGGGTGGCTCATCACCACCACCATCTCGTCGATCTCGCGATGTCGCTTCACCGCGACTCCGCCCTCGCGGCCCGGCGGATTGCAGCTCATCCACCGGGGGACTATAAGCAGGCGTATCAGGTGGCCCTGGACTTGGTCTTCGGGGCCGGCGAGGAGGAGCAACAGATTTACGGGCGGGTGGAGAAGGTCCCGTCCTCCGTCCCCTACTTCTGGGTCCGCGACGGCCTCGCCCATCCGGCGGACCACCAGCTGCAAACGGAGGTGTTCAGGGCGCTCAACGAGCGGTCCGGTCCCGATTCAGACGTGTACGCGGCGTTTTTGGCCGTAAATCGTCTCCGAGGAGGGCAAGTCGAGGAGGCGATGTCCCTTTTGCGGGCAGAGGGGGTGACGTTTCCGACCGCAGCGTGTCACGTGGCGCTCCCTATGAGCCTCGGCGCCCCGATCTCGGAGTCGATTCCGCGGTCGTATCGTGAGTCGTCAGGGGCCGGTGACGAGGCTTCGCCGGAGCGCCTCCTCTGCGCCGGAATCTACTACCTCGAACGGGGACGCGACGAAAAATCAGATTCGCTTCTCGCTCGCCTCCGAGCGAGGAGGCAGGAGGCCGACGGCCCGGATGCCGCAGGGGTGCAGGGGGCCCTCAACGAGCTCCAGGGGTACCGGGCGTGGACGGAGGGAGAGGCCAAACGGGCGGCCCGCCTCTGGTCCACGTCCAAACGCCCGTTCCGGCCGGGCGCAGCGATCTGGCGGGGCGACCTCTACCGCGACCTCGGCCGCCTCGAGGAGGCCGAGGACTGGTACATGGCTGCCTGGCAGCTTCCGATCGCCCACGAGCGGCTCGGGCGGCTCTACGAGGAAATGGGGAGACTGGAGAAGGGGAGGGAGGCCTACCGGCGCTTCGTCGAGGCCTGGAAGAGCGCCGACCCCGAGCTTCAGCCCCGCGTCGAGAAGGCCCGGCAGCGCCTCCGGGCACTGAGAAAATAACGGCGGGGACCGGATGTCATTCCCGTCTCTCAGCCCCTGTGCGGGTCGACGCTGCCATCCCCAAACCGTGGATCGGCAGAAGGCACATCGGCGGGTCGGCCGACCAGGATTCGACGCTGGCTCGCCGGTGGTCCCTGATGGGCGTCCCCCCGTGCCGTTGGGAGACCGCTCCCGAACCCCTTCCGTTTCCCGGGCCCCGGACTTGGAGTCCGTTTTGGTTTCACACGACGCGATGTCGGGCAGGACGCAACGACTGCGGCCCCGCTGATCCCGACCGTGTCCTCTCCTGTAGAAACGGATTGGGGCATCAGGGCTGGAGGAAGACGTACCCAGTGTCAATCGTCTGAAAATCAAGGCGGACTCGTAGGGCGGCCCTGCGGGCACGGTGTGGTCTGGGCCCATTCCATTTCCCGTCCATGCTCTTCACAGGCCTTTTCGCGTCGATTGCCAGGGCAAATAGGCGTATTTATGTTAAGAAAAAGCGAAGATGGGTGATCAGGGAGGCTGCCATGATAGAGTTTGCCCCGAGATCTCGTGGTAAGAACATGGAGGGGGACGCCAATGTGCTGATTTCTAAGAGTGCCCCCAAGGCGTCTGGGCCGCCTAGACGAGTCCCTTCTCCGAACCTGCACGGCCGGCCCTTCCCGTTTCTCAACCGCCAACCCCTCTGATCTCGGCTCGATTGCCGGTCGATCTGTCCGCTTCTCTGCTCAACCGAGGTGGAGTTCCATGTCCAGAACCCTCTCTGTGAACCTCTCCTCTCCCGGTCTACGACTCACGTTTGCGCTGGGCCTGTGCCTCTCGCTTGTGCCCCTTCCATCCACGCAGGCCCAGCCCCAGCAGGCTCAAGCCACGCAGGCCCAGGACGCCCCGTCCCGGGCCGGGAGCGCCGAGGCCCCGGAGACCCGCGTCTATTACGTGGCCGCCGAGCCGGTGACGTGGAACTACGCCCCCAGCGGCGCCGACCAGATCAAGGGCGTCCGCTTCGATACCTCCACGGCGCGGTTCCCCGATCCGCTGGGCTCGGACTTCGCCCGGTACCCAAACGTCGTGGAGGGCGACTATCTCCCGGGCCAGCCCCCCGAGCTCGACGGGATCGGCCCGGTCTATCAGAAGGTCCTCTACCGGGCGTACACCGACTCGACCTTCACGGAGCGAAAACCCCGCCCCCCGAAGTGGGAGCACCTCGGGACCCTAGGCCCGGTCCTGCGCGCGGAGGTCGGCGACACGATCAAGGTCGTCTTCAAAAACATGGCCGACCGCCCGTATTCGATCCACCCCGACGGGGTCTCTTCGACGAGCTTTGCTTCCCTAAGCACCGGCTCCCCAAGCGGCGGCTCACTAGGCGGCAGTTCCGGCACTAATCGCGCCGGGACCGGCGTTCCCTCGGGCTCCACCCGCACCTACACGTGGCCGGTGCCCGAGCGGGCCGGGCCCGGGCCCAGTGACCCGAGCTCCGTGCTCTGGATGTATTACTCCGATGTCCGCATGACCGAGGACATGACCACCGGCCTGATCGGCCCGATGATTATTACCGAGCGGGGCATGGCCGGGCCCAGCGGCACGCCCACGGACGTCGACCGGGAGATCGTGACCATGTTCTCGGGCTCGAGAGAGAACAACAGCGGGCTCATCCGCGAGAATATTCGGCGATACGTCGACATGCCCGTCGATAGCGCTACGGCACAGCCGGCGTTCGAAATCACCAATTTCATGGAGTCGATCAACGGCTACGTGTACGGCAACATGCCCAGGCCCACGATTCGAGAGGGCGAGCGGGTCCGGTGGTACGTATTCTCCGGGTCGGGCAAGCACACCGTCCACTGGCACGCCAACACGGTGCTCCTTCGCGGTCGCCGAACCGACATGATCGACGTTGGGCCCATGACGAAAGCCGTGGCCGACATGGTGCCGGACAACCCGGGCACCTGGCTTCTGCACTGCCACGTGGACGTTCACTTCAAGGCGGGCATGTCCGCCCTCTACAAGGTGCTACCGAAGGAAGACGCGGCCTCGGAGGAAAGCGCCTCCGCCGGGCTTTAGTCGTAGTCGACCCATTCAATTCGAGCGCTCACTGCCGGTGGTTCCAGGATCACTGCTCCCGGTCCCATGACACGTATTTTCTTTAGGAAGCTCGTTTTTGCGCTGACGGTCGGCCTGGCTATTTCGTTTGCCCCGGCGGAAAACAGTTCGGCCCAGGGCGCCCGGTCTCAAGCACCCGGCGCCGACGAGGGCACGACGCAGGTGTACTACGTGGCCGCCGAGCCGGTGACGTGGAACTACGCCCCCAGCGGCGCCGACCAGGTCGAAGGCGTGCGCTTCGATACCTCCACGGCGCGGTTCTCCGCCCCACTGGGCTCGGACGTCGTCCGGTACGCGAACGTCGTGGAGGGCGACTATCTCCCGGGTCAGAACCCCGAGATTGACGGGATCGGCCCGGTGTACCAGAAGGTCCTCTACCGGGCGTACACCGACTCGACCTTCACGGAGCGAAAACCCCACCCCCCGAAGTGGGAGCACCTCGGGACCCTGGGGCCGGTCCTGCGTGCAGAGGTCGGCGACACGATCAAGGTCGTCTTCAAAAACAAGGCCGGGCGCCCGTACTCGGTCCACCCCCACGGGGTGTTCTACGAAAAGGACTCCGAGGGATTTGGGTACCGGGACGGGACCTCCGGCGCCGACCGCGCCGACGACGCAGTCGCCCCGGGCGACACCCATACCTACGTGTGGCCGGTGCCCGAGCGGGCCGGGCCGGGGCCCCGCGATCCGAGCTCCCTGCTCTGGATGTACCACTCGCACGTCCACGAGGATGAGGACATCAACACCGGCCTGATGGGGCCGATGATCGTGACCGAACGCGGGATGGCCGGTCCGGGGGGAGTCCCGAAAGACGTAGATCGAGAGGTGGTGGCCTTCTTTGCCGAGATGAACGAGACCGACAGCTGGCGCTACGGGGAAAACATCCGGCGCCATACCGCCCTGCCGGTCGACAGCGCGACTGCGCAGCCGGAGTTCGAATTCACCAACCTCATGGAGTCGGTCAACGGCTACATGTACGGCAATATGCCTATGCCTACTCTCCGGCAAGGCGAGCGGGTGCGCTGGTACATGTTCGCGGGGGTGAATCGCTCAGATCACCACACGGTGCACTGGCACGGCCAGCCCGCGACGTTCCGGGGACGCCAGACCCAGGTGATGGAGCTGGGGCCGATGATGATGGGGGTGGCCGACATGGTGCCGAAGGCCACAGGCACCTGGCTTCTGCACTGCCGCGAGGAAGAGGACTTCAAAGCCGGCATGTCAGCACGCTACAAGGTACTTCCGGCGGAAAAGACCGCGTCGACGGGGCCGGAAGAGTAGGCCGGGCAGTTCGGCCTACCGGTGAAAGCGGGGCCGAGCCCCGGGGCACTGTTCGCTCGTCTCCCGGCGTTCGATTCGTCCGTGTACAGCACCGGAAGGACGGGTCTGCGGTCGTGACGTCCCGGCGGATCTGGCGACGGGGTGCTGGAGAGGGGGCCGACGTGCTCGGTCAGGAGCGTGCGCCCGGCCACGGCCTGACGGGGGGCACT
>Ga0207753_1000633_pt1 | contig 13386 bp, 6 predicted proteins | sample PonA233FremontCA_2_FD_187273 | JGI IMG/M metagenome (GOLD analysis project Ga0207753, IMG submission 187273) | Salt pond sediment microbial community from Fremont, CA, USA - Pond A23 Sediment 3 (SPAdes) | ecosystem: Environmental > Aquatic > Non-marine Saline and Alkaline > Saline | place: USA...
CGGGCCGCTGATTTGGTGTCGAACCGCGCGTCCATCGGGACCATCCAGGCTCAGTGCGAGAAGAGACGGGCGCTCTGTTTCGGGTCGTACGCTCCGGGTCACGCGGCGTTCACGCCCCCACAATTGGACCCAAACAAACAAGACACCATAAGAGAGCCCCGTTCGGCTCAGTTGTGCCCCAGCTGTTCCGAGTCTTCGCCACCAACCCAGTGCCCCACGTCATGCCACGCCGCCTGCTTGCTCTTCTGGTTGCCGGGACGGTCGCCCTTCTTGCCCCCGCGGCCGCTGCCCAGTCCTCCAACATCGAGACGATCGAAGGCTCGAGCCCCGGGGAGAAGATGACCCTCACGGTTACGCCCCACGTTCTGAACGACGACGTGTCGGCCCGGGCCGTCGGCATCGAAAGCCCGACCGGTACCCGCTGGGCCCTCACCCTCATCGGCATCAGCCGGGCCGACTCCGTCGGGCTCTCTCTGGGAGACAAGGCTCTCCCCGTTGAGGACATCAGCCGTCCTGGGGAGGACGAGGTGGGCCCCAGCCGGGTGTACCTGTCGCAGAGGACGTTCCTCACGGTGGCCGAGCAGGATGGGGCCCGTCTGCACGTGGGCGACGCGTCCCTGTCCTTCCCCCCCCAGATGCGCACCGACATGCAGCGGATCTTCGACATCGTGATGTGATGCCTGCTCGGGCGCGGCGGTGGGCAGCCTCGCCCATGTCTGGCTCAACCTTCTCCCTGCATCCCTTCTACTGATTCGGGCGCATGACGACGCCGGTGTGGCCCGGCACGTCCAGAAGCAGTGCAGTGCCGTCCTGTTGGAGCCGGACCGCGGCGTCTTTCGGGACGGTCCGTAGGAGCTCGTAGGGGCGACGGAGAGAATCCGGAAGGGGCACGCGCACACTGTGCGCCGCGTCGCTCCGGTTGAGCGTGACGAGCACGGTATCCGCCGGGTGCGTGCGAGCGTAGGTGAGCATGCCCCGCGCATCGTCGGCCTGCACCACGCCAAAGGCCCCGCGGCGCAGGGCCTCGTGCTCGCGACGCAGCGAGATGAGGTCCCGGTAGGTCGCGAACAGATCCTCGTTGAAGGCCACCGGGTCGGCCGGTCGGTCGTGGCCGTACGGATGGTCATCCTCCACGTCGTAGTCCTTGTCGGGCCACACCATCGGCTTCCGGTCGTCGGGGTCGTCGGCGCCCCACATCCCGGCCTCATCGCCGTGGTACACCATCGGCGCGCCGACGTACGTCATCTGGAAGAGCACCGCGAGCCGCTGGAGGCGTCGCTCCTCTGCGGTGGGGGCCCGGACCTTGTAGTCCGGGTTCTTGCGCAGGTCCACGATCGCGCCGTTGTCGTAGTCGAACCGCTCCGGCTGGGCATAGCCCGTGTCGGCACGGTTCACCACCATCGTGGCGAGACGGGGGGTGTCGTGCGACCCGATCAGGTTCTGAAGCCCCCGCCGCACCCGCGGCGGATGGGCCGCCCGGCGCTCGCGCAACAGCTCGGCAAACCGGGACGGCTCGATCGCGTGGTCGACGAGGAAGCCCTTCAGGGGAAAGGCGAACCCGTGGTAGTTCATCGTGGCCGAGAAGCCCGTCTCTTCAAGGTAGCCGGCGGCATCCTCCCACACCTCGGGCACCGTGTACGCCTCCGGGTTAATCTCTCGCACGTGGGCGTTCCACTCCTGCCAGAACCCCACCGGCACTTCTTCCGCCACGTCGAGCCGCCACCCGTCCACGCCGTCGGACGGGTCGCCGTCCCCATCCGGGTCCATCCACTTCCTGGTGGCGTCCAGGATGTACTGCTTGGGCCCCGCCTGTAGATTGGTGCCGGCCTCGTTGGTAGCGAACTCAGGGAGGGACTTCACGCCCCACCAGCCCGTGTAGTTAAACTCGCTGGTGTCCGGCGTGGCGGGGTCGTCGAAGGAATTGACCGCGTACCAGTCGGCGTAGCGGGACTCGGCCTGGTTCTCGACAAGGTCCGCGAAGGCGAAAAAGTCGCGCCCCGTATGGTTGAACACCCCGTCGATGATCACCCGCAGGTCGCGGGCGTGGGCCTTCTCCAGCAGCACAAAGAAGAGCGAGTCGGCCGCGGTCGTGCGCCAGGTGGAGGGGTCCGTGGGGTCCTCTCGGGCAATGAGTTGTCGGTCGCCGTCGGGGTCCGGGCCGAAGTTCGGGTCGATGTGGTGGTAGCTCGACCCGTCGTACTTGTGCAGGGAGCGGGCGGAGAAGACCGGGTTGAAGTAGAGCGCCGTGACGCCGAGGGAGTCGAGATACGGCAGGCGGTCGATCGCGCCCTGCAGGTCGCCGCCGTAGCGCCGGTCGTAGACGCTGTCGTAGAAGCCCCCCATCTGCTGCTCCCAGTCGGCCTGCTCGTACCAGTCGCGCGTCCAGCGGGTGGGCTGCCACGAGGCCGGCACGTCCGCAATCGGACGCTGGAGCGTCTGCCGGGTGGGGTCGTTCAACGGGTCGCCGTTGCGGAAGCGCTCGGGAAAGATCTGGTACCAGACCGCGTCCTGCGCCCAGTCCGGCGTACGGTCGGCCGGGGCGATGGAGGGGGGCTTCTCCGATGTAGACTGACACCCCATCAGGCTCAAGAGTCCGAACAACACCCCCAGTGCCGTCACGGAAAACACCGAGGATTCCGTTCTTTTTCGGTTATCCACCAGGAAAAAGCAGAATCCTGACACGAGCAGAACAGTTCTCCTTCTGAGTTACGGACGGTCGGGCGGACTTGCAAAGACCTGTACCTCGAATGCATCGGTGGCTTCCCCTTGCTCATTGCTTGCCGTCACCGTGACCTCTGCTTCTCCACCCTCCAGCGGAGTGACCGTGAGTGTGGCGCTATTGACCGCCACCGACGCAACCCCCTCATCGGACGATGAGGCCGAGTACGTTAGCGGAGTCCCTGAGGGCGCCGAGAACACCTGCTCCAGGCCCACCTCAATGACATCACCCCCCGCATTTGCTCGTTGATTCTGAATCTCGTTTTCCACCACGGGAGACGGGGCCATGCCTCCATTTCCACCTCCGCTATCGCACCCTATTCCCCACACAGAGACGAAAAGCGTAAGCAACGCCGCCCTGAGAAGGCGAGATGTGACCGCCCGAAGAGAACCAGCAGAACGCATGGCAGCAAAAGGAATGAAAGGACGAAACAGAAGAGATTACCGAACGACCGTGATCCGTCTCGACCTGACCGTATCGTCGGCTTCAAGGCGGACGAAGTACACCCCACTCGAAAGAGACGCTCCCGACTGCCCCGGACGCCACGTCACTGTGTGTTGCCCCGAAGTCCTCTCACCACGGACCAGCGTCGTGACGCGGCGCCCCAACACGTCATAGACGGAAAGCCGGACCGACGCCTGCTTCGGCAGGTCGTACTTGATTGTAGTAGAGCGGCGGACGGGATTCGGGTAGTTCTGGTACAGTCGCACCTGCTCCGGCGTTAGCTGGGAGTCATTGTCCGGCACCGAGCCGACACGGAGCTGCAATCGCGTCGTCGACGATGCCGGCGTAAACTCCACGGTCTCTCCGTCGCCGACCTCGTAGGTCGTGCCCGTCGCCCGATTCACCAGCGTCACCGGCTGATTGGTAAAGGCATCAAGTCCTTCGGGACGGAGCGTGACCGACTGCCCCTTGGGCGTGGACAGTCGGAGGGCGTACGAAAGCCGATCGGTCCGCACCGAATCGGCAGCCGTGGGCACCACCTGTGTCGCAAGCGCGTGCCCGTCTCTCCCCGCCACCAGCCGCACATCGCTAAACGAGGCTCGGGGGGCGGCATGGTGGACCGACTCCGTCCCCTCGCTGTAGCCAAGGCGCACCGAGGTAGTGGTGCCATTCGCCTGCGCCTGTAGTTGGAAGGTGGACGCGCTGCGGATCGTCGTAACGGCCTCCGGCATCGCCGCCTGGGCCGCCTGGCGGTCGGCCACACTGCCCGGATACGGCACCGCCAGAGAATCCTTCCCCGTCGCATTGTTGAAGTAGAACGCCTCCCCCGTCGCCGCAGTCTGGAAGGTATCCGCCTCCACAAAGCTCCCGTTCTCCCATCGGTACAACGGTGCACTCACGCTGTTGTCCGCCTGCACCCGCGCCCAGGGGACCGACAGGGAGAGGGGATTGCTGATAATATTCCATCCCTCATGGAGCGGAATGTGTGCCCGGTTTTCCCGCAGAGAGACGCTGGCCACCGAGTCCTCATAGGCAAAGGTCCGCTCACTCAACAGCCATAGGCCTGTCCCATTACCGAGATCAAACCGGTCGTCGGCGTTGCTGTACTCGACGAGGTAGTCCGACTCGGCCCCCGTGTCGTAAAACGCCCGCCACGTGTCACCGGGGGTGCCGAACGCCGCCTGCGTGAGGGGCACGTTCAGAGAGCCCGGCAGGGCCACAAGCCGGTAGTTGCTCGGATCCGTGACCGGCCCGAAGGACTGCTCCACATCTACGTCGATGTGGGAGGGCGGATTGATGGCACTGGGCACCAATCCCTCTTCAGGCGTTACGGCCGGCTCACTGGACGTGTAGACCCGGAACTCGCCGGGGCGAAGCGGGAGGGTCTTGGTTGCATCCTGAATGTTGATCTCTCTGTTGGCAAAGACGTTGTACCATGTCCCCGTCTGCGGGAACGTCACGGTCGCGTTCCGCTGCAGGAGCCCAAAGTTGCCCACCACTAGGGCATCCATCGTGGGATGAGATAGCCGAATCCACCGAATGCGCTCCCCGTCTTCGACCTGCATCTCCACCTCGGTGTCCGGGCTCCGGAAGACTTCGTGGGCCTGCCGCAGGTTGATGAGTGCCGACCAAGTATTGTATAGCCGTACCCGGTCCGGACTCGTTTCCGGATCGCGGTATTCCCACCGGATCGGCTTAGGCGCCGTCCGGCCCGGATCACTTGCCATACAGGCGTCGCTTTCCTTCAGGCATTCGTTCTCTCCCCAGCCATACCCCAGTTCGCCAAACTGCCACATCATCTTCGGTCCTGGCACGGTGAAGAAAAACCCACCAACCAATTTCTGCCGGTTGAGGGCCGTTTCCAGGCTCTGCGTACTGTATCCCTCAGTGCTGTTTCCGAAGGCCTTCTTCCGGCGCATGAGCCACTGTTCGTCGTGGCTCTCCATGTACGATATATAACTGGCTTGATCATATTCCGACCGGTTGCCGAAATAGGTCGAGGAGAAATCGGAGGTCCCTCCGTCCCCACTCAAATACCCCATATCCGCCTGGCTGTAGATCGAATTCATGTTGTACCAGGTCATCATGCCACCGGTGTTCTCGTCCCGGTATCCGCCGAGCTCATTCTCCACACTGGGATCTCCGAAGAACTCGAGGATCATGAGGGCATCCGAGTCTACGGCATCCCAGACATGATCGGCCGCGTCCTTCCACCCTTCCGTCACCGCGGCCTGATACCCGGGTTGAGAAATCGTAATCCCGTCATCGGCCACGCACTTCGCGAGGTCGAATCGAAACCCGTCAACGTTGAACTCCTCAAGCCAGTACTCATTGGCGCGGTCAATGTAGTTTTTGATAAACGGGCTAGCGTGGTTTAGCTCCTGGAAGAAGTCGTCACAGAAGCCGCGGTCGTTGTTCGGATCTTCTCCGGGCTGCGGTTCCAGAAAGGGATTATCGGTGTTGGACCCGTAGAGCTGAGACAGCGGGGACTGAGCGGTAATGTGGTTGTACACCACGTCCATGATCACCGCGATGCCCCGCTGGTGCGCTTCTTCGACAAACTGCTTGAATCTCTGAGGCGGCCCGTAGGACTTGTCAAGGGCCAGATGGGCATTGGGATTGTAGCCCCAGCTGTTGTTACCGCCAAAGTTGGCGACCGGCATAAGCTCCACGGCATTTACCCCAAGCCGGTCTAGGTAGTCGAGCGTATCGCTCAGCACCGCAAACGACCCCTGCTCCACGAAGTCGCGAAGCAGAAGCTCGTAGACCACGAGGTCTTCCCGCTCCGGCGGCTCGAAGCTGGAAAAGTCGAAGGAGTTGCTCCCCTGATCCGGGCGAATCACGGAGACCAGATTTTCGGTCTGGTTCTCTGGATAGGGCTCCAGCCCCGGATAGATGTTCTCGCTAATGCCTTCATCTTGCGGAGTGCGCACCTTGTGGGCGAAGGGATCGGAGGTACGAATCGTCCCGTCCACAAGGTACTGAAAATCGTACTCGTCCTGCCCACTTAGATCGGCAGCCGGAATGGTCACCCACCAGTGGCCTCCATCCCGGTTCATGAAGTAGTCCGCATCCAGCTCCCAGTCCGAGAAATCGCCGATCGCATATACAAAACTCTTCTCTGGGGCGTAGAGGGAAAGCGTCACGCTCCCGTCCGCATTGTAGGTAATCCCGTCGTTCTCCCCGGGTGCGCCCTGTATGTTGGACGGGCGGGGCGCGTCTTGCACCTCCGGTGCACGAACGAAGAGAGTGCTCGTGCTGTCGGTCAGGGTCGTACTGTCGGTTGTCGCCTCCGCCTCCACCCGAATATCATAGCGCCCCGGCGAGGACGTATCCAGCGTATAGGTGAGCGACGCCTCCGAAGTTGAAGCCACCTGCGTGTCGTCCACAAACAGTTGCAGGGACGCAATGGATGCTACGTTCGCCGTATCGGCCGAGACCGTGACGTCCACCGAGGTGCTCTGCGTGACGAACGGATACAGCGGGGGATCCGACTGCGGAGACTGGATGGTGGCCTGCAGTGACGGCTCATCCCCCACGTCGAACACATCTACGAAAATATCCCCCCCTCCTGCTGCTCGTCCCGACCTCGATCCATCGTCATTGCGGAAGACCATGTTCATCGTCTCAATCTCCTCGTCCGCCCCAAGGTCGCACTCCGTGCTGGTGTCCTGGTAGTACGCCCGGATGTCGCTGATCTCCAGCTTGTACCGGTTCGGTTCGCCCGCGACCTGCGTGAGCTGCGTGTCGTCGCGATTGCCCGAAAAGGCCTCCTCCGTCGGCCAGTTGTTCTTCACGCACTTCCACTGCTCCTCAGGATTCTGATCGGTGGAGATGCCGGTGTGGGCGTAAATGGTGCCGTCGTAGCCTTCAAGTCCGGCGTTCCCCTCATCCGCGTTAAAGTACAGGGTCACCGACTGGTCGGTACGGGGCGGCGAGGGGTCGGTCTCCACCACCTGCGCATCGGCCGGCTGCACACCAAGGATCAGTGCACCGAAGACAAATGGCCAAAGCAGGCGCGACATGGAACAGGAAGTTGTGTGCGTACGGGCGAACATGGAAGCGAAAAATCGGAGGCGCACCGGCCAGGACCGGTGCGCCTCCGATGCTAATGAGCGCGGAGATTAGAGACCTCTCAGCCGACAGGTACGCTACTGCCGCGATTTAATCTTTATGTCGTCGATCAGGAACGTGCCCCTCGCGTTAAATCCCACATTACTGATTCCGGGATCTTGTAGAACGGAGGGATCGTTTCCGAGGTCAGAAATCGGGATCTCGAACGTCTCCCAGCTTCCTTCGGGAGCCGTCACGGTCACAATGTTTCCCGTTCCAAACCCGCCCTGTCCATTGGCTTCTAGAAACGTCTCTATCTGGTCTTGTCCCGGCGTTTCGGTGCTTCCCTTCGCCCGGAAAGTGAGCACGTCATTTCCGTCCACCTCAACGAAAAGGGTATAGTTGTAGCCGAAGAAGCTCTGACCGCTTATGCGGCGCGACGTAAGTCCGTCGCTCTCAGCATCGATGGAGTCAGCCCCCATCGCAAATCCGAAGTTGTTGCTGCCGAATGGAGGGCCGTACGCCAAGGACGTACGTTCAAAATCGTGTACCTCGACCTGTGCATGCCCTCCTTCTTGTCCAAAGACGATCTGGTCGACGGCGTACGTGACGTCACTGTCGGCCGAGAAGTCAACGCTCGTGAACGGTCCATCGCCCCCCGCCCGCGAGGCGACCGGATTGAATCCTTCGAAGAACCGGAACGGTACCCCGACGCGGAACCATCCGCCGTCGGCTGGAACAGGGAGTTCAAGCTCGTAGCTCTGCGTGCCCGCTCCCTTTTCCTCGGTAAGGGTGACTGTCAAGTTGAAGGAAGACGAGGCTGGACGGAGTAGGAAGTAAAAGGCATCCGAGTCCGGCACGCTGGCCCACCGGTCAATGGTTACCGAGCCGGAGCTGCTGCCCTCGACTTCAAGAAACGATGTGCCGTTGCTCCCACCAGGCTGATTGGACGATCCGCTCACAATCGAGGTGGCGGTACCACCAGAGGTATTGACGGTGCGCTGCGATCCGCCGTACGGTTCTGTTTCCACCTCGTTGTCCCCATAGGAACTGTCATCGACATCACCTTCAAAGTCCGCAATCGTGGCGAAGCTCGTAGAGAAGTCACGCTCGATGGACAGGGTCGTAGTCGCGGAGACGAGTAGGGTGTCCGTGATGGATGCCCCACTCGCAGTGTTTCCCCGAACGACCACCGGTTCTTGGATAAGCACTTCATCAATCTCTTCAGTGGTGAGGCGAACGCGCCAGGTGCGCGCGCCTCCCCGTTCCGGCTCCCCTTCCGTGGAAACCGTATCGATGGCGAGGATCTCAGCAGGAGCAGAGGCGGTGGGGGGAGCTGAAAGGCCCTGGTAGTCCACAGAAAACTTTGGCCTGAGATCCGGTGTCACAGTACGCCCAGTCGGTGTGTTTATATTCCCCTGGATGTCAAAGTCCTCCACTCCAGACGGGCTACTCTCGAAGGCATCGCAGCCAGCAAGCCACGTCAGAGACACAAGGAGAAGAAGGCCAGTAACGATTGTAGCAGAACGTCGCATATCGAACGAGAAGGATAAGAAAAAGCTGAGTGTATGACTTTCCAGTGCGCGAGCGAGGACCGAGCATGAGTCAAAGGCGCCCCTCGGCTCTTCGGCAGTCACGGCTAGTAGCCCGGGTTCTGCTCCAAATTGGGATTGACCTGAAGCTCAGACTCGGGGAGCGGATAGAGCGCCCGGAAGTCCTGGATGGACGCGCCGGCTTCGATCTCGGAAGACGGAGCAGACTGCGGGACCCCCTTCAGGGGCCAGTTGTACTCTCCTCCCGTGAAGCGGTTGAAGCGGATGAGGTCGCTCCGACGGCGGGCTTCCCAGAAAAGCTCTCGTCCCCGTTCCTGCAAGAGGAACGGAAGCCCCTGTTGGTTAAGGTCTTGGAGGTCAGACGCCGATACATCACGGCCTAAGCCTGCACGCTGACGTAGATCATTCACTAGCGTCACGGCCGTCCCGATATCGCCATTTCCGGCCCCTCGGACTACAGCCTCGGCATACATGAGATGTGCCTCTGCAAGGCGGAACATCGGATAGTCCGTGTCGGGATGAAGAGTCGGCTCTCCCCCTGAGCGACAGCCCGGAATGTCGCTCCCACCCTCACTGTTGAGGAGATAGTCGTTGCCCTCGCACGCCGATGTCACATTCCGGTATTTCGGGACCGCGTAGCCATCCTGGAAGTCCAATGGGTTCTCGATGGTGAGTGACTGACCGTCCGTGAAGAAAATTCGGCGGTCGTCGCTGTTCTCGTCAAATATGTTCACACCAGCGCTAGTCGTACGGAGCCCAAAGAAACCGCCCCCGATTCCGTATCGCGGCGCAACCATGTTGCCTCCGATAGGCGCGTGGGTCAAAAACTGTGTGCCGCCAAAGTGCTGCGTCGTCTGTGGATCGTGCGGAATAGAGAAGATGGTACCATCCGCCGTGTTATTGTCGGCAAGGAATAGCTCCTGGTAGTTCTGCTCCAGGCTAAACTGTCCGGAATTGAGCACCCGGTTTGTATACTCAACGACACGGTTCATCGGGTTCTCACCGACCACCTCCTGTGGATTATCCAGGTAGACGGGAGCATTGAGATACAAGTTGGCGAGCACCATGTACGCCGCAGCTTTGTCTGCACGCCCATAAGGAGCGCTTCCCACACTCGGGAGGTCTTCTTCGCCTTCCCCATCGGTGATTGCGACCAGCTCACTCTCGACGAATTCGAAGACCTCCCGGCGCGTGCTGGCTTCCGGAGGAGATGCCCCGCGCGGCCGGTCCTGCGTGATGACCGGAATCCCCCCGAAGAGGTCAACGCCGTGCCAGTAGCTCAGGGCACGAAGGAACCGTGCCTCAGCGCGCCATTGGGGGATCTTGTCCTGCACGGTCGGTTCAACTTCACGTTGATCCAGGAGGTCGGGTGTCGACTCACGCAAGAACTCGTTCGCGTGCATCACCTGAAAGGAGATCCGCGCGTACATCGCCGATAGGAAGCCGTTGTTGGCCGACCAGGTGGAACGTTGGAGCGTCAAGGGGGCGCCACCGGCGTCATCGAACGTAATGACGGCCTCATCAGTCGGCAGCTCCTGCATCTGCCACCAAAGCCGCACGTATTGCGAGAATCCCTCGTCAATCCCTTCGATATCGGCATTCCCAAAAGGGCCCTCCTGGCCGGTCACGTTGAGACCAGCATATAGCTTCCCCAGGTAAGATTTGTAGGCCCCATCCTCCTGGAAAATGTTTTCGGCGGAAGCGAGCCCTTTAGGTTCTGTTCCCACTTGGTCGCACCCAGACAGGCCGACCATTGCAGCGAGTAAGAAGGTCAGACTCAAGACTGCTCGTCCAAGCGTATTGGTCATTGGGGCACTAATCATAATTGATCGATATGCTAGTGTGATGGACAGGCGCTACATGAGGCTATAGCTGTATGTTGATGCCCCCGGTCCATGTACGCGAGCGGGGGTAAACCGTGTTGTCGATCCCGACGCCGGCAGAGTATACCTCCGGACTCGTCCCACTGTAACCGGTAAGCACAAAGGCGTTGCTCACGCGCCCATATATTCGGAGCCGATCCACTGAAGGAATGCTGGTGAAGGTGTACCCCAGCGTGATGTTGTCAACTCGCAAGAACGAGGCATCCTCAACGTACACGTCGGACAAGCGCTGTGCACTGCTGAATTCAGTCTCCAATACCGACTCGTGCACGTTTGTCGGCACCTGATTTGTCGGGATACGGTTGTAGTATCCGAAGTTCGACGCCTGATTGTTATACACCTGCTGTCCAAGTTGAGCCCGGAGGGTAAAATTCAGGTCGAACTGCCGGTATCGAAAGTTCGAGGTGTGTCCCAGAATAATGTCTGGTCGTGGGTTCCCGGTGATCTGTCGATCGTCCACATTGATGTTTCCGTCGCCGTTCACATCAACGTATTGTGTCGTGTCCAGGGCGGCGGCCTCACTCTGGGTGAGCGGTGTGCCGTCGTTAGGATCGCGTACGTGTTCATAGGTAAAGAAGGAGTTGATCGGCTCTCCCTCCTTGATCACCTGTACCTGGTTGCCAAACCCTCCGGCCACGCCGCCGGTCAGAATTTGCTCCGCAGCACGGCTGAGGTTTAGGAGTTCATTCTGATTATATGACGCATTAAATTGCGCATCGTACGAAAACGTCTCCGAGTTGAACACCCTCCCGTCGATTGAGAACTCCAGCCCTTGGTTCCTCATCTCACCAACGTTTGTGAAGACAAAATTGCTGAGATTTGTGAAACCTGCAGCAGTGGTGTTAAACAGGAGGTTGTCGGTATTTTTACGGTACACCTCAATCGACCCTGAGAATCGACCGTCAAACAATCCGTAGTCGACCGCCAAATTGTATGTAGTGTTTTCTTCCCATTGGAGTGTCTGATCAGCAGCGCGCGGACGGATTGTAGGGACAGCTTCATCCCCAAATTGGGCTTGAGCCTGACGCCCCCCTGTCGTGTAAAATGGTGCGTAGAGAAAGTCATCGAACTCTTGGTTTCCAGCCACACCGGCCGATAGACGGAGCTTGAGCGTTGAGATGGCTGGAAAGTCTTCCATGAACGGCTCTTGATGGACGCGCCAGCCGATGGCCACTGAGGGGAAAGTCCCCCATCGTCTCGCCGGCCCGAACCGGGAGGATCCATCACGCCGAACGGTAGCCGTAAGGAGGTACTTGTCCCGGAAGGTGTAATTTAATCGGCCGAACACGGAGATGAGTCGGCTCGGAATCTCCGCGACGCTAGGAGAAACCTGACTGAGGGAGTCGACCTGAAGCACGTCCACTCGATTTGGCCCATAAATGTTTGTACTCAGCCCGTTCACCGAATACTCGGGATATTCCTCATTGACTTCCTGCCACGAGTAGCCAAGCGTCGCGTCGAGGTTACTACTGATCGACTCGATTTCTCGGGTGTAGTCGAGAAACGTGTTGAGCCGTGTATTCAGTTGGCGGAAGCTTGCACGCGACACCGACCCCGGAAAGTTGCTCTCCTGCTGTGATTTGAGAAACGCTGGAGCAAAGAACTCACGCTCTCCAGTGTTGATGTCAGCTGCAATGTTCGCACGCAAGCTGAGACCCGTAAGGAACGGCGCACGATACTCTGCCTCCACGTTACCGAGCCCACGGAATGTTTCCCCGTCGTTTGACTCATAGATGTGCTCGGAAACAGGATTATTTTCTGGAAGCTCTGCGTCCCACTCGTAGAATCCTCCGAACGGACTTCCTGGATCACGGACCGGCTGTGTTGGGTCGAAGCTTGCCGCATTTCCCAGCATTCCACCTGGCTCAAAACTTTCATTCGTCTTCGATCCTTTCACGCTCGTCCGGACGGTTACTTGGTTGTCGATGAGGTCTTGGTCGTAGTTTAGCGACAAGCTGAGTCGTTCAGTTGAGGAGTTTTGGAGGATTCCCTCTTGATCGAGATAGCCGAGCGAGAGACGAATGCTGGAATCATCATAGCCTCGTGTGAAGCTGAGAGAATGCTCCTGTCCGAGGCCGTCCCGCTGAATTAGGTCCTGCCAATCGGTACTGGTATCGCCCAGACGGGAAGACACACTCGGCGCCTCTCGCTGGACAACTTGACGAAACTGACCAGCGCCCAACATGTCGATCTCGTCAGTAATGATGCTTGTCGAAAGGGATCCGCTGTAACTAATATCCGCGTCTCCTTCTTCAGCATTTTTGGTTTCGATCAAGACAACTCCGTTGGCGCCACGGGCGCCGTATATGGCGGTCGCGGAGGCATCCTTCAAAACTGTAATGTTCGCGATGTCACTAGAGCTCAGGAAGTTCAGTGGATTTCGTTGTGCCGTATTCTCATCATTGCTGAGTGGCACGCCGTCGACGACGAAAAGCGGTGAGTTATTGGCATTGACCGACGACGGACCTCGAATGCGTATGTAAGATCCGGATCCCGGTGCACCACTCGCAGATGACACCTGCACGCCCGAAATCTTGCCGGAAATTAACTGCTCAGGGCTCACATTGGACGACTGGTTAAAGTCCGCCTCATCCACCTTACTGATCGATCCCGTCACGTCCCGCTCCTGCTGCTCACCATACCCGATCACCACCAACTCATCGATCTGCTGCGCGGCCGGGGCGAGGGCCACGTCGATCGTCGTACGGCCCGCAATGGCCACGGTCTGGGCCCG
>Ga0207753_1000635_pt1 | contig 13367 bp, 12 predicted proteins | sample PonA233FremontCA_2_FD_187273 | JGI IMG/M metagenome (GOLD analysis project Ga0207753, IMG submission 187273) | Salt pond sediment microbial community from Fremont, CA, USA - Pond A23 Sediment 3 (SPAdes) | ecosystem: Environmental > Aquatic > Non-marine Saline and Alkaline > Saline | place: USA...
TGGAAGGGGGGACTATTACGGATTTACTCTCGACGGAAACGGGCGGTTTTTGCTCGGAGATGGAACCGTCACTCACAACACTGCCTTCGCGCTCGCGTCGGCCCAGAATGCCGCCACGCACCCGGAGCGATCGACGGGCGTGGCAATCTTTTCGCTGGAGATGGGGGCGCAGCAGCTCGCCCAGCGCATGCTCACCTCCGAGGCCCGCGTGGACGCCCATCGGGCCCGCACGGGCCGCATGAAGGACGACGACTGGCAGCGCCTGGCCCGGGCGGCCGGGGCCCTCAGCGACGCGGACATCTACATCGACGACACGCCGGGCCTCAGCGTGCTGGAGCTCCGCGCCAAGTGCCGCCGCCTGAAGGCCGAGCACGACCTCGGCCTCGTGGTGGTCGACTACCTGCAGCTCATGCAGGCGTCTGGCGCCAACCTGCGCAGCGGCGCCAACCGCGAACAGGAGATCGCCCACATCTCGCGCTCGCTCAAGGGACTGGCCAAGGAGCTCGACATTCCCGTCATCGCCCTCTCCCAGCTCAATCGCGCCGTCGAGAACCGCGGGGGCGACAAGCGGCCCCAGCTCTCCGACCTCCGCGAGTCGGGCTCCATTGAGCAGGACGCCGACGTGGTGGCCTTCATCTACCGGGCCGAGCGCTACGGCATCACCGTCGACGAGCAGGGCAACTCCACCGAGGGCATCGCCGAAATTATCGTGGGCAAGCAGCGGAACGGGCCCATCGGGTCCGTGGAGCTCGCCTTCGTCGACCAGTACGCGCGCTTCGAGCCGCTCAGCACCCAGTACGACGACCCCGGGGGCCCGCCGCAGGGGGACGGCTCGGCGCCCATGGGCCCACCCTCCGACGGAAATGCTGGCGGGGGCGGCAATTCCTTCGAGGACGACGCGCCGTTTTAGCGACGGGTCGGCGGCTCACCTACACCTCGGGGTGCGTGACGACCACCTTCCCGATCTGATCGTGCGCCTCGGCGTAGGCGTGGGCGTCTGCAATCTCGTCGAACGAGAACGTACGGTCGTCCACGAGCGGGCGCAGATGGCCCGCCTCCACCAGTTCGGCGGCACGGCGAAGAATCTCGCCGTGATGGGCGCGCCCTACATCGTACAGCATCGGGATGAGCATGGCCACGAAGTGGACCGAAATGCCTCGCCCGCCGACGGCCTGGATGCCGCCCTCCGCCGGGACCCCGACCGTTACGACCTGACCATTCAGCCGCGTGGCCTCGATGGAGGGCTGCACATTCTCTCCGGCCACGGTGTCGAATACGAGGTCGAACCCGCGTCCGTCGGTGCACCGCCCCACGTACTCCTCGACCGGCTCGTCCTCGTAGTTGATGAGCGTGTCGGCCCCAAGCTCGGTCCCGATGTCCAGCTTCCGCTGCGAGGAGGCGGTTACGGCTACATCGGCACCGCACCACGCAGCGAGCTGGGCCCCCACGTGCCCCACCCCACCGGTGGCGCCGTGGACGAGGATCTGGTCGCCCGCCTCCACATCCGCCTTGTCGATAAGGCCCTCCCACGCGGTCAGCGTCACGAGCGGCAGCGCCGCCGCCTCACGGAACGATAGCGACTCGGGCATGGGGGCGAGGAGGCGCGCGTCGCACGGCATGTAGTCGGCCAGGGCGCCGTGTGGGACCGGCGGATAGCCGCCCGCACAGCCGTACACGGCATCGCCCTCGTGGAAGGCCGACACGTCGTCCCCCACCGCCGCCACGACGCCCGCCACGTCGCCGTGCAGCGTCGCCGGCTGGGGCGGGCAGAGCACCTCCGCGTCCCCGCGGCGGATCTTGTAGTCGACGGGGTTGACGCTCGTGGCCCGAACCCGAACGAGCACCTCGTGGTCGTCGAGGTCCGGGACGTCGACCTCGCGCCGCTCAAACACGTTGGGGCCGCCAAAGTCGTCGATGACCCAGGCGTTCATCGTAGAGGGAATGTCGGAGGCAGGATTGGCCATGTGTGTGGGGTCGGGTCCTAAAACACGAAAAGCGCCACCGGGGCGGGCCCAGCGGCGCATGCGGAGGTGACGGGCGGATTCGAACCGCCGTAGGAGGCTTTGCAGGCCTCTGCCTGACCACTCGGCCACGTCACCACTTGAAATCTTCAGTAGCTTCAAATGGAGGTCGCCTCCGTCGAGTTCCTCTTACGGGCCTCCCACGGGCTCAGAGGGAAGCACGCCCGGCAGGATTCGAACCTGCGACCTGCAGATTAGAAGTCTGCTGCTCTATCCAACTGAGCTACGGGCGCAGGTCGGGGCCTTGGGGCCGCCGGCACTGTCGGAAGCACGACGGAAGTGGTCGGGGCGGCCGGATTTGAACCGGCGACCTCCTGCTCCCAAAGCAGGTGCGCTAACCGGACTGCGCCACGCCCCGCGGGGAGGCGGGTTGCCAAACGCTGATTACGTCAGTTTCTTGGCCTCCTCAATCTCCTCTTCCACGTCGTCGAGAGGGACGATCTTCTGGCGAAAGCCGTAGTTGCCGTCGTCCTTCTCCTCGGCAACAATGAGTTTCGCCATCTTGCGCGAGGCCGATCCGTTGCTTTGGTCTGCCATGGCTTATTTCTTCTCTCGATGAAGGGTGTGTTTCTGAAGAACGGGGTTGTATTTCATGAGCTCGAGGCGGTCGGAGGTGTTCTTCCGGTTCTTCGTCGTGTGGTAGCGCGACGTGCCCGGCTCCTCCGTACACTCAAGGATGACTTGAACGCGGTCACCTGTGGCCATCGGACTGGGGGCTGGTTGATTCGGTCAGACTAAACGTGCGGGGCGTCGTGGAGGGCCGCCTCCGCCTCGGGGGCTACACGTCGTATCCCTGCTTGCGAGCCTCCTTCAAGACCGCCTGGATGCCTTTCTTGTTGATGGTCTTCAGGGTCTTGGAAGACACCTTCAGCTTTACGTGGCGGTCCTGCGACGGGATATAGAACCGCTTCTCGTGCAGGTTGCGCTTGAAGCGGCGGTTGGTCTTTTGGTTGGAATCCGAGACGCTGTTTCCCGTCACCGGTCCCTCGCCCGTGATGTCATCTTTGCGAGCCATAACGCACCTCTGGGATTAGTGTGTGTCCACGACGAGTCGTTTTTCCGAAAAGATGCGGATTAGTATGTAGCTTGCGCGCATCAGATCGACAGAGTTGTAGAACGAGCCGTCAGACTTTGTTCGTGAAGACACCGCAATTTCGACGCGGCTCTCTCGTTCTTGCCCGATTTGGACGTCGGCTCAACGCCCGCTCAGGAATGCCCGTCGCCCGATGGGGTTCCCCCGGAAAGGTGAGGCGTGATGCCCGGCGTGAGAAACTCGAAGAGCGTGTCCCCGCGCAGGCCCAGGCGCAGCGTCTCCAGCGGGACCACCTCCTCGGGGTGAATGTTGCCGAGGTTCACGTTTGCCCCCTGGTGCTTGATGAGCCACGCCTGCTGCTTCTTGTTCGGGGCCTCGAAGATGATGTCGTGCGGATCGACGCGGGACAGGATCTCGTCGACGAGGCCGGTGCGCACCTCTCCGTTCGGACGGAAAAGCCCGGCCGTTCCGGCCTCTCGCGACTCGGCGGTCACCTTCCAGCTTCCGGCCTCTAGCTCCGCCTGCATGAACTCAACCCACCGGTACGGGGCCATCACGTCACTGGAGTCTTTGGAGCCGACCTCACTCACGACGGTAAAGTCTTTCGCGAAGAGCTCGATGAAGTCCAGCTTGTCCTCGTGCTGCATCGAGACGGCCCCGGCGGAGATCTCAACGTGGTGCACGTCCAAGTCGTCGAGAAGACGGCGGTAATCATCGATCTGGTCGCGCAGGAAGTAGGCCTCGAAAAGCGTACCCCCAAAGAAAAACGGAATGCCTGCCTCCCGGTAGACATCCAGCTTCGTCTCCAGGTTTTTCGTGACGACGGCCGTGCCCCACCCAAGCTTGGCAACGTCGATGATGTGGGCGGCCCCGTTGAGTACGTTCTCTACCTCTCGGGCCGACAGCCCCTTGTCCAGCATGTGCGTGAGGCCCCGCTCCCGCGGCTTTTCGGGCCGATCCGGAAGGCCGATGAGGTCGAAGGCGTCGTTGGTCATGGGATTGAGTCGCGAGGCAGCAGAAGGACACGAGGCCTTAGAGCACCCAACAGAGCTGCTCTATCGTCGCTCTGAGCGTGACTCAGAGCCTATCGGATGGCCGGTAAAGGCCATTCCATTCATCTGGATGGGCTCCAGATCAAGTTTGGAGTGACGGAGTGATGGGCTTGTCCGAAGCCAGAGTCAATTCTGATGGGATTCTCAGTTGCACAGGCCCTGGATGCTTCAATGAAGTCGGGGAGTGCCCGGGTCCGGGGACCGCTGAAGAACCGCCGCTTCAGCCATCCAGGTGGACGGCGCGGGCCGGCTCGATGGCGGCGGCCCGGGCAGCCGGGTACAGCGCGGCCAGCACGCAGAGCCCAAACGAGACGACGGCAATCATCACCACGTCGAGCGCCTGCACCGACACGGGATACGCGTCGATCAGAAACGACTCGGCCTGGGCCATGGGCACCACCCCGGTGTACTGCTGCAGGAAGGCGAGCCCCAGCCCCAGGACGAGCCCCAGCCCGGTCCCGACCGCGCCGATAAGCGCCCCTTCGAACAGAAAAATGCGGCGCACGTCCGCCCGGGAGGCCCCCATGGCCTGCAGCGCCCCCACGTCGGCCCGCTTCTCGATGACCACCATCGTGAGGGAGCCGACAATATTGAACGCCGCCACGATGACGATGAGCCCCAGAATGGCAGAGGCGCCCCACTTCTCCAGCCGCATGACGTCGTAGAGCGACTGCTGGAGATCGTACCACGTCTGCACGGTGTAGTGCTCGGCCCCCAGCTTTTGCTGGAGCAGTCCCTTCACGCGCCCGGCGCGCTCCAGGTTGTCGAGCCGAAGCTCGATGCCCGTCACGCGCCCCTCGGTCCGAAACAGCCGCTGCGCTTCCTCCAGCGACACGAAGACGCGCTGCCCCTCCGAGGCCCCCTGCGACTGGAAGAGGCCGCGCACCTCGAAGCGCCGCACCGGTGGGCGTCCGAAGATGTTCGTGAGGGTGCGCTCGATGGCAGGGGCCGACAGCAGGCCCACCGTACTCCTTGATCGTCCCTCGCCGACGGGTACGAGCCCGGCACGCTGACCTAACCTCTGATTCAGCACGATTCCGGGCACCCCGTCCGCGCTCTGGCGCAGGTCAAAGCGCCCCATGGCCATCGTCGGCGCGGCGGTCTGCATCATCGAGACGTCGACGCCCCGCACCTGCACGACCCGGTTCGCGTCCCCACCGCCCTCGCGCAGGAGCAGGGCCTTGCCCTCCACGTAGGGGGCGGCCGCCGTCACGTGACGCGTCTCGCGGGCGAGGCGGAGGAGCGAGTCGGCGTGGGCCACGCCCTCTCCCTCCGCACTCATGACCCGCACGTGCGGGTCGACCGACACGAGCAGGTCCCGCACAACGTCGTAGAACCCGTTCATCACGGAGAGCACGACGATGAGCGACGCGACCCCGAGGGTGACCCCGACCGTCGAAATGCCGGTGATGATCGAGATAAGCGACACCTCCCGGCGGCTGGCCAGGTAGCGCCGAGCAATCTGAAACCGGTAGTCCACGGCGGGGTTCGGGGATCATCCGTCGATCAACGCGTAACAGGGACGTCCGCGGCACGAGACCGTTCTGCCAGCCCCCGGACTATTCGCCGTCCAGGATGGGGGTGGGCGTCGAGAAGGCCCCGTCCGGGGGTGATTCGGGGAGCGCCAACTGGTTGGTCAGGAGTGCCCGGTCGGCGCCCACGGCCTCCTTGCGCGGGGCGAGGCGGACCGTGCCGTCCGGCGCCTGGAGCTCCTGGTACTGCGCCCAGTCGTAGAACTGGGGCGGGGCGTCGTCGGGCATTCCCTGAAGGTGATAGGCCCACCGGTCGAGCTGCCCCGTCTCCGTCGAGACGTACAGCCAGTACTGATCGCCCGGGGTGCGGCCCACGTCGTTGAAGGTGAGGTGGATGACGTCGTGGTCGGCGGTCGACGAATCGGCCACGTAGGTGCGGTTGACGCCCGGATCGTAGACTTTCAGCGGGGCCAGCAGCCAGTACGTATCGTTCACGAACCGGCCGTAGGCCTGCCCGCGGGCGCTCTCTCCCTCTGTGCCCGTCAACTCGTCTCCATTCAGGTAAACCGTTCCGTCCAGACGGCCATTGCGCTGCTCCCGGACGTTCACGAGCGCGACGTACGAGGAGTCCGGGCCGGCGGACCATTCGATGCGGTACTCACCCGTGGTTCGGTTCCAGAGGTGACGGGCGATCGTCTGCGCGCCGTTCGGCGTCTCGATGCCGAAGTTGAACCGGAGGTACGGAGCAGTCGCCCACGCGTCGGCCCCGTGGGCCTGAAGAAGCCGGTAGGCCACCGAGTCGGCCCGCGTCTCGGGCGCAATGGTATCGGTGGGGGCGGCGGCCGTTGGCTCGGACTCAGACGACGAGTCCGGCGCACAAGCGGTCCAGAACAGACTGCCAGCGACAAGCGTGGCGAGCAGAGAGAGGCGAACGCGCGTCATGAAGACGGAAGTGTCGTTGAAAAAACCAGGGGGTACGTCAACATACGAGGTGAAGCGCAGAGGTGCAGGGAAAAGCGCGTCTGTGGCCAAACGAGGGCCCGTCGGCGCCCCCAACGACCGCCACTTCCACGACTTTCTCCCGCCCCCCCTTTCCGTCACGAGACGTTGAAGCGGAACTCCATCACGTCCCCGTCCTCCACCACGTAGTCCTTGCCCTCAGTGCGAAGAAGTCCGGCCTCCCGGGCGGCGGCCTCGGAGCCGGCTTCATCGAAGTCCGAGAAGTGGATCGTTTCGGCCTTGATGAACCCCTCCTCGAAGTCGCTGTGGACCTCGCCGGCGGCCTGGGGGGCTCGGGTCCCCTCCTCGATGGTCCAGGCATAGGCCCCCTTCTCGTCCGCCGTGAAGAACGTGATGAGGCCGAGCACGTCGTACGCGGCGTGGATGAGCCGCTCGAGGCCCGGCTGCTGGAGGCCTGCGTCCTCCAAAAACAGCTGGCGCTCTTCCACGTCGAGCTCGGTCAACTGGGCCTCAAGCTCCGCCGAGGTGACGACGACACGGGTATTTTCCTCCTCCGCGATGGCTCGCAGTTGATCCACGTACTCGTTGCCGTCGGGCAGGTCCTCCTCCCCCACGTTCGCGACGTACAAGACGGGCTTCTCCGTCAGCAAAAACAGCCCATCGATGAGTGGCTGCTCGGGGTCGCTGACCTTGAACGACCGCGCCCACTCACCTGTGCTCAGGTGGTCGTGGAGCCGCTCGAAGACCTTCAACTGTTCGGCGGCCTCCTTGTCCCCCTTCTTCGCGGCCGTGTTGACCTTTTCGATGCGCTTCTCTACGGTTTCCAGGTCTTTCAGCAAGAGCTCCGTATTGATTGCCTCCACGTCCCGCACCGGATCGACCGAGCCCGCCACGTGGGCCACCTCGTCGTCCTCGAAGCAGCGGACGACGTGGATAATGGCGTCGACTTCTCGGATCTGTGCAAGGAACTGATTGCCGAGGCCTTCCCCCTCAGCCGCCCCTTCTACAAGCCCCGCGATGTCGACAAACTCGATGCTGGTGGGGATGGTCTCCGGCGACCCGGCCAGCTCGGCGACCCGTGCGAGTCGCTCGTCGGGAACCGGCACGACGCCTACGTTCGGGTCCACCGTGCAGAACGGGTAGTTGTCGGCCTTGGCCCCGGCGCCGCTAAGCGCGTTGAAGATGGTGGACTTTCCAACGTTGGGGAGGCCGACGAGGCCGCACTGGAGGGACATCAGACGGAGAGGGGCTGGCGAAAAACGCGACCGGTGATGTATTGCACGCTTGAGGGGCTTGTTCCTCTTCCGCGTCTGCCTCCGTCAGGACCCTGGGCCGGAGAGGGAGTCCTTCTCGGCGTACGGCACGTCGGTGAATGTTCGCTCGGGGAGGTGGACGGCCGTGAGGCGACCCATGCCCGGCTTCATCTGGTAGACGCAGCCGGTATCGATGAGGATAATCTTCTCGCGGTTGATGGGATCGGGCTGGGGCGTGTGGCCGCACACCACTGTTTTTTCCCAGGCGAGGGTCGACGCTTCCAGGTGCCCGCGCTCCCATAGCAGCACCTCTTCGTCGGGCTGCTTTAGATTCTCTTCCACCGTGAGGTCGGGCCGCAGCCCCGCGTGGACAAACAGGAAGTCGTCGGTTTCGTGGTACAGCTTCGTGTCCCGAACGAACTCGGCGTGGGCGGCTGGAATGTGGACCTCGGACCCATCGCCATTCAGGTAGCTCTGCAGCGTGGAGACGCCCCCGTTCATGCGCCAGAGACTGAACGCACCGGAGTCGAGATAGTCGAGCATCATCGCCTCGTGGTTGCCCCGTAGAAAGGTACAGGGCACGTTTTCCCGGAGCTCTAAAAGCCGGTCGATGACGCCCTTCGAGTCGGGCCCCCGGTCGATGTAGTCGCCCACGAAGACGAGATGGTCGTCCGGGGACGGGTCCAGCCGAGCGAGAAGCGTGTTCAGCGACTGCAGGCATCCATGGATGTCGCCGATGGCGATGAGTCCCATTTCACTTCTCGTTCCTTCCAAAGAGGGCAAAGGACAAAGGGGGGAGGGGTTAGGGCAGGTCTCCTCCAACGGGGAGCGAGCACCGGTCAGGAAGAGTCGGTCCGCTCGCGGATGGCATCCATACCAATGAGGCCGCGACCGGTCTTGTTGAGGCGCTCCTGGTCGTGAAGGTCGAGGAGGATGGCGTCGATGACGCCGTTGACAAAGGTGCCGCTTCGGGGGGTGCTGTATTTTTTGGCGATGTCGATCGCCTCATCGACCGATACCTTGGGGGGGATCTCCTCGAACTTTAGGAGCTCGGTGGTCGCCATCCGCAGCAAGGACCGATCGATCACCGCGATGCGGTGGATCTTCCAGTTGTCCGCGTGTTTCTCGATGATTTCGTCGGCCTCTTCCATTGTCTCAAGGGTTTCGTGGAAGAGGCGCTCCGCGAAGTCGCGAGTCGAAGGGTCGTCGTGGAGCGGAATCTGAATGAGCGTGTGGACGGCCTGCTCGGCGTCGCCCCCGGCCTGTTCGTGGGCGTAGAGCGCCTTCATCACGTGCTCGCGGGCGTCGCGTCGGGTGCTCATGGTGGGGCCGTTTGGGACAGGACGTCACGGAGGGACTACAGAGACAAGTTTTATTTTCAGTGGGGGACGCAGGTTCACCCCCGGATTCGTATTCCTTCAATTTTGGATTTGCCTCCATGCCCGCCGTTCTGTCCTGAACGTTAGGCTTCAGGCAAAAAATGTGTCTTCTGGATTCCGTGTCCTTGTACGGCAACGGCCCTGCTCATGCGTCCCGGCTCTTCCGTTCAGTGGACCGCGTATCCGGCCCTGATCGTGGCGGGCGCGTTCGCACTCGGGATTGTCGGGGCGTCGGTCCTTGGGTCGGACTCCCTTGTTCTCTGGCTTGGTGGAGCAGGAGGGGGACTCGTGGGGTTTGCGGCGGCCGAGTGGTGGGACCGGTCGCGGCTTGTGACCCTCGCCCCTGTCGCCCGCGTCGTGGCGGTCGTGCTCGTGGCAGGATGTGCCGGAGGGGCCCGGATGATTGTCTACCAGGCCCCATCGCCCCGTAGCCTGGCGCCGGCGGCCGAGGCGAGCGACGAGGAGATCACAGTGCGGGGGCGCGTGGCGGACGCCCCCGAACGAACGGACGAGGCGACACGCTTCGTCCTGACGGTCGACTCGATTCTCGGAGCGGACGATGCGATCGTCGTGGAGGGGCAGGCACGTGTCACGCTGACGCCCTCTCCGTGGAGCGAGCAGGCGGAAACCTTCCCCGAGGTTTATCAGGGAGACGTGCTTCGCCTTCGTGGATTCTTGCAGTCCGCCCCTGGACTCCGAAACCCGGGCGGCTTCGACTATGGTGCCTACCTCTCCCGGCGGGGCATATGCTGTACCCTGTACGTGGGAGATCCCGATCACGCCACGGTTCTCGGGAACGGGAGAGGGACTGTACAGAGCGCACTCGTCTCTATTCGGTCCCACATCCGACACCAGATCCGCCGGTATGTGCCCAGCGACGGGGGACAGGCGGTACTGCGGGCGCTGCTCTTGGGCGACCGGAGCCGCATCACGGATGCTCAGCGGGCACGATTCGAGAAAACCGGACTCATGCATCTCCTTGCCGTGTCCGGACTCCACGTCTTCCTTGTGGGTATGGTGCTCTACGCCCTGCTCCGACCGCTCCTGATGCGGTTTCGGCTGCGGTGGCGGACGGTTGAGGTGGTGCGTGCCGTACTTACGGTCGTCGTGCTAGGCTTCTACATGCTCCTGACGGGTAGTCGTCCTTCTGTCGTCCGGGCCGTGATTATGGCGGCGTTGTTTATTGGTGGCGTGTTCTTTCAACGATCAGCGCACTCCCTCAATACGCTGGGGGTCGCGGCCCTTATTCTGCTCGCCCTGCGGCCGCCCATGCTGTTTGACGTGGGTTTTCAGCTGTCGATGGCCGCAGTTGCGGGCATTGTCACGCTCAACCCGCGGTTCCTGGACGCGATTCCGGATGACTACCAGACCTCTCAGGCTACAGACTGGCTGGTGTCTACGACGACGGTATCGGCCGCCGCCATCCTGGGCACGGCCCCAATCCTCCTCTACCACTTCGGATGGGTGTCGATTGCCGGTCTCCTTCTGAACATGGTCGGGATTCCGTGCACTGGGTTGGGGCTCTCCTCAGCCATCGTTGCGGTGATGGCGGGAGGGATGTCGGCCATGGTTGCCGCCCCATTCGGGAGTGCCGCGGATCTGTTTATGCAGGGGCTTCTTGCCACCTCTCGGTACGGAGCATCCTGGTTTTCGTGGGCGGGGGTCCGAATGCCTGTGCCCGACCTGTGGGGCCTCGGGGCGCTCGCCGCCGGGCTTGTTGCCCTGACACAGTGGCCCCGACCGCGCATCCGGTGGCGGTGGGTGATCGCAGCCCTTCTCCTGGCAACGGTGTCGGCGTGGGCTCCTGCGGTAAGGAGCGGAGCCTCACCGACCCTCGATGTGATCTTCTTCGACGTGGGGCAGGGAGACGCGGTGCTCCTCAAAACGCCGCTGGACCGCCATGTGCTGGTAGATACCGGACCGCGGTCCCCTAGCAGTGCAGCCGTGGAGTTCACAGTGCTGCCATTTTTAGAGCGGTGGGGGATACAGAAGCTTGACCTCGTCGCCATTACGCACTCCGATGAGGACCATCTTGGAGGACTCCCGACTCTTCTAAGCGAGGTTTCAGTCGGACGGGTGGTCCACAATGGAAGACCGGCCGACACGGAGCTATACGAAGAGACGCTCCGACAGCTTCGGAGGGAGAGTGTCACGTGGAAGGCCGTCCACCGAAGAGACACGATCCGTGTAGGCTCCTCTCTTCACCTAGACGTACTCGGACCTCCTACAGAAAAAGAGTTCGACAGTGAAAACAATATGTCTCTTGTTCTGAAGGCACGCTACGGAAGAGTCGACATGCTGCTGCCTGGTGATGTAGAGGCCCCTGCAGAAAGGAGGTTGGTCCGGACCTACGGGCAGCAGTTGGAGAGTCTCCTCGTAAAGATTCCTCATCATGGATCTCAAACGAGTAGCACGCCACAGTTCATCGACGCGGTGTCTAGTCCAGAGAGAACCCACGCAGTGGTAAGTGTAGGGGAAGGTGACCAATACAACATGCCCAGCGAGACTGTGCTTCGGAGATGGCAACGGTCAGGAGCAAGTGTTCACAGTACGGCCCGGAGAGGCGCCGTATGGATGCGGACGAATGGAAGAGATGTGTGGCAAGTCCGATGGAAGTAAGGGCACCTGCTGCCGTCGAGACGGGTCCCTGAGTGCATGGTCTTCTCTATATTCCTGACTGAGAATATCTATCTCTGAAGATCGGTATATCTTCCTGTATCGGGCTCAGATGTTCGATTCAGTGATATATCAGTCCCCCGGCGGAGCCATGACTGGTCGCTCAAGTTATCCACATTCCCTGTTATGGACGAGGCGGTGGGGGATTTTTAAAAGATATGGTTGTTGTTATTAATCGTGTGGAAATGTGGATAACGGAGTTACCCACATCGAGCGGTCTGGATTGTGGACAGCCCTCCCAGTCATGCACAAGGTTATCCACAAGTGGTCTGTCCCGAAAAGCTGGTCTACGCCGCTGGAGGCCGATATCGGGGCGATTTTCCACGTTTCCACGGCAATCCACAACGAATCTCGTAGATTTCTGGGGATGGTTATGAACACTCGTCCACAGTGTGTAAAAGACGGGGATGGCTGTGGATATCCATTACAGTTATCCACGGCGAGATGCGGCGGCGGTCTGGTACACAGATTATCCAGACGTTATCCCCTACTTATCCACGAGTTATCCACAATCTTGTGGATAATGAAGGATTGGGCGCCACGCGTGTGTACGAACGGGCGCTCAGGGGCGTCGAGAGACGGGTAGAGAGGAGGCTCAGCCGCTGGAATCGTCGACGGGACACGGGGGAATGGAAGCTATTCTTCGTCCGCAACCGTGAAGAGACGGTAGATGCAGAAGCCCGCAATGAGGGCGGGCCACAGCGCGGCCAGCCAGTCGCCTGCGCGGAGCCGAAGCACAGTCAGCGACACGCTGAAGATCGCGATGAGCGCGTAGATGGTCTGGAAGATCTGGCGGCTGGACATGCGCTGGAGGGGGGACGCTGAACGCAAACGAAGGGGGCAGTGAGGGAGGACTATCCCTCGGCCAGAAGGTCCATCAGAAGCGGAGTCAGCCGATCGGCGGCGACAGTGGAAAGGTGCTCCTGAGTACCGGTCGGCAGCTCGATGGGCACCTGCTCAACAAGCTCAAGCCCGTACCCGGCCAGCCCGATCCGCTTCCGAGGATTGTTGGTGAGCAACCGGAGCTTTCGGATGCCGAGGTCCCGGAGGATTTGGCAGCCGATGCCGTAGTCGCGGTGGTCCATCTCGAGGGAGACGTCCGCCGGGGGGCCGTCGTCCTCGCTCTGCTGGCGCTCCAGATCTTTGAGCTTGGAGAGAAGGCCCTGGCCGTGGTTGCTCTGCATCATGTAGAGGATGGCGCCCGTGCCTTCGTGCTCCACGCGGAGCAGTGCCTCGGCCAGCTGTTCGCTGTACGATTCGCGGCGGGCCGCCAGCACGTCGCCCAGCACATTCTGCGAGTGGACGCGGACGAGGACAGGTTCGTCCTCGGCCCAGTCTCCTTTCAGGAGTGCGAGGTGGACATCGCCGGTCAGGGTTTCCTGGTAGGCCACCACCTGGAACGTGCCGAACGCCGTGTCGAGCCGCACCTCCGCCTCCCGCTCGATGAGCCGCTCGTTCTGCATGCGGTAGGCAATCAGGTCCTGGATGGTAATGAGTGGCATGTCCAGGGCCTGGGCGCGC
>Ga0207753_1000636_pt1 | contig 13364 bp, 14 predicted proteins | sample PonA233FremontCA_2_FD_187273 | JGI IMG/M metagenome (GOLD analysis project Ga0207753, IMG submission 187273) | Salt pond sediment microbial community from Fremont, CA, USA - Pond A23 Sediment 3 (SPAdes) | ecosystem: Environmental > Aquatic > Non-marine Saline and Alkaline > Saline | place: USA...
CGGGGGATTCACCCAGTCTCGAAGGGCGTCCCTGATCGCTTCGGATTTGCTGGCGTATCCGCGACGCTCCCACTCTTCGTCGATTCGCGTCAACAGCGATTCCGGAACCCGAACGTTGATTTTCTCCATTCGGTCGTCGCCGGAGTCTGTATCGGTGCTCATATATTGTGATACAGGTGTATCACACAAAACTCTTTTTACGTCGCTACTAGATCGGCTTGGCCCCTGGATCGGAGTCCGACATCCTGGTTCGACCCACGCATCGGGCATGAATTCGTGTCGCTCCACGCGAGAGGATAGAGCAGGACAGTCAATGACCGATTGATTACAGCCACAGCGTTCGGCTGTCAAAGCACGCGAATCGCAGGACACACCAGGCCGCGTTCAGCGACTGAACGAACTCGACAGCGCTGATGGGGGAAATACGCAACCTATACCACTACCGTCCGGCGGATTTCCGTTTCCACGGGCGTGCCGGGAGTGAGCAAACACGGAGTGTTTGCGATCTACGGCACGCGAGCGAAGCGAGCGTGCCGGGATTCGAACCCGATTGCGAGACTCGTTGCACTCGTCTCGCGTAGTTCGAATCCCGGGTCCGGTTCAGTCGTCGCTCGCGGTGCTCGCTTCTCCTTGCACGGGCGTGCCGGGATTCGAACCCGGGATCGAGAGGTTAGGAACCTCTCGCCCTGTCCACTAGGCCACACGCCCTACAGCCCGGTCTGTCCGGCGCAGAAAAAACGATTACTATCAGATGACCACGCTTAAGATTCGCCGCCTGCTTTGACCGGGCATGCAAACACGGGATCTGTCGGCGCACATTCCCTACAGCGCTGGTCGCGGTGTCGAAGAAGTCGCTCGCGATCTCGGCCTCGACCCGGACGGACTGGTGAAACTCTCCTCGAACGAGAACGCCTTCGGACCGAGCCCGGCCGCCGTCGAAGCGGTCCACGAGACGGCCGACCAGATCCACACGTACCCGAAAGCTGCCCACACTGATCTTACCGATGCTATCGCCGAAAAGTGGGAGATCGATTTCGCTCAGGTGTGGCCCACCGTCGGCGGCGACGGTTTCCTCGATTACCTCGGGCGCGCGTTCCTCACCGAACAGGACCGCGTCCTCGCCCCCGACCCCGGGTTCGCCTACTACCCGATGAGCGCACGGTACCACGGTGCAGCAGTCGATCAATACCGTATCGAAAAGGAAACTGGCTTCGCACAGTCGGCAGAGATGATCCTCGATGCCTACGACGGCCACCGGATCATCTACGTGACGACACCGCACAACCCGACCGGCTCCGAGATGGCACTCGACGAGATCGAACGACTCGCCGAGGGGACCAGCGAAGAGACACTCGTCGTCGTCGACGAGGCCTACGGCGAGTTTACCGACCAGCCACCGGCCCGGCCGCTCGTCGACGAACGAGAGGATATCGCGATTCTCCGGACGTTCTCGAAAGCCTACGGGCTGGCTGGGCTCCGGGTCGGCTACGGCCTCGTCCCTGCGGAGTGGGCAGACGCCTACGAACGGATCAACACACCGTTTGCAGTCAACACGGTCGCCTGCAAGGCAGCCTACGCTGCCCTCGACGACGACGAACACGTCGAGAAAACCGTCGAGACAGCGAAGTGGGCCCGGGAGTACATGCACGAGCACCTCGACGCACCGACCTGGGAAAGCGGCGGGAACTTCGTCCTCGCGGAGGTGGGCGACGCCTCCGCAGTCGCCGATGCGACCCAGGGCGAGGGCGTCATCATCCGGGACTGTTCGAGTTTCGGCCTGCCGGCCTGCGTCCGGATCACCTGCGGCACCCGGGCGGGAACCCGCCGGGCAGTCGAGACCGTAAACGAGGTGCTCGCCGAGTGAGAGTCGCCGTGACCGGAACGCCAGGGACCGGGAAAACGACCGCCGTCGAGGCTGTCGAAACCGATCTCGACGTCGTCCATCTCAACGAACTCGTCACCGAGGAGGGACTGACGACCGGTCACGACGACGAACGCGACTCGGCGATCGTCGATCTGGATGCGGTCAGCGAGTGGCTCGACGGCCGTGACGGGATTCTCTTCGAATCCCATCTGGCCCACCAGTTCGACGCAGACCGGGTCGTCGTGCTTCGGTGCCATCCCGAAACGCTCGAAGACCGGCTTGCTGGCAAACGCGACGCGTCTATCGCGGAAAACGCCGAGAGCGAAGCGCTGGATGTGATTCTCGGCGAGGCGGTCGAACGCCACGGAACCGAGAACGTCTACGAGATCGATACGACAGCGAAGTCGCCACAGGAGGTTGCCGATGCGATCGAATCCGTCGTTCAGGGACGACGCGAACCGAGCGCCGGCACCGTCTCCTTCGTCGAGTATCTATGACCCTCGATAGCTTTCGACCCCTCGCCGACCGGTTGCTGGAACCGCTGATCGACGGGGCCAAACGCGTCGGGCTGACGCCGGACTCGGTAAGCGTTCTCGCGGTCGTCGCTGCCATCGGTGCCGGTGTGAGTTTCTACGGTGCCGGGGAGGTGCGACTACTCTACCTCGTCGGTGCGGTGCTCGTCTTCCTGAACGGGGTGCTGGATCTCATCGACGGCGGACTGGCGCGAGAACTCGGAACGGAGTCGGCTGCCGGCGATCTGCTGGATCACGTCCTCGACCGGTACGCAGATCTCGTCCTCATCACTGGTCTCGCAGCGGGCGTCGGTGAGTACGCGCTGGGACTGGCGGCGGTCACCGGTGTCCTGATGACCTCCTATCTCGGGACCCAGGCACAGGCTGTCGATCTCGACCGGGTGTACGGGGGGCTCCTCGGGCGTGCGGACCGCCTCGCGCTAATGGGCGTGGTCACGACCGTCGCTGCCTTTGTCGACGCGACTGCGGTCGATCTCACGGCTGTCGGCTGGCTCCTCGTGGTCTTCGCGGTCGTCGGTCACATCACGGCACTCCAGCGGTTTTACTACGCGATGCGAGCACTCTCCGCGGAGTAGCTACGGTGTCTTTTCGGTCGGCGGGTTGAAAAACAGCGCATCGAAGACGAGCGAGAGACTCAGGATCGCGCCGCCGGCGACTGTGACGTGAAACGGGATCGTGAACGTGATCGAAACCACCGCCGCGAGGGTGAACAGTACCGGAATGGCAGTCAGTACGACGTCGTACCTCGTCAGCTGGTCGAATAGTCGTTCCCAGACCGTCGGTCCGTGACTGTGCTCGGTGGTGCGACTAACTGCCATTGCTCTGTCACCTCTTGTTGACTTGTAAGTACCGCAAGCTATTTAAATTTTTTCTGCGTGACGTTGAGGGAATTCACAGTGATTTGTCAGAGGACCAGTGTTGATTATTTCTATAACTTATGAAGATGGTACCACGGGATCGACCGAGGTCTGGTCGGTGAGAGAGCCACTGCGTAGTAGATTACGTTGAACGGCAATCTGGCGAATGGGGAACTCCGACGGCGGTAGCTAACAGTGTATTAGAGATGGTACCAGTACAACGCCCACGTTCCCGATTCAAAGAGCAGATGCGCCAGAATCAATCGCTCGCGCCACGTTCGGACCGGGACGGCGGCGGGATTTCTTCCGAACTTGCAGGCGTACCTGGCAGCACACACCGCTGGGATTCAGTGTTTACGTGTGCGTACTGGTTGGGTTCGTTCGCGAGCGGGTGCGCCGGATTCCGGTCGCTGGAGATCCGTGCGGCCCTGATCTCCGTGAACCCACAGAGCCTGGCGCGAATGCCACGCCAGTGGTTGCCGCTGTACTCCGGGACGGAAATCTGGTGTGGGGTGCCGTACTGACTGTCGCGCGTGGCCAGCACCGAGGCGTTCACGTTCGCTGCAAGTTCGTCGTGGTCGACGAGGAGCCCGATCCGGGCAGTGTCCGGCGATCTCGTCGCCAGAACGTCAAGCCCCAGATGGAGCGCCTGATACTCGGCGACGTTGTTGTTCGGGGGTTCGTTCGGGACGGACAGGCGTGTGACGCGTGTTCCGTCCCGTGTTTCGATGACGACGCCGAGTCCGCCACCTGACTGTCTGAAGGAGCCATCGGTGGCGAGGTAGAAATCTCGGTGGTGTGTTGCCGGTGGGTGGGCAATGTGTGGCGTCGGTGCCTCGTCGAACAGGTCTCGTAATGACGGCCGGCCGTATGCGGCCATACACGGTATTGGACCCCGACCCTCTTAAATTCTGCCGCTACTGATAGCCCAGTATCAGAAAGCTGGGAGGTGTCTGTCCGCACTCTTTTGGCCGGAACCGGAACGGAGTTTTCAGAAAGAGGAGAGGAACGTTCCCCGAACCGACCACTGGCGGATAGTCACTCCTGGCCGTACTGGTGACCGAAGTACAGCGCGACGATGTTCAGGGCAACGAGTGTAACGAACGCTGTGAGCATCGACCGCGAATCTAGCCCGACCGTGAGCAGCGATAGATGCATAAATGGGAGGACGATCGCTGCCCAGAACGACACCCGTTTGACTGGCTGTGCGAGCAGTTGGGGGACCGAGTGACTGGATAGGACCTCACGGATGAATCCAGGGTCAGTTATGGAGGAACTCGACATGGAGGCTCACGTAAAATAAGGCTTAGCTCGCATAAATAACCGTACTAGACTTCGTGACATTTTGGCACATTTTGCGCAGATGGGAGTCCCTGAAAATCAGCAATAACATCCTTACAGCCGACGAGATCTTTTATACTGCCATATGAGCTAGTCACTGGCAGTCCCGAGAACTGCGACTGAAATCTCGTGGTCACCAGCAGGCGTTTCGATCGTCGCCCGGTCGCTGACAGCGTCGGGCACCTGCTGGCGCCACGCCTCGACGGCCGCCTCGTGCCGACGGCGGTGGCGCTCGACAGTGTACGTCGTCGACGGATCAGTCCGGAGTTCGTCCTCGGTTTCGGCCGGTTCGGGATAGTCGGGCAGCGTCTCGTCGACCAGGGTTCGCGGCTGAACGTGAATCGGCTGTGGCTGCTGGGTGTACGGGGTCCCGAGATCGATGTGGAGTCGGGCGCGCATCCGGCCGCTAAACGGTGGTGTGACTCGAAGGACGGCGTTTTTCGAACTCGTCCGGTTCGTCTCCAGCGCGGAGACGAGATCGTCGGCGCTGACTGCGATCGACCGGATGACTGTCGGATCTGACGATTCGCCTGACACGGTTCTGGTACGTGCGCGAAAATAAAGTATATTGTGTGCCATCGGCGGCAGAGGGCCGGTCCGGCCCAGCCGATACTATTTTAATTCCACTCCTCTTTACCGAATGTGTGCAGCACACAGAGAGTTACCTGGTGGATCTATTTCAACGGTGCGCGGTGGTCGGTACACGATTTCGGCTCGTCGCTGGAACCCGGATTCCCCGTTCGGTGACTGACTGCTGCAGTGCTCGCGACAGGACACTGATACAGCTATGAGCAACCAACAAACTACGATACTTGTTGTTGACGACGAGGAAGATATTGCTGATCTCTATACGACCTGGCTCGAGATGGACCACGATGTCCGGACCGCATACGGCGGTGAAGAAGCACTCGAAAAGGTCGACGGGACGGTCGATATCGTGTTTCTCGACCGCCAGATGCCCGACCACTCCGGCGACGAAGTGCTCAAACGGATCCGCGAACGCGACCTCGACTGTCGTGTCGTGATGGTGACTGCCGTCGACCCCGATTTCGATATTGTCTCGATGGAGTTCGACGACTATCTCACGAAACCGGTGATGCGCGAGGATCTCGACGAGGCGGTCGGCTCGATGCTCGAACGTGACGAGTACAACGAGACGCTGCAGGAGTACTTTGCCCTCACATCGAAGAAAGCTACTCTGGAGGCCGAGAAAACACCCTCCGAACTCCAGGAGAGCACGGAGTACCAGGAGATGGTCGACCGCGTCGACGAACTCGAATCGGCGGCCGACACAGCAGTGTCCGGCTTCGACGACGATTTCGATTCACTGTTTCAGGAGTTTCCGGGCGGCGAGTGATCCTGTCAATCGGCCGTTTGTAGCCAGTCATCCGTTCTACCTGTCGATTCGCTACAGTTTTCGGTTTACCGGATACATTCCCAGAAACAGCAAAGTCTAACCCGGTGGACCCAAAATAGATGAACGATGCCTACTGTAGAATACCTCAACTACGAAGTTGTAGATGACAACGACTGGGACATGTACGAACCAGGCGTGTTCGACAAAGCAGCAGACGCTGGCCTCTCCGACGAGGATTACGGAACGCTCGAAGTCAACGAAGGGGAGTACATCCTCGAAGCGGCCGAGGCGCAGGGCTACGACTGGCCGTTCTCGTGCCGTGCGGGTGCCTGTGCGAACTGTGCCGCGATTGTCGTCGACGGCGAAATCGAGATGGACATGCAGCAGATCCTCTCCGACGAGGAAGTCGAAGAGAAAGACGTTCGCCTGACCTGCATCGGATCGGCCGAGACGGACGAGGTGAAAATCGTGTACAACGCGAAACACCTCGACTACCTCCAGAACCGCGTCATCTAAGACACAGACCGCGCCGCATTTTTTGACAATCGCCCAAAGCTAGATTCAAGTCACCGGACAGTCCCTGGAGTTGCAGTGAAACGAAGCAAACAGCAGTATTTATACAGCGACTCCAGTAACTCAGCACAATGAGATGGCGGTGTGAGTGGTGTGGCAAACCACACGAGGAAAACGACCCGCCCTGCGACAACTGTGGCCACGGGAAATTCGAGGAGGCGGTCGTCCAGCAGGCCGGGGGAGGCGACGGCCAGGATTCGATGCTGGTCTGGGTCTGTACGGAGTGTGGGCGTGAACACGCGAAAAACGCACCACCCTGTAGCCGCTGTAACAACGCAACCTTCGAACGCCAGGAGAAGGTCGTCACCGACGGGAATCTGACTGACGGGCCGAGCGGGGAGACCGTCGGATCCGTCGAACAGGAGACGATGACGGTCTGGGTCTGCCAGAACTGCGGGAAAGAGCACACGAAAAATAATCCGCCATGTGACCGGTGTGGGACGGCAACCTTCGACCGGGAGACGAAGACGATCAGCGACGACGAACTCGCGATTCCGAGCTACCTGGATCTGGTGACGCCGAGATACGCCGCCGTCCTCGGTGTTGTCCTGCTGATCGCTGTGGTGTTCGGACTCGGCGCAGCAGGCATCGTCGATCTCCCCTTCTTCCCGGACAACAGCGTGCCCGAGGTGGAGAACGTGCCTGGCAACGAGTCGGCGGTGAACGGGATCTCACTCGCAGACGTCGAGCAGTCGTACTTCGAACAGTTCACCGAGCGGCGGGCTGAAACAGACAGCAGACCGCTCGAGCGCTCGGCGTATCTGGACGACGTTGCGGCCTTTTACAACCAGCGACGGATCAAGTCACTGCTCCGTGGCGGCGACATGCCGACAAACGAGGAACTCACAGGCCTCCTGCGCGAGGAGTGTTCGGCAACCCCGTCGCTTCAGACGGCCTCGGTTAGGGTACAGGAGGGGAGTTCCCCCGAAACACTCGGAACACAGTTGGCGAACTCGGTGGCAGTCGATACCCAGGGGACGGTGATCGGGATCGACATCCACGCCGTCGAAAACGAGTTGATCCTGTCGCAGTTCGTCTGCGTGCGTTAGCTGGCTGCTTCGTACGCGCTCCGAAGACTCTCCGATTTCTCGATGACGCGCTGTGCACCGTCTTCGAGCGCGTCGAGTGCGTCGACGGACGGTTCGGTTTTGATCGTCAGCACCGGGTCGGTCTGGCCACCCGACTGCTCCGGGTTCATGTCGTACGTTGCTGCCGAGACACCCTCGGTTTCCAGCAGTGCACCCTTCAGGACGTTCATGAACGTGTGATCCTCGCCCGCAATCTCGATAGAGAGTTCAGTCTCTGCTTTGTCGATAACCCGCAGTTCCATACCCCTACATAGCAGCGTTTGCGTACCTCAACCTTTCGACTCCCGGCTGGGACGGCGTCTCGATGATCGAGACTCCACCACGACCACACAAAACCCACAAGTCCGTACAGCCCTACCCTCAATCAAGACTGATGGGAACCCTCGATAATCTCGGTGCCGAGCAGTTACCCTTCGATCCTGCCGCCGTCTCGGTCGACGACGAGAACGTCCTGCAGCGACTGGAACCGGTCGTTCAGGAGTGGTGGATCGAACAGTTCGGCGAGTTCGTCCCACAGAACGAGGGCTTCTTTACGCCACCGCAGAAGGAAGCCATCCCGCTTATCCAGGACGGAACGAACACGCTCGTCTGCTCGCCGACAGGATCGGGAAAGTGTGTCCGCCCAGATACACCAATACTCGTCGAACAAGACGGTAATGCGTCGGTCAAACGTGCACAGGACATTCGCAAACAGAGTGGTGACAAGTTATCTGAAGTTGATGATGGAACACTGTACGATAGCAATTTTACTGCATATTCATTGGACGAAAAAGAGGGGGCGGTCACCAAGCAGGATTCGATGGTGTACGCGGAACCATACGAAGGGCGGTTGAATCAGGTACGGACAGAATACGGACGGATGGCAGAGGTAACACCAGACCATCCACTTTTAGTCGAAACAAGTGATGGAACCGAGTGGCGGCGAAGTGATAACATAGAACCGGGTGACAAGGTTGGAATACCAAACCAGATTAGCCTACCGGAACGGGAAATCACATTGGATGTCGAGTCAGCGATTGACAAATTGCGCGAACTGCACCCGATCGTTCTCACGAGGAAAGATGGACGAAAACTCAAAGACGAACTCGCCGCCGCATCAGGACTGTCTGATCTGACGGAGACACAACGGAGAGAGGCCATCGCTCTTACTGGAAAGACGTTCGACGAGATCGCAGCGAAAACTGGCATCGGAACAGCAACGGTGTACAAGCTTTGCAGAGGTGAATCCACGCACTGTGAACAGGAGTGTCTTGCTGTTCTCGAATCCAGACTCGAGGTACCGAAGGTAAATGAAGTAGTCGTAAAAACCAACGGAGGCAACGTTTCGCGGTTCACGTACGAGGAGACAATGACGCCCGCGATCGCTCGCATAGCGGCATTCATTCTTGCGGAAGGGTTTATTGGAGAGTATGGTTCGAACGCGAGAGTCAGTATTTCACAGTCGCTCCGTACGGATCTGCTCGATACAGTTTTGACAGATTTCGAGCAAATATTTGATGTTCCGTTCGAACAAAAAACCGATACTGATTACGTAATCAACAATACGGCGTTCGCACAATTTTTGAGTGAACTACTCGGTATCGATTCAGGCAAGGGCCGGTCGGTGGAGTTACCGGACTGGGTTTTGAATGCGGAGAAGCATACAAAAAAAGCGTTCGTGTCGACGTTTCTCTCCTTGGAGGCAGAAATAAGAAAAAACGAGATTCGGGTGACCCAAGCAAACGAACTGAAGATTGAGCAACTGAATTACCTGTTACTTTCGTTCGGCATCGTCACAGCCCGGAATGTAAGAACAAAAGCCCCAACGAATACCGACTCACAGACCGAACGACAGTATTACGAAATTACAGTTCGGCAAAAAAAGAACCTCGAGACTCTGATTTCAGTGTTCAGCGTTCGCCATCCGAATCTCAGTGTGATGGAATCTTACGTCGAAAATGGGGAAGGCGGTGGGAACTACGTAGGCAAGCACGCGTTCGATTACACGGATATTCGTGCGCTATCCAAATACTATGACAGTGACGCGGAGTTCAATGACCGGGTGGGGAATATATATGAGGTTGTTCGCCGGTCCGGATACATTACGGACCGGGCGTTATCAAAACTCTCCGAAGAGTTAGATCAGTTGCCGGCAGGCGGGCCAGCGGCAGACATCCGAGAGAAAATACATCGGATACAGTCACAGGAGATCGTCTGGCTCACAGTAGAGGAAATAAATTCTGTGGAATATAACGGTGAAATAATTGACCTCAGCGTTCCAGCGACACAAAATTACATCGGCGGTCGTGGTGGACTGTTCATGCACAACACCCTCTCCTCGTTTACAAGTATCATCAACGAACTGTTCCGGCGTGACCGGACCGATGGACTGGAAAACAGCGTCTACTGTCTGTATATCTCTCCGCTAAAGTCGCTGGCGAACGATATCCACCGGAATCTGGAGGTCCCCCTCGATGGGATCACCGAGAAACTCGACGACCGCGGCGAGGACGTCGAGATCAGACACGCGATCCGCCACGGCGACACCTCCGATAGCGACCGGCAGGCGATGCTCGGGGAGACGCCCCACATCCTCAACACGACGCCCGAGACGCTCGCAATCCTGCTCAACTCCCCGAAGTTCAGGGAGAAACTCCGGACCGTCGAGTACGTCATCGTCGACGAGATCCACAGCCTCGCCGAGAACAAACGCGGGACCCACCTCTCGGTCTCGCTGGAGCGACTGGAGGCCCTTGCCGACGAGTCCCCGACACGGATCGGCTGTTCGGCGACGGTCGAACCCCTGGAGACGATGGCGGAGTTTCTGGTCGGCTGTGACGGCGACGACGGCGGCGAGACACCGACCCCACGCGAGTACGAGATCGTCGACACCCGATTCGTCCGGGAGTTCGACATGCAACTGACCTGCCCGACGGACGATCTCATCAACACACCCTCGGGACTGGTCAACGATCGTTTCTACACGGAGTTGAACGAACTGATCGAGGAGCATACGAACACGCTCGTCTTCACGAACACCAGATCGGGGGCCGAACGCGTCCTGCACAACCTCCGGGAACGGTTCGACGGCTACGACGAATCCAACTCCGGCTGTCACCACGGCAGTCTCTCGAAGGACCGTCGCCAGGAGATCGAAGAGAAACTGAAGGCCGGTGAGCTGGATTTCGTGACGACCTCGACGTCGCTGGAACTGGGCATCGACATGCCGGAACTGGATCTCGTCGTCCAGGTCGGCTCGCCGAAATCCGTCGCCGCACTGCTCCAGCGGGTCGGCCGCGCCGGCCACCAGCTCGGCGAGACGGTCACCGGCAGAGTGTTCGCACTGGATCGGGACGAGCTCGTCGAGTGTGCGGTCATGCTCGAGAAGGCCGAGGAGGGGTTCGTCGACCGCGTGTTCATCCCGCAGAATGCACAGGACGTCGCCACCCAGCACGTCTACGGGATGGCGATCAACGGCCCCCGGCCCGAAGCGGAGATACGAGAAATCCTGACCGGCGCCTACCCCTATCGGAACTACGGCGACGCGGAGTTCGAACAGCTCATGCGGTATCTCACGGCCGACTACGAGGGGATGGAGGACAAGAACGTCTACGCGAAGATCTGGCGGGATACCAACGATGCGCCGGATGGCGAGCACCACTACGGGGCCTTCGACGTCGGCGAGGCACTGATCGGCAAGCGCGGCCGACTCGCCCGCGTGATCTACATGACCAACATCGGAACCATCCCGGACTCCTTCAGTTGCGATGTCTTCACCCGATCGAGTGACGACTGGGTGGGCCAGCTTGACGAGGAGTATCTCGACACACTCGAAAAGGGAGACGTGTTCGTTCTCGGCGGCGACCGCTTCGAGTACCAGTACCGCCGGGGCTCGAAGGTGTACGTCGACCGGACGAACGCCCGCCCGACAGTTCCCTCGTGGTTCTCCGAGCGGCTCCCGCTCTCCTACGATCTCGGCCGTGAGATTCTGGACTTCCACCGGGAGTTGCTCGCCCGGTTGACGAAAGACGGCAGAGCTGCGGTCCGGGTCTGGCTGCGAGAGTTCCCCCTCGACGAGAACAGTGTCCGTGCGATCACGCGGATGTTCGACGAGCAGTGTCGCTACACCGGGCCGGAGAGTGTCAGCACCGACAGCCGGCTCGTCATCGAAGAAGAGCTGGACCACGACGAGTACGAGCGCCACTACTACGTCCACTCGAACTACGGCCGGCGGTTCAACGACGGGTTCTCCAGACTGCTCGCCTACCGCTGTGCCCAGGAAGCCAACGCCAACGTGACCGTCGCCGTCGCGGATCACGGCTTCACGCTCTCACTGCCCCTCAACCGGAAGGTCGATCTCACCGGTCTGCTCGAAGACATCGATCCTGCAGACGCACGCGAGGACCTCCGCGCGAGTCTCGGCGGGACCGATCTCCTCCAGCGGTATTTCCGGATCAACGCGACCCGCTCTTTGATGATCCTCAAACGGTACAAGGGCTACGAGAAATCCGCGAGCCAGCAGCAGGTCTCGAGCGAGATGTTGCTCGGATTCGCGGAGGACCTCGACGACTTCGCGGTGATCGAGGAGACCTACCGCGAGATCCTGGAGGACAAACTCAACGTTGCTGGAATCGAGACAGTCCTGGCCGGGATTCAGGACGGGGAGATCGACGTGTCGACAGTCCACGTCGACTCGCCCTCGCCGAAATCGTTCGGGCTGGCGACGTTGATGGCCTCGGATGTTGTCCTGGCCGAGGACGAATCGCAGGTCCTCCAGGAGTTCCACCAGCGCGTGCTCGACGAGATCGAGGGGAGTGGGGAGTCGACGGCGGGTGACTAGGTGGAGTATTTGGGTAGGAGAGGGCGCTTTTCAAAATGACTGCGAACAGCAAGAAAGCCATTCCCAGATTTACCGATAACGAACACTCCAAATCCAGCAGACAGATTTTCCTCTGTGGCGACCCCATATCACCATACCTGCCGATGCTTTCGAAACTCCTCAACTACATCCGCGGTCGGGTCCGGACCGGAAAGAGCAACGCCGAGATGAATCCCGCGGAGGTCCCGCAGTACGGCGAGTCGGTAAACTACCTGCCGTGTGACGAGTGTGGTGAGGGATCGATGCAGTACGACCCCGACCGCGGGGCCGCCAGGTGTACCGCCTGTGGGGCCGTCGACGACGGGCCGGAGTGATCCCGTTGCTCGCGGCGCGTCTGTCTACAGATCTTCGGTCGGATTGCAGATCAGCACCGACCGCTCGGTTTCCAGGACGACGTCCTGGGTGATACTCCCGAAGACGAGTTTACCGGCCGGCGAGCGCTTCCGGCCGGCGATACAGATCGCCCTGGCGTCGATCTCGTCGGCGTAACGGAGAATGTTCTCGGCCGGATCGCCGCTGTCGCTGTTGATCACCGTCTCGATATCTGCCTCGTCGAGGATTTCCCGTGCCCGCCGGATCGATCCGAGTTGCTGTGCCGTCGCACCCTCCGGATTCGACTCGAAGACGTGGAACAGCACCACCTCGATACTGTCGGTCTCGAACAGGTCGACGACCGTCTCCGCCTGGGCCCGTGCGCGCGCTTCGTTTCGGTCTATCGACAGGAGGATCGTTTTCATATCCCTTGTTTCTGCGCCACGGATAAATAGACGCACCCTTCTTTGGAAAGCCGGAGCCGACGGACCCCCGGTCTGTGTCGGTCGCCGGTAGCTATCGTGCCCACTCGACCATCCGCCCGTAGGTGTCGTCGGTCGCCAGCGCCGCCCCGTCACCGA
>Ga0207753_1000638_pt1 | contig 13360 bp, 13 predicted proteins | sample PonA233FremontCA_2_FD_187273 | JGI IMG/M metagenome (GOLD analysis project Ga0207753, IMG submission 187273) | Salt pond sediment microbial community from Fremont, CA, USA - Pond A23 Sediment 3 (SPAdes) | ecosystem: Environmental > Aquatic > Non-marine Saline and Alkaline > Saline | place: USA...
TCCCGTCTCGACAGCAGCTGCGAGAAGTTCCGAAACGAACTCTTTCGGGACCTCAACGCCGATAAAATCAGTGCTCTCTCGGTCCGTCGTCAACCGGGCCATCGTCTTCTCGGTTCCATCGTCGTTGTAGATACTGCCGACTTTCTCGCCGTCGCGATGGAATCGGAGCGTCACGTCGGTCGGTTCGATGGTCTCGAAGTTCACCTCGAAGACGAACGACTCGTCTTCGATCCGGGCGAGCATGAGCCCGTCGTGTTCCGTGACTGTCGTTTTCATACGTCCTGTCGGGACGTGGGGGGCATATGACTTTTTGTCCAGCTGTCAACGAGTCCGCGTCGAAATCCCTCGATCTGCGAGGCGGTTGGTCTAAACTTCTGGGTCTTCCAGTGTGTACGGACTCTCGTCCATAAACTCCAGAGCCGCGTCGAACGCCTCGGTCGCCGTCTCGAAGGTTCCCTCGTGATTCCATTCTCCGTCCGGTGTCGCGGTGTAGACGTCGAAATCGCCACCTCTGTACTCGTGGGATTCGACGTAGAGCTCTGTATCGACGGTGCCGTCGTCGAGAAGCAACCAGACGCCCAGTTCTTTGCCGCCTTCCAGATCACGACGTCGTTGCCAGTACATAGTTTCGTTTGGTTCGCCACCAGTCTAAATCTCCCGCCGATTGGCACAGAGTACACCAACCGGGCCTTTGTCACATCACGCCGCACAGTTGTTCGGTCCGAGTTCGAGTTCGGTCGCCTCTTTTTCGTCTTCGACAGTTTTCCGTCCGGTGTTGATTGCGATGACCGTCTCGTAGTTCGGTGGCTTCTCGGGGATGTTCTCTGTCAGCCGGTCGACGAAGTCGTCCTTCCCGAGCTGGAGAACATCCAGCTGCTGGCGCAGGTCACCGAGTCGTGCTGTAAGCGGTTCTCCCGGCGACCCGTTTTCGTACCGGCCGTCACTCGTCACCGACAGGTGGCCCGGCAGTATCTCGATTTCGTCCGGGAGTTCGAAGATTGTCTCGTGCAGCGTCTCGTACAGTAACTCCGCACCATCCGCAGCCTCTTCGTCACCGAACTGGAGTTCAGTTCTCCCCACCGAGTCGACGAACAGTGTATCACCCGTCAGCAACAGTTCGTCACCGACGAGATAGTTCAGCATCTCGGAGGTGTGTCCGGGTGCGTGCAGCGCCTCGATTTCGATCCCCCCCACTTCGATGGAATCTCCGTCCGAGAGGGGTTCGTAGTCGTATACTACATCGCGAACACTCGCACCAGCACCGAGATAGTAGGGGGCGTCGACCTCCTCGGCGAGACGAGGGCTCCCGGAAATATGGTCCGCGTGGACGTGTGTATCGAGGACGTGTTCGATCGTAAAGCCGGCCTCCTGTGCGACGACTTTGAACTGGTCGGTCTGGCGAGTGGCGTCGATGACAGCGGCTTCGTCGGTTCGGCTGGAGCCGATCACGTAGCCGAGACAGCCCTTCGCCCGTCGCTGGAGCTGGAAAACGACGAGGTCCTCCTGGGTCGTCTCTATCGGGACGACTTCGTAGAGTTTGCTCCACGCTTGCATGCCACCGGAGACCACAGTCACGTCGTCGAATCCGTTTTCGTCGAGTTCGAATCCGAACGGCGTCGAGGTCAGTCCTTTGCCACAGATCGCAACAACAGGTCGCCCGTCGACCATCCGCCGGACCTGGGTCAACTGGTTCTCGTCCACTCCCTCCCTCGGGTCGTAGGGGATATTATTGGCGTTCTCTATGTGCCACGCATCGAAACTATCCGCCGGGCGTGTATCGATGAGCGAGAATTGTTTACCGGCATCTATCCAGTCCGCGAGTCGTTCCACGCTGATTTGTTCGATCATGAGTGTTCGATAGGAGTGGCTGTCTGTCGGGATGTTGTTGGCGAGCTGTTAACTCCCAGTGCTCGCCGCTAGCTACAACTACGGTCGTCCCGTGGAAAGGTGTTCCCACGCTCTTCGAGGTCCCGTGACGTGACCGCGGAGCGACCGATTGCGAAGCGAAACGACCCTCGGATCAGATGCCCTGAATGGTCTCGATGACGCCCAGTGATTCGAGAATCATCCAGAGCAGGAAGAGCCCGTACAACCCGAGAAACCCGGACGCTTCGTAGTTACTGACTTCGAGATGAGTGCGTGTAAAGACGATAAACACCAGTGTTGCAAAGGCGAGAAACCCCATCGTCGGAATCGCCACGAGGAAATCGATCGTTGCAGAACCTGCCAGGAGCACGCCGACCGGGATCGCGACCAGGAGGTTGAAGATATTGCTCCCGAGGACGTTGGTGAGACTGGTGACGCTATCACCCTTTTTCGCGGCACGAATACTGACGAACGCGTCGGGAAGACTCGTTCCGGCGGCGATAACGGTCACCCCCCACAGGAAACTCGGTGTACCGAAGATCTCACCGAAGGAGAGTGCGGCACGCACGATCCCCTCGACACCGACGGCGATGACGACCAGTGTCACCAGTAGTGTCCCCCATTCTCTGGCTGGACTGACGCCGACAGTGCCCTCACTGACATAATCGCGCGCATCTTGATGCTGGAGAAAGACGTACAGTCCGTACGTCGCAAGTGGAAACAGAGCCAGCGGCGGTGTCAGGACCGCAGCACGGTTCGTTCCCCCCGGTATATAGGTGGCTCCGAGTGCGAACATGATGAACAGGACGAGCACACTGATGATGTAGAACTGGGCGTCTTTGTGGATGATGTCCCGGGTGGATTTCAGTTCCTCCGTCGAATACGCCGAGAGTGCAGGGATGACGAGAAGGTTGAAGATGGCGCTGCCGACGATCGCCCCGACACCCAGCGAGAACTCGCCGTGGACGACCGTGCTGATGACGATCGAACTGATCTCCGGGAAACTGGAGCCGACGGCAACGACGATGGCCCCGTGGACAGCGATCGGCAGTCCGTAGTACCTGCTGAGTCGCTCTGCCGATCGCTCGAAGTAAACACTGCCAACCCAGATCACGACCGTCGAAACGACCACGAAGATTATGGAGACCAACAAACCCGGCATTACGTCTCTCTTGTAGACATGGGTTGAAAGATGTATTACTCTCCCGCAGACATTTCGCCAACCTGTCTCAGCTGACCCAGATCAAGCGTACGTATCTCTGTATTGTAGATATACCGACTGCGAGCGAGTGATTAGAATCAAAAATGACCGAGAGGTGGTTGCTGTCTCCTGCCGGGATCATTCCTCTCTGTGACGATTTAATCACATGCTACGGGGACGATTCCGAAGCAGCGTCTCTGATCGAGACCTGATTCATAGTGATTATTGCGAGTCTGTACCGCCGTGCCGACACGAAGATGGGTTGCCAATACCTGAAGCAGCTGGCTGTGGAACCACTGCTGAAAATCACCGCACTAATCACTATCAGTCCCCGTCAGGAGCGGCTTCCGCAGGGGCATCCTCATCCAGCAACTCTCTGCCCTCGTACTGCTCGCGGAGATCCATCTTCGAGAATTTGCCCGTGGCAGTCTTCGGGATCTCGTCGATGAACTCGAACCCGTCCGGCAGCCACCATTTCGGATACTCCTCCTGGAGCATCGTTTTCAACTCCTCTGTCAGGCTCTCGCGGTCGACGTCGTCTGCGACGACGATCATCGCGACCGGCCGTTCCTGCCAGCGCTCGTGGTCGACTCCGATAACTGCGGCTTCGGAGACATCCTCGTGGGCCATGATTGCATTTTCGAGTTCCTGGGAGGAGATCCACTCGCCGCCGGACTTGATCACGTCTTCAGCACGGTCGACGATCTCGATGTAGCCGTCCTCGTCGACAGTGACGATATCACCGGTCCTGAGCCACGATCCTGTGAAATCAGACTCGTTGGCTGCTGGCCGCTGGTGATACTCCGTCGTCACCCAGGGGCCCCGAACGAGTAACTCACCGAAGGCCTCGCCGTCGTGTGGGATTTTGCTCCCATCGTCGTCGACAACTTTGAACTCCATCCCTGGCATAATGAGGCCCTGTTTGCCCCACTTCTCGACCTTGGTATCGTACGATGCGCTTTCCAGGTCCGGTGTGAGTCGTGACACCGTCCCAACTGGCGACGTCTCGGTCATGCCCCACGCGTGGGTTACATCGACGCCGAACTCGTCGAACTGCTCGATGACAGCTTTCGGTGCCGCGGCCCCCCCGATGACGATCTGCTCCAGCGAGGAGAGATCCACTTCGTTGTTCTGCATATACTCCAGCAATCCGAGCCAGACGGTCGGCACTCCTGCGGTTATCGTGACACCCTCCTCCTCGATGAGGCTGGCGAGATCCGCAGGCTCCGGTGCGGGTCCGGGAAACACCTGCTTGGCACCGGCAGCAGTCGCTGTGAAGGGCATCCCCCAGGCGTTGACGTGGAACATCGGTACGACTGGCATCACGACGTCGGAGTCTTCGATACCAAGCGCCTGCGGAGTCAGCATTGCCATCGTGTGACTCCACATCATCTGCTGGGTGTACTCGACACCTTTCGGCTTGCCGGTCGTTCCCGACGTGTAGCACATCCCCGCCATGTCGTCTTCCGAGAGTTCGGGCCAGTCGTACTCTGTCGACCGGTCCAGGACGAAGGAGTCGTAGTCAGTCAGCGGTTCGAGCGGGAGATCCGGAACCGTCGAGCCGATAACGACGAACTGCTCGACGCTCTCGAACGCGTCGGGATCGTACGCCGAGGCGAGTTTTTCGGCCAGCGAGGGGTCTACGAAAATGACCCGGTCGCTTGCGTCCTCGACGATGTGCTGGATGTGTTTGTCCGGGAGCAACGGGTTGATGGTGTGCAACTGTGCCCCCATGTTCGGGACGCCAAAGTAGCTCTCGAAGTGTCTGTCGTGGTTCCAGCAGAATGTCCCGACACGGTCGCCTTCGCCGACGCCGACCTCCTCCAGTGCGTTGGCGAGTTGTCGTGTCCGGTCTGCGTACTCGGCGTAGGTATACCGGTTGATGCCTTCGTGTGTCCGGGCTACGACTTCCCGATCGGGATAGATAGTTTCTGCACGCCACAGGAACGGCTCGAGCGTCTGGTCGTGTCCCCCCATGATCAGTGCTAACACTGGCGGTGGGCATAGTATTTGTTGAAAAGATATTTTTACTGGTAGTTATGATACTGTCCCAGTCGGGGATTTTTCGCGTCGAGTCTTCCTCCGCGTCTTCTGGGACAATTTGGGGGTGCGACGCGACCAGGAGGCAGCGATATCGTGAGATACGTCTCCGTGGACTGACAGAGGGCCCGCCGTTTAATGGCACAGATGTCGTACATACATCATGATCTCGAAATTCTGGGGGAGATCAGAGGAGACGGAAATATCGACCGACATCGCCCGGTTACGCAACCTTCCCGGTGGATCGCTCCGGATGGGCAGGTTCGCACTCTGGTGGATTCGGAAGACATTTTTCACCAGACAGAAGCCGGAGAACCCGGCCGTGTTCGTCCAGATGTCCGAACAGGAGATCATCAAACTGCTCGGTCAGGAGTACTTCGAACCCGGCTGGGAGATGTCCTACAGCTACCAGAACGAGACACTGAATCTCCGGCGTGTCGAGTACGTTCCAGAGCACCCTACTGGGATAGAGTGGTGGCAGGTCCACATCCGCGGCTACCACCACAGCGCAGGTGGGACGTTCGATGCCGAAACCTTCGAACTCGCACCCCATTTCGAAGCAGAGCCGATCGAATACCCACGGTTACACATCGAGGAAGTTGGACTCGAAATCAAACGTGGAGCCAGCACCCTGATGGATATTCTCGATGCCCACGGGGTGGAGTACGAATTTATGTATCCCGACCACACACCGGTCAGTCTCGATGACCTGGAGACGTCATTCGAACCCGCGGCGGACGATGGTGACAGCGTGATTGCGCCCTGACCGCCATTGTGTCAGGCCATCGACCGGGTCGGATCGGTACTGTCGTAGAACTGCCCGTGGAAACCGTATGGAACCCGGTGGGGCAGCGGTGCCCGTGCGCGCTCGGTGAGCGTCCCGGCGTCGAGACAGAGGAAGACGGATCGGTCGGCCGTTCCATCGACTGCCAGTGAGAGGAGCACCCCGTCGTCTTCGGCAGATGGAGACGGCGCGGGAACGAAGATTGCCTCGCCAGGATGCAGGCCGGGTTCCGACCATTGCTCGGTTGTCCGTCCGTCGAGATCGACCTTCGCAACTGCTGTCGGCAACGCGCCGTACTCTGTCGCCGCGAGGTAAGCGTAGCGGTACTGGCGACCGTTGGAACGCTGGTAGTTGATCGTGGGGAACTCGACAGGACCATCCAGCAGCAGTTCGCGCTTCGCAGTTCCGTCCCGCAGAGGGAGTCGGTACCGGACGAAATCACCCCTGGGAACGTTCGGTTCGTCACTCCGGAGATTTTCGATGGTGAGCCCAGTTATCGCGTCTGCACCCGAAAAGGCAACACAGTCCACGACCACCGTGTCACCGTCTTCGTAGGCGTTGGCAAAGTGATAAACGAAGAATGGGTCGGCTTCGACAGCAGCGACCCGCTCACCCGTCGACCGGTCTAGGACGTGGAAACGCGCTGGTCCGTCCCGTGGGCGGGTTGCATCGAGGAAGGTTCCGCCGAACGGCGTCGTTAGGAGGAGTCGCCGGAAGTTGATGCCGACGTGCGACTCCGGGATCACAGCGTACTGCTCGGTCAGAGCGAACGAATGGATGTACGGCGGGTGGTGGTCGAAGACGAGGCGAGTAACAGGGTGGGGTGAGCCGGCACCCTCGCGGCGAAAGAGCGTGTAACTACACTTGGTTCCGTAACTGGCAGCCAGTCCCCACTGGACTCCATCCACGATGTGGGTGTGGCCGAGCGTTATGTCACCGTCCAGTCCGGCGGCCAGGTCACGCTTCCCGAGTGTCTCCAGTGTCTCCGGGTCGATCACGAATCCGGTCGGACTCTCGGTGACTGCATAGATCGTGTCGCCCAGCCTCGTCAGGCCGATGGCGGCGTTGTCCGGAAAATTGCCTGCGAGCGCGTCCCGGAGCCGACTGAACGTCGATCCATCTGCTGTGGTACCCGGTTGGTTTCGACGGACAGTCTGCTGGTCACGGGCGGCACGGAAGTCGTCACTCCGGAGAAACCGGTTAGTATACCGCACCTGCCCGTCCTGGATCCGGATGCCTCGCAGCATTGCCAGGGCGTCGAACCAGTGTTCGAGGGGCGTATCACCGACTTCGAACTGGCCGGGGCCGTTACTGATGAACGTGCCATCGAGCCACTCCGGAAGAGTCCCCTCCACGGCAAGTTCGACATTGCGAACCTCTTCGCGCTGTGTGGTCAGGCCAGGTCGCCAGGTGTTCTCCATACTATATTGATACGTTCGGAGATATATAGGAAGTGGGCAGTCACTGGAATACAGATCACTCGGGTATCGTGATAGTCAAAAAACAATTGTACCCCTTCTACGTAGTTCCCGATAGCTGTGTGATTAATTGCCAAAGATGACACACGAACGAATCCTGATCGCGACAGACGACAGTGAACCAGCCAAAAAAGCAATCGGGGAGGCGATTACGCTCGCGGATGCGTTCGACGCCACGTTGTACGCCGTCTACGTACTCGAATCAGCAGAACCACGGCCGGGGGTCAGCGATCCCCAAACGACGTCGGACGAGGATACGAAAGCCGACCAGGCACTGCAGCGCGTAGTCGCGGAAGCAGAGGAACGGAATCTCGACGGGGAGGTGGTCTCGGCCGTGGTCAGGGGACAGCCTGCCTCGGCGATTCTACAGCACGCCACCGAGCAGAACATCGACCTGATCGTCGTGGGGACCCACGGTCGCGAGGGGATCGACCGGTTGGTCGTCGGGAGCGTTGCTGAACGAGTTATCCGCGACTCTCCAGTTCCGGTCGTGACTATTTCCATAAACGACTGACAGACGAGTCGGCCTCACTCCAGACTTGAACATTTTCGACGCAGGTATAATGGTTGTTCACGGCGATTTGCTAGTTATGACCGGAAACGACAGTTCCACACAACCGGTCGGGTTCGGGGAGATCGAAACCGCGAGGGAGCGACTCGAAGGAGCAGGTGTCGCCAAGCAGACGCCGGTTGATCGCAGCACGTCGCTCGAGGAGATGACCGGCGCCAGGGAGGTTCTGCTGAAGATGGAACATCTCCAGTGGACCGGATCGTTCAAGACACGGGGCGCGTACAACAAAATTTCGCAGTGTCTGGAGGCGGGTGAGGTCGAGAACGTCGTCGCCGCGAGCGCTGGCAACCACGCACAGGGGGTTGCGGTCGCGGCGACAGAGAACGGAATCGACGCGACTATTTTCATGCCCAGAACAGCGCCGGAGACGAAGGTCAACGCAACCCGTGGATACGGTGCCACGGTCGAACTCGTCGGACAGGACTTCCAGGCAGCCAGGCGACACGCCGAAGCGGTTGCCGCCGAAACCGACGCAACCCTGATCCATCCGTACGACGACCCCGCAATCGTCGCGGGCCAGGGAACACTCGGCGTCGAGATGTACGAAGATGCACCCGATCTGGACACGGTAGTCGTCCCCATCGGTGGCGGTGGACTCATCAGCGGGATCGCGTTGGCCTTTGCAGAACTGAGCCCGGAGACGCGAATCATCGGCGTGCAGGCGGAAGGCGCCGCGACGGTGGCCGCAAGTCTCGACAAAGGCGGTCCCGTGACGCTCGACTCGGTCGATACGATCGCTGACGGTATCGCAACCGGCGGCGTCTCCGAACTGACGCTCTCGATAATCGAGGAGCACGTCGACGAACTCGTCACCGTCTCGAACACGGAGATCGCGGACGCCATCCTCCTGTTGATGGAGCGTGCGAAGCAGGTCGTCGAGGGAGCCGCAAGCGCTTCAGTCGCGGCGATCCGTAGCGACGACCTCGACGTGACGAACGAAACGGTGATGCCGCTACTGTGTGGCGGAAACCTCGATATCACGATGGTCCGGGCCGTGCTCATCCACGCGCTGACCGCGCGGAAACAGCTCGTCAGATTCCGTGTGCACACGGACGATAGACCCGGGAACATGGCCGAGGTCACGGAAATCATCGCCGATCACGGCGCGAACATCCAGGTCGTTCGCCACGACCGCGCTCTCGAAAATCTCGGCGTCGGTGAGGTCTCCCTGGTTTTCGAGATCGAGACCAGCGGTCTCAACCACGCGGAGTCGATTACGGAAGCGATCGCTGACCACGGCTACGACGTCGAAGTGACGAACCGTGCATCTGCCCCACCGTCCTCGTAGCGCAGTCCCCCCGACTCGTGATTGGTTCGTGTACGCAGAGTGCGACCCCGGAGAGAACGCGACTGCGGTGGGTTAGCCGGTGTAGGAACTCTCACCGATGATTTTCCTGAAGGCCGCCCTGCCAACCGACTCCTCGTGATCGAACTCTGTCACCTTCACACGAACACGCTTTTCGACGTGTTCGGCCTCGACTCCCTCGATGAACAGCCGCGTATCCCCCACGTTGGCGACTCCGACGTTATCACCTTTGTACCTGTTTACGAATATGTTTATCATACTCCCTTCCTCCAGCGATGGTTTCGTCGTCCGGAACTGCCATCCTTTCATATATTTATCGAGAAGGCTCATGCGCGGGCCACCTCCTTCGATTCACGGTCGATGAGATACTCACGGCCGAATCCGGAGTGGGCGGCAAGGATGAACACGGCGACGAGCAGCCAGCCGTGGAAGACGAATGGGATTACTTCGATCGGATTGACAACCATCCCCGCATCGATGAACTCGTACTGGTTCGGGAGCCCCTGCATGGCCTCGAACCCGACCAGGACGCCGCCGGACCACGGGAAAATATAGCCCAGCGAGGACGTCATCGCATCGAGGATGTTCGCCCGACGGTAGCCGTTGATATTGAATCGCTCGCCGAGTTTCGAGATGTACGGCCCGATCGCGATCTCGGCCGCGGTATTGATCGTGATTGCCGCGTTGATCAGCGCCGCGGAACCGACCATGGTCAGCTCCGCGTTGCGTGTGTTCGTCGCCAGCCTGCTGAACGAGAAATCGAGGATCACGTCGAACGCTCCACCGCGGATCATGATCTGTGCAGCGGCGATGATGAACAGGATCAAAATTGCCAGCCCGAAGAAGCCGGTGATCCCGTCCAGCAAACTACCGCCCACGCCGACGTTCTCCGGTTCGACAACCTCGAGGAACGGCAGGAACGAAAGTGGTTCGACCAGCGGCCCGTCGACCGGAGCGCGGAACACGATTATGTCACTGAGAGAGGCGAGGCCGAAGAGGAGGTTGGCAACAATCGCGGCGATGATCCCCCACGTAATCGCCTCGACGATGTGACGACCCTTCACTGCGGCACCGATGACGATGCCCATCGAAGCCAGGTGAACCAGCCCAGCAGGGTCGGCATTTTCGAGAAAGATCGCTCGCGCGTCACCGGTGATCTGCAGCCCCGACATCGTGCTGCTCACGAGGATGTACGCGGGCAAGGCGACTGCCGCGGCGACGATAGCGTATTTGAACCGAGTTGCGACGACACCGCCGATGTCGGAGTCCTGTGTGACCGCACTCACGATGGTGGTGTCACTGACGGGTGCGAGGTTGTCGCCGAAGATCGCACCAGAAAGGATCGCGCCAAAGAGGAGGACGGGATGCGCTCCGAGTATGATCCCGGTCGGCCAGAACAGGACCACGAACGCGATCACCGTCCCGTACCCGGTGCCGATGCCCGTCGCGAGCAAGGCAGCCAGGATGAACGAGATTGCCGGAAACAGGATCGCCCCGACACCCGCGAAGTCGGCGAGCCAGACGAGGCCCTGGACGAAGCCACCGGCCTGTAACGTTTGCGAGAACATCCCGGCCCACAGCCAGGCAACAACCGCCGTCACCGCTACAGGCTGGGTCATCCCCTCGAACATCGTGTTCGCGTAGTTTGCCCACGAACCCTTCACGAAGAACATTCCGACGATGATCCCGCCGAGGATCCCGATGATCAGCCCGTTCGTATCGGAGACCCGCCACAGGGCGGTCTGGACGATCGCCCAGACGATGAAAAACAGGATCGGAAACGCACTCATCATTCGCCCACCGTGAAACTCTAGTTCTGCACTATCCCCCTGTCTACCGACGTCGAACTCTTGGGTCGGATCGCTGTCAGAAGAGCTCATCCTAGTACGTTTCACACAATAAAGTATTATATTTTTTCACTAACATATTTATCTTAGTGCCTGCTAGCTCCACTTTAGTATGGAAACCATCATTCTACCGCCGGATGATGTCGAAGAGTGCCTGGAAATCGGAGCTGTCGTCGGTGCAGTCGAAGAGGCATTCAGAGCAGAAGCACTCGGCAAAACACAGATGCCGTCGAAGTCCTACGTGACTCTCCAGAAATACAACGGCGACTTCCGCTCGATGCCCGCCTATCTGGATACAGGCGAGTGGGACGCAGCAGGGGTCAAGTGGGTCAACGTCCACCCCGATAATCCTGACGAGTACGACATCCCGACAGTACTCGCGACGCTGGTCTACTCGGACCCCGCCAACGGATTCCCACTCGCTGTCATGGACGGGACGACCATCACGCGCGAGCGAACCGGTGCGGCATCGGCAGTGGCGACCGACTACCTGGCCATCGAAGATGCTCGGTCGCTCGGCATCGTCGGGGCCGGTGTCCAGGCCTACACGCAGCTAGAGGCCATCGCAACGGTGCGACCGATCGAGGAAGTCGTCGTCAGCGACGTTGACGACGAATTGAAAGAACAGTTCATCTCCCACTTCGAGGATCGATTCGACGTACGTGGCGGGAGCAACGAGGCGGCTGCAGCATGCGATGTCCTCTCGACGGTGACCCCTGTCAGAGAGCCGATCATCTCTCGGGCTGCCGTGGGTGACCACACCCACATCAACGCCGTCGGGGCCGATGCCGAAGGGAAACAGGAACTGGAGACGCAGATCCTGCTCGACGCAAAACTCGTCATCGACGACTTCGACCAGTGTACTCACTCCGGTGAGATTAACGTCCCCTGGAGTGAGGGGGCGCTGGACGAGGACCAACTCCACGGTGAGATCGGTGATATCGTTGCCGGGAGGACGGACGGTCGAACTGCCCGGGACGGAATTACCGTCTTCGACAGTACCGGTCTCGGAATCCAGGACATCGCTGCGGCACGGGTCGCCTACACTCGAGCGAAAGACCAGAATTGTGGCACAGTCTTCCCGCTCGTCCGCGGAGAAGCATAAACCATCATCTCCCCTCTTCTGCCAAATACCAGCAGAGAACACCGCCCACCGATCCGAGCACTCCGGCGAGGAGGTCACCCCACTCGAACTCACGACCCGGAATCCGCTCCTGGAGCAGTTCTGTCCCCACACCGTAGGCCGAGGAGACGACAACTGCGGCCACTGCAGTCCGCGGAGTCGATCCCTCCTCGCTGATCTGGATCGCCGACAGCAGGGTGGCGGTCAAAACCATGTGACCAGTGGCGTGGAGTACCTTATCGGGGCCACAGAGGCCGAAATCAGGATTGTATCGAGAGGGAAGCGGGATAGCTGACCCGACGAGCAGTCCAAATGCTACAATGAGTGGCGCCTGCCACTGGTGAATCTGGCTTCGATGACGGCGAATCACGGGGGTAGATACGTCCTCAGAGTGCTTGAGTACGAGCAATTCCGGGGGCGGAAAGTACCAGATGTCTGGTTGCAGCCGGTAGCTGGCGGCTGTCCGACAACCCCTACGCAGACTCGGCGGGTGTGCCCTCATCTTTCTCACGATGGTGAGATGTCGTCTTCGCTTCAGAAACGTACCACCAGCCGAGTACACCTCCTACAGAGCCGACGAATCCAGCGACGAGATCGGCTCGCTCGGGGACGCGGCCCGGGACGTACTGCTGTAGAAATCCAGTGAGGAGCCCGTGCACGAGCGAACAGAGGACTGCAATGACGGCGGCTGGACCGACATCCAGGCGGTCAGTCGCAAACGCGTCAACCAGCGTCACTGTGAGCCAGGCGTGTCCCAGGAAGTGAAGGAACTTATCGGGCCCGAATCGGCTGAACTCCGGGTGGCGGCGAAGCGGTGACGGCAGCAGCGACGCGACCAGTAAAATAAGCGCAGAACCTGCCACTGTATTCCAGCACGAGTCGAAGCTGTCGTCCGGAGTCTTCATGGACAGATGTTGGGTAGCAGGCTACTTACCACTGGGGTTGCGACGGATTACAGATCCATCTCCTGACGGAGGGTAGACTGAACACGGTCGGCCGTCGCCGTCAGGCCATCACTGATTTCGACAGGGTACTCTGTCGGGTCTTCGGTGGCCCGGACATCCGCCGGGAGCTGCTGGAGGGTATCGAAGGTCTGCTCGCGAATATCGTCGAGTGCCGGAAACTCGTAGACGAGGTCACCGTC
>Ga0207753_1000639_pt1 | contig 13334 bp, 13 predicted proteins | sample PonA233FremontCA_2_FD_187273 | JGI IMG/M metagenome (GOLD analysis project Ga0207753, IMG submission 187273) | Salt pond sediment microbial community from Fremont, CA, USA - Pond A23 Sediment 3 (SPAdes) | ecosystem: Environmental > Aquatic > Non-marine Saline and Alkaline > Saline | place: USA...
GCCGACGACTCCACCGGGATGGACCGGCTTCCGTGGCTGTTGGTCGACGAGGCGCACGCGTTCCTCTCGGGCGTCGCGCGAGCGCCGCTCCGTCGGATCCTCACCCGCGGCCGCGCGCCCGGCGTCTCGCTCGTCGCCGCGACCCAGCGGCCGAGCGCGCTCCCCGACGTGGCGGTCTCCCAGTCGGACCTCCGGATCGTCCACCGGCTGACGGCCGGCCCCGACGTTCGCGCGCTCTCGGCCGCGGATCCGGCGTACCTCGACGGCGACGTGCGCGAGTCGATGCCGACGGCCCCGGGCGAGGCGCTGGTGATCGACGACACCGCCGAGGCGGTCCGGACGGTCGCGATCCGCGAGCGCGACACGCCCCACGGCGGCTCCAGCCCCCGCGCGTCCGCCGCGGCGCGGACCATCGAAACCGACGAGTAGTCCCCCGGCAAACCACGCCCGATGGCCGACCGACTCCTTCCGGTGCTCGTTGCTGCCGGCGGGTTTCTCGGCGCCGCCGGGCGATACCTCCTCGGAGCCGCCGTCGCCGGACCGCCGGGAACGCTCGCGGCCAACGTCGCCGGGAGTTTCGCCTTAGCGCTCGCCGTCGGGGCGGTTCGATCGACGCGGCTCCGGACCTTCCTGACGACCGGCCTGCTCTCCTCGTTCACGACCTACAGCGCGTTCGCCGTCGAGACCGCGTCGCTCGGCCCGACCCTCGGGCTCGTCAACGTCGCCGCCACCTACGCGTTCGGCTTCGCCGCCGCGCTATTCGGACTGGTGGCCGGGAGGCGATGGGCGTGACGGCCGCTCCGGCGGACCCGCTCGCGGCGCTCCCGACCGCGCTCCTCGTCGGCATCGGCGGCTCGCTCGGTGCGCTCGGCCGTTACGCCGTCGACGTCGCGCTCGGCGGCGGACGACGGAGCACGTTCGCCGTCAACGTCCTGGGAAGTGCCGCTCTCGGCGCCCTGGTCGCGTCGTCGCCGCCGGATGCCATCTTCGCGCTCGCCGGCACGGGCTTTTGCGGCGCGTTCACCACGTTCTCGTCGTTCGCCGTGAACGTCGTCGACGCGGCCGACGCGGGCGAGCACCGACTCGCCGCCGTCGACGCGGCCGGCACGCTCGCGACGGCGCTCCTGGGCGTTGGCCTCGGCTGGTGGCTCGCGGGAGCGTCGTGGTGACCTCCTGGCGTCTCTCCCCCCGTCGTTGGCGTCGGTAGAAAACGCCCGAGGCGGGATTTGAACCCTGCACAGACGTTCCTGCTCGCTCGCTGTGCTCGCTGCGCGGGCGTGCGACTGCTGGTGTTCAAACCCGTCGTAAGGCCGCTCCGCTCCTCACGTCCGTTCGTCGCAGGAGCGCCCGAGGCGGGATTTGAACCCGCGTCACGACCGTGACAGGGTCGTATGATGGGCCACTACACCACCCGGGCAGGCCACGCTCGAAGCAAAGCGCCCGAGGCGGGATTTGAACCCGCGTCACGACCGTGACAGGGTCGTATGATGGGCCACTACACCACCCGGGCTTGCTTCACTTCCCCGTAGCCCGGTAGATCAATTAAGACTTATCATATGTCCGGCGCAGTGCCGCGGGTGCCCCCCGGCGACGGCCGCGCCGTCGTGGGGCGGACGCGAAACCGGACCCCGGTCACCGACGCGACCCCGATCCGGGACACGGTCGCCGTCAGTCGTCGGCGGTCGCGGTCGCGGCGGCCTCCTCCTCCTCAGCCTCCGCCTCCGCTTCCGCTTCTTCCTTTTCCTTCTTGTTTTTGATCTTCTTCAGCCGGAAGATCTCCTCGCGCTCCTGCTCTTCGAGCTTCTGTTCGATGTACTCCTTGTTGTCGTTGAGCTCCGGCAGGAGCTTGAACTCCAGGGCGTTGACCCGGCGCTTCGTGGTCTCGATCTCGTTCAGCATCTTCTTCATGGCGGTCTCGACCTCCGCGGCGAGGATGATCGTCTCCAACAACTCCTCGTAGGCGTCGGCGGCCTCGTCGATCCGCGCCGAGGAGCCGAGCAGGCCGTAGCCCCGTTGGTCGAGGCTCTTTCTGACCCGCGAGGACTCGATCTGGGGGACGACGACGCCCATGATGTTCTTCGATTGGGTCGTGATCTCGGGGTGCTCCTTGAGCGCGGCCGCCGCGCCGCGAACCGCGACGTCGCCCTCCATCGCCCGCGCCATGTTGATCTTCTCCTGGGCGGTCTCGTAGTTCGCGTCGAGCTCCGACCGCACGTCTTGGGCCTGATCGAGGATGTCCATGAACTCCATGATGAGCCCGTCACGCTTCTGCTCCAGCGTGTCGTGGCCGCGCTCGGAGAGCTCGATGCGATCCTCGATCGCCATCAGGTTCTTCCGGGTCGGTTTGACGTCCTTGGCCATTGCCGGAGGGTTGCGTCCCGACCCTGTTAACTGTTTATAGAGATCCGAGGAGAATACTGGTGGCTTTGGCCACCAGATGAATCCGGCAATTTAACACACAAACCACCGGATTACACACTGTGCGTGGAGAACTGGCAGGTGACTCGGTGTTTGCCACGGCGAGAGCCGACATCAAACAAGTAAGCCGACCACGCCGACAGTCGTTAAACAAACAGGTAACTCGAAGCCCTTTACGCGGTACGAGTAACGGCTTCGTGGCAGAGCCACTGGCTGACTGTCCAGCAAATCTTAAACTCCCAATCTTCAGGATTGACCTGCCCGGCCAACACCGGGTGGGAGGCCCGCGGCTTTAGGCGCGGGAGAATGTCACTATCTCCAGGGTCGGCGGCTCAGCCCCACGTTCTCCGCCCGATCCATCCAGACCACCACCACGACGTGCGGAAGCGTCAGGACCGCGATGAAGACGAGATACAGCGCGGTCAACGTTCGCGGGTCGGTGTCGACGCCGACGACGAGCGCGACAGCCGCGATCATCGCGATCGAGACCGCCGTCAGGGGAGTGGCGTCCCGACCGGTCCGGAGCAGCGCACTGACGGGCCCCCGCTCTTCGAACGCCCGCCGTGCGGCGGGATCGATCCCCGCGAGCCGGGCGATGTGCCGGAGCGAGTGCCACACGCAGAAGTACACGCCGATCGCGAACAGCGGCGGAACCAGCAGGAAGAAGCTCCACAGAAGTCCCACTTCGGCGGCGTCGCGGCGCCACTCGCGGCCGCCACCCCGCAGCCGCCCCACCAGGAGCGTCCCGACGGTCAGGACCGCGAACCCGACGCCCAGCGCCGCCCGCGCCGCCGGTGTGATCGCCCACGCGACGTCGAGACTCCCCCCGAACAACGCGACCCACGCGTCGATCACGTCGCGATACCGCCCCGGGAACCGAAGCACGGGCACGAGCATCGGTAGCCCGCCCCGAACCACGATCGTCGCGGCGCGCAGCCCCCAGCGACCGAGGTGGGACCCGCCGAACGCGTCGAGCGCGTAGAGGTCGCCCTGCCCCCAGTGAAACCACGTCAGGGCCACGAATGCGGCGGCCGAGACCGCGGGCGCGACCACCCAGAGTGCGGCGTAGGCGACGCCGAGCACCAGGTAGCCGGCCCCCACTGCCAGCAGCCACCGGGGGGTCGGCCGTTCGCCGGCGGCCCGAGCCGGTGCGAGGTGATCCACCGCCCCGTGCGGCAGCCCGAAGACGAGCAGGCTCGCAGCCAGCGGGACGTACCGCGCCCACGCCGGCAGCGTCACCGACACGCCGAGCGCGGCGGCGACCACCGCGAGCAGCGTCGCGCCCCCCACCACGACCCACCCTGGCCAGCCGCCGATCGCGATCATCAGCGGGCGTCGAGTGAGCGGTCGTCCGAGCCGGTCCGCCGCCTGCCCCGCGTCGGGCGTCGAGCGACCGTCCGGCGTCACCGTCCGGCGGGATGCCGACCCGTCCATCGTGCTACGCGTCGGGCTGTTCCGCGGCGGATCGCGCGCGCATCCGCTCGATCCGGCCGGTCAGCGCCCCGATCCCCCACCGCTCCATCACCAGCCGGTAGAGCACCAACCCCTGAACGACGAAGAGGTTCGTCACGAGGAAGAAGGCCGCCTCCTCGATCGGGAGCCCGGCGACCAAGACCCCGGTTGTGTAGCGCTCCGAGAGGATCCAGATCCCGTACTCGATCGCGATCCGGTCGGCAACGCAGAGATAGAGGGTCGGCAGGAGCGTCCCGATCGCGACAGTTCGACGACGTGCCCACAGCTGCGGTGCACCGACGGCCCACTGGAGCGCCAACACCGGCGCGGCCCACGCGAAGATGGCGCCGATGTAGAACGTCGCGTCCGTGCCGAGCCACCGCCATCCCGCGACCCCGACGGCGGCCGCGACGACCAGCATTCCGCCGCGGCTCAGTCGCGGGTGCCTCGCGACGGGCCACTCGGTCGAAAACGACAGGTGCGAGAGCCACAGCGCGGTCACCCACGGCTGCACGACGATGAACAGGTACTCCTCGATCGGAGCCTCCCAGATCGTCGCGAGCGTCCGCTCCTCGCCGTACCACCACACCCCCCTGGCGATGAGCAAGTTGTCCCACGGCGTCGTGTACGCGAGCGCCACGACGGTGATGACCGCCACGCCGAGCCAGTAGTGTCGCCAGCCGTCGGTCCACCGGGCCGCGGCGTCGGTGATCCGGGTCCGGCTCACGAACCCGGTGACCACGAGCAGCATCACCGCAGGGACCAGGAAGGCGAGATGGAACTGGAGGTAGGTGAAGCTGACTGTCATCGGTGAGTGTCTGTCGGCGGTTGGAGCGGGCGGAATATATACCCTGCCACACGTGCCCCGACGATGCCCGCACCGCCACGGCTCTCAGAACGCACCCGCGGCTGGGAGTTCGAGGCTCCAAAAAAAGGACCGCGACGATCCGCGATGGTTGTGAGCGTTCCGCTCGCGATCAGTCGGCGGCTTCGGCACCGGCCGCCGACCCCGCGGCGTCGAGCACCTCGCGGCTCGACAGCAGGATGATACCGAATCCGACCTTCGCGACCAGATCCAGCACCATGAAGCCGGCGGTCTCGATGTTGAGCGAGACGACCTGCAGCCCTTCGGTACCGACGATCCACCACACCGGGTAGACCAGCCACACGACGACGATCAGCGTCCGCAGGGTACTGAACGTCGAGGCGGCGTCGCCCGAGAGCCGCTGTGCCTTCTCGTCGAGGGAGCCGTACAGGAAGTACAGCAGCACCACCAGGAAGCCGGTCGAGACGCCCCACCAGATGAGCCGACGGGCGCCGTCGCCGAGGCCGAACACGGCGAAGCTTCCGCCCGACAGCGTCGCCAGGACGCCCGTGCCGATCATGAGCATGTCGAGCCCGACGAGCGAGGCGATCTCGTTCCGGTTCGCGCCGGCGAGAAGCGCCAGGTCGAGCAGGAGCAGCGGCGTGGTGAAGAACCAGTCAGTGTACCGGGCCCAGTAGATGGGTAGCTCCTCGCCACCCACCATCACGGTCGTGAGCCCGAATCCCAACGCCATCGACAGGTAGTTTACGAACGCGATGGCGGTGATGAAGATCGTGACGATGTAGAACTCCTGCCGCCGTCTGTCCGTTTCGCCCCAGCCCCTGGCGATGAAGTACAACATCCCCAGGAACATTCCGAGCGTGCCAATCCACAGCCAAATTCCTTCGCTACCGGGTTGCGGCATAGTACACCTAGTAGTATATTAGGTGATCGTAATAAACGCCATACCCAACTAGTTTGGAACTGCGGTCTTTCACTTATATTCATAACGAACACTGCGCACGGCCGCTACGAGTCGACGATCGCGCCGGCGAGTTTTCGCTCGGCCGCCCGGAGGTGCTGGTGGAACGTCGAGCGGCCGATCCCCATCGTCTCCGCGATCTCGTCGCCGCTAGTGTCGTGGGGCCACTCGAAGTACCCCGCGGTGTAGGCCCGTACTAACGCCGCGTACTGGCGGTCCGTCAACTCCGACTTCAGGTCCGCGACGAACCCGCGCCGGGTCTGCGCACGGTGCTGTCGCCGGCGGTAACTCGCGAGTTCGACCCGCTCGAACGCCGCGTCGACCGCATCCGCCAACGACTGGGCGAGGTTCTCCTGGCCGAGTTCGACGGTCACGCGCAGCAGGTGCTCGGTGGCCGACAGATCCAGAAGCTCCCCGCCGTGGTCGGTGAGCAACGACCGAAAGACCGAGTCGACGACCGAGAGCTCCACCACCGCCCCCTCGCTCTCGGAATCCATCACGCCGTGGATGTCGATGTCGTCGCCGGCGGCGTCCCGCACCGTCTCGGGAGCCGGCGGCGGCGACGCCCCCGTCACCTCGAACAGCATCGACGGGTGGCGCCGGTCCCCGAGCCCCCCCGCGTAGGTCAGTCGGCACCCCAGTGCCGACGCGAGCCCGACCAACGGGTGGTCTCCGATCTCGAACCGGAGTTCGACCACGCCCTCGCCCTGCAGCGTCCGCTGGCTCTCGATGGCGTTGACCCCGGTCGCGACGGTCCGCCCCAGCGCCGTCAGGACCGCGCGCTCGTGGCTGTCGAACCCGTTGTCGGCCCGGGTGTAGACGCCGATCGCCCCGTACGTCGCGTCCCCGTAGTGAAGCGGCACCGCCGCGACCGCGGTCAGTTCGCCGTCGTCGCCCCCCGACGTCGGCTCGATCCGGACGTATCGATCGGCGATGGCACCGGCGACCGCCGCGCCGGTCCCGTCGTCGTGCTCTCCGTTGCTCCCGTCGACGCGCCGGTCACCCTGCCCGGCCCCGGACTCGCTCTCTGCGACGGCGCCGTCGCCGTCGCCGGAGCGGGCGTCCACCCGAAACTCGCGGGTTTCGACGCTGCGGTCGAGGGTGACGGCGGCCTCCGTCGGGACGATCACCTCGTCGGCGGGGTCGTAGGTCCCGATCCACGCGCCGGCGTACGTCCCCTCGATGCTGCCGACCACCGCGCGTTCGAGCTCGTTTCGCGACTCGGCGCGCGTCACCACTTCGGTCACGTCCGCGACGACGCCGTCCAACCGCTGTAACAACCGCTCCTGGGCACTCCGCTCCCGCTCGATCCGCGCGGCACGCTCCGTGGCGGCCCGCTCGGCCTGTTTTCGACGGGTGACTTCGTGCTGGAACCCCACGTAGTGGGTGATGTCGCCCGCGGCGTTCCGCAGCGGCGCGATCGTCACCTCGTTCCAGAAGAGGCTGCCGTCCCGGCGGTAGTTTCGGAGTTCCACCGACGTCGCTTCCCCCGCCTCGATCGCCGCCCGCATCTCCGCGATCGGTTCCTCACGCGTCGCCTCGCCCTGGAGGAACCGACAGTTCCGGCCGACCGCGTACGCCGGCGAATAGCCGGTGATCCGCTCGAACGCGGCGTTGACGTACACGAGCGGCATGTCCGGCTCCGTGGCGTCGGCGATGGTGATCCCGACCGGCGCCTCGTCCATCGTCCGAGTCTTCAGCGACTCGTCGATCGCGTCGGTGCTCGCGGCCGTCGTCTCCGCGTCGCTTCCGACCCGGGTCTCCCTCGAAACGCTGGGGGCGGGGGAACCGGGCTCTGCTCCCCGTGTCATACCGGGTCGAGACGGCGAACGGACAAAAGTGAGGTGGTAGAGTCGAGCCCGTGAGAATCGGCGGCGACGGTCGCAACGTGCAAAGACAGCCGAGGTCGTCAGTCCGCGGTCGCTTCCGCTTCGGTCTCCTCGCCGGCGTCCTCGTGGTAGTAGGTCTCGATGAACTCCTCGTCGATCCGGTTGAGCTCCGCTTTCGGCAGCATCGACAGCAGCTCCCACCCGACCGAGAGGGTTTCCTCCAGCGACCGGTCCGCGTCGAAGCCTTGGTCGACGAACTCCTGCTCGAACCGGTCGGCGAAGTCGAGATACTTGTTGTCACGCTCCGACAGCGCCTCCCGACCGACGATGTTCACGAGGTCGCGGAGGTCCTCGCCCTCCGCGTACGCCGCGTACATCTGGTCGGAGACGTCGGCGTGGTCCTCCCGAGTGAGCCCCTCGCCGATCCCGTCGTCCATCAGCCGCGAGAGGCTGGGCAGGACGTTCACCGGCGGCTCAAGCCCCTGGCTGTTGAGGTCGGGGTCGACGTAGATCTGCCCTTCGGTGATGTAGCCGGTCAGGTCCGGGATGGGGTGGGTGTCGTCGTCGCCCGGCATCGTGAGGATCGGAATCTGGGTGACCGACCCCTCACGACCCTTGATCCGGCCGGCACGCTCGTAGAGCTGCGCCAGGTCGGTGTACATGTACCCGGGGTAGCCACGCCGTCCGGGGACCTCCTCGCGGGCCGCCCCGATCTCGCGGAGCGCCTCGCAGTAGTTGGTCATGTCCGTCAGGATCACCAGCACGTGATACCCCTTCTCGAAGGCGAGATACTCGGCGGTGGTGAGCACCATCCGCGGGGTCACCATCCGCTCGACCGCGGGGTCGTCCGCGAGATTCATGAAGACCACCGAGCGCTCCAGGGCGCCGGTCCGCTCGAAGTCCTCCATGAACTCGTTCGCCTCCTCGGCGGTGATCCCCATAGCGCCGAAGATGACCGCGAACTCCGAGCCCTCGTCGTCTTCGTCCTCTCCTTCTTCCTCGGGGACGGAGGCCTGGCGGGCGATCTGCATGGCGAGCTCGCTGTGGGGCTGGCCCGAACTCGAGAAGATGGGGAGCTTCTGGCCGCGGACCAGCGTGTTCATGCCGTCGATGACCGAGACGCCGGTCTCGATGAACTCCTCGGGGTACTCCCGTGAGTAGGGGTTGATCGCCGACCCCACGATGTCCTCCTGTTTCTCCTGGACGATCTCCGGCCCGCCGTCGATCGGCCGGCCCGACCCGTCGAGCACCCGCCCGAGCAGGTCCTCGGTGAGGTCCATCTTCATCGTCTTGCCCTCGAACTCGATCGAGGCGTTCCGGTCGATCCCCGAGGTCCCCTCGAAGACCTGGATCGCGACGATCCCCTCCGAGGATTCGAGCACCTGGCCGCGGAGCGTCTCGCCCTGCTGGGTGTGGATCTTGACGATCTCGTCGTAGCCGATGGGCTCGTCGACCTCCGCGAACACCAGCGGGCCGCTGATCTCCGTGATGGTCTGGTACTGTTTGCTCATTGTTAGTAGAGACTCCGAATCTGCGATTCGATGTCGGACTTCAGCTCCTCGACGTACGACTCGTAGTCGTCCTGCACGCCGATCCGGTTGATCCGGGGCAGCGCCTCGATGTCGATGATCTCCTCGACCGGGACCCCCGCGTCCAGGGCGTCGAACGCCTCGTCGTTGAACGTCTGGATCGTCGTCAACATGAGGTACGTCTTCTCCGGCGGACAGTAGGTGTCGACCGGGTGGAACGCGTTCTGCTGGAGGTACGCCTCACGCAGGTACCGCGCCACCTCGAGGGTGAGCTGCTGGTCCTCCGGCAGGGCGTCCTTGCCGACCAGCTGGACGATCTCCTGGAGTTCGGTCTCCTCGTCGAGCACGTCGACCGCCCACTGGCGTCGCTCGGCCCAGTCGTCGGCGACCTCGTCTTCGAACCACGGGTCCAGCTGATCCTTGTACAGCGAGTACGACTCGTTCCAGTTGATCGACGGGAAGTGGCGGCGCTCCGCCAGGTCGGCGTCGAGCGCCCAGAACGTCTTCACGATCCGCAGCGTGTTCTGCGTGACCGGCTCCGAGAAGTCGCCGCCGGGCGGCGACACCGCGCCGATCGCCGACACCGACCCCTCGGTGCCGTTGACGTTCTCGAAGTAGCCCGCGCGCTCGTAGAACTGCGCCAGCCGCGCCGCGAGGTACGCGGGGTACCCCTCCTCGCCGGGCATCTCCTCCAGCCGGGAGGAGATCTCGCGCATCGCCTCGGCCCACCGCGAGGTGGAGTCGGCCATGAGCGCCACGTCGTACCCCATGTCGCGGTAGAACTCCGCGATGGTGATCCCGGTGTAGACGCAGGATTCCCGCGCCGCCACGGGCATGTTCGAGGTGTTCGCGATGAGCGACGTCCGGGCCATGAGCGGGTTCCCGGTCGCGGGATCCTCGAGCTCCGGGAAGTCGTCGATGACCTCGGTCATCTCGTTGCCGCGCTCGCCGCACCCGACGTAGATGATGATGTCGGCGTCGGCGTACTTCGCGAGCTGGTGCTGGGTGACGGTCTTGCCCGACCCGAACGGCCCCGGGATCGCGGCGGTGCCGCCCTTCGCGATGGGGAAGAGGCCGTCGAGGATGCGCTGCCCCGACACCAGCGGGGTCGTCGGCGTCTTCTTCTCCACGGTCGGCCGGGGCTCCCGCACCGGCCACTCCTGGCGCATCTGAATCTCGACGCCGGTGTCGAGTTCGGCCACCGTCTCCTCGACGGTGAACTCGCCGGACTCCACGGAGACGACCTCCGCGGTCTCGCCCTCGTCGAGGGCGTCCGGCGGCACCATCACCTTGTGGTCGATGGTGACGGTCTCCTCGACCGTTCCCACGACGTCGCCGCGGCCGACCTCGTCGCCCGCCTCGACCGCGGGCTCGAAGCCCCAGGTCTTGTCGAGTTCGATTCCCGGCGCGTCGACGCCGCGGCTGAGGTACGGACTGCCCATCTTGTCCTCCAAGACGTCCAACGGGCGCTGGACGCCGTCGTAGATGGTGTCCAGCAGCCCCGGGCCGAGGTCGACGCTCAGCGGCTCGCCCGTGTTCTCCACGGGGCCCCCCGGGCTGATCCCGGAGGTCTCCTCGTACACCTGTAGCGTCGTGATGTCGTCCTCGATCTCGATGACTTCGCCCATCAGGCCTTCCTTGCCCACGTAGACGACGTCGTTCATCCTGGCGTCGAGATCGCGGGCGGTCACGACGGGACCACTCACGCTCGCGATCGTGCCGTCCTCCCGGACGGTCTGTGCTGTTTGGCTCATAGTTAGTCTTCCTCCATCAGGTCGATCCCGATGGCTCGTTTGATCTGGTCGCGGAGGCCGCCCGCGCCCGCGCCGCCGCCCAGCGTCACCAGCGTGGGTTCGATGCTGGTCTCGGCGGTCTCGCGGACGTCGCGGGAGAGGTGTTCGAGGTCGTCGTCGTGCATCACCACGATGCCGACGTCGTCGTCTCCGAACACTCCCGAGACGGCCTCGTCGAGCTGTTCGTCCTTGTCGTCGTCGGCGATGGTCTCGAACTTCCGGACGCCCGCGAGGCGGAACCCGGTCGTGAAGTCGGGACTCCCGACGACGGCGATCTCCTGGCTCATAGGATGATGAGCTCCTCCTCGATCTGATCCTCGGAGAGCCCGGCCTCGCGCCCCCGCGCGATCGCCCGGATGTTGTCGACCTCGCGCTCCTTCGCGAGGATGTACGACGCGATCGGGGTGATCGACAGCGGGAACACGTGTCCCAAGCTGTTGGTGTACTCGAGCAGTATGGCGTCGAGCGCGCGCTCGAACCGGATGAGGCTCGGTGCCGCCTCCAGCTCGTCGAGCGCCCCGGAGAGGTCGTCGCCGTACCGCGAGTCACGGATCGCCCTCACCAACTCCTCGCGGTTCTGCGACAGGCTCGCGAGCTCCGAGGCGGTGAAGAGCGACCCGCCGTCAATGTAGTACTCGGCGGGGTCGATGTCGGCGCCGCTCTGTGCCAACCGGAGCGCGTTCCGGGCGTTCCGGAAGTCGATCTCGGCCTCGAGGAACTCCCGGTACTGCCCGGTGGCCTCGTCGACCACGAGGTCGTCCAGCAGGTGATCGTAGTACGTCCGGTCGATCGCGTTCTCCAGGGGCACGAGCACGCCGGTCTCCTCGTAGTCCTCGTACGCCGCCTCGAGGTCGTCGCCGAACATGGTTCCCGAGAGGCGCTCGACGACCTCCTCGATGCTGGGCGCGCCGAGCAGCGAGTCGATCAGGGCGCCGTCGAACTCCCCCGCCCGGATGAGGTCGTCCTCGACGTCCTCGCGGTCGGCGCCGGAGTAGAGCCCGCGGATGACGGTCTTGACGTTCCACGCGTCGAACTTCCGGAGATACCGCGCGATGAGGCCGTAGAGCCGGCCGTCGGCCCACCCCAGCAGGTCGTCGAACTGCTTCGCGAGGTTGCGGTTCAGCGCGTACTCGATGAGGTCGACGCCCGAGTGGCGCGCGCCGAGGGCGTTGATCTCGGCCTCGTAGTCGGACTCCTCCATGAAGCGGGCGATCTCCGCCGGCCCCATGCGGACCAGCTTGCGGTACTCCTCGTCGCCGTAGAGCGCGCTCTTCCGTGCCCTGACGCGAGCGGTCACGTACTCGGGGTTGGAGCCGCCGGCGGCACTCATTGGTCGAACAGTATGCCGCTCACGTCCTTGAGGTTGTCCTCCCAGACGTCGTCGAGCACCGAGTCGAAGGTGTTGTTCACCCGGACACGGGAATCGGTGCCGTCGACCACGACGCCCCCGAGGCAGTCGTGCTCGCCGCCGTACTCGAACCCGTCGTGGTCGGCGACCAGCTCCTCGATCAGGTCGGCGTCGTCGGCCCGGCCGTAGACCGCCACCGACGCCTGTCCCTCGAACTCCGTGGCGGCCTCGTCGAGCAGCGCCCGCGTCAGCTCCGCCCGGTCGTCGCCGGAGAGCTCGCGGAGCTCGGTTTCGGCCCGCGATCTGACGTCTTCGAGCACGTCCCGGCGGGCCTCGAGCCGTTCCTGCTTGGCTTCGAGCTTCGCGCCGGACACCGCCTGCTCGCGCTCCTGTTCGATCTGCCGTTCTACGTCTCCTTTCCGCGCGTCGAGGAGCTCCTCCGCGTCGGCCTCGGCGGTCTCGACGATCTCCTCGGCGCGACGTTCACCCTCACCGCGTATCTCCTCTGCACGCGCGTGGGCTTCGTCCCGGATGTCTTCGACGACGTTGTCCAAACTCATTGATGGAAGGAGCTGGGACGGTTAGATCAGGAAGAACCCGACGACCGCGAGAATGACGAGCGTTTCCGGGAGGACTGTCATGACGAGGCCTCTGACGAACAGGCTGTTGTCCTCCGCGATGGCGCCCATTGCGGCGGCGCCGATTCCGCGTTCCGCATACCCCGCGCCCAGGGCCGCGAGCCCCAGCGCGAGTGCTGCGGCGGCGTTCGGTTCGATGGCTGGTGCGGCTGCCTCGGTCTGCTGTAGGAGTGCTTCGAACATTGTCTGAAAGCTTGCTGGATGGTCGTCTCCGAACGTGCGTAGTTGGGAAGGTCCGTTTCATAAAGCTTCCCAAAACAACTCGGCGGATGGCGGCGAAACGCGCCGTATTCGGCGATATTCGCCAGTTCCGGGACAGAACGCCCCCCGTTACTGGGGCCGGCGTCCCCTGGTCGTGATGCCGTCCACTCTCGTCCCGCCCCGTCGGTCGTCGCTCATTTTCGTCCCGCCCCGTCGGCCGTCGCCCCTCCGGGTGACGATCAGGGTACAGACGGAGAGTCGTCGGTACGAGCGCTCCCGGCGGGGGGAGTGCCCGTGTCAGTCCTCGGTGGTGAACCGCCGGTCGTAGCCGAACGGGTC
>Ga0207753_1000640_pt1 | contig 13325 bp, 13 predicted proteins | sample PonA233FremontCA_2_FD_187273 | JGI IMG/M metagenome (GOLD analysis project Ga0207753, IMG submission 187273) | Salt pond sediment microbial community from Fremont, CA, USA - Pond A23 Sediment 3 (SPAdes) | ecosystem: Environmental > Aquatic > Non-marine Saline and Alkaline > Saline | place: USA...
ACAGGCCATCTCGGTGTCGCCACTCCAGTAGAAGTCGGGGAGATCCTGCGCTGCGCCGAGCTGGTTTGCCGTCGCCAGTTCCGGCATCGAATGGCGATAGACGTGACGCATGAACTCCCGCCAGCCCAGAAGCTGCCGAACGACGCCCTCGGCGGAGTTGAGCGGAACGTCGGGGTCAGATTCGAACGTCTCCTCGATCGCAGTGATCGCCTCCCAGGGATGCAACAGTCCGAGGTTGATACTCGGCGAGAGCAGTGCGTGGGCCATCGCCCACTCCTCGCTTCGCATCGCGTCCTGGTAGGGGCCGAACTCCGGCAACCGGGTGGTACAGAAGTGATCGAGCATCGACTGCGCCTGTGATCTGGTGACCGGCCACTCGAAGGGCTCCTGCTGGCCCCAGGTGTCGAACTCCGCCCCGACCCAGTCGCTCACGTCGGCTGTGAGGTCGTCGTGGTCGGGAACGTACCGGTCCGGCGGCTCCCAGTCAGCGGGTGGAAACTCCTGGTTCTCGTCGTCGAGATTCCACTCGCCACCCACGGGGGTACCCTCGTCGGTCAGCAAAACGCCGGACTCGCGGCGCATCCACCGGTAGAAGTTCTCGTGGGTGAACGGCTGGAGGTCGGTCCTGTTGGCCCACTCGTCGAAGGCTCGCCGCGTACTCGCGAACAGCCCGTTCTCGACGACTGCCAGGTCACCACCGACGTCGGCGACCAGTTCGGCCATCCGCGGCCCGCTCCTGTAGCTGGGTGAGCGCATCATCACGAGCGTATCCCCGGGATATCGCTCGAAGTACCTCGCCAGTCCATCACGGAAGGTTTCGGTCGCGATATATTCGACATCGTACCCCTGCTCCCGTAACTCGTCGCGGAACTGCCGCATCGCCGCGAACACGAGCGTGAGTTTCTGGTGGTGGTAGGGCCTGCGCCGCGCGAACGCGTGGGCCTCGATCATGAGCACGCGACCGCCCGCCGGTGTCTCGCCGAGGGGACCAGCCCCGGGGTGGAGCTGTGTCCCCAGTACCCAGGGAACACGCTGCTCGTCGGTCATATCGTGGTCGGGAGTCGTCCCGACGACAGGGCCAACCATCGGTGTACAATTGGCCTGCAGCGACTTATATGCCGTCACGGCTCACCGGCCGCGGAGACAGACGGCGACACACACAAACCCGGCCAGACCGGAACTGACCGTATGAACGACGTCGCCGGAATCTACGCGCGCAGATCGGAGCATCTCGACAGATACATCCAGCTCGGGGTCGCCCAGGGGCGGGTGCTCTCCGTGGAGTTTCCCGAACAGCCGGATCCCGGCGCGGAGTCCGAGCACGAACTGCTGGACCGGATCGAGGCCTACCTCAACGGAGCGGAGGACGACTTCGAGGACGTGACCGTCGCGATGACGATGCCGACCGACCAGGGGACGGTGCTGGAGAAAGTTCGAGAAGTGCCCTACGGCGAGAATGCGACCGTCGAGCAGATCACGATGATGGTGCCCGGCCACAGCCCCGGGGACAGCGAGGACAGGCAGGCGATCCGCGACGCGCTCGCGTCGAATCCGGCACCGATTTTCATCCCGACACACCGGGTCGGCGACGGTCCGAGTGGACTGCCCGGGGATCTAAAGCGGCGACTCCGGTTGATAGAAGGGATCTGAGTCGGCGCTAGGAACCGTCACACGAAACGAGTGTCGCCAGAATCTCCTCGACGAGCCCCGGATCGTAGGTCCAGAACCCGTCGTACCCGCCCGACTGTTCCCGGGCAACGAGTGCACAGCTCTGTGACTCGTCCCCGCCGCCGTCGAAGGCGAGCGACCAGTAGCGGTCGAGTTGTTCGCCCCTCTGGTACGTGACGCCGGGAATCGCCGGTGCGTCGTCGGGGTCGATGCCGTAGATGTGGATGTCGAGATCGGTGTGGCTGGCGAGATAGCGATAGAGTTCGATCTGTGGTTCGAGCCGCGATCTGTTCTGGAAACTCGCCCGGAGTGTCCCCGTCCCGACGCGGGTGGCGCGGTCTTCGATCTCGCGGCTGACTCCGAGGAGCTGTCTGCGGTTCATCGCGGTGAACACGGTATCGTCGAGGACATCGAAGAGGACGCCGAACCCCTCCGACACGTCCTCCCGTTCCCCCGGGCGGACGATCGGTGGTTCGAGCAGTTTCTGTAGCTCGTCGACGGGGAGTGCCCCGGCGAACTCGTCGTCTTGTTCGATGACGACGAACGGTGCCGGCCCGCCCGCCGGGAGCTTCTCCCGGCGAACACTCACGGCGTGGGTCGCGAACTGGGATGGGATCCCGGTATCCTCCTCCCCTTCGTAGACCGTGAACTGTCGCCCACGGTTCTGGACCTCGGCGAGCAACGGATCGAACATCGTTACTGCTCGGATTCGACGCTCCGGGAGATCAGGTCGGCGACGGCCTGATCCACCGGACAGAGCGCTACTGTCCCGCTCTGACGGTCGTAGGTGACCAGATCGGATTCGGCGAGCAGCGGGAGGTGGTGGTGTTCGAGAGCAGTGATGATATCTCTGCGGTCCTCCGGTGTCGCCATTCGACCTGTCTCGGTCGTCCCCCACCCCGTGAGGACGGTCGCGAGTTTCTGGACTGTACTCTCCTCCTCAACGAGCAGAATGTACAGCAGCCTGCGACGCCGTGTCGAAGCGAGTGCACGGTATAGATCGTCGTCTTCGAGATGTATTTTACCGACTGGTTCCTCCTCTTGTGTTTCCCTGAGCCCGTTTTCGGTCATTGCTATTAAAAACTCTCTACTGACAGCGGATAACCATTATCGTTTATTATTATAGATATGTCTTAATTTAGATGCCAGGTATCTCAGATAGATTACGTCTGCCCAGAGACGGCTCCGGATTACAGCTGTCGATCGACAGCCCGGGCGGCCCGGCGGCCACTCTCCATCGCACCCTGGATCGCGGACCACTCCGTGTACTCCCCAGCGAGATACACAGACGCCTCGGGTTCGTCGACGTCCGGCAGCGTCGCCCTGAATCCGGGGGGCTGTGCGAACTGGGCGAAGGGAATCCTGTGCGTTTCGAGCAGTTCCAGCTCCGAGAACTCCCGTTCCGGATACCAGGATTCCAGCCGTTCCCGGACCTCTGCTGCCAGTTCGTCGTCAGTTTCCTCTGGCGTCCCGAGAAAGGTTGCACTGAGAAGCTCTCTGTCGTGGGGCGCACACTCGGGGGCGACTTCGGAGATCGGTGCCACCGTGTTCGGGCGGGCGTCGACCGTATTGAGCAGGAGTCGCCGGTCAGTGTCGAGCTGTTCGGAGGCCGGCAGCGAGAAGTGCTGGGTGACACAGCCGTCTCCCTCGGTCGGAATCCCGGCACAGCCAGTCAACTCGACGGCGCTTTTCGGGTCTGTCGCGACGACGGCGGCCTCGGCGCCGAGCGTCTCACCGTCGGTTTCGACGATCACGCCGTCGCCGTCCGGTGAGACAGCGTCGACTGTGCGACCGGTATCGATGCGGGCCCCGGCCTCGCGGGCTTTCGTCGCGAGCTGACGGGGGATCGCACCCATCCCCTCGGCCGGGACGACGATCTCCCCCTCGGAGAGCATCTTGAACGTGTACTCGAAGACGAGTCGTGACGAGGAAAGCGATCGATCGAGGGTGATACCACCGTAAAATGGGGCGGCGAACCGGCGGCGGAACTTCCCGGAGAAACCCTTGCGACGGAGATACTCGTCGATCGAACAGTCGTCGGCAGTCATGATCTCCGCGAGCGGTTTGCGCGCGAGTGTGCGTCGGAGCGCCAGAATGCGGAGTTTGTCGGCGAAGGTCACGTTGCGGTTGAGCAGTGAAGGGAGGAGAGCACTGGGATCGCGGAGCGGGTCGGCAAGTGTGCTCCGTTCGCCGGGGCGGGCGAGAATCGCACCGGGTCGAAAGAAGCGAAGATCGAGGCTGTCGAGATCGAGTTCGGCCTGGACGGCCGGGTAGGCCGTAAACAGCACCTGAAAGCCCCGGTCGAGCGTAAAGCCGTCGACCTGCTCGCTTCTGACCCGGCCGCCGACCTCCTCGGCCGACTCGAACAGCCGGACACGGTGTCCATCTGCGGCGAGGTGTCTGGCCGCGACGAGTCCGGCCAGCCCCCCGCCAGCGACGATCACATCTGTCATACGTTGGTCGTCGGCCTCGACCACCAAAATGGCACTGAAGCGACGGCCAGCAACCCAACGAGAATTAGTGAACGCAGCCCAACGAGTAGGTATGCAGACGACCGACGGATTTGCCGGACTGCGGTGTATGGACTGCGAGCGTACCTTCGAGGCTGATAACCACCGCTGTCCGGACTGTGCGGGCGTACTTGCGCCGGTGTACGACGACGACAGCCTGCACGAGGCCCACCAGCGACTCGCATCCGGACCGGAGGCCGGCGTCGGTATCGATCGCTTCGCCAGTGTGCTCCCCTTCGAGGCGGAGACGATCACGACGATCGGCGAAGGGCTGACGCCGACTGTCTCGGCCCCCTCGCTCGCGGACCGGGTCGGTGTCGACAGCGTACTCGTCAAAGACGAAGCCCGAAACACGACGGGTGGCATCGCCGACCGCGGGATCGCACTGGCGGTGACTGCCGCCGCCCACCAGAGTGCAACCGACGTGGCGCTGCCGACGACCGGCAACGCCGGACAGGCAGCAGCCGCCTACGCCGCCCGTGCGGGACTCGACTCGCACAGTTTCGTCCCCACGCGGTCGACGTTCGCCAACAAGGCGATGATCAACGTCCAGGGCGGCGATATGAACGTCGTCGGCGGCCGGTACCCCGACGCAGTCGATGCCTTCGAGGACAGCGACGAGAAGTGGTACTCGCTTGCCCCCTTCGAGACGCCCTACCGCCACGAGGGACAGAAAACAATCGCCTACGAACTGTTCAGCCGCCATGCGGAACTGCCCGAGGCTATCGTCCACCCGACGAGCCACGGCACGGTTCTCCTCGGACTCTACCGCGGCTTTCGCGAACTCCAGGGGACGGGCGCGATCGATCGGATCCCGCGGCTGTACGCCGCCCAGCCAGCAGGCTGTGCACCGATCGTCGAGGCCCACGACGCTGGATCGAGCGAGCCAGTCGCCGTCGACAGTCCGGACACGATCTCCGGACCGCTCGAAGTGCCGGACCCCGCCGGCGGACGGTACGCACTCGAGGCGATCGACGCCACGGGCGGCGGCGCGGTCGCGGTGACCGACGAGGAGTTGCTCGAAGCTGCAGTCTCACTCGCGCAGGCGGGTGTCCCGACGAGTGCGACCGGTGGTGTCGCGATCAGTGGTGCCGAGCAACTCGCCGACGACGGCGCCTTCGACAGCGGCGAGACGGTGTTGCTTCTCAACCCCGCGACGGCCAACCGGGAGAGTGACATCCTCCGGAGCCACCTGATGCGCAAGGGGGTATAGCTGTCCGGGAGAATACAAAATTTCTACTACATCCGGGAGCAACTGTCAGCCAATGACGCCCTGTAGATGCTGTGGGACACCGACAGCAGAGTCGCTCTGCGAGCGGTGTCACGGAGCACGTCGGCTGGTCCCCGACGGTGGTCGGGAGGCAGACAGATGGGATCCGGCTGTCAACGAGGAGTGGGACAGTCAGGCAAGAGCGGCGTATCTGGAGCGACAGTCGAATCCGGACGATCACTCGGCGAGTGGCGAACCAGCCACAGGCGGCTCGGAACCGGCAGCCAGCAGCGACCCGGAAGCGCCGACAGAGGAGAGCCAGCCGATTGGCGACGAGTTACCCAAAAGCGAGCACCAGCCGGACGAGACCGGCGTGACCGACCGACTGAGCCGGCGCAAACTGTTGCTCGGCGGTGCTGGCCTCGCCGTCGCCGCGACCGGTGGCCGGCGGCTTCTCTCCGGCGGGCTGGACGGAGCGAAAGGCGTCGCAGAGGGGTACATCGAAGCAGTCGCGAACAACGACTGGGAAACTGCCGGACGGCTGTATCACGAAGACTCCCGGACAAGACAGAGTATCGACGACCGACAGAGCCTCGGAAGCTACGAAGACTATCTCGACGACCGTGGGAGCCTGCAGTTTCTCTCGGCGATCGAGCCGGAGATCCAGGATATCTACGAGTGGCGGTACGTCCGCGACCCTGAGGAGGGGGACTCGGTCGTGAGATTTGCACCCGACGGCGTCGGGGAGATGGACGCGTGGAAACAGCTCATCGCTATCGTGAGCGTCGACACTGAAACGTTCTACGAGGCCAGGGAGCGAACAGAGGTACTCGATCAGGTCGCGGGCGAGACGACGAATCAGGCCTTCCAGCTAAGTTCCGTACAGGAGCGAACGGAGTGGTCGCTCTGGAACGTGTCGTACCCGGCCTGAGTCCCGAAAAAAGCGTTCTCTAGTCGTCCGCAGAGACGGTCTCCTGCTCGCGTGCTCTCTCCTCTTCGGCCTCACGTTCTTCTTTTTCTTCTTCTTCTTTCTTCGCTTTGATCTTCTTCATCCGGAAGATTTCCTCGCGTTCCTGCTCTTCGAGTTTCTGCTCGATGTACTCCTGGTTCTCGCGGAGGTCCGGAAGCAGTTTGAATTCGAGGGCGTTGACACGCCGTTTCGTCGTCTCGATCTCTTCGAGCATCTTCTTCATCGCTGTTTCGACCTCCGCGGCGAGGATGATCTGATCGAGCAGGTCCTCGTAGGCCTCGGCGGCCTCGTCGATCCGGGCGCTGGTACCGAGCAGCCCGTAGCCACGCTCTTGGAGGTTCTTGCTGACTTTCGTCGACTCGATCTGCGGAACGACGACGCCCATGATGTTTTTCGACTGCGTGGTGATCTCCGGGTGTTCTTTCAGCGCGGCCGCAGCCCCCCGGACTGCGACGTCGCCCTCCATCGCCCGCGCCATGTCGATCGATCGCTGGGCGTCCTGGTAGGTCCCTTCCAGATCGGATCGGACGTCCTGGGCCTGATCCAGGATATCCATAAACTCCATGATGAGCCCATCACGTTTCTTTTCGAGTGTGTCGTGGCCTCGCTCGGAGAGTTCGATGCGGTCCTCGATCTGCATCAGATTCTTCCGGGTCGGCTTGACATCCTTGGCCATTTGCTCACAGGTTGTATACCTAGCCAGTTAACCGTTTCCAGTCTTTGCCGCCAGCGACCATACCCTGGCCTGGTCGCTACTCGGTGCGCTGGTAGTAGAACTTCGAGGCGTAGAACACCACGACGCCGAGCGTCCACAGTGCCGGCACGGTCAGTCGGCTCCCGTCGACGAAGACGAACTCGTAGATGCTAAGCCCGAGCAAGACGACGATCAGGACCAGAAATCCGTTCCGAGCGGCGCGCATAACCGGGTCAGCTTCGGCCATTACCGTCCGTACACGAGCCCCCTACTTATCCCTGGTCAAGCACCGTGTCGATCTCTCCGAGATGCTCGATGACGTGATCCGGGTCGACATCGGAGTCTGCGATATCCGAACGGTCGCTCACACCAGTCAGCACGAGTACCGTCGTCATCCCTGCGTTCGCTCCCATCCGCAGATCGGTATCCAGCCGGTCGCCGACGACCAGACACTCCGAGGGATCGACGTCGAGTCTGTCTAGTGCGGCCTGGAGTGCCGCGTCGGATGGTTTCCCCAGGATCTTCTCGGGTTCCGTCCCCATCACGGACGCGACGGAGCCGATGATCGCCCCCGATCCCGGCACGAACGACTCTTTCTCCAGCGGAAAGGTCCGGTCGGGGTCGGTGCCATAGAAGGCGATATCCCTGTCCGAGGCGTCGAGGGCGTCCTGCATGTCGGCAAAGTCGAACTCGGGCGTCCACGAGGCGACGACGACCTCCGCCGCCGTCGGATCGTCGGTCACGGAGAGGTTCGCGTTCAGGAACTGATCGCGCAAACCCTCGTGGCCGATCAGAAAGATCCGATCGTCGCTGTGGTTGTCGACGAGATAGTCGGTGGTGACAGCGCCCGCAGAGGAGGCCGCGCCCTCTGCGACCTCGAGCCCCATGTTCCGGAGTCGCCGGACGTACTGGTCGCCGTCCTTGATCGGATTGTTCGAGAGAAAGAACAGATTCAGGCCGGCCGACCGCATCGCTTCGATACCCTCGCGCGTGCCATCGAGCAGTTCGCCACCGCGGTAGACGGTTCCGTCCAGATCGACGATCGCACCCCTGAGCGTCATTACCGACGGGAGGGGCGGGAGCAAATTAACCCCGGCGATTGCGGTTGTCAGGCGAACAGCTGGCGCGCGTCGTCGAGTGCCTCGACGAGCGTATCGATCTCGGATTTCGTGTTGTAGATGTAGAAGGACGCACGTGCTGTCGCGGCCACGCCGAGTTTGTCGTGGAGCGGTTGCGTACAGTGATCGCCGGCCCGGATCGCGACGGCGTAGTCGTTCAGAATCTCGGAGAGGTCGTGTGCGTGGACACCCTCGACGTTGAAGGAGACCAGGCCACCGCGGTGTTCGCCGGCCGGCGGGCCAAAGACCTCGATGTCGTCGAACTGGTCGAACTGCTCCAGGGCGTACTGGGCGAGTTCGTTCTCGTGGCGCTGGATCTTCTCCATCCCGATCTCGTCGACGTAATCGACGGCCGCTGCGAGGGCGATTCCCTGCGCGATGGAGGGCGTGCCGGCCTCGAACTTCCAGGGGAGTTCGTTCCAGGTCGAATCCTCGTAGGTGACTTTGGTGATCATATCGCCACCGTAGAGATACGGCTGCATCTCGTCGAGGATGTGGCGTTTGCCATAGAGGACGCCGATCCCGGTCGGCCCACAGAGTTTGTGCCCCGAGAAGGCGAAGAAATCTGCGTCGATCTCCTCGACGTCGACCGGTCGGTTCGGGACGGACTGTGCACCGTCGACGAAGATGTAGGCGTCGTGGTCGTGGGCCAGATCAGCGAGGTCGCCGACGGGGTTGATCGTCGCGAGCACGTTCGAGGCGTGGACGACGGAGACCATCTCCGTGTTCTCGTTGATCAGTTCTTCGGCGTGGTCCATATCCAGCCGGCCGTCCTCGTCGATCCGGATGTACTTTACCTCCGCGCCGGTCCGTTTGGCGATCTGTTGCCACGTCACGAGTGAGGCGTGGTGTTCCATCTCCGTCAGGACGACTTCGTCGCCCGGCCCGAGTTCGTTCAGCCCCCAGGCGTAGGCGACCAGGTTCATGCTCTCGGTCGTGTTCTTCGTGAACACGATCTCCTCGCGACCACCGCTCGCGCCGATGAACTCCGCGACCCGGTCGTGGGCGGTCTCGTAGGCGATCGAGGCCTCCTGGGAGAGCTGGTGGAGCCCGCGGTGGACGTTCGCGTTCGTCTCCCGGTAGTAGTCACTGATCGCGTCGATCACCTGATCGGGCTTCTGTGTCGTCGCGGCGTTGTCGAGATAGACGAGCTGCTGGTCCCCGAACTCCCGCTCCAGAATCGGGAAATCAGCTCTGATCGCCTCGACGTCGAGGCTGTCTGATTCAGTTGTTGCCATTACTGGATGGAGGGGCCGAACGGACAACATTATTTCGGTTCGCCAAAATCATCTTTGTCGCTACGACAACGTTACTCCTGGAGGCGCTGGGTTCGCTCGACGAGCGGGTGGTGTGCGTAGTCGACGGTTTCGATATCGTCGACCGATTCGAGGTTCTCTTTCCGGGCCGTTTCGGCCATCCCGAGTTCGACCGGTTCGTCGATCACGATCACATAAGCGTCCATATCGGTGATCCCGAGCGCTTTGGCTGCCTTCGTCCGGTGGTGGCCGTCAGCGAGCAGCAGATCCGTCGGCGTCTCGATGACCACCAGCGGTTCGGCGAGTCCGCGCTGGAGTTCGTACTGTCGCCCCTGGAGTTCGTCGGCGTACACCTTCCCCTGCGTGGGTGTCAGCTTCGCCAGTTCGACGTCGCGCCGTGCCTCTCTGGCCTCGACACCGTGAATATTTTCGAGGGTGGTCACGAGTTTCTCGACTTTGCTCGGTGTGGCACGTTCGATCTGGCTGCGGATCACGTCCGCGTTCGAGATGATGCCGACGAGATTGCCGGCGTCGTCGACGACCGGGAGCCGTCGGATGCCCGAGCGGAGGATGACACGCGCGGCGTCTGTCAGTTTCATCTCGGGATGAGCGACGAGCAGATCAGTCGACATCACCCTGAAGATCGGCTCCTCGTCCCGTTCGAGAAGGAGATCTCTGGCGCTGACAAACCCCTCGACGTGGCGGCCGTCACAGACCGGAAACCCGCTGTGGTCGTCGCTGCCGGAGATCCGTTCTGCAACCGCACGGACAGTGTCGTCGGGCGAGACTGTCGCGACATCCCGCGTCATATAATCCTGGACGGTCGGTTTCGCTTCCTCTGCCATTGCAGTGGCTAATGACCGGTGTCGGGAAAAATCTCTCGTCTATTGTTCGGCTTCGGAGTCGCTGTCGACCGGCAGATCCTCCACGAGATACTCCTCGGTGACAGCGTCGGCCATGTAGACACCCGGCCCGGGTGGCTCGATTTTGGTCGACATCGCGTCGAGAAACCGGGCGTTGACGACCGCTGTGACGACTTCAGTCAGTGTTTCCTCGCGGTCTTCGACCGATTCGAGCACGCCCAGTTCGATCTGTGCGCCGGCCATGTCGACGTGGCCACCGGCACTCCCGATCTGTCCGAACGCTTCACGGAGGGTTTCACCGATATCGACCCCGCAGCCACGGGATCGGGCGGAGATGTAGATCTGACCGTCCTTGATGCCGTAGACGAGCGTCGTCGAGATGCCATCCAGAGCCAGCAGCCGATCTGCTGCCTGTGCTAGTGCATCACGTTCGGGGAGCCGCCCCACACAGCTCAACAGCACCTCGTCTCTCACCACGCGATTGGTGATCGCGCTGGCGATCGTCTCGAAGGTCTGCTGGCTGATACTCGGTGATTCGATCCGTTCGAGCATTCCGAAGTTCGCCGTCGTGGCGAGTTTTGCCGCGGCGTTGAAATCCTGCGGCGAGACTTCCCGGGAGAAACCGGCCGTATCCACGTGGATGCCGAACAGGAGTGCTGTGGCGAGATCTTCCTCGATCGATACGTTGAATCTGTCGAGATAATCGACGAGCAACGTACTGGTCGCACCGACACCGCTCCGGAGATCGACGAAGGTGGCATCGACCGGCGACCGGGGCGGATGATGGTCGATGACGATATCCACCGGCAGTTCGGGCGGTAGCTGGTCGTTGACGCCGGGGCGGGAGTGATCGACGAGTGCGAGACCATCGAACTCGGAGAGGTCGTCGTCGGCGTCGAGATTTCGCAACTCGATGTCGAGCACGTTGATAAAGGCCCGGTTCTCCTGGTGGGTGATATCGCCGTAGTAACACAGCTCTGCCTGACAGTCGGCTCTGGTTGCGAGTCTGGCCAGCGCGAGCCCGCTTGCGATCGCGTCCGGGTCGGGGTTGTCGTGTGCCACGACAGCGAGCCGGTCGATTCCCCGGAGGACTCGCTGGAGCTGGCGCATCCGTTGCCCGCTCTCGCCCAGTCGGGCCTGAATATGATCTGCCAGCTCCCGTTCCCGATCGACGACGACGTCCGCGACCGATTCGAGGGACGGTCCGGAGAGATCCTCCTCGCTCACCCGCTCACCACCGTAGACGATGAGTTTCGCATCGGGGAACACGTCGCGAACGGTGGTCGCGAGCGACCGGTTCGCCCTGCGGGACTCCCCGAACACACCGACGACGTCCGGCCGGTCGAACGAGAGCAGGACACCCCGATTGATGCCGTCGACGTCGCGAACTGTAACCGTTCCGTGAAGTGACTCGGCAAGCGCGCTGTCGGTCGTCGCGACCTGCACACTGCCCGGTCTGGTCTGGAGGGCTGTGACGACTGTCGACAGAAGCGGGCCAGAGCCAACGAGCAGTCGATTCGTCATACGACGTCTTGGGGGACGCCCCTATAAAAACCAGCAGTTCCGGTCGGGAACAGAGGCACTATTTGAGCCGTTCCTGGAGAAAAGACGGATGTGCAGCGTCGACGCCGTCGAGATGGATGATATCGTCGTTGATGATCTTGCCCAGTGCGTCACCGTCCGGCGCACGGACTTCCGCCATCAGCGTGTGATCACCACTCGAGGTGTACAGCTTCTCGATCGCGTCGAGTTCTTTCAGTTGCTGGGTCACTTCGACGTACTGTTCACTGGCGACGTCGACCCCGACGATGGCGATGGACTGGCCGGAGAGTTTCTTCGGGTCGACATCCGCGGAGTAGCCGACGATGACACCTTCCTCTTCGAGTTTCTGGATGTATTTCCGGACCGTCGGTTTCGAGACGTCGGCCCGCTGGGCAATCTCGGCGTACGATGCCTGTGCATCCTCTTCTAAGACAGATAGAATCCGTTTTTCTGTAGCCTCTGCACTCATAGCTGTATATTTCAGTCCGGCAGAAAAATATCTTCCGAATGCACAAAGCGAAATTTCGACCGGTGAACAAATGTGAGTTGGCGATTCAGGTGTGGCGACCGACCAGTTCGTCGGCCGACCGCTCCCACTCGACATCCTCGTCGAAGTACCGCTCGGCGAGTGGCTGTTCGGGCATCTCGCCGGTCGCTCGTTTCTCTTCGCCGTAGGATGGCCGCTCTGCGTCCTGGTAGAACCGACCAGTGAGGACTTCACCCTCGTAGAGTCGGTTCTCGGCCTCGAGCATCACGTCGGCCGCCTCCCGGCGGTCGGTGATGTCGAAGTCGAACTCGTCGTCCTGCTGGACGTCGGTGTAGGGGACGTACTCCTTTGCGTCCTTGTTCCAGGTCGGACACTGGGTGAGGAAATCGATATGTGCGAATCCGTCGTGTTCGATCGCCTCTTTCAGGATCTCCTGGGCCTGCCGCGGGTTCGTCGCTGCCGTCCGGGCGATGTACGAGGCCCCGGAGGCAAGCGACAGCGTCAGTGGTCGGACTGGATCCTTCGCGGAGCCACTCGGCTGTGTCTTTGACTTGTGACCCTTCGGACTCGTCGGCGAGGTCTGGCCTTTCGTCAGGCCGAAGATCTCGTTGTTGAACACGATATAGGTCATATCGTGGTTCTCACGGGCGGTGTGCATGAAGTGGTTGCCACCGATCCCGTAGCCGTCTCCGTCACCGCCTGCTGCGACGACCTCGAGGCCGGGGTTCGCGAGTTTCGCTGCTCGTGCGACCGGCAGTGAGCGGCCGTGGATCGCGTGATAGCCGTAGCTCTCGAAGTAACTGGAGAGCTTGCCGGAACAGCCGATCCCGGTCACGAGCATCACTTCCTCGGGTGAGCGGCCGACCTCCGGCATCGCCCCTTTCAGCGCTTTCAGGACTGCGAAGTCACCACACCCTGGACACCACGTCGGCTGTGGTTCCACGCCGGGAGTGAAGTCGTCCTTGTTCGATTCGACGTCCGCACCGATTGCTGAGAATGCTGTCATT
>Ga0207753_1000641_pt1 | contig 13320 bp, 14 predicted proteins | sample PonA233FremontCA_2_FD_187273 | JGI IMG/M metagenome (GOLD analysis project Ga0207753, IMG submission 187273) | Salt pond sediment microbial community from Fremont, CA, USA - Pond A23 Sediment 3 (SPAdes) | ecosystem: Environmental > Aquatic > Non-marine Saline and Alkaline > Saline | place: USA...
GAGGAACTGGCGACCCGCCAGGAACGCCTTTCGACCGGGCTCCGCATCAACAGTGCCGAGGACGACGCGGCCGGGTTCGAGATTGCGGCCCAGTTGGAGGCAAAGGTCGGGGGGCAGGAGCAGGCATCCCGCAACATCTCAGACGCGAAAAGCATGCTGAGCGTCGCCGAGGGCGGGCTCGATTCGCAGCTCGACATCCTGCAGGAGATGAAGTCAAAAGTCGTCCAGGCGTCCAACGACAGTCTTGGCAGTTCGGAGCGAAAGGCCATTGAGAAAGAGCTCGACCAGCTCACCTCGGAGCTCAATGATATTGCCGAAAATACCTCATTCAATGGCAAGAACCTTCTCGATGGCAGCGTTGACGGCTCATCAGGAAATAGTGGTCTTGAATTTCAGACTGGGGCCGAAAAGGACGAGACTTTTAAAACTAAGATTACCGATAGTTTGGCTAAAAATATAGGAGCAAGTGGCAACAAAATTGGAGACGGTAGTGGAAAGTTTAACCAAGATGACCTTGATGCCACAGATGGTAGTGGGAATGTGAAGGCAGTTGCCACGGTCGACAAGGCTATCGACGATGTATCGGGTCAACTCAGTGACCTCGGGGCGACCCAGAACCGGCTTTCCTTCAAGCAGGAGAATCTGGAAACGTCAACAAAGAACCTGAGTGCCGCACAGAGTCAGATTGAAGACGCGGACTTTGCCCGTGAGCAGACGAAGGTGGCGAAGCTACAGGTTCTGCAGCAGACCGGCACCGCGCAGCTGGCGCAGGCCAACGCGTCCGGCCAGAGTGTCCTGTCGCTGCTCGGTGGCTGAAGGCAAGCGACTTTCCTTCGCTGAGCACACTACATCGTTTGGCGGGCACAGCCTCCGGCCTTCATACCGGGGGCTTTGCTTTTGGCTGCCATGTTTTCAGGCGGTCCCAAGTGCAGGGGGTATCTGTGGACCGCCGAGGGCCGACGAGCAGGGCCTCGCGATACTGCGGTTGTTGAATCTGTGCAGACGGTTACGCCTTGAGGAACGCATTCCAGTAAGACAGGGAGGACAATTTTGCCTGTCCTATGGCCGGATTTTTTGCCTGCCAGCCTTCGCTCACGAGTGACCCGCTGTCTTGGATGTACAGATTCGGGAGGCGTCTGTCACTGTCGGCCCCACTTACCCGTCTCTGGTACGAAGATTGTGGAAGATGAAAGGTGGTTTTCGATGGAAGAGGATGGGCTGAATTGGCTTGGTTCGGTTGGCCGCTCTGCCCGTCGTTGTCGTTGTCTCAATCCTCCTTGCCGCCATGGATTTTGTCGTCAGCTATCCGAAAAGCGGGAATACCTGGATGCGCTTGGTTGCCGCTGCGTACGGCACAGAGGCAAATCACGAGGACCTTGCGCAGTTCAGGACCGTGGAGTCAAACATTCCGGAGTTGGCGTTTTCGGACATCGGCATCAGCCATTTTCAGGCCGTAAGCCCAATTCCGGTTTCCGACATTGATTTCCTTCCTCAGGCTCGGCTTCGGCCGGCGGCGATGCTCATGCTCGCCCAAAACGTTTCCCGTCACGACAGTCGGGAGCCTCTGCTAGTCCAGAGCCATCACTTCTACAAGGAGGTCAGCAGCATTCCGCTGTGGCATTCCACGTGGGTAGACCGTGTTGTGAATCCCGTCCGTGACCCCCGAGAGGTCTGCTGCTCGCACGCGGCACATTTTGGAAATGATTACGAGGAAAGCGCCCGCTATATGGCTAGTTCTAATGCCAGTACGGGCGCATCTACCGAGACGAGTCTTACGTGGATGCTTGGCTCGTGGTCGGATCACATCCGGAGCTGGCTCAGCGTGAAAGACTTTCCCGTATTTACGGTGCGGTACAAAGACATGAAGGCGGATCCTGTCGGCCAGTTCTACGACATTCTCGAGTTTCTTGACGTCCCCGATCTCTCTATAGACGCTGTTGAAGACGCCGTGGCAAGAACGCAGTTTGATCGGCTCAAAGAAACGGCGGCCGAACAGGGCGCTCCGGGGACGGGGCATCAGGGGGAGTTCTTCCGGTCCGGCAAAACCGACGGATGGAAGGACGAGCTGCCGGTGGAGGTCGCGCGGAAAATTGAGAAGGACCACGGCGAGGTAATGGAGGCACTGGGGTACCTGTGAGGCGGGTGGGAAACAGATCCGGATGTATGGTGTCAGTGGACCTCCCCAGAAATAGTGGAAAGTCGCAGACTTTCATGCCGCGACGCGTTGCAGGTGTTCTTTTTCGTGTTCCAAACTGCCTGTAGCGACGCGGCCTTCAACTTCTGGTTGGTATACATTTTGTCGTTTGTTTAATTGAGTTAAAAATTTACTTCGTCGTTTCCACTCTGTGAAACCACTGTGGCCAAAACAACAGCTTTCCCCAAAAATGGTCTTCTGCAGGACTCATCACGATAGCAACTAACGTGCTCTGTTCGCGACCTTGGCCATAAGAGGTAGGTCTGCTCCCGTACGCAGTGAATCTTAAGCCGCCGGTCCAACTGGGACTTAGATGCCGCTTGACAGTCATTCACGAAAAATGATGTTCGTGGATTACAACATGGATTTTCTTGACCACTTACTCGGGGAGGACTTCTTCTGCAAGGGCCCGCGAGATTCATTTTCTATACAGCAAAAAGAGGTGCAGCAATGGTAGAGCGGATTCATCTTATCGGAAATAGCTCAATCCTTTTAGGGAGTGGCTTAGGAGAAGAGATTGACTCTTGTCCCGTTGTGAGAATCAATAACGCTCCCACATCAGGCTACGAGGAAGACGTAGGTGAGCGCACGGACGCCCGTGTGATCTGTGGGAACTTGCAAATGGGGTCGGATGCTGAGTGGCTCTCTTCTTTGTCCGGAGAAACTCTAATCTTGTATCCCACCCAAGACGAGGTTCGAAAAAACGCTCAGCGGCTCGCCAGTGATGATAATTCACTCCGTTACCTCCGTGACAGGTCGCTCAAGGCTTGGGCAAAGTTTCTAGACGAATCCCCATTAGAGGGAAATCCCACATCTGGGCTCTACGGGGCGTGGTTCCTATCAAATATGGCTAAGCAGGTTCATCTATATGGCTTCGGCTTCTTCGAAAGTAAAGGATCCCATCACTATTGGGAAGACATGAGAATCGACCATAGCCAAGAGGGCGACAATAGCCACGAACCACAGGTCGAGAAAGGAATGCTTAATAGAATGAATAAGGTTGTGCTAGAAATGAATACGCCGTCACATAATCAGAAAATGAAAATTGAAAGATAAAGGTTGTTATTAAAAAGTTATTTTATTTTGGGTATCGTAAGCATTATAAAATGAATGGGTTATTTAGATGAAATACAAGTTTATAAAAAATTAAAAATTATACATCAATTTGTTTGAGTAAATTTGCTACTTGAAGGTATAATATAAGTAACGCTTAAAATTTTGATAAATGGATTGGAATTATACACAGAAACAGAAAAAGGGGGATTGAAATTAACCACTATTTAGGTCATCGACATCTTAATGAACTAAAATATTTGCGTGAAGCTATTAGACTGCACGCTCCGTGACGGAGGCTATTACACAAATTGGGACTTCGACCGCCCGGTTGTCGATACCTACATTGAAGCGCTCAATGGTCTGCCTGTCGACTACCTCGAAGTGGGCTACCGCTCGCTTCCGCAAGAGGACTATTCGGGGGAGTACTTTTACACGCCGATCTCAGTGCTGGAGCGTCTCCAAGAGCAATCGGAGAAGCACTTGGTCGTGCTTGTCGATGAGAAGAGCCTGCCTCCCAAGAAAGCAGAAGACCTCCTCGGACCCTGCAACGAACTGGTCGATCTGGTGCGGATTGCGGTAAAGCCGCGGTTTTTCGAGCGGGCACTGCGTCTTGCGAAAGTGGTGAAGCGTCTCGGTCTGGGCGTAAGCTTCAACGTGATGTACATGTCCGAGTGGGAGAACACGGAAGGGCTTTTCGACCTGATGCCTCGTGTCAATGGCCTTGTCGACTACCTGTACCTAGTCGACTCGTACGGGAGCGTATTCCCCCAGGACGTTTCGCGTACGATCGAGCGGCTACAAGCCCTCACGGAGGTGTCACTCGGGTTCCACGGGCACAACAACATGCAAATGGCGCTCGCAAATACGCTGCAGGCAATTGACCAGGGCATTGACATCGTGGACGCCACGGTTACCGGCATGGGACGCGGCGCAGGGAATCTCCGGACGGAGCTTCTTCTCACGGTTCTCAACGCAAAGGGAAAAGTGGATTTCGACTTCAATGCCCTGAGCAAGGCAGTTGAGCCGTTCCGAGAGCTCCAAGAGAAACACGACTGGGGTGCGAACCTGCCCTACATGGTGTCTGGTGCCAACTCGATTCCGCAGGCACAGGTCATGGAGTGGGTGACGAAGCGCTACTACTCCTTTAATAGCATCATCCGCGAGCTAGACAACCGAAGCCGCGGACGGAAAGACAACCGAAGGTTGCCCACGCTTGACTTCGGGGAAGAAAAGTCATACCAGGGTGCATTGATCGTCGGCGGGGGGCCAAATGCCGTGAGGCATGCCGATGCTGTGCAGCATTTCCTGGAGTCCCGTCCCGATATAGCCATCATCCACGCCAGTTCTAAAAACGCACTCAGCTTCCAGGAGGTGGACAATGACCAGTATTTCTGTCTGGTTGGAAATGAAGGCCACCGGATGGAAGAAGTATTCGACTCACAAACTGTGGAGGGCCGTTGTATTCTTCCACCCTTTCCGCGAAAGATGGGGACGTACATCCCATCGATGCTGGAAGATCAGGCTTATGAGTTGTCACGCATAAGCTTTACCGACGAGTACCCCGATTCGCACACGTCTTTAGCCCTTCAAACGGTACTCGAAATTGGGGTGGACGAGGTATTCTTGGCCGGTTATGACGGGTATTCCGAGAGCGAAATGGGAGATAAAGAACGTGACCTGTTCAAGGAAAACGAAATGCTTTTCCGTCGCGCATCGAAAGTGATTAAAAAATCACTGGTCAGTATTACGCCAACGCGCTACACAGAGATCGAGCAATCATCCGTATATACACTCATGTAGATGGTTCTTTAGAAAAGAAATTTCATAATTGTATACGTGCTAAAGTATATTATTCTGTGGGCACAATAGTAAAAATGGAAACCGTATTGGTCATCCCAGCCCGAATTGGATCTACCCGTTTGCCGCGCAAGCCACTAATTGAAATTGAAGGCGAAACGGTTATCCGGCGCACATACAAGAAATGCGTGAAGGCTTTTCCTGAAGACGATATCTACGTGGCAACTGACAGCGAAGAGATCTATGACCATTGTGCCACGGCCGGTATGCAAGCAGTGATGACATCGAAAGACTGTCTCACCGGTACAGATCGGGTTGCAGAGTGCGCCGAGCAGGTCAAAGCCGATTATTATATCAACGTTCAGGGAGATGAGCCGCTCATGAACCCGGAAGACATTCGGCGTGTTGCGGATGCGATTGATGAGTGGCCTGGAGAGATCATCAATGGGTACGCACCTATCGAAAATGAGAGCGAATATCGTAGTACGTCCGTGCCGAAAGTCGTCGTGCGCCCCGATGGCCGTCTACTGTACATGTCGCGCTCAGGAATTCCGGGCAACAAAGCGGGTGACTTCGAGAAGGCGTGGCGACAGATTTGCGTGTACGGTTTCCCAAAAGACGCACTCCTAGACTTTAGTGCGCAGTCGCAGAAAACTCCGTTAGAGAGCCAAGAAGACATCGAAATCTTGCGCTTTCTTGAGTTGGGCTATGAGGTTCGGATGATCCCTCTTTCGGCCGAATCCATCGCCGTTGACACGCCCAAGGACGTGGAGAAAGTAGAGCAAGTGCTTTCGCAATGGACTGACTAAAATGGGATCGTCGACTGTGGAAACCATATTTTGGGACTTTGACGGCGTGCTCATGGACTCCAACGAAATCCGAGATCGGGGATTCGAGTTAGTATTGGCAGATTTTCCCGACCACGAGATTGAGCAACTCCTTAGCTTTCACCAGGCCAATGGGGGGCTTTCGCGATACGTCAAATTCCGCTACTTCTTTGAAGAAGTCCGAGGAGAAGAATCTGTCACGGACGAAAGAATCCAGCACTGGGCGGACCGATTTTCCGAGATCATGCTCCAGCATCTCAAGGATTCGGGACTACTAATTGATGAGACAGTCTCGTTTGTACGGCGCGAGCACGAGAACTTCAACATGCATGTAGTGTCCGGGTCCGATGGCAAGGAACTGCGCGAGATCTGCTCATCGGTTGGTATTGCCTCATACTTTAAGAGCATTCACGGCTCCCCGACACCGAAGACGGAGCATGTGGGGCGGCTGATCAAAAAACATCAGTATCACACCGATACAGCTATCCTGATCGGCGACTCCATCAATGACCATGAAGCGGCAGAAAATAACAATATTTCGTTCATGGGGTATGGAAATAGTAGCATCGAAGAAGTTGGGAAAAACAAAATAAAGATACAATAGTAGGTAGCGGGTGGCTCCTGTTAGGTCAGGGGGTGTGGTTACGCGCCAAACGTGTGTTTCAAGAGATCCGGCGTGATCCGATCGTGATTGAGGGCGAGCCCAAACATCGCTACGTATTCGGACAGGTGGTCCTTGTGAACTCCTCAGAAGCGGCGCAGACGGTTGCACAGGCTCGTCCAAATTCTCTCGATTGTGCTGGCGTGGGCCTCCCGGAGGCCGTCTCCATCTTGATCCTCGGCCCACGATGTAGAGTGATCAATGGCTTTCCGAGTTCTGGATTCCTTTTCGTTTTCCAGCCATAGATACGAGCGATTCTCGTCGGTAAAGGTGCAGGCCTCTTTTACCGTTTCTCCGGTAACTCTTGCCTGAATGGTCCCTTCCTTTGTATCGAGACAGACCCGTAAGCAGTCCCACCCGGTTTCGTGACCAACCATACCACCAACCGTAGGCCGGTCGTTCTTGTAAGTGCCCCATCCCCGGGCTTTGTTGGCCTTCCGGCGGGGAGGATCACCTGGATTTCAACACGGCTTTCCTTTTCCCCGCGTTCTGGTACATCTCATCGGCTTCGACCTCTGGATCCGTCAGCCCATCTTCCGGCGCCTCGCCGGGAGCCCGACCCGCTCTCCTTGCTGAAGCGCTTTCTGAATGCGGTGGCGCCGCTTCAGCACCGACGGATAGGCCAAGTCCATCTCGTCGGCCAGGTGCTTGGTCGGAACCCCCTTCGCAAACCCACGCAGAAGCATCACGGGTCGCCCAGCAGTCGTAATGGGTGTTCGACCATACCGTAACGATAAAGATTTTGAAAACCGCTCCACATTCTCGGCAGCGGTAGTCCATGATCGGCGCCCGGTGACGGTCATGCGGAGCTTGCTCGTCAGGCAACTCATATCTCCGACAGGAAAGTCTCTCCGGATGAAGCGAGCGCTTCAAGTATCGATAGCACTCCTCCTCGCTGAGCAACACGCCGGTTGGAAAACCAATCATCCTGCCGGATCAAAGGTTAGTTCTCGGAACATGCTGAGAAAATTCGTGCCGGGCAGGCAGGAAACATCGTTCAGCCCTGCGCTAACATGAGCCAATCTGGGGCGGCCAATCCCCGCGTCCTTAAAAACATGGGGCGGCCGCCGATAAAGAGGAGTGAGCCGGAAATGAGGCTCCGCCGGCGTGTGCGGTGGGACGGAAAACATTTCCGCAGGGGCCACGAAGGTCCTGTTTTCTACTCCGAGTACCAAGAGACTCGCTTCAACCGTTCGTTGGACCCAGATTTGCACGATTTATCATGTACGACGCTCGCCAGCGATACCAGCAGCAGTCCGTCCAGACCGCCACGCCCGAGAAGCTGATCGATAAGCTCTACGAGGCGGGCATTCAGGCCTGCCACCAGGAAGACCGGGACACGCTCCGCGAGGTGCTCCTGGAGCTGATCGACGCGCTCAATATGGAGCAGGGCGGCGAGCTGGCCGACCGGCTGCTGGGCATCTACGAGTTCTGTCTCAACGAGTGCGCCACGGGCGACCTCGACATGATCCGCGAGTTGATCGAGGAACTCCGCGACGGGTGGCGCGAGGGCGTGCTTGAACAGCAGCCTGCCTAAAAGGGCAAGACGCCGGGCGTCCGTTCATCCGCAAATTAAATCTCCAGACTCATGGGAACGTCTGTCAGTCCCTCGTCCAACCTCAGCCCACGGTACCAGCGACTGATTCAGCGCACGCTCCAGATCGAGCGGCAGCCGAAGCTGGAGCTTCAGAACGAGCGCCAGCAGAAGCAGAATGAAAAGTCGGTGGTTAGCGATTTGGACGGCAAGCTGTCGTCGCTTCAGAGCCAGCTCAGCACGCTCACCGACACGATCTCCAGTCCCTTCGAGGGCCGGAGCGCCAGCGCCGCGGAGGGCACAGAAGGGTTTAGCGTCTCGGCCGACAAGACCGCGAGCACGGGCAGCTACTCGGTGGCCGTCAACCGGCTCGCCTCGGCGGACGGGCGGGTCTCGCAGGCGTACAATTCCGGCGGCACGGGACTGCGCACGTTCTTCGACAATAATGGCCAGCAGACCTTTGACCTAGAAGTTGCCACGCCCACGGACAGCAATCCCGACGCCCGTGAGCAAATCAGCGTGACGGTCGATCCCAGCGGGAGCACCAACAAGGAAATTCTGGGCAACATTCAGACGGCCATCGACGATGCGCTCCAGACCGCCGTGGACAACGGCACAATTTCGTCCGATGAGCGCCCGAGCGCGTCGGTTCTCAATCCCACGAGCGGAACGGCGCGCCTCTCGCTCCGAAGCCAAGAGAGCGGGTATCAGGGGCGCCTCGGCTTCACGGATTCGTCGAATGGGTTGCTCGCGGAACTGCAGGTCAACGCCGACCAATTGGCCAATGATACACAGGGGGGCGAGATTACGGAGGTCGGGACGGACGAGGGGAGCTCGCAGCTGACGAGCGAGTTTGAGCTGAACGGACTTACCTTCACTCGCAACAGCAACGAGGTGACCGACGCGGTGGACGGCGTCACGATCAACCTGGAGGAGGCCACCGGCACCACGTCGTCGTTCGAGGTGTCGGCGGACGAGGAAGGGGCGAAAGATGCCGTACAGGAATTTATCGACCGGTATAACGAGGTCAACAACTTTCTCCAGAACAAGACCGAGGTGAACCCGGACGCGGACGAGCGGGGGGCGTTCGCCAACGACGGCACGTTTCGGCGACTCGGGCTCCAGCTCCGCAACGACGCGACCCGGCCGGTCGAAGGCCTTCCGGACCGCCTCAACACGCTCGAAGACATCGGGATTGAGGCCAGCCGGGACGGGACCCTCGAACTGGCGGATGAGGGCGCCTTTTCCGACGCCCTCCGCAACGACCAGGCGGCGTTGAAAGACCTTTTTGCCGGCGACGACGGGGTTGCGAAGCGGCTGGAGACCCGCGTGGACCAGTATGTCGAGACGGGCGGTATCATCGATGGCCGAGAGGACGTCATTACCGGCAGCGTCGACCGCATCGACAACCGCATCGACCGCCTCGACGAGCGCCTTCAGCGCCGGCAGGAGCAGCTCCGGGCTCGGTTCTCCGAGGTGCAAAGCACCATTCAGTCGCTTGCCAGGCAGCAGCGGGCCATTAGCCAGCGACTCTTTTAGCCGAGGTCGCTGGGCCGCACCTACCGCCACAGCGTCTTTCGAGTAAATGGCCGTGTCCCCCGAACGTCTCGACGCCCTGCTCCACCTCGGGAAGCGAATTGCCGAGGCGGTAGAGACCGACGCCTGGGGCCGTGCGGCGAAGCTGCTCGACCGGCGTGCGCGGGTCATTGAGCGGCTGGCGGCGGACACGGGAACGGACGCCGACGCGTCCCCGTCCACGTCGTCAACCGCGGGTCAATCTGACAACGCGCTCCGGCAAAAGCGAGAGGCCCTGGCCGACCAGCACGAGGCCCTCCTGGCCCAGCTCCGCGAGCGGGAAGACGAGATCGAGGCGGAGCTCAACCAGCTACAACGTCTGCAGCGCGCGAACGACTCGTACGACGACCATACCGCATCCCCCGCCTCCAACCGGCGCGGCCACGACGGGGTGCTCCCCCCGGAACTCAGCGGATGACCACCCTTTTGTGCGTTCTTCACTTAATGGATTCCTGTCCCTCCCGATAACCCGGGACAAGACGATTGTCCGTCGCGGCACGGGAGCCCGACACGCATTCCTCACAAGCAGCGCTTGAGCCCATGACCATTCAAAACCCATCTACCGGGCCGGTACAGCCGAACTCGGCGCGCAACGACGATGTCAGCGAGGCGCAGCAGGCCGCAAACGCGGAGGAGGCGTCGTCGGAGCAGTCGTCCGAGACGACCGACGCCGCCGGCACCGACCAGGTCGAGATTTCCGACGCCGCCCGGGCCGCCCAGGAGCGCCTCAGCGGCGAGGACGTGGCCCTCGTAGAGCGCGGCCGGCAGGCCCTAAACGAGGAGGCGTCTCTCTCGGAAGAGCGGCGCACGGAGCTCCAAGAGCAGGTGGAGAATGGACGGTTCACCGAGCCGGACGTGACCGAGGACGTCGCCGCGTCCCTCACTGAGCTCTTCGGAGAGCGCAGCCAATCCTAAATTGAAAACCCTTCGTCCCGGTACTCCTGCAGCTTGTTGCGAATCGTGCGCGCACTGACGCCGAGCTTTTCGGCGGCGTGCTTCTGGCTCACGTCGTCTTGCGACAGGGTGCGCAAAATGAGCTTGCGCTCCATCTCGGCAATGGTCGGCGGGCCGTCCCCGTCCGAAAGCTGGGCGAGACTCGTCCCCGCGCCGCCGTCATCGGCGGAGGTCGCCGCGTCCTGCCTGAACGATGCGTTTAGCACATGCTCCTTGGTGATGGTGTCCGCGTCGGCGGCCATCACCACGCCTCGGTGAATCATGTTTTCGAGCTCCCGCACGTTGCCGGGCCAGCTGTGGGTCTGAAAATGCTGCAGCAGCTCGCGCGACAACGGCTTGGCCGGAAGCTGGTACTTGGCGGCGTACTTCTCCACGAAGTGCTCGGCCAGCAGGGGAATGTCGGAGAGGCGGCCCCGCAGGGGCGGCACGTGGAGCGGAAACACCGCCAGCCGGTGATACAGGTCTTCCCGAAAGGCGCCCTCGTCCACCGCTTCTTTGAGGTCGCGGTTGCTCGTGGCGACGATGCGCACGTCCACCTCTTTCTTTTTTGAGGCGCCCACCTTTTGGAACTGCTGCTCCTGTAGCACGCGCAGCAGCTTCGCCTGGACGCCGCAGTCAATCTCCGTAATCTCGTCGAGGAGCAGCGTGCCCCCGTCGGCCTGCTCGAACGCCCCCTCCATGTCGTCCACCGCGCCGGTGAAGGCGCCCTCGACGTGTCCGAACAGATGGCTCTCCACCAGGTCGCTCGGCAGGGCGGCGCAGTTGATGGGGACGTAGGGCCCGTCGGCACGGGCACTCCGGTCGTGGATCAGCTGGGACAGGATTTCCTTTCCCGTCCCGCTCTCCCCGTGGATGAACACTGGTGCCTCGCTCTGCGCGACCTGCGGCAGCATCGTCTTGAGGTGCTGAATGCTCTCGTGCTCCCCCACGAACTGGGCGTCGCTCTCCGGGGCGCCGTCTCCGAGGGCGGACCCGGCGGAGAGGTCCGGGTCGTCGGCCCTGCCGGTGGGGGCGCCGTCGGCCGAGGTGACGTCCGCGGCGCCGGGAATGGAATCTCCGCCCGGAAGAGGGTCCGCCTGGGCCGACGGGGCCGGCTCCGCGAGAAGGTCCTTCACGCGGTCGACGAGCTCGTCGGTCGAGAACGGCTTCGGGATGTAGTCGGCGGCGCCCTTCTGCATCGCCCGCACAGCGTTCTGCGCGTTGTCCTGGTCGGAGAGCAGAACGACGCGGACCGTCGGGTGGTGCTCCTGGATGTGGTCCAGCAGCTCCATCCCGTCGGGCCCCGGCATCTGGTGGGTGGCCAGCACGAGGTCGAAGGCGGCGTCCTCCAGCCGCTCCATCGCCTCCGTGCCGCTTGAGCAGGCCGTGACCTCGATCCCCTCGCGCGGAAACAGGCGCTCGAAGACGTCATGGAGCATAACCTCGTCGTCGACGGCCAGAATGTGCGGGGCAGTGGTCGTGGTGGGCGTAGACGATGTCGTGTTCATGCGTGTCGAGGTCGGTGGGTGAGAGTGTTCTGTGCTGGGCGCGGGGCCTCCAGGCAAACAGACAGAGAGGCCCTGCGGGAAGGCGGGGAGGGGGCAGCAGGACGGAGGGTGGGGCCACTCACACCTGCAGCGTGAAGCAGGTCCCGCCGTCCGCGACGCTGTTTGTGGAGAGGCGGAGCGAGCCGCCGTGCTGCTCGGCAATGTGGGCCGCGATGGGGAGCCCGAGCCCGAGGTGCTGGGGGCGGGCGGAGTAGAACGGCTGAAAGACCACGGACGGGTCGTCGAGGTCGATTTCCCCGTCGTTCCACACCTCGAACGCGACCTGCGGGGCCGCGTCGGCGCGGGCAGCGCGCAGGAGCACCGTCTGCGGGGCGGTCGTGGCCTCCAGGGCGTTCGTCAAGAGGTTCAGCAGGGCCTGGCGGAGCAGCGCCGGGTCCGCGTCGAGGGGCCCGTCGGCCTCGGGCTCCACCTTCGTCCGGACCCGCGCCTGCGCCGGATCGTCGAGGAGGCAGACCGTGTCCTCTACCACATCGGCCACGGGCACGCGCTGCGCGGAGGCGTCCACGGGGCGGCTGTAGTGGCGGAGCGCCGCCAGCACGTCGTCGATCCGGGCGGAGGCCGCCAGCACGTCCATCGCACTCTCGCGCCGGCACTTCGGGTCGGGGGCGTCCACCAGGCGATCCGCGTGGCGGGCGATCGTGTCCGTGATGGGGGCGAGGTGGCGGGTGAGCACCGACGTCAGGTGCTTCAGGGCCTCGTCGTGCCCGCCCGCCGGGGATGATGAGGCGGCGTCGTCGGAGCCCTCTGCCCCACTCGGAGGGGACGGGACCTCCAGGGCCGGAACCGAGGGCCGCTCGGGAGACGTGTCGGGAGGCATGGGCGGAAAAGGAGCGATGAAGGGAGGCAGTGTGGCGATCCCCAGGGGCGCAAACCATACGCCGGGCCTGGTCGCCGGTCGCCGGCGGGCGGGCAACCGGTCCGCAGCGCGCGTCTGCAGGGATGCCGGTCTGCGGCCGGTCGCATTCTGGTGTAAATATTTCCCAGGGTCTCCTCGTGCGCCTTCCGTTTTAACACGGACCCACGTGCGTCGATAACGGAACCCCCTGGCGGAAGAGCCGGCGCCCGGCGGGCGTGGCACAGTGCTTGATTGGATTGTATCCCCGACGTGCCTTCTCCGCAGGACCGACCCGGCCATGGAAACCACAAACGTTCGCCTTCTGCGCAACGCGATGTCC
>Ga0207753_1000643_pt1 | contig 13293 bp, 7 predicted proteins | sample PonA233FremontCA_2_FD_187273 | JGI IMG/M metagenome (GOLD analysis project Ga0207753, IMG submission 187273) | Salt pond sediment microbial community from Fremont, CA, USA - Pond A23 Sediment 3 (SPAdes) | ecosystem: Environmental > Aquatic > Non-marine Saline and Alkaline > Saline | place: USA...
GCTCCCGGAAGAAGCGGGTGCTCATCTCGCCCGCAGCCTTCCGCGTGAACGTGATGGCCGTCAGGTCCTCCGCCGGCACGCCGCGCCGCACGAGGGCCACCATGCGGGCCACCAGGGCCGTCGTCTTGCCGGACCCGGCCGCCGCGCTGACCACGAAGTTGGTATCGGGCTCGAAGTCGCCGAGGTCGGGCACGCCGTTCTCCTGCCAGGGCCCGATGCGGGCCCGGACCGGATCGTCGTCGTGCGGGACAGACGGGTCGTTTGTGGAGGCGAACGACATAGAAGAGCGAGGAAAGGGAATCAAACGAGTTGTGCAGTCGCCGGCAGGGGCTCCCTTAAAACGAGGGCGGCTCGGGGCGATCCTCCGGGTAGGTCTTCTCGCGGAGCATGGACTTCCGGCGGTCGAGGTCGGCCACCAGGCGGTCGTAGCCGCCCCATTTCCAGTCGTTCACGCGGTGGAGATTGGGCGTCACGGGAAAGGTACCGCTCTCCGCGAGGGCCCCGAGGCGCCCCAGCAGCTGCTCCACCTCGGCCCGGTGCGCCGCCGGATCGGCCGAACGGCGCGAGCCCACCTCCGACACGTTCGCGAAGAAGTAGCCGGACTCCTCGACGGTCTCGTCCGTCAGGGCCTCGAGGGCGTAGGCGTAGAGGGCCCACTGGAGGGTTTTTCCGTCCTGGACCGGATCGCCGTCGTCGTAGGCGGAGCTTCCGCCCGTTTTGTAGTCCCAGGCGGCGAGCCGCCCGGTCTCGCGGTTGCGGTCGACCCGGTCGATGCGGCCCCGCAGGAGCAGACGCCGCCCGTCGACCGACAGCACCGCCCCGTCGGCGTAGTCGCCCTCCTGCCGGCGGTGCGGCGGAAAGCCGAAGCCGAGCTCGAAGTGCTCGGGCCGGTAGTCGCCCCCCCGCTCGATCTCGGCCCGCAGGAAGAGGGTGGCGTTCTCCCGCAGCTCGCGCCGGGCCGCCGCCTCGACGACGGTCGAGGGCGGAGCCTCCCGGTCGGCCTCCTCCGCCAGTACGTCGTCGACGATCGACCGCATGCGATCGGCGTCGTCGGGCGTCGGGGGGCGGCCGCCGAGGGCCCGCATGAAGCGCTCGTAGATGCGGTGCAGGAGCGTGCCCTTGCGGCGGTGGTTGAGCCACGGCTCGTCGTCGATCGCGGGCTCCTCGAGGGGCCGGACCCCCAGGACGTACTTCAGAAAGTAGACGTACGGGGCCTCGGCGAGCGTCTCGAGCCGGGAGGCCGAAAGGGGCCGGTCCTCGACGTCGAAGAGGGCGAGGTCGGGGTGGGCGCCGGCCGGGAGGAGCCCGTCGTAGGCCGTGTAGCGGTCGGACCGGCGGGCCCGTCGGGCCGCCTCCCCGTCCGCGATCCAGGGGTAGGTGTCGTGCAGTCGCGCCCGGGCCGACACGTCGTCGGGCCCGGACTCGCCCACGTCGCCCCGGGCGGTCCGGTACGCCGCCAGCCACCGATCGCCGTCAGAGAGGGCGGGCGCATCGGCGGGCGGTGCGAGGCCGACGACGCGGGAGGCCGTCGACGCGCCGGCCGCCTGCTCGCGCTGCAGGAAGAGGGCGGAGGGATCTCGCTCCTCTCCGGCCTCGACGTCGAAGCAGCGGGCGTAGTAGGACGTGGGGCCCCGGTGACGCCGGAGGGCCCGGTCGGCCCGCCAGAGGGCCTCGTCGGCGGGCGTGGGCGGTGGGGCCTCCGTCTCGTCCTCCACCTCGAAGGACGCGACGAGCGCCCGGTGATCCGACTCCTGCAGGAGACCGTTTTCCGGGAGCGGGGCGTCGAAGGTGGTGCTGTCCAGCCCGACGACGTAGAGGTGGGACCGGTCGCCGTAGCCGACGCTCTCGAGGGGGAGAATGTGCACGTGGCCGGGGCGGGGCGTCTCGGCCTGGACGCGCTGCCCGTCGAGCCAGCGGCCGAAGAGGGCGGCGAGGCGCGAGGCCCGCGCCGTGAGGGACACGCTCATGTCCGACAGTCGCTGGAGGCGGTCGTAGAGCAGGGCGCGGCCGGCCTCGTCGAGGGTACGCTCCCCCTCCGGCGCCGTCGGGGCGTCGTCCGGACCGAAGACCTCGAGGAAGTGGCACGCGTTCGCCGCCACCTCGTCCACGCTCCCGCTGCGCGGGACCAGGGCCGCAAGGGCCTCGACATACTCGGCGAGCCGGTCGAGACGCTCCGGGGTCGGTGCCTTCCACTCGGGGCGCTCCTCGGCCCGGAGGGCGGCGGCAGCGGCCCGGAGGCCGCCGAGGAGTCCGTCGCGGCCGGGCTCGTAGGAGCGCCCGGCGAGAAGCGTCGCCGCCTGGTGGGGACGCGGCACCTCGTCTGCGGACCCGTCTCGCCGGCGCGCCCACCGGTCGGTCCGCAGGAGCCCACTTCGGAGCAGGCGGATAAGGAGTTCCGGATCGTAGTCCTCCCGGACCCAGTCGAGCCACCCGCGGAGCGCGCGGCCCGTCCGGGTCTGGTGGGCGGGCAGGCCGGGCCCGAGGGTGGTGGGAATGCCGACGCGCTCCGCCTCGTCGGCCAGCAGGGACGCGTACGGGGTTGAACTTGCGTACGCGATCGTCGCGTCGTCGAAGGAGATGTCGTCCCGGAGGAGGTCCCGCAGCACCGCCTTCACCTCCCGGTGGGCCCCGACCGCCCGGACGAAGCGGTGAGGGCCGGACGGTTCGGTCGAGTCCTCCTGTCCATCCACGGCCCCGTCGGCCGCCGTGCGGGCAACGGGCCGCTCCGCGTCGGAAAAGCGCACGGCGGCCGTGTCCCGGGGCGGACGCGTCGTGTCCGGGCCGCCGAGCCGGACGAAAGCGTGCCCGTCCGCCCGGAGGACCCGCAGAAACTGGGCGGCGTGTTCGGAGAGGGTCGTCGCGTCGGCCACGGCGTAGACGCTCTCCGAGACCTCGGGCGCCGCTCCGGTCCGCACGCGCCGGGCGGCCCACCGGTAGACGTCGGCGTCGTCGTAGAACCCGCCGTCCTCCAGGACCCGCTCGTACTGATCGTAGCAGGCGGCGACCACCCCGAGCGTCTCCGACGCGCCGGCCGTGCCGGCCCGGTCCCGAACGGCCTCGACAGAGACGTCGTCCTCCCGCAGGCGGTCGACCGCCCCGGCGACCGTGGCGGCGAGGAGGTGCCATCCGGGCAGGTCCCCGCCGCGCGCGTCGTCGGGCAGCCCCTGCAGAATGCGGGCGGCCCGGAAGAGCCCCTCCTCGACGGGGGCCTCGCGGCGCCCCGACTGCACAATATCGGCGTAGGCCAGCGCCTCCGCGTAGTGGCGGGGAATCAGTGTGCGCACGCCCTGCCACCCGTCGCGAACCCGGGCCAGGGCGGTGTCCACGGCGCGGCCGAGCTGGGTGCGGGGCACGAAGACCACGAGGGGCGCCTCCGGGTGCGCGTCCCGGAGCCGACTCAACTGCTCGACGATGAGGCTGGACGTCATTCGGGGCGGCGGTTCGCGAGGGAGAAGCAGTGGTAGTGCAGCGGGTGGATACTACACCGGCACGGGCCCGAACGGGTCCACCGCCCTCCACCCTGTCGCGGCCACGCGCCCTCTCCTTCTGCGCACACCGGACGGGACCGGGCAGGTGAGCCTTCGTCTCTTGTTTCAGCCCCCGAGGGACGATTGCTCCAGGAGCCTCCCCCGCCGGAGAGCCGGGAAACTTCCCGGGACACGGAAGTACACGACGGGCCCTCCGGCTCCACACACCGACGTGGGGCGAGCGCCCCGCCGCGTCTCCTTCCTCTTCTCCGCTTCCTCCATGGCCGTTCCCTCCTCGCTCCGCCCGCTCCTCTTCGGCCTCGCCGGCCTCCTCGTCCTGGTCCTCGGGGCGTGCAGTTCCTCGCCGGACGACGTCTCCACCGACCCACAGCAGGAGGAGTGGACCGCCCTCTTCAACGGCACCGACCTCGAGGGCTGGACGCCGAAAATCACCGGCCAGGCGCCCGGTACCAACAAGGGCAATACCTTTCGGGTCGAGGACGGCATGCTCACCGTCCGCTACGACGGCTACGAGCAATTCAACGGCCAGTTTGGCCACCTGGTCTCCGACACCGCGTTCTCCCACTACGTCGTGGCCGCCGAGTACCGCTTCCTCGAGCCGCAGGCGCCGGGCGGGCCCGACTGGGCCACCGAGAACAGCGGCATCATGGTGCATTCCCAGACCGCCGGCACCATGACCCGGAATCAGGACTTCCCGATCTCGATCGAGGTGCAGTTGCTGGGCAGCGCCGGGCAGGAGACCCGTCCCACCGCCAACCTCTGCACCCCCGGCACGCACGTCGTGATGGCCGATACGCTCACCACCACGCACTGCATCAACTCGAGCTCCGCGACCTATCCGGGGGCGGAGTGGGTGCGGACGGAGGTGCGCGTGCTCGGCGACTCGCTGATCCGGCACCGCGTGAACGGCGAGCCGGTGCTGGAGTACACGGCGCCCCAGATCGGCGGCGGCATGGTGGCAAACCCGGACTCGTCCATTAAGCAGGACGGCGCGCCCCTCACCTCCGGCCACATCGCGCTCCAGAGCGAGAGCCACCCCGTTCAGTTTCGGACTGTCGAGGTGCTCAACCTGCGCGGCTGCACGGACCCCGACGCGTCGAACTACAAGGACTACTACGTGGCCTCGGCCCCGTCGCGCTGCGTGTACGAGTAATATCGGTTACGGGTGGTGGGTTGTGGGTTTTGGGTTGTGGGTGGTGCGTTTCGCGCGTCGTGAACGGAGTTTAGAGGCCCACAGGCGCCCAGCACCTCCGAACGACGCGACGATCCCCGACAGGTTAGACGGAACGTCGCCCGCCGATGGAATCCGCCAACCCAAAACTCACAACCCACAAACTCAAAACCCGACCCGTCGGTCTCAGTCGAAGGCATAGGTCTCCATGCTCGTGAGCTCCGGGCCGCCGCCCTGGTCGCCGGATCCCGCGGCGATGTAGAGCCGGTTCCCGTAGGCAAACATCTGGGTCCCGTGGCGGGGCTGGTTGAGGGATCCGAGCGAGCGCCACGTGCGGGTCTCGACGTTGAGGGCCTCGGTCTGGCCCCAGGTCTGCCCGAAGCCCTCGCCGCCGGTGATGATGACCTCGTCGGCGTGGACCGCCACGGTGCAGCCGGCCCGCTCGGTCGGGAGCGGCGCGTCGGCCCAGGTGCTCCACTCCTGGGCCTCGAAGTCGTAGACGTCGACCGCCGCGAGGGTGCTGTCGATGAAGCCCTCGACGCCGCTGTCGCGCCCGCCGACGACCACGAGTTTCTCGTTCACGACGGCGGCCTGGAAGTGGTCGCGGGCGTGGGGCGCCGGCCGCTCGCGGAGGGCCGTCCACGTGCCGGCGGCCGGGTCGAAGACGTCGAACCACGCCACGGCGGTCGCGTGCGGCCCGTGCCCGCCGACGTTGCCCCCCACGAGGTAGATCTTGTTGTCGTGCACCACGGCCCCGCCCGACCCGCGCCGCCGCCCGGGAGGGATCGGGGCGTCTTTCCGCCATTCGTGGGCGTCCGTGTCGTAGACGTAGACGTGCGAGAGGCCGTTTTCGCGGGGATAATCGTCGGCCCACGCCCCCACGACGTAGATGTCGCCGTCGTACGCCACGGCCTGGAAGTGGTGCATCTGAAAGGGCGGCGCCGGACCGGTCGTCCACCGCCGGGTGTCCGGATCGTAGATGTCGACCGGCCGGTCCCCGCGCCCGCCCAGCAGGTAGAAGCGGCCGCCCGCCTCGACGAACGCGTTCTCGTGGCGGGCCGTCGGGGCATTCTCGGTTTCGACCCGGGTCCACTCGCCCGGCGCGTCGGTCGCGGTCGGAACTGGACCCCCGCCCCCGGCCGACACGCCCAGCAGAAGCAATCCCCCCGCGATCCCTGCGAGAAGGCCGACGAGGAGACGAGGAGAGCGGTCGGAGGACATGGGAAATGAGAGCGTTGAGAATCAGTGACGAGGACCCGTTCGGCCCTATGACCGGCCGTTGGTGCCCTCTCCCACCCGGGCGAGGGCGCTGATGAGGTCGCTCTTCGTGAGCACCGAGTAGCCCTGCCGGCTGTCGGGGCCGTGGTCGACGAGGACCGCCCCCGCGTTCTGCTCGAGGTACGCCGAGAGGTGGTCCAGGTGCAGCGAGGCCGGCACGACGGGGAACGGGTCGCCCATGATGGTGCGCACCGATTTGGTCCGGGCGTCGGGCGCGTCGATGAGGCGGTTGAGGATGCGGGTCTCCGTGACGCTCCCCACGACCTCTCCGCCATCGATCACGGGCATCTGGGAGATGCCCTCCGCCGTCATCCGCTCGATGACGCTGCCGATGGCGTCGCCCGGGGCGGCCGCGATGAGGTCGCTGTGGTCGGGGCGCAGGTTCAGCACCTCGTCGGCCGTCACGTCCGGCTTGCGCTCCAGGAAGCCGTGGTTCCGCATCCACTCGTCGTTGTAGGTCTTCGAGAGGTACCGGAAGCCGGAGTCCGGCAGGATCACGACCACGACGTCGTCCGCCGTCAGCGTGTCCCGGTGATCCTCCATCCACTTCAGCGCCCCGGCCATGGCCATGCCGCAGGACTGCCCGATAAACAGTCCCTCCTCCTGGGCGAGCCGGCGCGTCATCTGCATGGCCGGCTTGTCCTCAACCTGCACGAAGTCGTCGACGACGTCGAAATTCATGTTGTCCGGAAGGATGTCCTCCCCGACCCCTTCGGTGAAGTACGGATAGATCTCGTCCTCGTCGAAGACGCCCTCGTGGAAGTACTTGTGGAACACCGATCCGGCCGGGTCGACGCCGATCACGGTCACGTCCTCGCTCTGCTCCTTCAGGTAGCGGCCCGTCCCGCTAATGGTGCCGCCGGTGCCGGCCCCGGCCACGTAGTGCGTGATCTGCCCCTCGGTCTGCTCCCACAGCTCCGGGCCGGTGGTTTCGTAGTGGATTTTCGGGTTCGACGGGTTGTCGTACTGGTTGAGGTACACCGAATTCGGAATCTCTTCCGACAGCCGCTTCGCCACCGAGTAGTAGCTGCGGGGGTCGTCGGGCTCGACGTTGGTCGGGCAGATGAGCACCTCGGCCCCCAGGCCCCGGAGCACGTCGACCTTCTCGCGGCTCTGCTTGTCGGTGGTGGTAAAGATGCAGCGGTAGCCCTTCGCGATGGCGGCGATGGCGAGCCCCGCGCCCGTGTTGCCACTGGTGCCCTCGATGATGGTCCCGCCCGGCTCAATGAGGCCCTTTTCCTCGGCGTCTTCAACCATGCTGATGCCGATCCGGTCCTTTACCGACCCGCCGGGATTGAAAAACTCCACTTTCCCAAGTACTGTGCAGGGGAGATCCTCCGCGATTTCGTTGATGCGAACGAGCGGGGTGTCGCCAATCGTGTCGAGGACTGAGTCGTGCCACATGGGTAATCCGGTCCGTGATGCAGAAGTGATGTGCCGACGGGCGGTCGTCCCTCGTGTTCGTGGGGGTCGAGCGTTCCCGGTCATAATGCCTTAACGAACCTCCGACCCTGACAGTTGCCCCGCCGGGGACGAACCCCGTGTCTTCTCGCCTGTGACCGCAAGATACGAACACGAGCCGAGCTTGTCATCCGGACCGCGGCCGTCCGCCCCTTCGACTGACGCTACGCGCTTATGGAGCCCCCAGATACCGTTCCGACCGTTGAGCCCGCTCTCCTCATCGCCACGTTTGCCCCCTCGGGCACCGTGCGCCACTGCAACGAGGCCTGGGAGTCGGTCCTGGGCACGGCCGACACCCCCTGGGCCATGCTCCCGGACGACGACCGCGAGCTGGCCAACTCCTCGGTCCTGGAGGCCGGCAAGGGCGCGCTCGTCACCAACCAGATCGTTAACGCCCACACGCCGGACCGCGACGAGCCGCTGCCCGTCCTCCTCAACTTCGTGCCGGTTCACGGCGACGAGACGGACGACAGCCGCATCACGGCGGTCACCATCAGCGGCGAGGTGATGGCCGAGCCGCCCTCCTGGATGATCAGCCAGACCCAGCGCCACCGCATGGAGGCCCTCGGCCGCATGACCATGGGCGTGGCCCACGACCTCAACAACCTGCTGAGCGGCCTCATCGGCCACATCGAGCTGCTGAAGCAGAAGGCCCAGCGCGGCGACGAGACCTCCGAGGCGATCCAGCCCTCGATCCGCACCATCGAGACGACGGCGGAGGACGGAGCCGCCCTCATCGAGAAGCTGCAGCGCTACATCCGGGAAGATACCCAGAAGCACTTCGAACGGGTCGACCTCCCCGCCCTGATCGAGGACTGTATCACCATCACCCAGCCCTACTGGTACAACGAGCCCCGCCGCCAGGGCATCGAGATCGAGGTGGAGCGGACCCTCGAGGAGGTGCCCGAGATCATGGGCGCCCCGTCGGAGCTGCGGGAGGTATTCGTGAACCTGATCCTGAACGCCGTCCAGGCGATGCCGGAGGGCGGCACCCTTCAGTTCGAGACGTTCACCGGCGAGCACCAGTCGATCTGCGCCCGGGTGCGGGACACCGGCATCGGCATGAGCGACGAGGTGCAGCAGAACATCTTCGAGCCCCTGTTTACGACGAAGGGGGAGCAGGGCACCGGCATGGGCCTGGCGGCCAGCTACGGCATCATTCAGGAGCACGGGGGCGACATCGACGTGACGTCGGAGCCCGGCGAGGGCACCGCCTTCACCCTCTCGTTTCCCCTCGCGGACGGGGCGGCGCCCGAGCCGGAAGAGCCGGATCCGGCCCCGTCCGAGACCGGAACGGTCTGCGTCCTCGTGGTCGACGACGAGGAGATGGTGCGCTCGATCGTGACGCAGCTGCTTTCGCTGAACGACCACGAGGTCGACCGCGCCTCCTCCGGGGCCGAGGCCCTATCCATGTTCGGGGAGAACCACTACGACATCGTGTTCACCGACTTCGGCATGCCCGAAATGACGGGGGCCGAGCTGGCGCGCCGGCTGCACGACCGGGCCCCCGACCTCCCCATCATTCTGCTCACGGGCTACACCGACACCGACGCGGCCGTCGACGAGGTGGACGACATCCTCTCGAAGCCGTTCAAGCTCGAGGAGCTGCAGGCGTCGATTCAAAAGTTCGTGCTGTCCTGACCCTCAGCGGGGGCCTGTCACCCTGTCGGTCCCTTGCCGAAGTGGACGTCGCGGCCGCGCCGCGGGCTGCCGGAATGACCGCTTCCGGTGTGTCCCGCCCCGCGGCCCAGTTGTTGCGGAAGGAGGCCTACGTGGCGGCCGATCCGCCCTCTCCTCCCCAACCGCCTGCTTTCCATGACGAAGCCGACTCCCTTCCCGTTCTTCGGCGGTTCCGCGGGGCCGCTCGGGGCCCAGGACACCGACCAGAGCGTTCCCCTCCCGTCCCCGGACGAGGAGGCCACGATGGGTGCGTCGGGAGGGCCCGACGAGCTTCCCATCCTGGTCCTCCGAAACACGGTGCTGTTTCCGGGCGTGGTCCTGCCGATCACCCTGGGCCGCGACTCGTCGCTTCGGCTCGTGAAGGAGGCCTCCGATCAGAACCGCCTGATCGGCGTGGTCGCCCAGCGCACCGCCGACACCGACCAGCCCGGCCCCGAGCACCTCTACGACGTGGGCACCGTGGCCGAGATCCTCAAGCTCGTCAAGATGCCGGACGGGTCGAGGTCCGTCATCATTCAGGGCAAGCGTCGCATCGGGATCCGCGAGTACGTGGCGACGGAGCCCTACTTCCGGGCTCGGGTCGAGCCGCTCGGCGAGGCTGCCCCCGAGGCGGCCCTCGAGCTGGAGGCCCTTACGCGCTCGATCAAGGAGCTGGCGACGCAGATTGTGCGGCGGGCGCCCCACCTGCCCAGCGAGGCGTCCGACGCCATCGAGAGCATCGACTCCCCCGACTTTCTGGTCCACTTCATCGCCTCGAACCTGCAGGTCGACGTGGCCGGCAAGCAGGAGATCCTCGCCACCCTTTCGCTGGGGGCCCGGGCCGAGCTCGTCCTCGAGAAGCTGCAGGAGGAGCTGCAGGTCCTGGAGCTCTCCGAGAAGATCCGGACGCGGGTGCGCAGCGACGTCGACGAGCAGCAGCGCGAGTATTTCCTGCGCCAGCAGCTGAGGGCCATCCAGGAGGAACTCGGCGAGACCGACGAGCACGGGGAGGTCGAGTCCCTGCGCCGCCGGGCCGCCGCCATGGACCTCCCCGAGCACGCCCGAGCGCAGCTCGACCAGGAGCTCGCGCGCCTATCCCGCACGACCCCGGCCTCGCCCGACTACGCCGGCACCCGCAACTACGTGGACTGGATCCTCGACCTGCCGTGGTCGACCGACTCGGAGGACGAGCTGGACGTGGCGCGGGCCGAGACCGTGCTCGACGACGACCACTACGGCCTCGAGGACGTCAAGGAGCGGATCCTGGAGCACCTGGCCGTCCTCACGCTCAAGGGCGACATGAAGGCGCCCATCCTCTGCCTCCACGGCCCGCCGGGCGTCGGCAAGACGAGCCTCGGCCAGAGCATCGCCCGGGCCATGGGGCGCACGTTTGTGCGCATGAGCCTCGGCGGCGTGCGGGACGAGGCCGAGATTCGGGGCCACCGGCGCACCTACGTGGGCGCCCTGCCGGGTCGCATCCTGCAGGGCCTTAAGAAGGCCGGGACCGGCAACCCCGTCTTCATGCTCGACGAGGTCGACAAGCTCGACGCCGGGGTGCGGGGCGACCCGGCCAGCGCCCTCCTCGAGGTGCTCGACCCCGAGCAGAACCACGCGTTCAACGACCACTACCTGGAGCTCGACTACGATCTCTCGAAGGTGTTCTTCATCGCGACGGCCAACTACGCCGAGCGAATCCCGCCGCCCCTCCGCGACCGCATGGAGATGATCGAGATCACCGGATACACGCAGGAGGAGAAGCTGCAGATCGCCACGCAGTACCTGCTGCCGCGCCAGCTGGAGCGCACCGGCCTCGCCGACCGAGGCGTCACCCTCACCGACGACGCGCTCCGTCTTCTCATCGACGGCTACACGCGGGAGTCCGGCGTGCGGCAGCTCGAGCGCACGATCGGGTCGGTCCTGCGCGGGGTGGCCCGCGACGTGGCCACCGGCGCCCTCGACGGCGCGACCGTCGACGCCCCGGACGTGGCCGACCACCTCGGCGTGCGCCGCTACGAGTCGGACGTGGCCGAGCGGACCGAGGTGCCGGGCGTGGCCACGGGCCTGGCCTGGACCCCCAACGGCGGCGAGATCCTGTTCATCGAGGCGTCGCTCTCACGGGGCACCGGCCGGCTGACCCTCACCGGCCAGCTGGGCGACGTCATGAAGGAGTCGGCCCAGGCGGCCCTCTCCTACGTGAAGGCCCGCGCCGACGCGCTCGGCATCCCGCAGGAGGCGTTCCGGCACTGGGACCTCCACCTGCACGTGCCGGCCGGGGCCACCCCGAAGGACGGGCCCTCGGCCGGCGTCGCGATGCTTTCGGCCCTCGTCTCCGCCTACACGCAGCGCCGGGTGCGCCACACCCTCGCCATGACCGGCGAGATCACGCTCCGGGGCCTCGTGCTTCCGGTGGGCGGTATCAAGGAGAAGGTACTCGCCGCCCGGCGGGCCGGCCTCCAGCGGGTCCTGCTGCCGAAGAAAAACGAGAAGGACATCTCCGACATTCAGGAGGACGCCCTCGAGGGGATCGAGGTCACCTACGCCGAGCGGATGGAGGACGTGCTCGACCTCGTGCTCGAGGCGGAGGCGCTGGCCGATCCGGCCGAGTACTTCGCCGTGCCAATCGAGGAGAAAGAGCGCGTCGGGTCCGGCGACGGGGCGGTGGGCGTCGTCGACTCCCAGAACTTGTCGTAGCCCCTCGGGGCTCGGGCCGGGGCCCGTCCGGCGTCAGAAGGACGCGGAGACCCGGACGCGCGGACCAATCCGGTCCGTGAGCCCGCCCGTCCCGGGTGCCGGGCGGCGCGCCAGTCCCGGCCCCACGTGGACGTCCAGGTCAAACGACGAGGTCGAGGGGCCGGCCTGTCCCCGGGCGTCCCCCTCCAGCAGGCCGTAGGTGACGCCGAAGCCGGCGGCGGACCCGAGGGCCTGGGCGATCGCGGTCGCGGTCTCGTCACTCTCCAGGGTGACGGCGAGCCCGAGGAGCGACCCCGCCACGGACCCGAGCGCCACCAGATTCCCCTGGGTCCCGGTAAAGTCCCGGTCCCGCACGAGGCGCCGGCCCAGCAGCCCGCCCGCCACGGCCGATCCCGTCAGCAGCAGCGAGCCGGACCGGGCGTTCGGGAACTCGTCCACCGAGAGGAACGAGCCCACCAGGTTGGCCCCCTGCACGGCGGTCTGGGCGTAGATGCGGGCATCGCCCTCGGTATACCGGTCGGTTCGGCCCATGCGGTGCCCCAGGTACATGCCCGCGAGGGACCCGAGCAGCGCCGTGCCCCCAAAGACTCGGGCGCGCCCATCGTCGTCGGCGGTGTCGTCCTCGCCGAGGAGGGCCGCGCCGAGCCCGAGGCCGATGGCGTTTCCCCCGAGCCCGGTGTACGTGATCATCTCGGCGTGTCCCCCCGCCCAGTCGTGCCGGCGGGCCGCCAGGTAGCCGGCCGTCCCCTCCGCGGCCCCCAACAGCGCGGCCAGCCCCGCCGTGCCGCGCCCGTCGGCGTCGTCTCCGGCGAGGAGCGCCGTGAGCTGGACGGCGTGCCCGTATCCCTGGAGGCCGCCGTAGAACGTAGCGTCCGCTTCTCCTTCCGTGACGCGGGCGCCCTGTGTGGCGAAGAGGGGCACGAAGAAGCCCGCCGCGCCCCCCAGGAGCACGGTCGTCGCGGCGTTGCCCCCTTCCGCCCCCGTCGCCCCGGCCAGGAGCCCGCCCTCAATGAGCCCGTGGATCGTGGTGGCCGCGACGAGGCCGTAGCGGCCTTCTTGGGTGAAGGGTCGCTCGTCGCGTCGGGCCGCCAGCGCACGGGCCACCTGCGCCCGGAGGTCGCGGACCTCGCCGGCCGAAAGCGAGCGGCGCTCGCGCCGCGTCCGGCCCCGCTCCCGGTAGCGGACGACGAGTTCGTAGCCGCCGCCCTCGACCCGGTAGAGCGTCGCCTCCTCGAAACCCGTGACCTCCGGAACGAGCCCCGCCGCGTCGCGGAGGGCCGGGTCGACGGCGTACACAGTGCTGTCTCGATCGACGGGCACCTGCGTATCCTGCGCGACGCTGGGAGCCGCGAGCCCGAGGCCCAGCACGACAAGTGCGACGTACAACAGTGGCACCCGAATGCAGATCATGGAACGAGAGGGATGGTTTACGCAGAGAAGGGAGACGACGTGCACGGAGGCGCACCGTGCCCCCAGTTCTCCCGGAGATGTCTTTTTTCTCCTCGTGAACATCGCCGCTCCGAAAATGCACTTCGTAACGCGAGG